>Ga0207669_10000180_pt1 | contig 29217 bp, 31 predicted proteins | sample KBSM33metaG_FD_184329 | JGI IMG/M metagenome (GOLD analysis project Ga0207669, IMG submission 184329) | Miscanthus rhizosphere microbial communities from Kellogg Biological Station, Michigan, USA - KBS M3-3 metaG (SPAdes) (version 2) | ecosystem: Host-associated > Plants > Roots > Rhizosphere >...
ATATCGGCGGCGGATCGACCGAATTGGTGCTGATCGACCTGTCGGGCGATCATCCGCGCGTGCTCGACTGGCATTCGGCGCGCTGGGGCGTGGTGTCGCTGACCGAACATGCCGGCGGCGGCGATACCACCGAGGCGCTGGGCCAATCCTACGCCCGGATGCGGGCGCTGGCGACCGAGAGCTTCGCCGCTTTTGCCGCGCGCGTGCCCGCGAAGCTGAAGGCGCCGCGGCTGCTCGGGACGAGCGGCACCGTCACGACCTTGGCCAGCGTATTCCTCGAACTCGACCATTATGACCGTGCCAAGGTCGACGGGCTGATCGTGCCGACCGAATCGATGCGCCGCATCTCGGCCGAATTGTCGGGCATGTCGGTGGCCGAGCGATCGCGCCTCCCCTGCATCGGCGGCGAGCGCGCCGATCTGGTCGTGGCGGGCTGCGCGATCCTCGAATCGATCCTCGATCTGTGGCCGGCCGAGCGGCTGGGAGTCGCCGACCGCGGTATCCGCGAAGGCATCTTGCGCCGCCTGATGGGAGCGCAACGGCCATGAGGGGCGGCGGCGGCGGGCACACCCGCGTACGGACTTCGCGCAATCGCACTCCGCAATCGACGCGCTGGCTCGAACGGCAATTGAACGATCCGTACGTCAAGCGCGCCAAGGCGGAAGGCTATCGCAGCCGCGCGGCGTACAAATTGATCGAACTCGACGAGAAGTTCGGGTTCCTCAAGGGCGCGAGTCGTGTAGTCGACCTGGGGCTGGCGCCGGGCGGCTGGGCTCAGGTCGTGCGGCGTCAGGTGCCCAAGGCGGCGATCGTCGGCATCGACCTGTTGCCGGTCGATCCGATCGACGGCGTCACCATCCTGCAGATGGACTTCATGGACGACGCGGCGCCCGATCGGCTGATCGATGAACTGGGCGGCGCGCCCGATCTCGTCATGTCGGACATGGCGGCGAACACGGTCGGACATCCGCAGACCGATGCGTTGCGCACCCTGGCGCTGGTCGAAACCGCGCTGGCCTTCGCGATCGACGTGCTCAAGCCCGGCGGCACGTTCGTGTCGAAAGTGTTCGCAGGCGGCGCCGATTCGACACTGGTCGCCGAAATGAAGCGCAATTTCGCGACAGTGAAGCACGCCAAGCCGCCATCGAGCCGCAAAGGCTCGGTCGAATGGTTCGTGGTGGCCCAGGGGTTCAAGGGTCGCGCAGCGGAATAGCGCGCTATTCCAGCATTTAGCGCGACCCTGCCAGCGGGGTCGCAGGCACTCGACCGACTTGAAACTGCTTTGCCGTGCGGGGCGCTGCTCTGCCGCGACCTGCTGATCCCATAGGCCGCCCTCGCGGCTTGATCTGGGCTCATTCACACGACCATAGGCCCCAACAGACCTCTGACAGCTTAAAAGGAAGCCAAGCCATGCCGAAATCGACGCCAGATCCGATCGTCCCGGACCGTCGGAATTTCGTTTCCGGTGCCGCCGCCATGGCCGCTCTCCTTGGCGCCGCCGCGACCAAGGCGCAGACGCCACAGCGCACGCGCCCGGCTGCTCCGGTTCCGAAGGCATTCGAGACGATCAAGCAGGTTGCGACGGACGTCCTCGACATCGGTTATGTCGAGATGGGACCCGCGAGTGGACCGGCCGTGCTGCTGTTTCACGGTTGGCCTTACGATATTCACAGCTTCGTCGAGGTCGCGCCGGTCCTGGCCGCGCAGGGCTATCGCGTGATCATTCCGCACCTGCGCGGCTACGGCTCGACGACGTTCCGCTCGGACGCGACGCCGCGAAACGCGCAACAAGCCGCCCTGGCGGCCGACGGCATCGCCCTCATGGACGCATTGAAGATCGAGAAGGCAATCGTCGCGGGCTTCGATTGGGGCGCGCGGACGGCGGACATCATGGCGGTGCTCTGGCCGCAGCGGTGCAAGGCGCTGGTGTCGGTCAGCGGCTATCTGATCGGCAGCCAGGCCGGCAATGTCGCGCCGCTGCCGCCGAAGCAGGAACTGCAATGGTGGTACCAATTCTACTTCGCGACCGAGCGAGGGAAGGCCGGCTACGCTGCCAACACGAACGCTTTCAACCGCCAGATCTGGGAACTCGCGTCACCGCAATGGGCGTTCGACGATGCGACCTATGCGCGGTCTGCCGCGTCGTTCGCGAACCCGGACCATGTCGCGATCGTCATTCACAATTACCGCTGGCGCCTCGGCCTCGCGCAAGGCGAGCGGCAATATGATGCGGTCGAGGCGAAGCTTGCTGCCGCGCCGCCCGTGACGATCCCGGCCATCACGATGGAGGGCGACGCGAACGGAGCACCCCACCCCGATCCGTCCAGATATCGGGCGAAGTTTACGGGTCCCTATGAGCACCGCACCATTGCGGGCGGCATCGGTCACAACTTGCCGCAGGAAGCGCCATCGGCGTTCGCGAAGGCAATCATCGATGTCGGCCGTGGCGCCGGGTGACGGGCTTCGAAGGCCCCACGACATTTCGCTCGAATCGCCATGTCGTTCGTTGGGGACCGGTTGGAGCCGGTGCCCAGCGCCGGAGCGGACGTTCAATGGAGGCGAGCGACTCGCGAAAGCAGTGTTTCGGTGATCGAAACAAAGCGGGTCGGATCCTCGAAGGCACGGGCGGACAGCATCGCGCCATAGATCGCGGACATGAAGGCATCGGCCTCATCCTCTGGCGACGCGACCAGCTTTACGCTTCCCTGGCGAGCGCCCAGCGCCAGAATCCGGGCAAGCCACGCCGACAGCTCGGCGAAATGCGCCTTGACTGCCTGCGCGACGTCCTCTGGCAGGCTTGGCAGTTCGGCCGCCAGCATCGCGGCGATGCAGAACGGGGCGCTGTCGTCGGCAATGCACCGCTCCCAATATCCGGCATAAGCGCGTAATTGTTCGAGGGCATCCGGTTCGGCGTGCGCCAGCTGCTCGACCTGCGAGCGGATGATCACGCGGGACTGCTCGACAACCGCGGTCGCGAGATCGTTCTTGCCGGCGAAATGGTGATGGATGCTTGCCTTCCGGATTCCGATCGCTGCCGCGATATCGGCATAGCTGAAGCCGTTATAGCCGCGCTTCATGATCAGCTGCCGCCCCTCATCGAGAATCCGCTGCGCCGTCGATCCAGTCATCCGATTCCTACCTTCCAATAGGTAGATAAGCACTTGCGCAGCAGAGGGCAACGCCGTAAGTGCCGCGGCCTACCTACTGATTGGTAGATAACGGAGAAACACGATGATTTCTGGAAGCATCGAGCATGATGTCAAAGCGCGCGCGGCAGGCGATTTGGTGTCGGGCAGTGTCGGACTGCGGAACTATTATTTTGTCCGGGCCGCGTTCGCTGCCGCTTGGGTGGGGGCGGCCTTCACCCTTGGAAAGGCGCCGCTGGCGGCCATCGCGCTTCTGATCGCCTATCCGGCTTGGGACGCCATCGCCAACCTCTTCGACATTTCGCGCAACGGCGGCGCGGCGCGGAATCTGCCCCAGACGCTCAATGTCGCGATCAGCGGCATCACCGCTGCGGCCGTGGCATCGGTGAGCGGAAATATGAACGCCGTGCTGGGCGTCTTCGGTACCTGGGCCATTCTCGCCGGCCTTATGCAACTCGCCGCTGGTGTCCGGCGGTGGAGGTCCTTTGGCGCGCAATGGACGATGATCCTGAGCGGCGCGCAGTCCGCATTGGCTGGCGCCTTCTTTATCAGCCGATCGTTCGGAAACGGCACGCCGGGCATTCGTGACGTCGCTGGATATGCGGCATTCGGCGCCTTCTATTTCGCACTTTCGGCGGTATGGCTGCTGTTTCGCCGCTCCGCCTAGCGAAGGCTCTCAGCGGCGCTTCCCGTTTGTCCGTCGTTCCGGCCGCCAAGATCTCTTGCTGGCAACGGCGCCGACAACCGACTTGTCGTTTCGGGTAGGCTATTGAAACCCTTTGGACACATTCTCAGCGCCATATGTCACACGGCCGCTGGTGGCCGGCCGCAACGGGAGCACGACGAGGGTGAGCTATGCTTTACCCCTGACTCATAGCTGGCCCTTGTTCGAGCAACATCAGCGTTTCGACCTCGGGCGCCTGCTCGACGGGCCGAGCGAGGCGCTGGTCGCTCCTGCGCGCCATCCCGAGCTCCTGGCGGTGCACGGCATCGGGCTGTGGGAATGCAATTTGTCCGATAATGCCCTGAGCTGGACCGACGGGGTGTTCGACCTGTTCGGCTTGCCGCGCGACGCGGTCCTCGCGCGGGACGAGATCGCCGCTTTGTATGCCGAGCCGTCGCGCAGCGCCATGGAACGCCTGCGCGCTTATGCCATCAAGCATCGGCGCGGCTTCACTCTCGATGCCGAAATCATGCCGGTGAACGGGCCGTCGAAATGGATGCGCCTTATCGCCGCCCCAGTCTGCGTCGGGCGTCAGGTCGTTCGGCTCCATGGCATCAAGCAGGATGTCAGCGCCGCCTATGACTGACGGCAACCCCAAGCCATAGCGCCCACGTCGGCGGGGATGGATTGCGCAGGGGCAAGCTCGCGCATTGCCGCTTACTCCCACTCGCCCTAAGTCGCGGGCATGACCGTCACCCGTTTCGCGCCGAGTCCGACCGGCAATCTCCATATCGGCAATATCCGCACCGCGATCCTCAACTGGCTGTTCGCGCGGTCGACCGGTGGGCGATTCGTGCTCAGGATCGACGATACCGATGTCGAGCGGAGCGAGGAGCGGTACGTCGACTCGATCCGCGCCGACCTCGCCTGGCTCGGCCTGACCCCCGATGACGAGGTGCGGCAGTCGGAGCGGTTCGCGCTCTACGAACGCCGCTTCGACGATCTGCGCGCCGCGGGGCGGATCTATCCGGCCTATGAAAGCCAGCAGGAGCTCGAACTCAAGCGCAAGATCCTGCTCGGGCGCGGTCTGCCGCCGGTCTATGACCGTGCCGCGCTGAGCCTGACTGACGCCGATCGCGCCAAGCTCGAGGCTGACGGCATCCGCCCGCACTGGCGCTTCAAGCTCGATCCGGGCGCGATCGAATGGCACGATCTGATCCGCGGCCCCCAGCATTTCGACGCCGCGACGATGAGCGATCCGGTGATCCGCCGCGCCGACGGGTCGTGGCTCTACATGCTCCCTTCCGTGATCGACGATGTGGACATGGGTATCAGCCATGTCGTGCGCGGCGAGGATCATGTCTCCAACACCGCGCTGCAGCTGCAGATGTTCGCGGCAATGAACGCGCCGCTGCCGACCTTCGCGCACGCCGCGCTGCTGACCGGGGCGGAAGGTAAATTGTCGAAGCGGCTGGGGTCGCTCGGGGTCGAGCATTTCCGTGAGGAAGGAATCGAACCGCAGGCGATCGTCGCGTTGCTCGCGCGGATCGGCACCAGCGATCCGATCGAGCCGTTCGTCGATCCCGCACCGCTTATCGCCGCGTTCGATTTCTCGCGTTTCGGCCGCGCGCCGGCGCGGTTCGACGAAAGCGAGCTCGCCCAGCTCAACGCGCGGATCGTCCATCAGCTCGATTTCGCCGCGGTCGCCGATCGCCTGCCCACCGGAATGGACGGCGCTGCCTGGGAAGCGATCCGGCCCAATCTGACGACCATCGCCGGTGCGGCCGACTGGTGGCATGTGGTGGAGGGGCCGATCTCGACAACCGCCGATCCCGAGGATCGCGAGTTCCTGGCCGCCGCGCATCGCATCGCCGGCGAGATCGACTGGACCGGCGATCCCTGGCACGCGCTGACGGGCGCGCTCAAGGACGCGACTGGACGCAAGGGCAAGCCGTTGTTCCTGCCGCTGCGCCGCGCGCTGACCGGGATGGATCACGGTCCCGACATGGCCGCCCTGCTGCCGCTGATCGGCCGGTACCGCGCTTTGGAGCGGCTCGCGCCCGGGTGATCGATGATACCTTGTATCCTATAAGGTAATGTTGTAACATCTCCGAGTCGCGGCATCCGAGACCGTGAAAGGAGAGACGATATGGCGACTTATGGCGACCGTTATGGCGCAGGCCCGGCATTCAAGCCGGGCAGCATGGCACTGGCACTGGTTATGACCGCCGGGCCGATCGCGGCGCTGGTGTTGGGGTTGCAGATCACTCACGTCATCAAGGAACCCGACATCTTCGAGGGATACCCGGTTATTGAACCGCCGCCGCCCCCTCCGATCAAGCCGCAACCTCCGAAAACCGAGACCAAGACCCCGCCGACAGAGATCGTTTATACCCCACCGGTGCAGCCGTTGCCGTTGCCACCAATCAATCCGTTGCCGACGACCCGCGAGACGCCGCCGCCGAATCCCGGCCCTGCGATCGGCACTAGTCCCGATCCAACGCCTGCTGTGATCCCGACCCCCATCGCCAAGCCGGTCATGGTCGATGCGTTCATCGATCCGCGCTACCAGAACCTGCTCCAGCCGCCTTATCCGCCCGAGGAGCAACGCGCCGGCAATAGCGGCCGTGTCGTGCTCCGCGTGCTGGTCGGCACCGACGGCCGGGTGAAGCAGGTCGAGAAAGTGTCGGCGGCTTCGGACGCCTTCTTCGCCGCCGCGCAGCGCCAGGCGCTGGGCAAATGGCGGTTCAAGCCGGCAACCAAGGATGGCGTACCGATCGAGCAATGGAAGACGATGAGTCTGCGGTTCGTGCTCAACGAGCAATGACCGTTACGGGCGCGGGGCTGGCCTGTTCGCCGTCCCGCGCCTATCTTGAGTTTATGGGAAGTTTCCTCGGCCGCTACAATCCGTTTCGCGCGTTGCTCGACCTGCGCCGCTATCTCGGCACGCGCAAGAAATACGAAATCCTGATCCTGTTCGGCTCGCTGATGCTCTGCATCCTGATCGTCGGGGGCTTCGCCGCCGGTTCGACAGTCCAGCGCGAGTGGCGGCGGCCGACCATCATCTACGTCCAGTCGTGGCGCGCCGACCGCACCGATGCCGAGATCGTCGCGCAGCAGAAGATCGACGGGGACAAGAAGAAGATCGAGGACGCCAAGCAGAAGAAGGAGGACGACGAGCGCAAAGCTGCGTTCAAGCGCCTGAACGACAAGCTGTCGCCTTGGCTTTGAATCTTGCAGCTGCGCTGAGCGGGCTGGTGCTGCAACCGGTGCAGCCATGCTGAACCACAAAAGCGATCCGCGTTTCATGGCCGCCGCATTGGCGCTCGCCGAGCGCGGGCGCGGACGGACCGCTCCCAATCCCAATGTCGGCTGCGTGATCGTGAAGCAGGGCCGCGTCGTCGGGCGCGGCTGGACCCAGCCGGGCGGGCGGCCGCATGCCGAGGCGATGGCGCTCGCGATGGCGGGCGAGGCGGCGAACGGCGCGACGGTCTATGTGACGCTCGAACCCTGCGCACACGACTCGCCGCGCGGGCCGGCGTGCAGCGATCTGCTGGTCGCCGCCGGCGTCGCCCAGGTTGTCGTCGCGCTCGGCGACCCCGATCCGCGCACTGATGGCCAGGGCATTGCTCGGCTCCGCGCGGCCGGTATCGCGGTGACCGAGGATGTGATGGCCGAGGAGGCGCGGCGCTCGATGGCCGGGTTCCTCACGCGTCGCGCAGCAGGGCGGCCGCATGTGACGCTCAAGCTTGCCACTTCGCTCGATGGCTGCATCGCGCGCGCCGATGGCGAATCGAAATGGATCACCGGGGACGCGGCGCGCGCCCATGCGCATCTCGAACGCGCGCGGCACGAGGCGATCCTGGTCGGCCGAGGTACCGTCGAAGCCGATGCGCCGCGGCTCGATGTCCGGCTCGGCGGGCTCGAACAGCATAGCCCGCGGCGCTTGCTGATGACTCGCCATCGCGGCGACCACGACCATTGGGAGTGGGTCGACTCGCCCGCGGCGATCGCCGGGCTCGACCAGATCGACCATGTCCTGGTCGAAGGCGGCGCCGGCGCGGCCTCGGCATTCCTGGCCGATGACCTGGTCGACCGGTTGTTGCTCTATCGCGCGCCGATCCTGATCGGTGGCGGCCGGCCAGCGCTTGGCGACATCGGGCTTGCCCATTTGGCCGAAGCACATGGGCGCTGGCGGTTGCACGACGCGCGGATGTTGGGCATCGACCGGCTGGAAATCTACGAACGCACCCGCTGACGATCGTCGGCGCAGCTTGGGAAATTAGCGATGTTCACCGGCATCATCTCCGATATCGGCACGATCCGCTCGATCGAGCATCGTGGCGACCTGCGCGCGGTGATCGCAACCGCTTACGACACGAATGGGGTCGATCTCGGCGCGTCGATCTCGTGTTCGGGCGTATGCCTGACCGTGATCGACAAGGGGCCGGGCTGGTTCACCGTCGACATATCGGGCGAAACCGTGTCGCGCACCGCGCAGGGACAATGGAGCGAGGGGCGCAAGCTCAACCTCGAACGCGCGATGAAGCTGGGCGACGAGCTCGGCGGGCATATTGTCACCGGTCATGTCGATGGCGTCGCCGAAGTGGTGCGGGTCGAGCCGTCGGGCGATTCGAAGACGATCGCTTTCCGTGTCGCGCGCGACCTCGCGCCCTATATCGCCGCCAAGGGATCGGTGACGGTCGATGGCGTTTCGTTGACGGTCAATACGGTCAGCGACGGGGCGGAGGGTACCGAGTTCACGGTCAATCTGATCCCGCATACCCAGGCAGTGACGACATTGGGCGCAATCGAGGTGGGACAGGCGGTCAATATCGAGATCGACGTGCTGGCGCGGTACCTCAGCCGGATGCGGTCATTGCTCGAAAAATAGCTCCAATGTGATTTACGCTTGAATTTATCACATTGTAATGTGATATCGGCGTCATGAGCACTATGCTGATCGATCGCGTTCGCGATCTCGTCTCCTCGGGCGGTATTTCGCGCTCGGGGCTCGCCCGTGCCGCCGGGCTCCACGCCAATTCGCTGCGCATGCTCGACGAGCCCGAATGGAATCCGACCGCCGATACCTTGCGCAAGCTGGAGGTCTATCTCGACCGGCGCGAGAAGCGCCCGGCCCTGGTGCCGATCGAAGAGATCATCGAGGAAGCGCGCAACGGGCGCATGACCATCCTGGTCGATGACGAGGATCGCGAGAATGAAGGCGATCTGATCATCCCGGCGCAAATGGCGACCCCGGACGCGATCAACTTCATGGCGCGCTATGGCCGCGGGCTGATCTGCCTGACCCTGACCGAGGAGCGCATCAAGCAGCTCGAACTCGAGCCGATGGTGCGCGAGAACCGCACCCGCAATGGTACCGCCTTCACCGCGTCGATCGAGGCGCGCGAGGGAATCACTACCGGCATCTCCGCGCACGACCGCGCGCGCACCGTGTCGGTCGCGATCGATGCGTCGAAGGGCGTCGGCGATATCGTTTCGCCGGGCCATGTCTTCCCGCTGATCGCGCGCAACGGCGGTGTCCTCGTCCGCGCCGGCCATACAGAAGCGGCGGTCGACGTCGCGCGGCTCGCCGGGCTCAACCCGTCGGGCGTGATCTGTGAGATCATGAAGGACGACGGCACGATGGCGCGAATGGACGACCTCGTCGCCTTCGCGCAGGAGCACAAGCTCAAGATCGGCACGATCCGCGACCTGATCGCCTATCGCCGCCAGCACGACCATCTCGTTGAGCGCCGCGCCGAGGCACGTTTCACCAGCCGCTGGGGCGGAGAGTGGACCGCGCGGACCTATTACAACAAGGCCACCGGCACCGAGCAGATCGCGCTGATCAAGGGGCATATCGACCCCGACAAGCCGACCCTCGTGCGGATGCACGCGATGAGCGTGTTCGCCGATTTGTTCGGCGAGGAAGGCAAGCGCGCCGGGCTGCTCGAACGCTCGATGGAGATCATCGGCAAGGCGGGCTCGGGCGTCGTCGTGTTGCTGTCGCCGTCGGGCGCGACCGGGTTCAGCCAGGCGCTGCAGCATAAGGCCGGGGCGCCGATGCCCGACGAATTGCGCGACTATGGCGTCGGCGCGCAGATCCTGACCGAATTGGGGGTCGAGGACATGATCCTCCTGACCAACACGCATCATACGCTGGTCGCATTGGACGGCTATGGCCTGTCTATCGTAGGAGAACGCGCGATCGACCTGGGGGGATTGGATTGATGGCGCGGATATTGATCGTCGAAGCACGCTTCTACGACCATCTCAATGACATGCTGCTCGCCGGCGCGCGCCGCGCGATCGAAGAGGCGGGGCATTCGCACGAGACGGTGACCGTCCCCGGCGCGCTCGAAATTCCCGGCGCGCTCGCGCTGGCGGCGGAGACCGGGCGCTATGACGCTTATGTCGCGATCGGTGTGGTGATCCGCGGTGAGACCTATCATTTCGAAATCGTCTCGAACGAAAGCGCGCGCGGTATCATGGCGCTGACGATGGACGGCATCGCCATCGGCAACGGCATTTTGACCACCGAGAACGAGGCGCAGGCGATTTATCGCGCCGATCCCGATCAGGCCGACAAGGGCGGTGGCGCGGCCAAGGCGGCGCTCGCGATGCTCGATCTTCGGCAGAAATTCGGCTGACATGCCGTCGGGGCCGCCGCCGTCGCGCTATCGCGTGATCGAGCGCGGCGGCCGGCTGCAGGTGATCGATACCTGGGCCGCGCGTCGACCGCCGACGATGGCGGCCTATGCCGATCCGGTACCGGTCGAGGACGTCGACCCGTCCGATCCGCCGTTCAGCGACATGGCGGCGGACGATTGGTCCGACACCGCGCCATCGCCCGCCGGCTTTGCCGATGCGTCGGTCCAACCGGCAAGGACGCCGGATCCGCCGGTTCCCTCCGCTCCTTCGCAACGCGCCCCCAATCTGGTGGCGGGGCCGCCCGAGCTGCTGCGGAACGTCGCCGCCACGATCTGCGGTGATGCGCGCGACGGCGAAGGTCGATTGGTGCTCAACACGGCGCGCTTCTATGACAGCCGCGCGCCGCGGGCGATTGCGCTCGATCTCGATGGCGAGCGCGAATTGGGACTGGCGATGCTGGTCGCATTGGCGCTGGCGGTCGGTGCCGTGCTGTTCACCGTGACGCTCGGTTGGCCAGGGATCGTGGTCGGACTGTTCGCAATCGTGCTGGTGCGTCAGGTCAATCTGGTCGCGACACCTTGGCTCGATCGCCTGGCCGCGCGCACACGCTGACCGGTCACACCGTCCGGATCACACCGCGCCGGTGCAGATAATCCAGCAACTTGCGCCAGAACGGCATAGACATCAGCGCAGGCTGACCCAGCCACGGATTGACGAAGCAGAATGCCAGCGCGGTCGTCGTCCCGAGGATTACCGCCCAGCCGCGCCGCCGGATCAGCGCGGCATATTCGGGGTCGAGATCGTCCGCCGCGACCGGGGCCGCCACCGCCATGCTGTTGTTCCACAGATTGCAGATCGCGACGAGCAGCAGCCAGCCGCAATAAGCGACCGCCGGCACGAGCTTGCCATAATATTCGCTGACCAAGGCGGTGAAGAACGGCATCCCTGCGACCGAGCATAACAGGAACAGATTGGGCATCAGCAATTTGGGCGACCAATGCCGTGCGCAATCGAACGCGCGATGATGCCCGCTCCAGAACGCGCCGATCACGAAGAATGACACGAAGAAGCCGATGAAATGCGGCGTCAGATGCGCGAGCGCCGCCAGGAAGGCGGCGTCCGGTGCGCCGTAGGGCAGTGCCGGCACCTTGAGTTCGATGACCAGCAGGGTGATCGAAATCGCGAACACCGCGTCGGAAAAGAATACCAGCCGCTCAAGCGCATGCGCCGGCGCGCCGTGATGCATCGGTCGGTCGTTCGGTCCGTCGCTCATCGTCTTCCCCCCTGCGAAATCCTACCGTGGCACGGCGCGGCGGCGCTTGCCAACCGCCCATCGCTGCCGCCAATAGGGAAGGCGTTCGAGCATCGCGCGGAAAAGTGGGCAACAGTTTTCCGCGACGCGATGCGACCACAAACGATTAGGGCGGCATGCCACCCTAAGGAGAGAACATGTCCGAGCAGAGCGTCTATCCGGTACCGGCAGATTGGGCCAAGCGCGCGAAGATCGATCGCGCCGGCTATGAAAAGCTGCACGGCCGCAGCCTGGCCGATCCGGGCACCTTCTGGCTCGACCAGGCGCGTCGGCTCGACTGGATCAAGCGCCCCGAAATGGCCGGCGACTGGTCATTCGGGCAGGACGATTTCCGCATCAGCTGGTTCGCCGACGGTGTGCTCAATGCCTCGGCCAATTGCCTCGACCGCCATCTGGCGACGCGCGGCGATACGGTCGCGCTGATCTGGGAACCCGACGACCCCGCCGAGCAGCCGCGCCGCATCACCTATCGCGAGCTCCATCGCGACGTCTGCCGTTTCGCCAATGCGCTGAAGGAGCAGGGCGCCGCCAAGGGCGACCGCGTCACCATCTATATGCCGATGATCCCCGAAGCGGCGGTCGCGATCCTGGCCTGCGCGCGGATCGGCGCGATTCATTCGGTGGTGTTCGGCGGCTTCTCGCCCGAGGCGCTCGCCGGGCGGATCGAGGATTGCGGATCGACTTTGGTGATCACCGCCGACGAAGGCCGGCGCGGCGGCAAGAAGGTCCCGCTCAAGGCCAATGTCGATGCCGCGCGCAACCACGCGCCGGGGCTGAAAAAGGTCATCGTCGTCCGCGCGACCGGTGGCCATGTCGCGATGGGCGATGGCGATTTCTGGTATCACGATTTGGTCGAGCAGGCGTCGGCCGAGTGCCGGCCCGAACCGATGAACGCGGAGGACCCGCTGTTCATCCTCTATACCTCGGGATCGACCGGCAAACCCAAGGGCGTGCTCCATACCACCGGCGGCTATCTCGTCTGGGTCAGCCTCAGCCATGAACTGACCTTCGATTACCGCCCGGGCCAGATCTATTGGTGCGCGGCCGATATCGGTTGGGTCACCGGGCACAGCTATATCCTCTACGGCCCGCTCGCCAACGGCGCGACCAGCCTGATGTTCGAAGGCGTGCCCAACTGGCCTGACGCCAGCCGCATCTGGCAAGTGTGCGATCGGCATCAGGTAGAGATCATCTATACCGCGCCGACCGCGCTCCGCGCGCTGATGCGTGAAGGCGACGATTATGTGACGCGGACCAGCCGCAAATCGTTGAAGCTGCTCGGCACGGTCGGCGAACCGATCAATCCCGAGGCGTGGCGCTGGTATCACGAAGTCGTCGGCGAGGGGCGCTGCCCGATCGTCGACACCTGGTGGCAGACCGAAACCGGCGGCCACATGATCACGCCCTTGCCCGGCGCTACCGACCTCAAGCCCGGCAGCGCGACCTTGCCCTTCCCCGGCGTCGATCCGCAGATCGTCGATACCGACGGTATTGTCCTCAACGGCGCTGCCGAGGGCAATCTGGTCATCGCCAAGAGCTGGCCGGGGCAGATGCGCAGCGTCTGGGGCGATCACGATCGCTTCTTCCAGACCTATTTCACCACTTATCCCGGCAAATATTTCACCGGCGATGGCTGCCGCCGCGACGAGGACGGCTATTATTGGATCACTGGCCGCGTCGACGACGTGATCAACGTCAGCGGGCACCGCATGGGCACCGCCGAAGTCGAGAGCGCTTTGGTGCTCCACGCCAAGGTCGCCGAGGCGGCGGTGGTCGGCTTCCCGCACGACATCAAGGGGCAGGGCATCTACGCCTATGTCACGCTCAACGCCGACGAGGCGCCGTCGGAAGAATTGCGCAAGGAACTCGTCCAGTGGGTGCGGATCGAGATCGGCCCGATCGCCTCACCCGACGCGGTGCAATTCGCGCCCGGCCTGCCCAAGACACGCTCGGGCAAGATCATGCGCCGTATCCTGCGCAAGATCGCCGAGGGCGACGTGTCGAACTTGGGCGATACCTCGACGCTGGCCGATCCCGCGGTGGTCGACGATCTGGTGAAGAACCGGGTCGGCTGATGCCGGTCGAGGCGGTTCGCGGCGACATTACGCGGCTGCAGGTCGACGCGATCGTCAATGCGGCCAATTCCTCGCTGCTCGGTGGTGGCGGGGTCGACGGTGCGATCCACCGTGCGGCCGGGCCAGAGTTGGTGGCCGAATGCCGCCTGCTCAATGGCTGCAACCCCGGCCAGGCCAAAGCGACCAAAGGTTACCGCCTGCCCGCGCGTCATGTGATCCACACCGTCGGGCCGGTCTGGAATGGCGGCGGCAAGGGCGAAGCCGAGACGCTGGCGAGTTGCTATCGCGAAAGCCTGAGGGTTGCCGAGGGGTTGGGGGTGCGCACGGTCGCCTTTCCCGCGATCAGCACCGGCATCTACGGCTATCCGCGCGACGAGGCGGCGGCGATTGCGGTGCGCGAGACGATGGCTGGGGCGGAGCGGTTTGACCGCATCCTGTTGGTGGCGTTCGATGAGGAGACGTTCGAGCTCTACAGCGAGCGGCTCGCTTAGACGGCCGAATCGCACCTTTCCAACCGTCGTCACCCCGGCCTTGTGCCGGAGTCCACGCCTCCACAACCGAGATGAGGCGTCGTTGTACGGTGGATGCCGGGACAAGCCCGGCAGACGTTTGGGATCAAGGGCGCGATCAGGCCCTGAACAAGGCGACATACTCCGCCGTTTCGCGCCGCAGGATCGTGGCGTTGACGAAGAACGGTATCGCGCCTTCCTTCCAGCGGCCAAGCCGGATGCCGGCGACCCGTGCCCGCTCGAACGCGGCGGCGGCGCGTGTCTCCTGAATCTCGAGGAAATGGATATTGGACGGTGCCGGCGTCGCCCGGCGCTTCGCGAGCCGCTCGCGCTCGAGCGTCGCGATCAACTCGTTCGCCCGGGCATGGGCGAGTGCGATGGTCGCCGGAAAGGTCTTGAGACCGTCGAGCGCCAGCAATGCCGGTACCCAGCCCTGATAGATCATCCCGCCGTAAAGGTGCCGCCACTCGCGGGCGCGGGCGATATCGGCGGCGGTCCCGGCAAGCACCGCGCCGAACGGCGCGCCGAGATATTTGTAGAGCGAGATGTAGACGGTATCGAACGGCGCGGCATAAGCCTTCACGTCGATCGATGGCGGCGCCAGCAGCAATCGCGCGCCATCCAGGTGAAGGCGCGTGCCGTGCGCCTTTGCCAGTGTGGCGATCGCCGCCAGGTCGGTCGGCGCGATCATCTGGCCGTCGAGCCGCCGCACCGGGCTTTCCAGCGAGATCGCGCCGACCTTGAGCGGAAAGGGTCCTTTCTCGGCCGCATCGAACGCGGCGGTCAGCTCGGCGATTGTCGGCGCGGCATGGCCCGACCCGAGCGGCACCAGGTTGATCCCGGAAAGCCGCTGCGCGGTATCGCTTTCGTCGCGATAGAGATGGCTGTCGGCCTGGCAGAAGGCATGTGGATGCTCGCCGCACAGCACCCGCAACGCGACGTTGTTGGCGAGCGTTCCGGTCGGCAGGAAAGCGCAGGCCTCCTTGCCGAGCAAGGCGGCAAATCCCTTTTCCAGTTCCTCGACCGCGCCGCCCCCCAGATAGGAATCGCGTGGCTTGCCGGGATCGCCCGCCAGCGTTGCGAGCCGGGTGGCCGTGTCGGCCGGATTGCGCGGTGCGCCGTCGTCACCGACCAGCCAGACGCTGCGTGCGTCGATCGGCGGAAATTCGGCCGGCTTGGCGAGCGCAGCACCGTAATTCTGGGCGTGCAACGGGGCGGCGATACCGGCGGCGAGCGCGGCCTGGAGCAAATGGCGTCGATCGAACAGCATGGAGCCTCCGGGCATGAGCGTTGATGCGGGACGTTCGGTAGCGGCGCAATGTACGGGCTCGAACGGCGAAGGCGAGCCTGTTTGCGAACGGTGTGCCGCCTGGCTCAAACGAAACAGGCGATCTCGCCCATGTCGCGCGGGATCGGATAGCCGGTCACCTTGACTCCCGCCGCGTCGAGCCAGGCATGCGCGTCGATCGCGCGAGCGTCGTTGGGACTGGCGCCGAAATGCATCACGCTGGCGATGCCGCGGCGGCGGAGCATCGCGTGCGCCGCCATCGCCTGTTGCAGGCAGACCGAGCGGAACGGCATGAACGGCGCGGCCGAACGTACCGCCCAGCCGATCGCGCGCGCCGTCGCCGCCTCTTCGGGGGTGGTCGCCGCCGCGCGCTCGGCGACGCGCGGGTCGGCCGGCGCCACGAAGTCGCCCAGCCGCCGCGCGACTCGCGCGAACGGCAGGACGAGCAAGAGCATCCGCGCCGCAAACATGCTGGCGCAGGCTTCCGCCACTAATAACTGACGTCGCCGGCCTGCCCCGGCCAGCGTCTTCACTTTGTGCAGGATGTCGCGCGCCATGATGCACATGACTGACAGGGTTTATTGGCGAAGTCGATTGCGTGTGCTTTTGCCGGCCGCTATAGTTTCATAATACACGTAGGGTGGGAGTTTTTCTGAAATGAATAAGAAGGTTATCGGCCGCCTGGCGCTCGGTGCCGCGGCGCTGGCGATCGCGATTCCGGCGGTGGCGAAGATCGCGGCGACGGCGCCGCGCTATGGTGCGTTCGGCATCGACCTCACCACCCAGGACAAGGCGGTCAAGCCGGGCGACGATTTCTGGACCTATGCCAATGGCGCCTGGGCTGCTCGCACGAAGATTCCCGATGACAAGGGATCGGTCGGTTATGGCAACATCCTGAGCGACGAAGCCGAGGTCAACGTCCGCAAGATCCTCGACGACATGGCGGCCAACCCCGCCAAATATGGCGCCACTGGCAAGCAGGTCGGCGATTTCTACGCGAGCTGGATGGACGAAGCGGGGATCGAGGCCAAGGGCGCCGCGCCGCTCAAGCCCTATCTCGCCAAGATCGCGGCGGTGAACGATCTGACCGGGCTGCAGACGTTGTTCGCGTCGACCGGCTATGCCTCGCCGGTCGAGCTCGGCACGATCCCCAGCCTGTCGGATCCCGAACATTATACTGCGATCGCCGGCCAGGGTGGCCTCGGCATGGCGCGCGACTTCTACCTGCTGCCGGGCGAGAAGTATGATGCGTTCCGCAAGGCCTATCGCGCCTATATCCAGCAGATGCAGGAACTCGCCGGCATTCCCGATGCGAGCGCCAAGGCCGACGCGATCTTCGCGCTCGAAACCGCGATGGCCAAAGAGCAATGGTCGCCCGAGCAGAGCCGCGACATCGCCAAGCTCAACGACCCCGAGGATATCGCCGGGCTAAAGGCCAAGGCGCCCGATTTCGACTGGGCGCTGATGCTCAAGACCGCAGGTCTCGACTCGTCGCCCAAGGTGCTGATGGCCAACAACACCGCGCTGACCGCGATGGGCAAGATCATGACCGCGACGCCGCTCCAGACGTGGAAGGATTATCTCGCTTTCCACTTCGTCAGCGACCACGCGACCTTCCTTCCCAAGGCGTTCGACGACGCGCGCTTCGACTTCTATTCGAAGACGCTGTCAGGCGTTCAGGTCAAGCGCGACCGCTGGAAGCGCGGCGTGCAGCTGACCAACGGCGCGCTCGGCGAAGCGGTGGGCAAGCTCTATGTCGAGCAATATTTCCCCGCCTCGAGCCAGGCGAAGATGGCTGAGCTGATCGAGAATCTGCGCACGGCCTACGGCACCAAGATCGCCGGCTCGACCTGGATGGACGACGCCACCAAGAAGGCGGCGCAGGCCAAGCTGGCGGCGTTCGAGCCGCGCATCGGTCACCCGGTCAAATATATCGACTATTCGTCGCTCCAGGTCGACCGCGGCGACCTGCTCGGCAATGCGATGCGCTCGGCCGAATTCGATCACCAGCTCGACCTGCAACGTTTCCCCAAGCCGGTCGACCGCAGCTTGTGGGGCATGACGCCGCAGACGGTGAACGCGTATTACAATCCGCTCGCCAACCAGATCACCTTCCCGGCGGCGATCCTGCAGCCGCCCTATTTCGACCCAAACGCCGATCCGGCGGTCAATTACGGGGCGATCGGGGCGATCATCGGCCATGAAATGGGTCATGGTTTCGACGATCAGGGCAGCCAGTTCGGACCGACCGGCAAGTTCGAGAATTGGTGGACCGACGCGGCGAAGAAATCCTACGGCGAACACACCGCCGCGCTCGCCGCGCAGTATGACAGCTATGAGGCAATCCCGGGCACCAAGATCAACGGCAAGCTGACCCTGGGCGAGAATATCGGCGACTTGAGCGGGATCGAAGCATCCTATGCCGCCTATCAGCTCTATCAGGCGAAGCACGGCAAGGCGCCGGTGATCGGCGGCCTGACCGGCGATCAGCGCTTCTTCCTTGCCTATGCCCAGGCATGGCAGGCCAAGCTGCGCGACGGTCTGCAGCGCCAGTTGCTGCTGAGCGATCCGCATTCGCCGGCCAAGTTCCGCGTCAACGGCATCGTGCGCAACTTCGATCCCTGGTACAAGGCGTTCGACATCAAGCCGGGCGACGCGCTGTATCTGGCGCCCGAAAAGCGCGTCCATATCTGGTAAGCGTTCGAGATATCGAGCCTAAAAAGGGGCGTCCGCGATCCGATCGTGGGCGCCCCTTCTATATTGGACAGGCACGCCAGTCGCGACGAGGTATCCCGAATGTCGAACAAGGATCGCACGATCATGATCCATCGCCGCACGCCCGAATCGGCGGCGATGGTGGCGAACACCCAGCGCGCGATGGCGATCACGCCCATCCTCAACCGCCTGACTTATGCTGACGGCGACGAGATCCGGCGGGTGTTCAGCGATCTGATCGGCCGCCAGGTCGACGACAGCTTCACGCTGATCCCGCCTTTCTACACGGCGCACGGTGTGGACATCCGGGTCGGGCGCAACGTGTTCATCAACCAGAATTGCACGATCTACGATCTGGGCGGGGTCGATATCGGCGACGAGGTGCTGATCGGCCCGAATGTCAGCATCATCACGACGGGCCATCCGCTCGAACCGTCACAACGCCGCGACGGCGTAACCGCGGCGCCGATCGTGATCGAGCGCAATGTGTGGATTGCCGCCGGTGCGACGATCATCGGCGGCGTCACGGTGGGCGAGAATTCGGTCGTCGCGGCAGGAGCGGTCGTCACCAAGGATGTCCCGCCCAACAGTCTGGTCGCCGGCGTGCCCGCTAAGGTCATCCGCTCGCTCGAGGGCTGAGCAGGCCTCGACGAAATCCATCCCTCAAGCTGGCGGCCGTCGCGTGGTGATCGCAAGCCAAGGGCCCTGGCCGCCCTCGTATCCGCCCCCGATATAGTCCGTGACGGACAGGACATCCCAATTGCCCGATCGAGCATAAGCCGCGATCAACTCGGTCCTGTCGGGATAGTTGAAATATCGGCCCAGCCTGTCGCGCCCGGCCGTACCGCCGGCTTTGTAATTGGCGAAGTGCAGTCCTCCCGGCTTCAGTGCGCGAAAGATTAGGGCGAGGACGTCAGCAAGCGCGGCGCGGGGTACATGGAGCAGGCTGGCATTGGCCCAGACGGCATCATAGCTGCTGACGTCCGAAAGCTCGTCAAACCGCATGACCCTTACCGGACGCCCCAATCGTTGTGCAGCTTTGGCCGCCATTGCCGGCGTCCCGTCCGTCGCGTCGACGTCGAAACCGTGAGCCAGCAGCGCTTCGGCATCCCTGCCGCCGCCGCACCCCAGCTCCAGGATGCGCGCGCCGACCGGCAGCGCTTGCGCGAAACCGTCGAGCCATCGACAGACGCCGCCTTTGCCGCTCGCGACATAAACCCGTGCTTCGCCGGCGTAGAAATTCAGCGTCGCTTGGTCATAGGCGTTCGACGGGTCGGCCGGTTGATCCATGTCGCCGGAATAGCAAGCGCAGGGTGTTGTGCAAATGACCCGGCGAGCAGTCCGCTTCGCCTTTCCGGATCAAGCGCTTGACTAATATGTTAGCCATGACTTACCGTAAGTCATGGCTAACCGAATCGCCGTCGCGCTCAACGCGCTCGCCGACCCCACGCGTCGGACGATCTTCGAGCGCGTCGGCGCCGCACCCGGCGCGGTAGGCGAGATCGCTGCCGGGCTGCCGGTGTCGCGGCCGGCCGTGTCGCAGCATCTCAAGGTGCTGAAGGAGGCCGGGTTGGTGACCGACACGCCCGACGGCACGCGCCGCGTCTATCGCCTCGACCCACGCGGATTGGGCGCGTTGCGCGACTGGCTCGACCGCTTCTGGGGCGACCAGCTTACCGCCTTCAAGGATTTTGCCGACCAGCAGGAGATCCCGAAATGAGCATCGCTCCGATCGTCCAATCGGTGACCGTCGCGGTGCCGCCCGATCGCGCCTTTACTCTGTTCACCGGGTCGATCGGCCGTTGGTGGAAACGCGGCATGACGATTGGCGCCAAGCCGCATGAGGACGTGGTGATCGAACCGCGCGCCGGCGGGCGCTGGTTCGAGCGCGACGAGGACGGCGCCGAAACCGAATGGGGCAAGGTGCTTGCCTGGGAACCGCCCGGCCGCGTGTTGCTCGGCTGGCAGATCGATGCCGCGTTCAAGCACGATCCCGATCTCACCACCGAAGTCGAAGTGACGTTCGTGCCCGAGGGAACCGGCACGCGCGTGACGCTGACCCACAGCCGGCTCGAACGCTTCGGCGAGTCGGCCGAGCGCATCGCCGCACAGCTCGGCGGGGGTTGGCCGGGCCTACTGCAATTGTTCGCCGATCTAACCGAGAAGGACGCATGATGACCGACTTCACGATCCACGGCATTCCCGGCAGCCCCTATGTCCGCGCACCGCTGCTGGTGCTCGAGGAAAAGGGCCTGCCCTGGCGGCTCGAGCCGCTGGCGATGGGCGGCAACCGGACACCCGAATACAAAGCACGGCTGCACCCTTTCGCCAAGATACCGGTGCTCGATCATGGCGATTTCCGCCTCTACGAAACGCGCGCGATCCTCGACTATGTCGACCAGATCGCGCCCGGGCCTGCGCTGACACCCGACGATCCGAAGCAGCGCGCGCGGATGAACCAGGTGATCGGGATCGTCGATTCCTACGTCGCGCCGCGGATCAGCGGGGCAGTGACCTTTCCCCGTCTCGTCGCACCGCGGTTCGGCATGGCGGTCGACGACGCCGCGGTGGTCGCCGCGATTCCGGCCGCGCAGGAAGTGATCGATGAGCTCGCGCGCCTGCTCGGCGATCAGGACTATATGGCGGGACCGGCGCTGAGCCTGGCCGATGCGATGCTGATCCCGCATCTCGTCTTCATCCCCGACTTCGCCGAGGGCGTGGCAATGATCGCGCCGCATGCCAATCTCGCCGCCTGGATCGAACGCGTGAAAGCGCGGCCAAGCATGGCGGCGACCGATTGGGGCGTGCTGCTCGAACGATTCCCGGTGGCGGCCGAGCCGATGACTGCCGACGCCTAGTGCATGCTAGGCCTGGGCAGGTCAGTTCGGCACTCCCCATAACGTGGCCCGCTCGCGCGCGAGCGTCTTCAGATAGGCGTCGAGGTCGGTCAGCCGCGTTTCGATCTCGCCGGCCTCCACGCCGCGCCACACCGAAATGTCGTAGCCGGCCCTGGCTTTCTTGAGGTCCTGGCCGGCGCGATAGCGATCGGCGATGTAAAGCAGTTCGAGCATTTCGGTCGGCCGGTTCCGCTTGTCGGCTTTGATGATCCCGTATTGAACGAGATACTCTGTCATGATCCCGTCGTTCGATGTGCTGACCATCACCATCCCCTTTTGTACGGTGGACATGGGGGCGCTTCATGGCGAATCCAGAGCTGACGACCGCCTTCCGTAACTAAACCTTCGAGACGCCCATCGCGATCAGGCTCTCCGCGGTGTCGACGACGCTGTCGGCGGCGGGGCGCGGGCGCCAGCCGAGCTTCTCCATCGCATGGGTCGGCTCGGCATGACGGACCTTGCCGAGCTCCCCGATCAGCTGACGCACCGCGGCGTCGAACAGCGCCACGATCCGCATCACCCAATTGGGCATGCGCCGCGTCGGCACCTTTCCGGCGTGGTCGGGCAGCCGCTCGCGCAGGATCGCGGCGATCTCCATGAGGCGGAGGAAACCGCGCGGCGCCACCGCCATGAAGCGCTCGCCGCTGATGTCGGGCGCCGACAGCGCGCGGACATGGAGGTCGGCGACGTCGCGCACGTCGACCAGGTTGAAGCCGAGATCGGGCAGCGCCGGGTAGGTGCCTTCGAGCACGCGCCTGACGACTTCGAGCGACGGTGAGAAATCGGTGCCGAGCAACGGTCCCATCACCATGCCCGGATTGACCGTCACGAATTCCAGACTGCCGCCCTCGGCCGCAATCCAGTCGCGCGCGGCGCGTTCGGCGATCGTCTTGGACTTGGCATAGGCCGAGACGTCCTTGGCGGCCACGTCGGTCCAGTCGGCCTCGGTGAACGTGTCCTTGCCCATCGCGCGGCCATAGAAGATCGCGGCGACCGAAGAGGTCATCACCAGCCGCGTGACCCCGGCATCGCGCGCGAAGCGGATCGCGCGCAACGCGCCGTCGCGCGCCGGCACGATCACCTCGTTTTCGTCCTTCACCGCGTGCATCGGGACGGGGGAGGCCATATGGACGACATGGCTGCACCCGGCCATCGCCTCGGCCCAGCCGGCGTCGCTGGTCAGATCGGCAGCGAAAAAGGACAGCCGATCATCGTCGACCTTGAGCCAGTCGCGAACCTCAGCTTCGCGGGCGAGGTTGCGGATCGTGGCGCGGATGGTCCAGCCCTGCTCGATCAGCTGGCGAATGGTGAAGCCGGCGATATAGCCGCTGCCCCCGGTGACCAGAACCACGCCCGCCATATGTCTCTCCCTTTGGATGTCTGGCTAGCATATTGGTTTCATTTCGCAACGTGTCCGCGGTTGACCCGCGCTTGCCCAAGGGGGAGAGCTAGGCGATGAAAGCGCTGGTCGTTTCCGAACTGGGCCCCGATTTCGCCGGCTGCGCGCTGGCCGACCTGCCCGATCCGGTGCGGGCGCCGGGACAGGTGTTGATCCGCGTGCGCGCGGCGTCGCTCAATTTTCCCGACCTGCTGATGACCGAGGGCAAATATCAGCTGAAGCCCGACCTGCCGTTCGTGCCCGGCATGGAAGTCGCGGGCGAGGTGATCGAAGCGGATGCGGACAGCGGGTTCGCGCCGGGCGAGGCGGTGGTCGCGGCGACGCGGCTGGGCGGGTTCGCCGACCTGGTCGTTGCGGACGCGCGCAGCGTGCGGCGTCTGCCCGCCAATCTCGATTACGCCGCCGGCGCGAGCGTCGGCGCAGCCTATAACACCGCCTATGTCTCGCTGGTCCGCTGCGCCAATGTCCAGCCGGGCGAGTGGGTGCTGGTTCACGGCGCGACCGGCGGGGTCGGGCTGGCCGCGGTCGATCTGGCCAGGGCGTTCGGCGCGCGCGTGATCGCGACGTCGCGCTCGGCGGACAAGCTCGCGGCGGTGGCAGCGGACTATAGCGTCGATGCGACCTTGCCGGCACCGGGCTTTCGCGAGGCGGTCAAGCAGATCACCGGCGGGGGCGCCAATGTGGTCTTCGACCCGGTCGGCGGCGACGTGTTCGACGAAAGCACGCGCTGCATCGCGTTCGGCGGGCGGTTGCTGGTGATCGGCTTCACCTCGGGACGGATCGCGAGCGTCGCCACCAACATCCCGCTGATCAAGGGATTCTCGGTGATCGGCGTGCGCGCCGGCGAATATGGCCGCCGCTTTCCCGACAAGGGCAGAGAGAATCAGGACGCGGTCTGGGCGCTCGCGGCGGAAGGCCGCATCCGCCCGCGCGTCGATAGCCGCTACAAGCTGGCCGATTGGCGGCGCGCGTTCGAGGCGATGCGCGACAGCCGGATGATCGGCAAGATCGTGATCGAGCCGTAGCCGCCGCAAACAAGAAACCCCGGCGGTCGCGCGGACCGCCGGGGTTCGTGGTCGGCCCCGACACCCTGTGAAGGGGGGTTGGTGCCGAGGCCGTACGCCTGTGGCGCTTACGCGCCTCAGCCGCCCAACAGTTTGAGCACGCCCTGCGAGCTCTGGTTCGCCTGGGCGAGCATCGCCGTCGACGCCTGGCTCAGGATCTGGGCCTTGGCGAGGTTGGTCGATTCGGCCGAGAAGTCGGCATCCTGGATGCGGCTGCGCGCATCGGTCAGGTTGGTCGCGTTGTTGGTCAGGTTGTTGACCGCCGACTGCAGGCGGTTCTGACCGGCGCCGAGACCCGCGCGGGTCGTCGACACTTCGGCGATCGCGTCGTCGAACGCCGACAAAGTGAGGCCGGTCTTCATCTTGTTGGCGGTGAAGTCGACCACCGCCGACAGCTTGGTCGTGGCGGCGTTGAGCTGGGTGAACGACATCGTGACGGTGTCGGTCGAGTTGGCGCCCGCCTGGATCGTGACGTTGTTGGTCGCGGTCGCGAACAGGTTCTTGCCGTTATAGCTGGTGTTGGCGATGATCGAGCTGATCTGCGCGCCCAACGCGTCCTGCTCCGCCGTGATGTTGGCGGCGTCGCTGGTCGAATAGGTGCCGTTGGCGCCCTGCACCGCGAGCTCGCGCATGCGCTGGAGCATGTTGGTGACTTCGTCGAGCGCCCCTTCGGCGGTCTGCGCCATCGAGATGCCGTCATTGGCGTTGCGCACGCCCTGGTTCATGCCGCGGATCTGCGAGGTCATCGAGGCCGAGATGGCGAGGCCGGCGGCGTCGTCCTTGGCCGAGTTGATGCGCATGCCCGTGGACAGGCGGTTCATGGCCGTCGACAATGCGTCGTTGGCTTTGGTCGAAGCATTCTGCGCTCGAAGCGCGGAAATGTTGCTACCGATAACGGTCATAATGGTCTCCGTTGCTGACGCTCCCCGCCACCCCCAAGGCAGAAGGTCGAGCCGTCGACAGCAACGAACGACCGCTTTCGCGACCGTTTAAGTAAATTTTTTCGTCACCATGAAAATCCCGGCGGCGGTTGGGCCGCCGGGATCTCCTGGTACGCTTCACTCGAAGCCTGTCCTGCCCAGCCCTCGGGGGGATGGGACTGGGCAGGATCCTTCATTAGCCGAGCAGCTTGAGCACGCCCTGCTGCGACTGGTTGGCCTGGGCCAGCATCGAGGTCGACGCCTGGGCCAGGATCTGCGCCTTCGCCAGGTTGGTCGATTCCGCCGAGAAGTCGGCGTCCTGGATGCGGCTGCGCGCGTCGGTCAGGTTGGTCGCGTTGCTGGTCAGGTTGTTGACTGCCGACTGCAGACGGTTCTGGCTGGCACCGAGACCCGCGCGGGTCGTCGACACTTCGTTGATCGCGTCGTCGAAGTCGCTCAGCGCCAGACCGGTCTTCATCTTGTTGTTGGTGAAGTCCACCACCGCCGACAGCTTGGTCGTGCCGGCGTTGAGCTGGGTGAAGCTCACGGTCTGGGCGTCGGCCGTATTGGCACCGGCCTGGATCGAAATGGTGTTCGACGCCGTGGCGAACAGATTCTTGCCGTTGAAGGCGGTGTTGGCGACGATTGAACCGATCTGAGCGGACAGAGCGTCCTGCTCCGCCGTGATGTTGGCGGCGTCGGTGGTCGAATAGGTGCCGTTGGCCGACTGCACAGCGAGCTCACGCATACGCTGCAGCATGTTGTTGACCTCATCGAGCGCGCCTTCACCGGTCTGCGCCATCGAGATGCCGTCATTGGCGTTGCGAATGCCCTGGTTCATGCCCTTGATCTGGGCAGTCATCGAGGCCGAGATGGCGAGGCCGGCGGCGTCGTCCTTGGCCGAGTTGATGCGCTGACCGGTCGACAGGCGGTTCATCGCCGTCGAGAGGGCCAGGTTCGCCTGGTTAGAGGCATTCGTCGCACGCAGCGCCGATACGTTGCTTCCGATAACAGTCATTTCCGTGTCTCCACTTGCTACGACGATCCCCGCCTCTCCCCCGAATAGTGCGAGGGGCCGAGCCGTCTGAACCGGAGAACGGCAGGTATTTGCCGGGCTTTAGGCAAAAAATTGCCGGTCCTTTGCCGGTCACCCCCATTTTGGGTGGCTGTGCGGTAATTTTTTGCCGCCTTTGCCGGATGGTTTACGTCTCGTTTACCAAACTCCGGGCATGTCTCCCTACGACGAAGGGGGAATACATGCGTTCGATCTTTCCATCCGACCTGGTGATGCGGCAAAAATATGCCTTGGTCTCTTCGCTGCGTGCGCAGGGCCTGGCGGTTGCCGAGGGCGATGCCCGGCCGCAGGCGAGCGACGTCTTCCTGGTGATGGAAGGCGAGACGCCGCCGATCGCCGACCGCACGCTGGTCATCGGCAGCGAAGGGCGCGGGTTCCGGCGCGGAGCGGGCGGCACGCCCACGCGCCTCTCTTTCGGTCCGGCCGACAATGCGATCGGATCGGCTTTCGCTTATGCTTATGCCGCCGGCCCCGAAGCGCCGACCGCGGCCGATCCCGAAAGCCTGGCGCTGTTCGCGCTCGCCGAGCGCGTCGCCGATGCCGACATCACCGTATTGATCAACGGGCCGACCGGCACCGGCAAGGAAGTGTTGGCGCGCACCATCCACCTGAAATCGCGCCGCCACGACAAGCCGTTCGTCGCGATCAATTGCGCGGCGCTTCCCGAATCGATGCTCGAAGCCTTGCTGTTCGGCCACCAGAAAGGCGCCTTCACCGGTGCCAGTGCGGCGGGCGAAGGTTTCTTCCGCGCGGCCGAAGGCGGCACCTTGCTGCTCGACGAGATCGCCGAGATGCCGCTTCAGCTCCAGTCCAAATTGCTCCGCGTGCTGCAAGAGCGCGAAGTCATCCCGATCGGTGCCTCGACCCCGATCCCGATCGACGTCCGCATCATCGCCTGCGCCAACCGCGACCTGCACGAGGAAGTCGCCGCCGGCCGCTTCCGCTCCGACCTCTATTACCGCCTGTCGGTCTTCCCGCTGACCACGCGCTCGCTGGCCGATCGCCCGCAGGACATTCCCGCGCTCGCCGCCGCGATGATCCTGCGCCATTCGGGCACGCGCCAGTCGATCCCCTGGCCCGACCAGGGCGCGATCGACGCGCTGATGGCGCACGACTGGCCGGGCAATGTCCGCGAGCTCGAGAACGTGATCCAGCGCGCCTTGCTGTTCGCCGCCGGCGACACGATCGGCGCGAACCATATCGTGTTCGACCGCCGTCCCGAGCCCAAGGCCGATCCGGTCCCCGGACGCAGCGCCGACACGCTCGCCAATGTCGTCCAGTTCAGCGAGTTCCAGGCGATCCGCGAAACGCTTGCCGCATGCGGCGGCAGCCGGATCGAGACCGCGCGCCGGCTCGGTATTTCCGAACGCACGCTTCGCTACCGTCTCGCCAGGGCGCGCGAGCAGGGTGAAGATATCACGAGGATGTGGGCATGAGCGGCATCAACGGCATTGGCGGCGCGATGAGCGTCGACCGGGTGATGGCGCTGCGCGCGCAGATCCTGGAACGCAATACGGCGCTGGCGCGTGCCGGGGCGGCGGGGCCGACGGCCGCGCCCGCCACGGTCCAGCCGGCCGGACCCGCCAGTTTCGCGGACTCGCTGACGAGCGCGCTCAACAGCGTCAACGACAGCCAGAACCGCGCGTCGGACATCTCCGCTTCGTACGAACGCGGCGAGACGATCGACATCGCCAAGGTGATGCTGGCCCGCCAGGAGGCGTCGGTCAGCTTCGAAGCGACCTTGCAAGTCAGGAACAAGCTCTTGTCCGCGTACAAGGACATTATGAGCATGCCGGTTTGAGATAGGCCATGAGCAACGAACTCACCCAATCCGCCCCGCTCGCCACCGAGCGTTTCGCCAATCCGCTGAAGCAGGTCCAGGGCCTGCTCGGTCAGCCGGCGATCCGACGCAGCTTGCCGATGATCCTGATGGTCGGGCTGATCGCGTCCGCCGCGCTCGCCTGGTTCATGCTGTCGACGCCGACGCAGAAGACCTTGTTCACGGGGCTGCCCGACAGCGACAAGTCGCAAGTCATGGCCGCGCTCAAGACCGGCGGCATCACCGGCCGGATCGACGAATCGACCGACGCGCTGACGGTCAATGAGGACGAATATTCCAAGGCGCGGATGCTGCTCGCCGGCCAGGGCCTGCCCAAGGCGGCACCGGGCGGCTACGCGATCCTCGACAATCTGCCGATGGGCGTCAGCCGCGCGGTGGAAGGCGAACGCTTGCGCCAGGCGCGCGAGACCGAGCTTGCCCGCTCGATCCAGGATATCGACGCCGTCGCCGAAGCGCGGGTGCATTTGGCGGTACCTGAAAACACCGTGTTCGTGCGCGACAATGCCGCGCCGTCGGCCAGCGTCATGGTCAAGCTCCAGGCCGGGCGGGCGCTCAGTGACGCGCAGGTCTCGTCGATCATCAACCTCGTCGCATCGTCGGTGCCGGGGATGAAGCCCGACGACGTCACCATCGTCGACCAGATGGGCGCTCTCTTGTCCAAGCCGGGCGCCGGCAGCGACAGCAACGATGCCGCGGTGCGCTACCAGCGCCAGGTCGAACAGAAATATCGCGAGCAGCTCAGCCAGTTGCTGACGCCGTTGGTCGGCGCTGGCAATTTCACCGCCGAAGTGACCGCCGACGTCAATCTCGACGACACCAGCTCGACGCGCGAAAGCTATGACAAGGCCGGTGCGTTGCGCGCCGAACAGGGTAATTGGACCAACAAGGACGCCCCCAGCGCGCAGGCGCCGGGCGGAATCCCGGGGGCATTGTCGAACACCCCGCCGCCGCCGACCACGGTCGCGACGCCGACGCCCACGCCGACCCCCGCTCCCGGCGCGACGCCGGCGGCCGGAGCGGCGGGTGCGCCTGCCGCCGCGGCCGGTGCCGCCAACTCGCCGGTGATGCCCGACACGGCAAAGGCGAGCGACAGCTATGCCCGTGCCTATGATCTCGGCCGCGAAGTCTCGGTCACCCGCAATGCCCCGGGCGCGCTCAAGCGCCTGTCGGTGGCGGTCGTGCTGCGCGACGTCGAAGGATCGAAGCCGCGCTCGCCGGTCGAGATGCAACAGATCACGCAATTGGTGAATTCGGCGGTCGGCGCCAACACCGCGCGCGGCGACCAGGTCACCGTGATCAGCCGCCGCTTCGCCGCCGCGCCCGATCTCGGCGGTGGCCAGCCCTGGTACGAAAGCGGCTGGCTGGCGATGATCCTGCGCAACGTCACCGCGATCGTCATCGCCTTGCTGGTGCTGATGCTCGGCGTCCGCCCGCTGTCCAAGGCACTGATGAAGAAGCGCGACGATGCCGGGCGCGGCGCCATCGGCCGTGACCTCAATGCGACCTTCGGGATCGGTTCGCCCGCGGCGCCGGGCACCGGCAGCGGCCCCAACGGCCAGCCGGTCAGCATCGACGCGCTCGAAAGCGCGCAGAATTTCGACGACCGGATCGGGATGGTCCGCGGCTTCACCCGCGACAACCCGACGCGCGCCGCGCTGG
>Ga0207669_10000190_pt1 | contig 27891 bp, 25 predicted proteins | sample KBSM33metaG_FD_184329 | JGI IMG/M metagenome (GOLD analysis project Ga0207669, IMG submission 184329) | Miscanthus rhizosphere microbial communities from Kellogg Biological Station, Michigan, USA - KBS M3-3 metaG (SPAdes) (version 2) | ecosystem: Host-associated > Plants > Roots > Rhizosphere >...
GGTGGCAGCCGCCTGCCGATCATCAACTACTCGGGCGGCACGGAGGTGTCAGGCGGGCTTGTGTCCGGCAATGTGCTGACACCGCTGAAGCCGGCGGCGTTTGCTGGACCTCCACCCGGAATCGCCGCTGACGTCGTCGACGATCAGGGCCGGCCGATTCGCAATCAGGTCGGCGAGTTGATCGTGCGGGCGCCATGGATCGGCATGACGCGGGGCTTCTGGAACGACTCAGAGCGGTATAAGCAGACGTATTGGTCGCGATTCCCTGACGTGTGGGTCCATGGCGACTGGGCGGCGATCGACGAGGACGGACTGTGGTACATCCTCGGGCGCTCGGACGACACGATCAAGATTGCCGGCAAGAGACTCGGCCCTGCGGAAGTCGAATCAGTGCTCGTCGATGATCCCGCGGTGCTCGAGGCCGCCGCGATCGGCGTCCCGGACGAGATGAAGGGACAAGCACTGGTTTGCTTCGTCGTGCTGCGCCCAGGCTCGGCGCCGGCGACGGAGCTGGTGGCCCGCCTCACCGCTCTCGTCATCGATCGACTCGGCAAGCCGCTCAAGCCCAAGGCGATCGAGTTCGTGCGCGACCTTCCGAAAACGCGCAACGCCAAGGTGATGCGCCGCGTGATTCGCGCAGCGTACCTTGGCGATGCACCCGGCGATCTGTCATCACTCGAGAACCCGCAGGCCGTGGACGACATTCGCGCGGTCGCCACTGGCCGAACGTAGTGTCCGGCTTCTTGACCGCCGTAGCCTTGGCGCAGGCGGTGAGCCGGACCATGCCTACGGCCTCTTCGAAAACGTCGTGCTCCACGTGGGCGCCGCCGCTCGAACGAGCTCGAGCAGTCGCGGTGGAATGTCCGTCTCCCCTGTCAGCGCTCTCACCTCGAGCACATCGTCGAAGCCGAGGCCGGTCGGGCATCGCAGAGCCCACTCGATCGCCTCTTTCTCCGAATCGACCTCGATGATGTAGAACCCACCGACCAACTCCTTCGACTCGGTGAACGGCCCGTCCACGAGACTCCGCTTGCCTTTCTTGACTTCGACGCTGGCGACGTGTCCGTTATGCCTGAGCCCTTCAGAGGCGACAAGGACGCCGGCTTTGTGCATTTCCTCGTTGAACCGCATGTAGGCGCTGAACAGTTCTTCGTCGAACGGCTCGTTCGGATCTGGCGGCTCGGGAGTATCAGGACCAGAGCGGGCGGTGATGATGAATCGCATGATTTCCTCTCCTCTCTGTCTTCACGACGAACGAGGAGCAGTCAGATCGACATGTGTGCGGGGTTAGACCCCGTTACGAAATTGCACGGCAGCCCCGCGATTTCCTACCGGCGCAACTCCACCGCTAACCAGGCGCGCGCCAGCTTCCAGTCGCGCATGACGGTCTGCGGAGAGACTCCGAGGGTGTCCGCCGTTTCCTCGACTGTCAACCCTCCGAAGTAGCGAAGCTCGATGACTTGCGCGCGCCGCGGTTCCAGTTTCGCCAGTGCGCTCAGCGCATCGTCGAGGGCGCACATCTCAGCAGCGCGATTCGTGTTCGCACCCGGCAGACCGTCGAGGTTCAGCGCGCTCGTGTGGTCGACGCGCTGCATGCCGCCGCCATGCTTCGTCGAGGCGCGGGCGCGTGCCGCGTCGACCAGAATCCGCCGCATGATCGTCGCCGAGACGGCCAGAAAGTGGGCGCGGTCCTGCCAGTCGATCGTGCGCGCATCGACCAGCCGCACGAACGCCTCGTGCACGAGCGAGGTCGCCTCTTTCCGGTCGCCGGCACGCTCTTTCCGCACAAACTGTCGTCCGAGTCGGCGCAAGTGGTCGTACATGAGCGGCGTCAATCGTTCCAGCGCCTGCCGATCGCCGCCCCGCCAGGCCTTGAGGAGCGCGGTGACGTCGGCCGAAGGAACGTTCATCATGTTTGGCCGATCTTACGATTCCCCGCCACAAACCAGAGGAGCAAAATAGGTCGGGTTGTAGTTCCGGCTTGGATTTCTCGCTAACAGGAACGTGGGCGCCCACCCGTAGCCTCATGATGCCGCACCCGGAGCGCCTGACCGCAGTGTTCGAAGCCGCCGTTCTACACGAGCCGGCGGAACGAGAGGCATACCTGCGCGAAGCCTGCGAGGGCGATGCAGACCTGCGGCAGCAGGTGGAAGCTCTGCTGGTGGATGTCGAACGTCCCGCCCTGATCGATTCCCCAGTGGGCGAGGCGGTCGTCGAGCTCCTCGGCGATGATAGTGCGGTCGTGATTGGCAAGCGGCTCGGCCCCTATCAGGTGGATTCGCTGCTCGGCGTTGGTGGCATGGGCGAAGTGTATCGAGCCACCGATACGGTACTGAGCCGCCAGGTGGCGATCAAGTTCTTGCCGGAGGACGTCGCGACCGATCCGGAGCGCGTAGCACGCTTCCGGCGTGAAGCCAGAATCCTCGCCTCGCTGAACCATCCGAACGTTGCCGCGATCTACGGCGTGGAGACGCTGGATGGCGAGCACGGGTCCTCATCCGCGCTGGTGCTCGAACTGGTGGAAGGCCCGACGCTGGCGGACAAGCTCACGACCGGCGCGATGCCGCTGGACGAGGCGCTCACAGTAACGCGACAGATCGCTGACGCGCTCGATGCCGCGCACCAACTGGGGATCATTCATCGCGATCTCAAGCCGGGCAACATCAAGGTGCGCGAGGACGGCACCGTCAAGGTGCTCGACTTCGGGCTCGCAAGAGTAACCGAGATGGACGTCGATGGCGGTTCCCTCACCACGCGTCGATCGCCGGCTGACTCTCCAACGATCACTTCTCCAGCGATGACGGCTGCGGGGATCATCCTCGGCACGGCAGCCTACATGTCGCCCGAGCAGGCGAAGGGCAAGTCGGCCGACAAGCGGAGCGACATCTGGGCGTTCGGCTGCGTGCTCTACGAGATGCTGACTGGACGACGCGCGTTCGAGGGCGAAGACGTCTCCGACACACTCGCGACCGTCCTGCGCGGAGACCCGGATTGGACCGCGCTCCCGAACAACCTGCCGCAGCCGGTCGGTGCGTTGCTGCGGGGTTGTCTGACGAAGGATCGCACCCGGCGCGTGAGCGACGTATCGACGCTGCGATTCGTCTTGCAGAACTCCGATAGTCTCGCGCCGATCGACGTTGGATCGGCCACGCCACAGGCGCGCTCGCCTCTCTGGCGTCGCCTCGTGACGCCCGTAGCCGCAGCGATCGCCGCATCCAGCGCAGTCGGCGCCATCGTCTGGCTAGCGACTCGTGCTCCGGAGCCTCCCGTCACACGCTTCCTCGTGGCGCCGACCGGCACCGCGGCGCTGACTTTCGATGTGAACGCCCGTGATCTCGCGGCCCTTCCGGGCGGCGCAATTGTGTACAAGGGGGCGAATACAGAAGGTCGATCTCGACTGTGGATCCGTACGCGCAATCAGCTCGAACCAACGCCGCTCGTGGATACAGGCAGCGCGCGAGCCCCGTTTTCCTCGCCGAATGGCGAATGGGTGGGCTTCTTCGAAACCGGGCCCGTCAACCCGGAAATGAGGAAGGTGCCGATTACGGGTGGGCCAACGGTGCTGATCTGTTCGATCATCGGCTTGGGCGCCGGCATGACGTGGGGAGACGATGACACCATCATCTTTGCCACGGCAGACCCGACGACAGGACTGCAGCGCGTGTCGTCGGCAGGTGGCACGCCGGAGGTACTGACCAGGCCCAACCGCGAACGTGGCGAATCCGATCACGTCTGGCCGCAGTACCTGCCCCGGAGCAAGGCCGTCCTCTTCACAATCACCTCGACAAGCGGCGACAAGGGGACGCCCCAGATTGCCGCGCTCGACCTGCGAGGTGGCGCGACCAAGATCCTCTTGCAAGGCAGCCAGCCCCACTACACGTCGAGTGGACACCTCGTGTACGTCTCGATGGGGATGTTGATGGCGGTCCGTTTCGACGCCGAGCGCCTCGATGTCAGTGGCCCGTCGGTCCCTGTGACGCCCGAGCTCACCACACTGGGCTCGGGCACGACCGAGTTCGACATCGCGCGTGACGGCACGTTGGTCTACGTACCTGCAGGATCGGGCGGTGACGGCCCGAATCGGACGCTCGTGTGGGTCGACCGTCAGGGACGGGAAGAACCCGCAAAGGTCGACCGGCCGCGTGCGTACTCGGTCCCGCGCCTGTCACCAGACAACACGCGGGTCGCCGTCGATGACGGCAGCGCCGGCAGGAATATCCTGGTATTGAATCTCGTGAGCGGGGCCGCGACGCGGGTGACGCTCGACCAGGGGACCGCTTCGATCCCCGTCTGGCTCGACGACCGGCAGATCGTCCATTTATCTCGCGCTCCAGGCGAGAGCATCCCCCGGCTCCTCCGGCGCAACGCCGACGCCACAGGTGAAGCGGAGCCACTCACCGCGACTCCCACGACTCCGGCGATGGTGGTGACGTCCGTGGCGCCGCCTCGAGGAAAGAGCTCGAGAAGCCTCCTCGGATCGACGTTCATGGGTCCAAGCGACGTGATGATGCTCACGCTGAGCGATGGCCGCCTCCAGCCGCTCCTCCACGCGGCGTACGTCGAACGCAACGCGGCAGTCTCGCCCGACGGCCGGTTCGTCGCCTACGAAACCAACGCCGACGGGTTGTTTCAGATAAAGGTGCGCCCGTTTCCCGATGTCGACAGCGGCCAGTGGACCGTGTCTTCCCAAGAGGGATTTCAACCTGCGTGGGCACTCGACGGCAGCGCGCTTTTCTACCGTGCGGCTGACGGTGGGGTGATGAGCGTGGCGGTCCGGCCAGGTCCGACGTGGAATGCAGGTACGCCGACGAAGCTGTTCGACGGGAGGACGTTCCTTCGGACCACTTCCACGGGACTTGGTCGAACCTACGACGTTGCAAAGGACGGCCGGTTCCTGATGGTCAAAGAGCCTTCCTCCGATCGGGCTTCGTCAATCCCGATGGTCGTCGTGCAGAACTGGTTCGAGGAGTTGAAACGCCTCGTTCCGTGAAACCGCCGTCACCGGTTGTAGTTCCTGCCTTCGAATTCCGCATACCTCCTTGACGGAGGATGCGATGCAAACAAAAGCGGGCCTAGTTCTGGTTCTCTTCGCGAGCGTGGTGTCGGCGCAGACGATTTCAGTCGAGGACAGGTTCTACGAGGCAATTCGACACAACGATCTGATCGCGCTGCAATCACTCGTTCGCGAACACGGAGTCGAGGCGACGGGATCGCGGGGCCAGACCCCGCTGATGCTCGCGGCCGCCTTTGGCAGCGCCGATGCGGTCCGGGTCCTGCTCGCCAGCGGCGCCGACGTGAAAACGGCGAGCTCGGCAGGCGTGACCGCACTGCATTGGGCGGTGATCGACATCGTGAAGACACGAATGCTGCTCGACGCCGGCGCCGACGTGAACGCGGTCTCGCAACTGGGCCGGACCCCACTCCTCATAGCCGCCGCCGCGCACGAGAGCCGGGACGTCGTCCGACTGCTGCTGTCGAAAGGCGCGAGCGTCAACACCGCGGACACGAACGGCGTCACGGCGCTGATCGCGGCCGCGAATGCGGACAATCTCGATGTCGCGACTCTGCTGCTGGCATACGGAGCGGACGTGCACGTCAAGGCTCGCACCGGAGAGCCGTCCACGGCGCTGATGAATGCGGCGGTGAATGGGAACGCCAGGCTGGTCGCTGCGCTGTTGGCTCGCAAACCCGATCTCGCAGTCGTCACTGCTGACCGCACCTTCACGGGAAAGCATGGCCCTGTGAGGTTCGGCGGCCTGACGGCCTTGCATGCCGCAATCAGCGGCGGCAATCCCGACGTCGTCGAAATGTTGCTGGAGTCCGGCGCGTCGGTCGACGCGAGAGACGTGCGCGGCATGACGCCCCTGATGTGGGCCATCGGCACCGATCGTCCCGTTTCGCGAACGATCAGCCTGCTGCTTGCGCACAGGGCCGATACGGCGCTGACCTCGCCCGATGGTGAGAGCGCTCTCGACTGGGCACGAAAGTTCAACAACCCCGCGGTCCTGTCCCTTCTGAAATTGTCGCCCGTGGTCGCCACCGCGCCGTCGTTGCCGTCGCCGCCCCCGCAACGGTCATCGGCTATGGAAGCCGTCGCCCGCAGCTTGCCGATCCAGCGCGCCACGAGCGCGACCGTAATGACGAGCGGTGGGTGCCCGGCGTGTCACGCACAGCCGCTGACGACGATGGTGAGCGAGGCGGCCCGCACTCGGTGGCCGTCGCTTTTCGTGGATACCACCTCCCCACAAACGCCGTTCCTGTTGAACGGGATGACACCTCGAATGTTGCAGCTCGTGGAGGGGGGCGGCACGCCGGACTCGCTCGTCTACGAGGCCATGGCGATGGCCGCGCAACAGATGCCGCCGAGCCGCACGACCGATGCCTTCGTCCGCTATCTTGCCGGGAAGCAACGCGCTGCCGGCAACTGGAAGGGCGTTGGTGGCACACGAGCGCCGATGCAGGATGGCGACTTCAGCCGGACAGCGATGGCCATTCGTGCGCTGACGGTATACGGCACGCCGGCCCTCGCGCACGAGTACCAGGAGCATGTCAGTCGCGCAGCAGGTTGGCTCTCGAAGCAAACGCCGCTCACCACCGAAGACCGCGTGATGCAGCTTCTTGGACTTCACTGGGCAGACGCACACGCCCGTGTGCGGCAAGCGCGCGTCAACGAGCTGCTGACGCTTCAGCGTGAAGACGGAGGCTGGTCGCAGACGCCGTTTCTCGCCAGCGACGCCTACGCGACGGGACAGGTTCTGTACGTGCTGCGGGAACTAGGTATTCCTGTTGCGGACGCGACGATTCAACGAGGCGTGGCGTTCCTGCTGCGCACGCAACACGATGACGGGTCGTGGTTCGTCAAGAGCCGGGCCATGAAGGTTCAGCCGTACTTCGAAAGTGGGTTCCCGTACGGGCACGATCAGTGGATTTCGCACGCTGGAACCGCGTGGGCCACCATGGGCCTGGCGAGTGCCGCCCTCGACGAGCCAGTCGGCGGTCAGTAGAAAGGGGTCAGACCCTTGACGAAACGGCAAACGACCCGTCGGCGAGAGGACGCAGCGGGACGACATTGAGCACCGCTCCGATGGGGATCGCGCCGTAGACGTGCGGAAAGAGAGGCGCCCCGCCTTCGAGGTTCTCGTAGCGAACCTCGGAGCGGAGGCGTTTCTCGTCGATGTACAAGAGAACGAGATCCGTGCGACCGCGAAAGCGCTGGTTCGCCACCCAGATGTACTGCTCGGCTGTCGAACAATGGATGAAGCCTTCTGTCTTCAGCGACTCGGCCTCGTAGATGCCTGCACCGAGGGCAGCATCCCACGCTGCCCGTGAAGTGATGTGGAAGATCATCTACTCACGACCCTTCGTCAACTCCGATCGCCAATGCGCGGCACGCTCGAAGACGCGATCGACGGCCGCGGCATCGGTCAGGCTCGCTCTCAAGTCCTGCAGTCGCGCGATGAGTTGATCGAGCGCGGTGCCAATGTCGCCCGCATTCGATGCGCACACCTCGCGCCACACATCGGCCGGGCTCGACGCGAGCCGGGTGGAGTCAACGAGGCCTCGGCCTGCGAGCCGCAGGCCGCCAGGCGCCGTCGCCTCGCCGACGACCTCCATCAACGCGCTTACCGTCAACTGCGGCAGATGGCTCAGGAATGCCATCAGTCGATCGTGCTCTTCCGCGTCCATCGTCGTCGGCCGTGCGCCGAGGCTTTCCACAAAACCTGACAGTCGATCTACTACCGGCGCCGGGCTCGATCCATTGGGTGTGAGAATCCAGGGTCGTCCCCGGAACAGATCCGCCCGAGCGAACGCGAAGCCCCCCTGCTCGGCGCCGCCAATGGGATGACCTCCCACAAACGCAGATCGAGTGCCGGAGAAAGCACACGCGGCATTGACGATGTCGCGCTTCGTGCCTCCAACATCCGTGATCACGCCGCCGTCGCCGATGATGGCGGCGGCCTCGGGAAGAAGCCTCAGGTTCTGCTCGACCGGCGCAGCGAGGATGACGAGGTCGTGGCTGGCAAGATTGGCGACACTCTGAGCGGCGCGATCGATCGCGCCGCTCCCGGCGGCATGCGCCAGCACCGGCGCCCGATCGACCGCGGTGATGCGAATCGACGGCCAGCGGTCACGAACGGCTAACGCAATCGAGCCGCCGATCAGGCCGAGGCCGACGATCGCTATTTGTTGAAAGTGTGGCTCTTCGCCTGTTGATGGCATCTGTCAACTCCCAACTCCCAAGGACCAACTCCCAAGGACTTTGGGAGTTGGAGGTTGGAAGTTGGAGATTGGGAGTTGTGCAGGGTTACCGTGCCCAGCCGCGTCGCGCCATTGGCTCGAGGCAGATGCTGCGCCCGATCGCCGGAGCGATGATTCGCAGTTCCGCCATCAGGCGATCGAACTGAGCTGGATACATCGACTGCGCGCCGTCGCTCAGCGCGTGATCGGGATCGTTGTGAACTTCGATGATCAGACCGTCGGCCCCCGCGGCAACAGCCGCACGCGCCAGTTGCGCCACCATGTCACGACGGCCCGCGCCGTGACTCGGGTCCGCCACGATCGGCAAGTGACTCAGTTTCTTGACGACCGGAATGGCGGAAATGTCGAAAGTGTTGCGCGTCGCCGTCTCGAAGGTTCGAATACCGCGCTCACACAGGATCACGTCGTTGTTGCCGCCGGCAAGGATGTATTCAGCCGACAGCAGCCACTCCTCGATGGTGGCCGAGATGCCGCGCTTGAGGAGCACGGGCTTCCGCACGTTGCCCAGTTCGCGGAGCAGCGTGTAGTTCTGCATGTTCCGCGCGCCGACCTGGTAGATGTCGCAGTACTTGCCGATCAGCTCGATCTGGCTGATGTCCATGACCTCGGAGATCACCTTCAGGTTGTGCGTATCGGCCGCGCGCCGAAGCATCTGAAGGCCCTTCTCCCCATGGCCCTGGAAGCTGTACGGCGAACTGCGCGGCTTGAACGCGCCGCCGCGCAGAATCTTTGCGCCGGCGCGCTTGACGGCGGCCGCGCTCGCCATGACCTGCTCGTCGGTCTCCGCCGAACAGGGCCCGGCCATCACGATCACTTCGTCGCCGCCTATGCGGACGTCGTCGAGCACGACCACCGTATCGTCCGGCTTGAACGTGCGGCTCGCACGCTTGTACGGCTCGGTGATCCGCAGCACCTCGTGAACGCCATCGAGGATGCCAATCAATTCCGGATCGACCTTGTGTGCGCCGACGACACCGAGGACGGTGCGGGTCGCTCCCGACGACCGGTGCACGTCCATGCCCAGCTCGATGAGGCGTGCGATCACCGCATCGATCTGAACTTCAGTGGCCCGCTCCTTCATGACGACGACCATGACTACTCTCCCATCCGTGAATCAGGACCGTTCCTGTGATCGCTGGCGACGCGCTCGGCCCGCCTCGCTTCATCGATGACCCGTTCGAAGATCCGCACAACAGCCTCTGCCGTCAGCGGTCCCGCCAGCTCCGTCGCCGACTGTCTGACCTTGTTGAGAACCTCGGCTTCCCGATCCGGCTGATAGATCGGAAGCGCCGCTTCATGCTTCAACCGTCCGACTTCCACGGCGCACGCCACTCGCACGTTCAACAGCCGCACGAGTTGGTCGTCGATCACGTCGATCCGGTTGCGTAACTCTTCGATGCTCAGGACTTCAGCCAACGCACGTACTCCTCTACTTTCGAATCGAGATCGTTCGACACACCAGCCTCGGCCACGACGCTGACGAGGGCGCTGCCCACGACGGCGGCGTCGGCCCACTGGCCGACTTCCCGAACATGCTCAGGCTTGGAGATTCCAAAACCGAGCGCTACTGGCAGCGGACTGGCGCGCCGGATTCGTTCGACCATCTCGCGCGCCCCGTCGGCGATTCGATCGCGTGCGCCGGTGACCCCGAGGCGGGAGATGGCATACAGAAATCCGCTGCCGAGGGCGGCGGCCTTCCTCAGGCGGTCATCGGTCGTCGTCGGGCTGAGCAGGAGAATTGTATCAATCCCCCGCCTGGCCAGCATGTTCCGGAAGTCGTCGGCCTCTTCGATCGGAAGGTCCAGAACGAGCACCCCGTCGACACCGGCTTCCTTCGCGCGATCGGCGAAACGCTCGGCGCCCAGTCGCAGAATCGGGTTGGCGTAGCTGAAGATGACAACGGGCGGACGAAGCGTGCCTCGCATGTCGCCGAGCAGATCGAGAACGCCGCTCAGCGTCGTATGTGCCGCGAGTGCACGTTCGGTCGCGCGCTGAATGACCGGACCATCCGCGAGTGGATCGGAGAATGGAACGCCGACCTCCAGGACATCGGCCCCGGCGCGATCGAGCGCTTCGAGCACTCCACGCGTCTTCGGCAACGTCGGGTCACCCGCCGTGACGTACGTCACGAGACCGGGCGTCCTCGCCTCGCGCAGGCTCGCGAATGTGGACGCGAGACGGCTCATCGAAGCGCCTCCACCACACTCTGCACGTCCTTGTCGCCGCGACCCGACAGGTTCACCAGGATCACTGCATCGTCGGGAACGTCCTTTGCGAGTTGCATCGTGTAGGCCACAGCGTGGGCAGACTCGAGCGCGGGCAGGATGCCCTCGAGCCGTGCAAGCGTCTGAAAGCCCGCGAGTGCATCGGCGTCCGTGATGTAGCCGTACTCGGTACGTCCGAGATCGCGCAGCCACGCGTGCTCGGGCCCCACCGCGGCGTAGTCGAGTCCCGCTGAAATCGAATGCGTCGGCTCGATGTTCCCCGCTTCGTCCTGAAGCACGAAGGTTCGCGTGCCTTGCAACACCCCGGTGCTTCCACCGGCAAAGCGCGCGGCATGGCGTCCGGGTGCGATGCGCTCGCCTCCGGCCTCAACGCCGATCAGACGAACGGACTTGTCGTTGACGAACGCATCGAAGATCCCGATCGCGTTGCTTCCACCGCCGACACACGCGACGACGATATCGGGCAGGCGGCCGACCTGATCGAGCATCTGGCGACGAGCCTCGCGGCCGATCACGGATTGAAACTCACGGACCATCAGCGGATACGGATGCGGACCGAGCGCCGAACCAAGCAGGTAGTAGGTGTCACCGACATTAGCCACCCAGTCACGCATCGCTTCGTTGATCGCATCCTTCAGCGTCTTGCTTCCCGAGTCCACCTGGTGGACGGTCGCGCCGAGCAACTGCATGCGGACGACGTTCAGCGCCTGACGCCGCATGTCTTCAGCGCCCATGTAGACGCGGCATTCGAGGTCGAGCAGCGCGCACGCCGTCGCCGTCGCCACGCCGTGCTGACCCGCGCCGGTTTCGGCGACGACGCGCCTTTTGCCCATTCGCTTCGCGAGCAGCGCCTGGCCGAGCGCGTTGTTGATCTTGTGCGCGCCGGTATGCGTCAGGTCCTCTCGCTTGAGCAGGATGCGGACGTTGGTCGGGCCGCCACGCGCCGAGACTGCGAGGCGTCGCGTTTCGTAGAGAGGCGTCGGTCGGCCCACGTAGTGACGAAGCAGGCTCGACAACTCGTCGCCAAAGGCCGCATCGGCACGCGCCGTGAGGTAGCCCTGAGTCAGTTCGTCGATCGGAGCCACCAGCGTCTCGGGGACGAAGCGGCCGCCGTACGCGCCAAAGTATCCACGAGCGTCCGGGTCGCGTGTCCCGAAAGCGGGCTTCTCGATATCCACTGCCTTGACGGTATTCATGACCTCACAACTCACAACGCCGCGAAGGCGCGGCGGGCGTTCGTCAGGAACGCCGACACCTTCGCGAAATCCTTGACGCCCGGCGACGATTCAACACCAGACGCCACGTCTACCCCAATGGGACGCACAGTGCGAATCGCCTCTTCGACATTGAGAGGCGTCAAGCCACCGGCGAGCACGACCTTGTGGCTCCTTGCCGCCGTGGCCGCTTTCTCCCAGTCCACCACGACGCCGGTGCCGCCTCGCTTCACGCGATCGGCGGCGTCGAGCAGCAGCATGGTCTCCGCCGGCCACGCGCGGGCTGTCTGCGCAAGGCCATCCAGCGTCGCGGACTTCAGCAGAGGGCACTCGATGAACTCGAAGTCAGCGAGCGTTTCATCGCCGTGTAATTGCACTGCCCTGACGCCGGTCAGCTTCAACACCTCTCGCAGCGTCCCCGGCGCCTCGTTTACGAAAACACCCACCGGCATCACCTTCGGTGGCAGCGCCGCGATGATGCTCTTCGCGTCCGCCGGAGCAATCGCTCGCGGGCTGTTCGTCCAGAAGACGAACCCGAGCGCCGTCGCGCCCTCTTTCACAGCGTGCAGCGCGTCCACGAGTCGCGTGGTACCGCAGATCTTCAAAATGGGGTCGGGAGTCATTTGTTGAGGACACTCCTATTCTGATTGGCACTGTCCTGATCAAATGACTCCCGACCCCCTAACAGTTCTGCAATTGCCTGAGCCGGATTCGGGGCTGTCATGAAGCGCTCGCCTATGAGAAACGCACGATAGCCCTGGCCAGCGAGGTCCTCGAGGTCGGCGCGACTCGTCAGACCGCTCTCGCTCACCCCGACCACGCTCGCGGGAATGCGCGCGCCCAGCCTGCGCGACGCCGCCACGTCGACCGCCAGCGTCCGCAGATTCCGATTGTTCACGCCGATGATCGTCGCGCCGCTGTCGATCGCGCGACTCAGTTCCTCGTCATCGTGCACCTCGACCAGCGCTGCCAGACCCAACTCCCACGCCCGCCGTTGCAGCCGCACGAGATCTGTCTGCTCGAGCGCCGCGACGATCAACAACGCGGCATCGGCGCCGCTCGCTCTCGCCTCCACCAACTGATACTCGTCGACGATGAAGTCCTTGCGAAGGAGTGGGAGCGTGACTGCCTGACGGACAGCGGCAAGATGTTCCAGGGCGCCATCGAAGAACGTCGGCTCAGTCAGGACTGAGATCGCTGAGGCGCCACCGGCTTCGTACTGTCTGGCGATGGCGACGGGGTCGTACAGAGCGGCGAGCACACCGCGGGACGGCGACCGTCGCTTGCATTCAGCGATCACGTTCGTATGTCCTGGCTTCGACAACGCTGCGAGGAACTCGTCGCCACGCGGGGTCCGCGTCGCGGCACGCCGTTCGAGCGCCGCAAGACTCTCCTTCTCCCGGCGCAGTTCCGTGATCGTCTCCGTGGCCGCAACGATTGCTGCGAGCAGGTCTGGCGTGGTTGTCATGCCACCGCCTCCGCTCGCGACAATCGAACCATGCGCTCGAGTGTGTCTTTCGCGGCGCCAGAATCGATGGCCTCCGCCGCTCGTGCAATCCCTTCGCGAACTGAGGAGACACGGTCAGCGACAAGCAGCGCGGCGCCGGCATTGAAGAGCACGATGTCTCGTGGCGCGCCTCTCCGGCCGTCGAGTACGCCTCGGACAATCGCTGCGTTCTCGGCAGCGTCACCGCCCAGAAGATCGGAGGCACTCGCTTTCGTCAGACCGAACTCACCGGGATGAATGAAGAACGTGTGCACGGCGCCGGCACGACACTCGGATACTTTTGTGTGCCCCGTCGTCGAGATTTCGTCGATACCGCCAGCTCCATGGACCACCCACGCGCGAGTAGCGCCGAGCAGCATCAGTGCACGGGCCATGACTTGCGTCAGTTCCGGCCTCGGCACGCCGACGATCTGCCGCCTGGCGCCCGCGGGATTCGTCAGCGGTCCAAGCAGATTGAACGTGGTACGGATCCCCATCTCCTTGCGTATGGGCGCCGCATGCCTCATCGATGGATGGAACGTCGGAGCGAAGAAGAATGCGATGTTCGCGTCGCGCAGCGTCTGCTCGACGACGAGCGGCGGAGCCGCAACATTGACGCCAAGCGCCTCGAAGACGTCGGCGCTCCCGCATCGGCTCGACACAGATCGATTGCCGTGCTTCGCGACCTTCACGCCGCAAGCGCCAACGACGATGGCAGCCGCCGACGACACATTGAAAGTCCCGGAACGATCGCCGCCGGTACCGCACGTATCGAACACATCGCCCGGGGACGTCGTCAGCCGCACGGCATGCTCGCGCATCGTTCGCGCGAGGCCGGCAATCTCCTCCGGCCGCTCCCCCTTCATGACGAGCGCAGCAAGAAGCCCCGCCAGCGCACCGGGCGCGGCACGCCCTTCCATCACCTCGCGCATGGCCTGGGCGGCCTCGTCGGTGGTGAGATCTTCGTGGCGAACGAGCTTTTCGATCAGCTGCGGGAACATCACAGGTCAAGGAAGTTTCGAAGAATCTTCCGCCCCTCTCCTGTCAGCACCGACTCGGGATGGAACTGCACTCCGTGGACGGGATAGACGCGGTGTCTCACCGCCATGATCGTTCCGTCCTCTTGGGTACGTGCGGCCACTTCGAGATCGGCGGGCACGTTGTCGGCCGCGATGACGAGCGAGTGATAACGCCCGGCCGGAAATGGCTCGCTGATCCCGTCGAACACGCCTTTGCCGTCATGAACGATCGTCGATGTCTTACCGTGCATCGGCGCATTCGCGCGACAGACGATGCCCCCGTAGACCAGTCCGATGGCCTGATGGCCAAGGCACACGCCGAGGAGTGGCGTCTTCGGTCCGAATCGTCGAATGACCTCGGTCGTGATGCCGGCGTTTTCGGGACGACCCGGGCCCGGCGAAATCAGAATCTGCTCCGGCGCCATCCCCTCCACCTCGCCGATCGTCACTTGATCGTTGCGGCGCACGCGCACGTCGGCGCCCAACTCGCCCAGGTATTGCACGAGGTTGTAGGTAAAGGAGTCGTAGTTGTCGATGACGAGGATCATGACAGGCCCGCCTGTGCCAGTTCGAGAGCTCGGATGACGGCCCTGGCCTTGTCGCGCGTCTCTTCGTATTCGGCCGTCGGGTTCGAGTCGGCGACGATTCCGGCTCCGGCCTGCACGTATGCCCGGCCCTTTTCTATCACTACCGTTCGAATCGTGATGCAGAAGTCGAGGTTGCCGGCGAAGTCGAGGTACCCGACGGCACCGGCGTAGGCGCCGCGTCGGCGGTTCTCGAGTTCTGCAACGATCTCCATCGCTCGCACCTTGGGAGCGCCAGAGACCGTCCCGGCGGGGAAACAGGCGACGAGAGCGTCCAGGCGATCGTGCTCCTCCTTCAATCGCCCTTCGACGATCGAAACGAGATGCATGACATGCGAATAGCGCTCGAGCGTCATGTACGTCGGCACCCGGACGCTGCCGTATTCGGCAACGCGGCCGACGTCGTTGCGACCGAGATCGACCAGCATCACGTGCTCGGCGCGTTCTTTCTCGTTACGCTTCAACTCCTCGGCCAGGCGCATATCCTCTTCTTCGTTACGCCCGCGAGGACGGGTCCCCGCGATTGGATGCGTCTCGACGCGACGGCCCTCGACTCGAACGAGCATCTCGGGCGACGAGCCAACGATCGAGCGACCGCCGATGCGGAGAAAGTACATGTAGGGCGACGGATTCACGTGTCGGAGTGCGCGATAGACGGTGAACGGGTCGGTCGCAATCGAGGCTTCGAATCGCTGCGAGAGCACGACCTGATAGATGTCGCCGGCCGCGATGTATTCCTTGGCGGTGCGCACCATCTGCTCGAACTGTTCGCGGCTGACGTTCGATGTGACCTCCAGGGCCTTCGCGTCCGACCGCGGCGGCTTTGACAGTGTCCGCTCCAGCTCACGCTCCACGAACTCGATTTTGGTGCACGCGAACTGATACAGCGACTCGAGGTCGTCGTCTCCGGTAATGCGCGCGTTCGCGATGATCAGGATCCGATGTCGCACGTGATCGAACGCGAGCACCGTGTCGAAGACCATGAAGCCCGCCTCTTCGTCGGTGTCCGCGGTCGGCTGCAGCGTGACGGGCTCGAACCAGGCGGCGGCATCGTAGGCCATGTATCCCACCGCGCCGCCGGTGAAACGCGGCAGCCCGGCGACGAAAGGCGAATGGAATCCAGCCATCAGCTCGCGCACCGTGGCGATGAACGGCTTTTCGCTCTCCGTCGCCTCACCCATGCGGTCGACCGTCGTCTTACCGCCCTTCGATCTGAGGATGAGGAATGGATCCTTGCCGAGGAAGGAGTAACGGCCCACCTGTTCGCCGCCCTCGACCGATTCCAGCAGGAACGCGTAGTCCGAGTGCTCCGCGACCTTGAGGAACGCAGAGACCGGCGTCAACATGTCCGCGACGATCTCCTTGTAGACCGGCACGAACGTTCCCCGCTGCGCCAGCTCCTTGAACTCTTCAAACGACGTTATGTGCATATCTGTAATGGGGTCAGACCCCTTCCGGTTTTTTCACACGCGTCGCCGCGCGGCGGCCTCCATCACTCCCGGTTCCGGCTTGCGTCCCGTCCACCATTCGAACTGCCGCTCCGCCTGCGCGACGAGCATCGAGAAACCATCGAGCGTCTTCAGCCCGGCGATGCGCGCATCACGCAGCAGCGTCGCTTCGCCCAATCCATAGGTCAGGTCATAGACGAGCCGGCCCGTCAATCTGTCTGCCGGCATCGGCGACTCCGCCCGACGCGCCGCACCGCCAAGCGGCGTGCAGTTGACGAGCAGATCCCACGACCCGGACTCCGGCGGATACGCACCCGACCCGACGTTGAAGCTCGACGCAAGCTCCTTCGCCTGGTCCTCTCGCCTCGCGTGCACGGTGACCTGCGCGCCCTTTGATGCGAGCGCGACAATGACGGCGCGCGCCGAGCCGCCGGCGCCGAGCACGGACGCGCGAACGCCCTCCACCGACGCGTCCCAGGCCAGGCCGAGTGGCTCAAGAAATCCATCGACGTCAGTGTTCGTGGCGTCCCAGCCACCGCTGCTCTTGCGCAGCGTGTTCGCAGCGCCGACCTGCTGCGTCAGCGCATCGGATGAAGACGCAACCCTGAGCGCGTCGAGCTTGAACGGGATCGTGACGCTGACGCCCTCGACGCCCATCTCTTCCGCGAACGAGAGGAAGTCGCCGAACTCATGCACCGGCAGCGGGACGTAGACGGCATCGAGACCGGCCGCCTCGAACGCCGCGTTGTGCATCACCGGCGACAGCGAGTGGAGCGCGTTCGTGCTGACGACACCGAAGATCCGCGTCGACGGCCTCACGCGCCTGAACCCGTAGTCGTCGATCATCCGGCGTGCAGGGATTTGCCCGGGTGAAATCCCGTCGCCCGCGTACGTCCACGCCGAACCGAAGCGACCTGCAAGCAGCCGGGACGCCACGCCGAGCTCGCCCATGCCGATGACGACAGCGCCACCGTCCTTCGCGATGGTCTTGAGATCGAGCGTCTGGCTGCTGCGGGTGACAGACACCGCAATCTTGATGGTGCCCGCGCCTGTGGCGCGCATCGCGCGGGCCCTCGACTCGAGATCGGCAGGCACACCGTCGAAGTCGTGCGACGAAACGACGACACGCTCGGGACTCTTCGAGAGGAGATCGCGGAACGCCACGCCCGTGAAATGACCATCGACCGCGCGAAACTCGACGTCGACGCGCTCAGCGCCGCGATCGAGCGCGGCGGCCAGAATCGATCGACGCTCCTCTTCGCTTCCATCGAAGTGCCCGCCCTCCCACATGGCGCGACAGGTTACGATCGCCGGCACACGCCGGCCCTGGAGTGCGCGGCCCACGTCGAGGTTCGCCACGCCATCGAGACGCAACTCCACCATGTCGCCGCTCACCGCGGCATCGCGGGCAGCAAGGAGTTCGGCCATCGATCGGCCGGTCACGGTCTCGCACAGAGGCGTCATTGGCCAAAAAAAAAGCCCCGTCAGCTGTAGCTGAAGGGGCTTTTGTCTCTCAGAGTTAATCGTCTTAGACGCTGGCGGTCCCTTCAGCTGCAGATCTGTGCCACCACCAGTAACCACTGGCAAAGGTCGGCACGAACCGGCTAAAGATGCGCGACATGACGTCTGAAGTAGTGAAGGGACAGTAACCCAGAGCCGAAAGGTCTGTCAACCCAAAGTCGTTCGGACCCTAGCGATTTCAAAGGTTTACCCGTATCATCACACCAGAGTCTCCCGATGAACATGCGCACGATCGGCGTTCTCCTCCTCGTCGTGTCAGGTCTGGTTGCCGGGCTGCCCGCGCAGTCCAAGACGTTCCCGGTGAGCGAGCTCAAGCCGGGGATGGTCGCAACCGGTCGAACGGTGTTTCAGGGTGACCAGCTCGAGGAATTCAAGGCACACATCCTCGGCGTCCTGCACAACAGCATCGGCCCACGACGCGATCTGATCCTGGCGCGACTCGAAGGGGGACCGCTGGCCAACACCGGCGTCATCGCCGGAATGAGTGGTAGCCCGGTCTACATCGATGGGCGACTCGTCGGTGCAGTCTCCTACTCGCTCGGTGACTTCGCGAAGGAACCACTCGCAGGCATCACACCGATTGAAGAGATGATCGCGGATGCGACGCTCCCCGGCGGTCAGCGTCGTGCCCAGGTTCCGCGCGCGCAACTCACTCTCCCGGTGACGCAGGAGGGTCTGCGCGATTCATTGCGTCAGGCGTTCACATGGGCGCGACCATTCGCTGAGAGCCCCGCCGACGTCACCGTCATCGGTACCAACACGATCAACGCGGGCATCGCCACCCTTCTCCGCCCGATTTCAACGCCGATCAACTTCTCCGGCTTCGACACCCGCACGATCGACCCGCTGGTCTCGGCATTCAGAGACCTCGGCTTCTTGCCGGTGATGGCCGGCGCTGCGCAACTGGGATCGCAGTCGTCCACGACATCCGCGCCATCAGGCGCATCGTCAGCTCCGCTGCGGCCGGGTGATCCGATCGGCGTCGCGCTGATGAATGGCGACCTCGAGGTCGGCGCAACTGGAACCGTCACGGAAGTGGATGGCGACCGCGTCTACGCATTCGGCCATCCGTTCTACGGACTCGGGCCGACGCAGTTCCCGATGACGCGTGCTCATGTGATCACGGTTCTGCCCAGCCTCTCCAACTCGATGAAGATCGCCAGCACCGGCGACGTGATCGGCATCGTCCAGCAGGATCGCGCGACGACGATCGCCGGCACGCTCGGACCTGGACCGTCGATGATCCCGATCTCCCTGACGCTCAACTCCGAGCGTGGCACGCGGAAGAAGTTCTCGATCGGCATCGTCAACGATCAGCTCTTCACGCCGCTCCTCGCCTACGTCGCGATCCTGAATACGCTGACGTCGTACGAGCGGCAGAACGGCGTGGGCACTTACACACTGAAGGGCGCGGCGCGCGTAAAGAACCACAACGACGTCGCCTTCGAGGATTTGTTCACCGGCGATCAACCGTCGACGTATGCGGCGGCGTCTATCGTCGCGCCGCTGAACGTGCTGCTGCGCAACGCCTTCGAAGCTGTGCAGTTCGAAGGGCTCAACCTCGAAATCGAGGCCAGCGAGACGCCGCGCAGCGCAACGCTGGAGCGCGTGTGGATCGACGGCACGAAAGCGAAGGCTGGAACGTCGGTCGATCTCCGCATCCTACTGCGGAGTTATCGCGGTGAGGAAGTGACGCAGTCGCTGCCGGTGCAGATCCCGGCGAATGCGCGCGGCAGCATTTCGATCATGGTCGCAGACGCGAGGAACCTGTCGCAGTTCGAAGCGCGCGAGCTGCAGGTGCAGCCGTTGCAGACCACCGGCCTGCCGCAGATGATTCGGGTGCTCAACAGCGCGCGCAAGAACAACCGTCTCTACGTTCGTCTCGTCACCCGCGACGGTGGGGCCGTTGTGAAGGGTGAGCCGCTCGCCGCACTCCCCTCGTCGGTGCTCGCAGTCATGGAGTCCGATCGAAACGGCGGCAGCTTCCGCCCCTTGCAGAGCGCACTCGTCGGTGAGTGGGAGATCACGGCGGGCTACGCCGTCACGGGATCGAAGACACTCACGCTACCTCTTGAAGAGTAAGTTCAAAGCTCAAAGGACAAAGTACAAAGTGGTGTCTCGTCTTTCTATCGCGGCCCTCTTGATGTTCGCGACTGTGACCCTGCGCGCCTCGACGCCAACCTTTTGGGAAGTGTCGACGGAGAGCGAGTTCCTGCGCGGTGAGATCGAGAATCTCTCGATCGATTCATTCGGACGACTCACACTCGGTCCGACTGCTTCGCCGGTCTACGAGACCAATGCGCCGTTCGTCTGGACGCTGGTCAGCGGACCTGACGGCTCGGTCTACGCGGGCAGCGGCAACGAGGGCCAGGTCTACAAGATCGATTCTGCGGGCAAAGGCACCGTCTTCTTCGATAGCGAAGAGCTCGAGGTCCACGCGCTGGCTGCGGCCCCGGGTGGCGGACTCTACGTCGGAACCTCTCCGAACGGGAAGATCTACAAGGTCGATGCGAAGGGCGTGGGCAGCGTGTTCTTCGACCCGAGTGATCGCTATATCTGGAGTCTTGCCGTCGACAAGGCCGGCAACGTCTTCGCCGGCACTGGCGACAAGGGTGTCATCTACAAGATCACACCAGACGGAAAAGGCACGACGTTTTACGCGACGAAGGCCACTCACGCGATGACGCTTGCCTTCGATCAGAACGATCAGCTGCTGGCAGGCACGGAATCGCCGGGCCGCGTCTTCCGTCTGGACGCGTCGGGCAAGCCATTCGTGTTGCTCGACTCGAGCTACAACGAAATCCACACCCTGCGCGTCGACACCCGCGGCAACATCTACGTGGCGGCGGTGAACGGCCGGGGCGCGAGCGGCGCGCCTGCGCCTGCGCCTCCTACCCCGGGGCCGGCACCTGTTCCGCTCACGCCAAACGTCTCGACCGAGATCACGGTCGTCGCGGTCGGCGATGCCGTCGTCACGTCGTCGCCACAGGGGCAAGCGGCGCCATCAGGACGTGGCGGTGCGACCGCTGCAGCCGGCGCGCTCTATCGAATCCTGCCCGATGGTGCGTGGGATCTGCTGTGGGAGTCGCGAGCCGACACACCCTATGACGTCGCCGTTGACGCCGACGGAACGATCCTCGTGGCCACCGGCAACTCAGGAAAGATCTTCCGCCTGGCGGGGGATCCCCTCCAGCCCACCTTGATCGCGCGAGCGAACGCGCAGCAGGTCACGGGACTCCTGCAGCAGTCGGAAGGACGCGTCCTCATCGCCACGTCGAATCCGGGCAAGCTTCTCAGGCTTACTTCGGCGCGTGCCGATCGCGGCACTTATGTCTCCGATGTCCGTGACGCGCAGACCGTCGCGCTCTGGGGCACGATCAAATGGCAGTCGCAGACTCCCGCCGGCAGCAGGCTCGAGATCGCCTCGCGCTCGGGAAACACGAACACGCCGGATGAAACGTGGAGTAACTGGAGTCCGACCTATACCGACTCGGAAGGCAGCACCATCACGAGTCCGCGAGCGCGCTACCTCCAGTGGCGCGCAACGCTGAGCGCGGGCAAGGGTGACGCCCCTCTTCTGACCTCTGTGACGGCTGCATATCTGCCTCGTAACATGCGACCGCGCGTGACGTCGATCACGGTCCATCCGCCCGGGACCGTGTTCCAGCGCCCGTTCCCGGTCGACCCGGAGATCGCCGGCTTCGAGGGCGACCTGCCAGACAAGCGAGCGAGTCAGGGACAGGGCTCCTCATCACCTTCTCTTGGACGACGAGTCTATGAGAAGGGGCTGATGACGTTCGTGTGGCGCGCGGAGGACGACAACGGCGACGACCTGAGCTACGACGTGTTTTATCGCCGGGAAGGCGAAACGGCGTGGAAGCTGCTCAAGCGCGGGATGAGCGATCAGATCCTCGTGTGGGATACGACCTCGGTGCCCAACGGCCGCTACACCGTACGCATCGTTGCGTCGGATGCCTCGTCGAACTCCGCCACGAGCGCGCTGTCAGGCGCGCGCGAGAGCACGGCATTCGCGATCGATAACGTCCCGCCCGTGATCACCGTCACCTCGGTTCGACGAGACAACGGCCGGGCCACGATTACGTTCGACGTCCGCGATACGAACTCGTCGGTGCAGAAGGTCGACTTCTCGCTCGATGGGGACAAGTGGCAGTCGGTCTATCCCAAGGATGGCATCGCCGACTCACGGTTCGAGCAGTTCGAACTGGTGCTCGAGGGGGATGCGGTCTCGCGCGGAGTCACTCTGCGAGCGACGGATGCCCTGAACAACACCGCGAGTGCGCGAGGAGAAATACCGGAACCGGCGGCCTCAGGCCGTCGGTGATCCGCTGATCCGGGACGACTGACGTCCGACTGGCAACGGTACGGCGGGGTCGGCGGCCGGCAGACGGCGGGTGCGAGCAACCACAGGGGCCTCCTGAACGACAGCCTGGGCCTCTGGTGTCTGCACTGTGGTCACCACAATCAACCACACCATGTTCACGGCAACCGTGCGGCCGATCGGCGTCTGAGCCGGCGCGAAGCGCGATTGCCTCACTGCGTCGAGCACAGCCTCATTGGTGTAGCCGTGCTCGGCCTTCGTGCTGCTGACGCCACGCTCGGAGTTCAGCAACTCCGCCGTTGTGATCCGCCCTTCGCGATTGACGACCATCGCCATCGTGAATGTCGCTTCTTCGTCGTTGATGCCAATAACGGAAGCGCCATCGTCCATCACTCGCGGGATCGAAATCCCGCCGGCACGGTCGCTGTCCACGAACTTGTCGAAGTAGCGATCGACGCGTGCGTTGTTGTCCGGCCGCAACGGATTGCCTTCCGACCCGGGGTTCATGGCCTCGAGCCTCGTCGCCAACGACGAGGGCCGCTCGCTGGACGTGCTCTTCAGGACGCCAATCGCCACGCTGAGGCACACCAGCACGGCCATCGTCGCGCCGAGGGCCGGCCACAGCAGCCGCATGTCGATGAAGAGTTCCCGCATGCGCACGGTGAAGGCCTGATCGTGCTCGGCGCGCATGCGCATCAGCACCCGTGAATACACCGCGCTCAGTGCGGGCTCCACTTCCTTCACACGAATGCGGCTTGGGCCGACTCGGATCGACGCGCCAATCAGCTGGAAGTCTTCGATACGATCGGCGCACGTCCGGCACCAGCGAACGTGACTCTCCACGAGCACTTGTTCATCGACAGATAACTCGTCGTCGAGCAGCGCTTCGAGCCGCTCGCGCGCGTATTCGCAGCCGACATAGGGCGTCATGCGTGCAGCCCCAGTAGCTCGGCACGCAGCGCCTGTCGCGCGCGTGTCAGCCGCGATTTCACGGTGCCGACCGCGACGCCCAGAGAGAAGGCGATCTCGTCGTAGTGAAGACCATCCACTTCGCGCAGGATCAGCGCCGTCCGCTGGTCGAAGGGCAACCGGTCGAGCGCCTGCCAGATGAGCGACGAGGTTTCCTTACTGGCGAGCAACCGGTCAGGCAGGACGTCAGTCTTGGACTCGACGTCGCCAAACTGCTTCAGATGCTCATCGAGAGAAACCTGGCTCGAACGGTGCCGCCGTCGCCACCAGCGCTGACGGTTGCGGGCTTGATTGATGACGATCCGGTAGATCCAGGTCCGGAGGGCCGATTGGCCCCGGAAGCTCGGAAGCGTCCGGAACACTCGCAGGAAGACCTCCTGCGATAGGTCCAGGGCTTCATCAGGGTCCTGAAGCAGGTGCAGCGCAAGGGTGTAAACCATGCGCTGGTGGGCACTCACCAGGTCGGCGCAGGCGGTTTCGTCCCCGGTGTTACACCGTTCAATGAGGGCGGCTTCCGCAGTACCTACGTCGGACCAACCGATAGCGCCAGCGTTCTTCACCAACCCTCCGTATACAGGCGTTCCCATCAGTCTAGCACCGTCCTTGAACCCATTAGACCCCGGTGTCAGACGTAGGTTCCTCTGGGTAGCTGGGTAGTTAGGTAGCTGGGTAGCTGGGTTGTTAGGTTGCTACGGAAAACCTAGCTACCAGAAACCCAGCCACCCAGCTACCCAGAAACCCAGCTACCATGGCCCCGTGAATCGGCCGATTGTGGCGGCGGTCGGAGCGATGGCCCTGGCCGCATCCCTGGCGTTTCTCTGGTTGGACGCCCGCCAACAGGGCGAATACCGCCGGCTGCTTGCCGCCGGGGACCAGGCCGTCACCCGCGGCCAGACGCTCGAGGCCATCGAGGCCTTCAGCGGTGCCCTCACCCTGAAGCCCGACTCGATGATCGCGCGGCTGATGCGCGGCGAGACCTACCAGCAACGCGGCGAGTTCGCATCGGCCGTGCGCGATCTGACCGAAGCCGTAGCACTGGACCCGTCGGCTCCGCGCCCGCTCGAGCTCCTCGGCGACGCGCATGCCGCAATGGGCCAGCCCGCCTCCGCAGTCACTGACTACGAACACAGTTTGCGGCTCGATGAAAGCGCCCCGCGCGTCGTCTACAAGCTGGGACTTGCCCACTACCGCAATGGCGACATTCCACGTGCGATCGAAGCGTTGCGAAAAGCCGTCAGCCTCGACGAGAAGATGGCGCAAGCGCACTACCTGCTCGGCCTCTGTCTTCGCGATCGTCGTCCGCGCGAACAGGCCGAGCGCGCGCTGCTGAAAGCGGTCGATCTCGACCCGACGTTCGCCGCTGCCCGCGAGGAGCTCGTCACGCTCTACACCGACTCCGGCCGCCATCGTCAGGCAATCGAACAACTCGAGGCGTTGTCAGCGCTCGAACCGGCACGCCCCGAACGGCTCGTCAGCGTGGGTCTTGCCTACGCTCGCCTGGGACGACGAGATGCGGCAGTGCTGACACTGGGGCGCGCAGTAGAGCGCCATCCTGATTCGACCATCGTCTACACGGCGCTTGGCCGTGTCTGGCTCGAAGCGGCGGTCCGAGACGACGATCCAGTCGCTCTGAACAAGGCGCTTGAAGCACTCGCGCCCGTTGCGGACCAGCCGAGTGCGACGAGCGATGCGCTGACCATGTATGGCCGCGCGCTGTTCTTGTCCGGGAGCACGAGCGCCGCGGAGCGAGTGCTCCGCCGCGCCGCCGAGCGGTTTCCGGTCGAGCCGATCGCGTTCACGTACCTGGCGGCCGCCGCCCGGCGACTTGGACACGCGGCAATGGCGCAGGAAGCGGAAGCCAAGCACGCGGCCCTTGTTGCAGAGTGAGGGGCCGGCTAAAGCCGGCCACTACGGACATCGCATTGGCCGAACGCATGTCCGAACGTAGTGTCCGGCTTCAGCCGGACTCTGCCCCGCCAAGCTTGTCGCGCAGGCTGTCTCCCAGCAGATTCAATCCCAACACGACGAGCGCGATCGCGAGTCCCGGAAACACCGTGAGATGTGGCGCGTCGAGCACGTGCGCGCGACCGTAGTTCAGCATGGCTCCCCAGCTGGGAGTTGGCGGCTGCACGCCGAGACCCAGGAAGCTGAGGGCCGCCTCAGAGAGGATCGCCCCGCCCATGCCGAGTGTTGCTTGAACGGTGAGCGCTGGAAGCGCCGCAGGCAGCACGTGACGTATCAGGATTCGTGGAGTCGCTGCGCCGATCGCACGCGCGGCAGCGACGTATTCGAATTCGCGAGCCTGCAGGACTTGCGCGCGAACGACGCGCGCGTATCCGACCCACCCGATCAGCGAAAGTGCAAGCGCAACGTTGATCAGGCTCGGCCCAAGCACGGCAACCAGGGCGATCGCCAGCAGCAGCCCTGGAAACGCGAGCAGAATGTCGATGACGCGACTGATTACTTCGTCGACGATGCCCCCGTAGTAACCCGCGAGCGAGCCCATCAACGCGCCAATCGACGCCGACACCGACACCACGATCACCCCGACGAACAGAGAGACGCGCGCGCCAGACATGAGGCGAGCAAGAATGTCGCGGCCCAACTCATCGAGACCCAGCCAATGAAGGCGGCCTGGGCCTTCGAGCCGCAGCGCCAGTTCCTGGGCAGACGGATCGAATGGCACGAGCCATGGCCCGATCACCGCCGCAAGAACGGCGAGACCGACGATGAAGGCACCGGCATGTCTCATTGATACCTGATCCGCGGATCGAGGACGACGTAGAGCAAGTCAACGACGAGATTGACGCCGACGTATGTGACCGCGATCAACAGGATGCATCCCTGCACCATCGGATAATCGCGGAAGCCGATCGACTGCACCAGCAACCGGCCGACACCCGGCCACGCGAAGATCGTCTCGGTGATGACCGCGCCTGTCAGTACGGCGCCAACCTGAAGACCGGCGAGCGTCACGAGCGGGATCAGGCTGTTTCGAAATGCGTGGCGGAGGACCGCTCGCGTTCGGGAGACGCCACGCGCGCGCGCCGCCTGCGTATAGGGTTCCCGTAGTTGATCGACGAGGCTGGCGCGCGTCATGCGGGCAAGGACGGCGGCGAGTGCCGCGCCGAGCGAGACCGCCGGCAACACCAGGTGATCGATGCCACCTCGCCCGGATACCGGAAGCCAGCCAAGCTCCACGCCAAAGACAATCGCCAGTAACGGTCCGAGCCAGAAGTTCGGCATCGACACACCTGCCAGTGACAGCGTCATCGCCGTGTGATCGACCATGGTTCCTCGCCAGACGGCGGCGACGATGCCAAGCGGAATGGCGAAGGCGAGCGCGACGAGGATTGCGGCGCTCGCCAGCTCGAAAGTCGCAGGCAGGCGTTCGAGAATCTCGCCGGCGACCGGTGTGCCGGTTCGCAGAGACGTTCCGAGATCGGCGCGAACCAGCCCGCCAAGAAACGCCACGTATTGCGCCGCCAGTGGCCGATCGAGGCCGAGTTGCTGGCGCAATTGCGCGATGTCCGTCTCCGAGGCGACGTCGCCGAGGATCGCGCGCGCCGGATCGCCGGGAATGAAATGAATCAGGGCGAAGACGAGCGTCGCGACGCCGAGGAGCACGGGCACCGTCAGCAGAAGACGTCGCCCGAGATACGCCCACACGCGGTCATTCTCTCTTACAATCTCACGCCATGAATACGTGCACGGCCTGCGGAGAGAAGTTGCCATCCGGCGCGACGAAGTGCCCGCTGTGTCTCGTGCCGGTCCAGCCCGAGGAAGAAGAGGTCTACAACCTCGAGGCCTCCGCCGAAACGATTCCGGCGGAGTGGGAGGGCGGCGCGGTCTACACGCTCGAGTTCCCCGCAAGATGTCCTCACTGCCGCGAGCTCGTTCGCAGCCTGCGCGTGCTGCGCCTCAAACGCTCGCAGGTCAGCTTCACGTCTCCCCTTCCTCGTGGCGGCCGCGCGATCGTCTGCTCGGCGTGCCAGGGGATCATCTCTGCGGACGTCTCGACGCTCTAACCGGTCTTCGGTCCTCAGTCCGCGGTCTACGGTCTATGCATATCGATATCTGGTCCGACATCGTCTGCCCCTGGTGCTTCCTTGGAAAGCGCCGACTCGAGAAAGCGCTGGCATCGTTCGAGGGGAAAGCCGATGTGACGATTGCACATCGCGCGTTCCAGCTCGATCCCACCAAGCCCCGGGGGCAAACGGCAAACCGGCGGACGATGCTGATGTCGAAGTATCGGCTCACGGAGGATCGTGTCCGTGAGATGGACCACAACATGGAGGTCATGGCAGCAGCCGAGGGCCTCGAATACCACCTCACGGAAAAAGGCCAGACCGGGAACACCCTCGACGCGCATCGCCTCGTCCAACTGGCCAAAGGACATGACCGCGAAGATCAGATGCTGGAGCGGCTGTACAAGGCGTACTTCAACGAGCAGCGGTCGGTCTTCGACGTCGAGTCGCTTGTGAGTCTCGCGGTCGGCGAGGGCCTCGACGCTGCCGAGGTGCGCGAGGCCCTGGAAAGCGATCGCTACCTGGAAGACGTCAGGCGGGACCTCGAGAAGGCCCGGATGCTCGGCGTCACCGGTGTCCCCTTCTTCGTCATCGACGGCCGTTACGGCATTTCGGGAGCGCAGGCGACTGACGTGTTCAGCCGCGCACTCACGATGGCCCGCCAGGCCGGCGAGGCTCCGTCTCGCTAGCCTGCGGGATCTCTTGCGCGCGCTCCGCGCCGGACCGCTACAGCGTGCGCAGCCGCACGTTCCGGAACTTCACCGTGCCCGCACCGTACTGGAGGGCGATGTTGCCCTTC
>Ga0207669_10000192_pt1 | contig 27738 bp, 33 predicted proteins | sample KBSM33metaG_FD_184329 | JGI IMG/M metagenome (GOLD analysis project Ga0207669, IMG submission 184329) | Miscanthus rhizosphere microbial communities from Kellogg Biological Station, Michigan, USA - KBS M3-3 metaG (SPAdes) (version 2) | ecosystem: Host-associated > Plants > Roots > Rhizosphere >...
TCGTGCGGGGACATCGCGACGGTGGGAGTATGCCGAGAGTGACGACCAGCAAGCCGCAGACGATCTCCTATCCAGCACCGGGTGCACGCCCGTATCGACGCGAGGACATCGCGGTCGACCCTCACGTGGTCGTGCTCTTCGGGGCGACGGGCGATCTGGCGAGACGTAAGTTGATCCCCGGCCTGGCCTATCTCGACCAGTCCGAGTTGGCACCCAACATTGAAATCGTCGCCACCTCACTGGAGGACCTCACCAAAGAAGAGTTCCTCAAAATGGCGAAGGCGGCCATCGAGGACTTCAGCACGCACAAACTCACCAACGAACAGTGGGGCCGGTTCGCCGAAACGGTCACATATGTGCCGCAAAGTGCAGGCCCCGAGGCGCTGGCCGCCGAGGTGGCCAAGGCGGAGGCGAAGATCGGTCAGGGAGTCCGCCGCTTGCACTATCTGTCGGTGCCGCCGAAGGCCGCGCGATCGGTGATCGCCACACTGCGCGACGCGAGCCTGGTGGACCGATCCCGCGTCGTGATGGAGAAGCCGTTCGGCACCGATCTCGCCAGCGCGGTGGCGCTCAACGACTTCGTGCACGAGACATTCCGCGAGGAACAGGTCTTCCGCATCGATCACTTCCTCGGCAAAGAGGCCGCACTGAACATCTTGGCGTTCCGCTTCGCCAACGGCCTGTTCGAACCGATCTGGAATCGCAACTTCATCGACCACATCCAGATCGACATCCCGGAGACGCTGGGCCTGGACGAACGCGCCAACTTCTACGAGAGCACAGGCGCCTACAAGGACATGGTGGTCACCCACCTGTTCCAGGTGATGGCCTTCGTCGTGATGGAGCCACCGACCGCCTTGGAGCCCCGCGCCATCAGCGAGGAAAAGAACAAGGTATTCAGGTCGATGCTGCCGGTCGACCCCAGGAACGTGGTCCGCGGCCAGTTCGCCGGTTACCGTGAATTGGATGGTGTGGCAAGGGATTCCGACACCGAGACGTTCATTGCGTTGAGGGTCGGCATCGACAACTGGCGCTGGGCGGGCGTCCCGGTCTACCTGCGCACCGGCAAGCGGATGGCCGAGGGCATGCGCATCATCTCGATCGCATTCAAGGAGGCCCCACGCACGATGTTCGCGCCCGGTTCGGGCGTCGGCTCGCAGGGCCCTGACCACTTGACATTCGATCTCGCCGACAACTCGAAGGTGTCGTTGTCGTTCTACGGCAAGCGGCCGGGTCCCGGCATGAAGCTGGACAAGCTGTCGATGCAGTTCTCGACACACGAGGTCGACACCGTCGGCGATGTACTGGAGGCATACGAACGGCTGATGCTCGACGCGATGCGCGGCGACCACACGTTGTTCACCACCGCCGAGGGCATCGAGTCGCTGTGGGAGCGATCGGCCGACTTGCTAGCCGACCCGCCCCCCGTTAAGCCATATCCGCAGGGGACGTGGGGTCCCAACGCGATTCACCAGTTGATCGCGCCGAATGCATGGCGGTTGCCGTTCGAGCGCGCCTGGCGCGAAGCCAAGAATTAGGCTGCCGCAGTTGGCTCGTTGACCCGGTATAGCCGCCAATCCGGTTGGTTGTCACCGTCGTTGGGTATCTCGAGCTCCAATGTCGCTACTTCGGCGCCAGTCTCGTACAGCGTCGGGTAGCGCAGGTTCAGGGCGTCAGAGACGCCGCGGCCGGTGTTGGGTACCGTCAGCAGATACTTGATACCGAACGCCGAGGGGTCGTTGAGCAGTTTGACGAAGTCGCTGTCAGAAGGCAGCACAAAGGTCTTGGGTTTGCGTGATGCGACGACCACGGCAAAGCCATACACGGTGTCGGTGATCACTGAGCCCTCCGGCAGATCCAAATCATCGAGATACCTGGCGATTTCACGCTCAGTCGAGAAGTTGGCCGCGATGCGGTGCGCGACGGCCATTGTCATCCTGCAGCACTGTGAGAGTGGCGCTCCGCGCGAAGACGGGCAGCAGCGCCGTCACATTCAGCGACGTGGGGGTGAGACCAGGCAGGACCGGGATGTTGACGGTCTCGACATCGTTCTGCCCGTAGAACGCCAGGTCAGGGGTGGACCCCAGGTCTCGCAGCGACAACGTCGGCGAGTCGGCTCGCGCCACTCCATCTTCGGGCGCCGCGCCTACTGGCGCGCTCAGCAGTACCGCGATTGCCGCGATGACCGTTATTGCAATCAACCGACGGAAAATGTGCGCAAACATCGGTCGCAAGCCTAAAGCGTGCGGCCCGGCGACAAACTAGAACGAAGCAAAGAAATACGACCGTTGCCGTCTCGGCATCGGTCGTATTTCTGTCGCGATTACTTAGCCCTTTCGAGAATCTCGACCAGCCGCCAACGCTTGGTTGCTGACAGCGGACGGGTCTCCATCAGCGAAACCCGGTCGCCGACACCGGCGATGCCGTTCTCGTCGTGCGCCTTGACCTTCGTCGTGGTGCGGATGATCTTGCCGTAGAGCGGATGGCTCTTGCGATCCTCCAGCTCGACCACGATGGTCTTCTGCATCTTGTCGCTGACGACGTAGCCGATACGCGTCTTGCGTCTACCACGCGGCTTCTCGGCGCGCGGGGTGCGCTTGGGGCCCTTGTCTTCTGCCATTACGATTCCTCACCCACAGGTCCGGAAGCCAGACCCAACTCACGTTCGCGCAGCACTGTGTACACACGCGCAATTTCCTGACGCACCGTACGAAGCCGACGGTTATTGGCGAGCTGACCGGTCGCCATTTGGAAGCGCAGATTGAATAGCTCTTCCTTGGACTCGCGCAAGCGGTCTTTCAACTCGTCGTCGGTCAGTTCGCGCAGTTCGCCAGGCGACACTCCTACTGCCATCAGAACTGCTCCTCTCGGGTAACGATGCGTGCCTTGATCGGCAACTTGTGGATTGCACGGGTCAATGCTTCCCGCGCGGTCTTCTCATCGGGGTAGCTCAGCTCGAACAGCACGCGGCCCGGTTTTACGTTGGCAATCCACCACTCCGGCGAGCCCTTACCCGAACCCATGCGGGTTTCGGCCGGCTTCTTGGTCAGCGGACGGTCCGGGAAGATGTTGATCCACACCTTGCCGCCACGTTTGATGTGCCGGTTGATGGCGATACGAGCGGACTCGATCTGCCGGTTGGTGATGTACGCGTGTTCCAGTGCCTGGATGCCGTACTCACCGAAACTCACCGACGTGCCACCACTGGCGATGCCGCGCTGCCTGGGGTGGTGTTGCTTGCGGTGCTTGACCTTGCGGGGAATCAACATGATTCAGCTCTCCGTGCTCTCCGTGGTCGGTGCTTCGACGACAGCCTCGGGAGCGGCCTCAGCGACCGGTTCGGGCGCAGCCGTAGCTTCCTCGGCACCCGATGCGGCACGGCCGGCGTCGGTGCTCGTCGCTGTCGTGCCCGACGCGCCGCTACGACGCGGGCGGGTGCCCGACGGACGCTCGCGGCGCGGACGATCGGCGCCCGACGGAACCGTCGCGGTCGCCTCACGCTTGCCACCGACGATGTCGCCCTTGTAAATCCACACCTTCACGCCGATACGGCCGAAGGTGGTCTTGGCCTCGTACAGGCCGTAGTCGATGTCGGCGCGCAGCGTGTGCAGCGGCACCCGGCCCTCGCGGTAGAACTCCGAGCGGCTCATCTCGGCGCCGCCGAGGCGGCCCGAGCACTGCACCCGGATGCCCTTCACGTTGGGCTGACGCATCGCGGACTGGATCGCCTTGCGCATCGCGCGACGGAACGCCACGCGATTCGAAAGCTGCTCTGCCACACCCTGAGCCACCAATTGCGCCTGGGACTCGGGGTTCTTGACCTCGAGGATGTTCAGCTGCACCTGCTTGCCGGTCAGCTTCTCCAGGTCGGCGCGAATGCGGTCGGCCTCGGTGCCGCGGCGGCCGATGACGATGCCGGGCCGCGCGGTGTGGATATCGACACGGACCCTGTCGCGCGTCCTTTCGATCTCCACGTCGGCGATGCCGGCGCGCTCCAGACCGGTGGCCAGCAGCCGACGGATCGCCACGTCTTCCTTGACGTAATCCTTGTACTGCTTGTCGGCGTACCACCGGGACTTCCAGTCGGTGGTGATACCGAGCCGGAAGCCGTGAGGATTGATTTTCTGGCCCACTACTCCGAGCCCTCCTTCGCGTCGGACGCTTCAGTAGTCGTCTGTTCGGCGTTGATCGCCTCAGCGTCAGCCGTCTTCGTATCGGCGGCCTTCTTGGCGGGCGCCTTCTTCTCCGGTGCCTTCTTCGCCGGAGCCTCAGCCGCAGCCTTGGTCGCGGGAGCCTTCTTGGCGGCCGCGGCCTTGCTGGCCTGTGCGCGGCGGGCGCGTGCGGTGCCGGCCGACTGGCCGGCCCGGTCCTCGCGCGACGGGCGGCTCTCGACGACGACCGTGATGTGGCTGGTGCGCTTGCGGATTCGGAACGCACGCCCCTGGGCGCGCGGCCGGATGCGCTTGGCGGTCGGGCCCTCGTCGGCATAGACGGTGGCGACCACGAGGGTGGACGGATCCAGTCCCTCGTTGTTCTGCGCGTTGGCCGCAGCGCTGGCGATCACCTTGGCGACCGGCTCACTGGCGGCCTGCGGCGCCCACCGCAGGATGTGCAGGGCCTCGTCCACCGACTTGCCGCGCACCAGGTCGATGACCCGGCGCGCCTTCGTCGCAGAGACATGCACGAAGCGTGCCTTCGCGACCGCAGACGGATATTCAGTCGTGATACTCACCGGCGCTTGGCCTTCCGGTCGTCCTTGATGTGACCCTTGAACGTGCGGGTCGGCGCGAACTCGCCGAGCTTGTGCCCGACCATCGCCTCGGTGACGAACACCGGGACATGCTTGCGGCCGTCGTGGACCGCGAAGGTGTGCCCGATGAAGTCGGGGATGATGGTCGACCGACGAGACCAGGTCTTGATGACCTGCTTGGTGTTCTTCTCGTTCTGAACGTCGACCTTCTTGAGCAGATGGTCGTCGACGAACGGACCCTTCTTCAGGCTGCGTGGCATCGGCTATCTCCTACCGGTGGTGCTTCTTGCCGGTGCGCCGGCGTCGGACGATGAGCTTGTCGCTTGGCTTGTGCGCCTTGCGGGTACGGCCCTCGGGCTTACCCCACGGGCTGACCGGGTGACGGCCGCCGGAGGTCTTGCCCTCGCCGCCGCCGTGCGGGTGGTCGACCGGGTTCATGACGACACCGCGGACGGTCGGGCGCTTGCCCTTCCACCGCATGCGGCCGGCCTTGCCCCAGTTGATGTTGGCCTGCTCGGCGTTGCCCACCTCGCCGACCGTGGCGCGGCAGCGCACGTCGACGCGACGGATCTCACCGGACGGCATACGCAGCGAGGCGTAGGTGCCTTCCTTACCCAGCAGCTGGATGCTCGAGCCGGCCGATCGGGCCAGCTTCGCGCCGCCGCCGGGCCTCAGCTCCACAGCGTGGATCACGGTGCCCGACGGGATGTTGCGCAGCGGCAGGTTGTTGCCCGGCTTGATGTCGGCGTTGGCGCCGGACTCCACCACATCACCCTGCGACAGTCCCTGCGGCGCAACGATGTAGCGCTTCTCGCCGTCGAGGTAATGCAGCAGCGCGATGTTGGCGGTGCGGTTCGGGTCGTACTCGATGTGGGCGACCTTGGCGTTGACGCCGTCCTTGTCGTGGCGACGGAAGTCGATCACGCGGTACGCGCGCTTGTGCCCACCACCCTTGTGGCGGGTGGTGATCCGACCGTGCGCGTTGCGACCGCCCTTGCCGTGCAGCGGACGAACCAGCGACTTCTCCGGGTGATCGCGAGTGATCTCGGCGAAATCGGAGACGCTGGCACCGCGACGACCCGGGGTCGTCGGCTTGTACTTGCGAATTCCCATGATTCTCTAGGTCTCTCTGCGTTATCCGCCGGCTATGCCGGTGCTCCGAACAGGTCGATCGGCTTGCTACCCGCGGCCAGCGTGACGATGGCGCGCTTGGTGTCCTTGCGCTTGCCGAAGCCGGCGCGGGTGCGCTTGCGCTTGCCCTGCCGGTTGGCGGTGTTCACCGACGCGACCTTGACCTTGAAGATCTGCTCGATAGCGATCTTGATCTGAGTCTTGTTCGAGTCGGGGTGCACGACGAACGTGTACACGTTGTCCTCGATCAGCCCGTAGGACTTCTCCGAGATGACCGGGGACAGGATGATGTCGCGGGGGTCAGTGACGGTCGCCATCAGGCCGAAACCTCCACAGTGTTGTTTCCGGCGCTTGGTATTGCTGCGCTGATATAGGCATTCAGCGCCTCGACGCTGAACACCACGTCGTCGGACTTCAGCACGTCGTAGGTGTTGAGCTGGCCAGGTTCAAGCACATGTACACCCGGCAGGTTGCGCACGCTCAGCGCGCCGGTCTCGTCCGCGTGGCCGATCACGATCAGCACCTGCTTACGCTCGGTTAGCGTGGCCAGGAACGCCTTGGCGCTCTTGGTCGACGGGGTCTGACCCTCCACCAGCTCGGTGACGGCGTGAATGCGGCCGTTGCGCGCCCGGTCCGACAGCGCGCCGCGCAGGGCAGCGGCGATCATCTTCTTGGGCGTGCGCTGGCTGTAGTCGCGCGGCTTCGGGCCATGCACGACGCCACCGCCGGTGAACTGCGGAGCACGCGTCGAACCCTGGCGGGCACGGCCGGTGCCCTTCTGGCGGTACGGCTTCTTGCCGCCACCGCGGACCTCACCGCGCGTCTTCGCCGAGTGCGTGCCCTGGCGGGCGGCGGCGCGCTGCGCCTCGACCACCTGATGCATGAGCGCGATGTTCGGCTCGACGTCGAACAGCTCGCCGGGCAGCTCGACAGAGCCGTCCTTCTTGCCGGCGGGTGTGTGAACGTCAATCTTGAGAGTGTTGGCAGCCATTTACTTTTCGCCTCGCTTGATCGCGCTGCGGACCATCACCAGTCCACCGTTGCGTCCGGGGATGGCGCCCTTGATCAGCAGCACACCGTTTTCGGCATCGACCTTGTGCACGACCAGGTTCTGGGTAGTCACGCGGTCGTTGCCCATCCGGCCCGACATGCGGGTGCCCTTGAACACCCGGCCCGGGGTGGCACAGCCACCGATGGATCCGGGCCGACGGTGCACCGCCTGGGCGCCGTGGCTGGCGCCCTGGCCCTTGAAGCCGTGACGCTTCATGGTGCCCGCGAAGCCCTTGCCCTTGGAGGTGCCGGTGACGTCGACGAAAGTGCCGTCGACGAAGATCTCGGCGGTCAACTCCTGGCCGACCTCGTACTCGCCTGCGGCCGCCTCGTCGTCGAGCCGAAATTCGGCGATGTGACGGCGCGGATTCACGCCCGCCGCGGCGTACTGCCCGGACAGGGGCTTGTTCACCTTGCGCGGGCTGATCTCGCCGTAGGCCAGCTGCACGGCGGAGTAACCGTCGCGCTCAGGGGTACGGATACGTGTCACGACGTTGGGCCCGGCCTTCACGACCGTCACCGGAACGACCCGGTTGTTCTCGTCAAACACCTGCGTCATGCCCAGCTTGGTGCCCAGAATGCCTTTTCTTGCCATTTCTTCTAGGTCTCCTACTGGATGTTGACGTCGACGCTCGCCGGCAGATCGATGCGCATCAGGGCGTCAACGGTCTTCGGCGTCGGGTCGAGGATGTCGATCAGTCGCTTGTGCGTACGCATCTCGAAGTGCTCCCGCGAGTCCTTGTACTTATGCGGGGACCGGATGACGCAGTACACGTTCTTCTCAGTCGGCAGCGGCACAGGGCCAACCACGCTGGCGCCGGTACGGGTGACCGTCTCAACGATCTTGCGCGCCGAGGCGTCAATCGCCTCGTGGTCGTAGGCCTTGAGCCTGATGCGGATCTTCTGTCCCGCCACGCTTCTCCTACCTCACTCCTGCCTCTGGGCCCAGCTGGGAAATCCCAGTCGGGCCGCTTCCGTCCGGCGCGCTCGCTTTGCGCTGGTATGCCGCCGCTGTTTTTCTGTCTGTGGTCCACCGATCCCCGCGGTCGGGCGTGTCGCCCTTACGCACACTCAGCCGCGGCGGAAATCGTCGCGATCGAGGTGGGGACCGGATGCGCCCGCTCGGACGCTGGTCGTATGCCCCGGTCAGGCGCGAACCCGGCTCAAGGCAACCCGAACAGTATGCCCTAGATGTGGGGCCCCATCCAAATCTCTGGCCACGGAATACCCGTGACGTTATTACTCCAGAGTAAGGTAGCCCCGCATGGCAGCCCCGACCACCACATATCGCATGTGGAAACGCCTCGCCGCCCAGCCCGGCGGCACGCAGTTGTTCTCGGCCGCCGCGATGGTGCGGGTGCCCTATTTCGCCTCGATCGTGCCGCACGTGGTCCGGATGGAGCCCGGGTACGCGGAGGTCGCCGTGCCCAAGTGGTTCTTCGTCTACAACCACCTGCACACCGTGCACGCGATCGCGTGCTGCAACGCCGCCGAGGTCGCGATGGGCATGCTCATGGAGGCCACGGTGCCGACCAGCCACCGCTGGATCCCGAAGTCGATGAATGTGCAGTATCTGGAGAAGGCGACGACCTCGTTGCGCGCACACGCCCGGCTGGACCCGCCGGAGTTCACGTCGATCACCGACGGCGCAGAGATCGTCGTGCCTGTCGGTGTCGTCGACAAGGCCGGCGTCGAGGTGGTGCACGCCGACATCACCTGCTGGGTGACGCCGGCCTAGCGATTTCGGCGCGCTGACGGACGCTGAGGGGGCGTAGACGCGCCGAAATCACTCGGACAGATAGGTGCCGTGGCCTTCGCACACCAGGCCGTCACTGCCGAAGGTCAGCACCTCGTTGACGAGTTCGCCACGATGGTTGCGGTAGTTGATCACCAGCGTCGACTCACCGCGGTAGACGCCGATGATGTCGAAGTGCAGCTCCGGCAACGCCTTCAGCGCCGTCGTCCAGTAGTCCCGCAACGCCGCCTTGCCGCGCACCACTCCCCCACTCTCGGGCACCACACGGGCGGCCACTGGTGAGGTGAACACGACGTCGTCGTGGAAGTGGTCGAGCACCGCCTCGATGTCGTGAGCGTTCCACGCCCGGACCCACCGGTCTGCATAGCTGTCCGGGTCGGGAGTTGGCATGGCAGTTAGCCTTTCAGGCTCGCCCAGAACGCGCACTGGTGCGTGTCGTCGAAGTTGGTGAACACTCTGCTTCCATCCGGCTGAAACGACAACCGTTTTTGGTCGGGATGGAACGCCGGCCATTGCGAGCCCGGTTCGGAGGTGTGCACGAAGTGCGCCCAGTAGTCGATCATCTGATCGGACAGCACCTGTTGCGCCTGGTTCAGCGGCGGCGTGCCGCCGATATCGAACAGGTATCGCAGCTCAAACGAATGGCTGGCGCCCATCGGGAACGGCAGCTTGCGCATCGGATCGGGCGCCGGCGCGTCGCGGTCGTTGAACTCGTAGGCATACACGGGCTGGGTCTTCGCCATGGCGTCGGCCATCCGATCTGCCGGACAGGCGAACACCCCATCGGTCACTGCGGCCGAATATGCAAGGGGCACACTGGCATAGCGCTGCAGCGGATAGCGTGCCTCCACAGCGGCGGCGTTGTTACCGAACGTCTCCCGCAGCAACTGCGGGTACTGCTCGGTTGTGTATTGGTGGCCCAGCCGCAGGTATTGCATTGCGACGAACAAGGTGAACTCGTCGCGATTGGTGCCGATCATGATCGGCACGCGGGACGCACGCCCCTTTTCGAATCCGGTAATAGGGTCCAGCGGCAGCGATTTCGTTCCGGTCACCGGACCGCTCAGCTGATCGTCGCCAATCTGGTAGTACCAGACCGGCTCTCGTAACTTGCCCGCGGGCAATGCTCGCAGGCACTGTGCAGCGGATTTCGGATCGCCACACCCTAGTTTGGCCGCGTAGTCCAGACTGCGATTCTCCGCTGCGGGCAATGCCAGTTGCGCCTGGCACGGTCCGCTCTGGATGATCGCCGACCTGAACAACCCCGCCGACTCCGGCGCGACCAGATGGTCGCATACGGACATGCCGCCCGCGGACTCACCCGCCAGCGTCACCTTGCCCGGATCACCGCCGAAGTCAGCGATGTTGTCGCGCACCCAGCGCAGCGCCGCCTGCTGATCGGCGAGGCCGTAGTTTCCGACGTCGCCCGCCGGTCCGAGCGTCGGATGGGCCAGGAAGCCCATCGCGCCCAGCCGGTAGTTGACGGTTACGACGATCATGTCGCCCCGAGTCGCCAGCCAGCGCGAGTCGTAGATGCCTGCACTGCCGCTGATGAACGCGCCGCCGTGGATCCACACCATGACCGGCCACTGCCCCCCGCCTGCGCGCATCGGCGGTGTCCACACGTTCAGGGTCAGGCAATCCTCGTCGGTTTGCCGTCCGAATTCTGGGTCACCGCCGGGATCCTGCAAGCATCGCGGTCCGATGCTAGTGGCGTCGCGCACCCCCTGCCAGGCGGGCGCCGGGGCCGGCGGCTGCCAGCGGAGCGGGCCGACAGGCGGTGCGGCATAAGGGATTCCGGCGAACAGCCGGTGATCCGGGGCGACGGTGCCGCGCACCATGCCCGCGACGGTCTGCACCACTGCCGGATCCGACGGATGTGGCGGCACTGCGGCCTTCGGGGGCTCATCGCCGCCGCGGCCGCAACCGATCGCCAGCAACATGCCGAAGGCGAGCACCAGCAGGCGGTGAAGCGATCGGGGCGGCACGAAGTTAGAGCCTAATGGCGACAGACCGACCCCGGCCTTCCCCTAGGTGGCCCGCGTCACATAGACTCGAAACTTGACACCCGTCAAGTTTCGCAGCCGCAGCCGCAGCCCGGCAGTGAGGAGCCCGAATGAGCACGCCGACGATGGACGACGCCGCCAAGGTCCTGGCCGATCCGACGGCCTATGCCGACGACGCACGACTGCACGCGGCGCTGACCCATCTGCGGGCGAACAACCCGGTCGCCTGGGTTGACAACCCGCCATACCGGCCGTTCTGGGCGATCACCAAGCACGCCGACATCATGGCCATCGAACGGGCCAACGACCTGTTCCTGTCCGAGCCTCGGCCGCTGCTCGCCCCCGCCGAGGCTGACGATTTCGCCAAGGCGCAACTCGACGCCGGGATGGGCCTGCGCACGCTCATCCACATGGACGATCCGCACCACCGCAAGGTGCGCGCGATCGGCGCAGACTGGTTCCGCCCTAAAGCCATGCGCGATCTCAAGGTGCAGGTCGACCGACTGGCCAAGCGCTACGTCGACCGCCTGCGCGAAATCGGGCCCGAATGCGATTTCGTCACCGAGATCGCCGTCAATTTCCCGCTCTACGTGATCATGTCGCTGCTCGGCCTGCCCGAAGATGACTTTCCGCGGATGCACATGCTGACGCAGGAGATGTTCGGCGGCGACGACGAGGAATACAACAAGCGGGGCAAGTCGCCCGAGGAACAGCTCACGATTCTGCTCGACTTCTTCACCTATTTCTCCGAGTTGACCGCGTCGCGCCGCGAACACCCGACCGAGGACCTCGCCTCGGCGATCGCCAACGGCCGCGTCGACGGTGAGCCGCTGTCCGACGTCGACACCGCGTCGTACTACGTCATCGTCGCCAGCGCGGGCCACGACACGACCAAGGACGCGATCTCCGGCGGACTGCTCGCGTTGATCGAAAACCCCAGTGAGCTAGAACGTTTGCGCCAGAACATGGATCTCATGCCGACGGCCGTCGAGGAGATGGTCCGGTGGGCGACGCCGGTCAAGGAGTTCATGCGCACCGCCGCCGAGGACACCACCGTCCGCGGCGTGCCGATCGGCAAGGGCGAGTCCGTATACCTGGCTTACGTTTCCGGAAACCGGGACGAAGAGGTGTTCGACGACCCGTTCCGCTTCGACGTCAGCCGTGATCCCAACAAGCACGTGGCATTCGGGTACGGCGTGCACTTCTGCCTCGGCGCCGCGCTGGCGCGGATGGAAATGAACAGCCTTTACAGCGAACTGATTCCGCGGTTGGAGTCGATCGAATTGGCCGGTGAGCCGGAACTGGCGGCCACCACCTTCGTAGGTGGACTCAAGCACCTGCCGATTCGCTACTCGCTCAGGTGATTTCCGGATCCTTCGCGAAGCCCTTGAGGAATCCGTCAACCGCGGCGATCGCTACAGCCTGGTAGTCGAACTCGGTCAGCGTGCTGATCCTGCCGAATGCGAGCGGGCCGATCAATAGCGCGAAAGCCGTTGTCCGGTCGACAGGATTGAGCTCGACGGCGGCTTGAGGGCTGTCGAAGATGACGTCGAACGGCGCCGAGTACTGCTCGGCGATGCGTTCACGCAGCGAACGCATCTCGGGGCTGCCGGGCTCGTTCTGACGATCGGCAGGCCGGGCCGCGACGGTCGGCAGCTCGGTTTCGTGCAACGGCTTTCGCCACGATCGCGTCGCTCAGACGATGAACTCGGCAGCCCGATGGCCGATCATCACGATGGTGGCGTGCGGCCCCCGGCTGGTGATGGCGGGAAGCACCGAGCCGTCGACCACCCATAGCTTGTCGACGCCGTGGACCCGGCACCGGGTGTCCACAATCGAGTCCCCGCCGACGCCCATCGGCGCGGTCCTGGCCAGGTGCTGCGATGTGGACCAGGACACGGACCCCACTTGCGCTGTCGCGCCTACTAATTCGTGCGCCAGCTCGGTACCCGCGGTCAGCTTCGCGACGTCACCGGGCTCGCGGTCGTAGCGGTGTTGAATGCCCGGCGCAACGTCCGGGTCGGCGGACTTCAACGTCACGCGGCCGCGGGACTCGGGCTGCATCAACGCCACACCGATGTGCGGATGGTCGCCCGGATCGTCCCGACGCCCAGTGACCATGGCGCCGAATCCGGCTGTGTAGGGCCTGATCTCGAGGGCGTCGGTGGTCAGTACCGCTTCGAGTGGCGGCAACCCGTGGGTCTCCGTCCAGTTCACCGGCAGCACCCATTCCGGATGGTCCACACACGCCGCACCGACAGGCAGGTCGGCCACCACCGGGACTCCCGAGGCCTGCAATACGTCGTGCGGTCCGACGCCGGACAGCATCAGTAGATGTGCCGAACCAATGGCGCCAGCGGACAACACGATTCGGTCTGCGGCCAGATCGATGGCGCCATCAGGTCCCACACACTCGACGCCGACAGCTGCTCCACCGGTTACCAGCACCCGCCTGGCCCGGGTGTTGGTCAGCAGGGTGAGATTCGGGCGGTCCATCGCGGGTTTCAGGTACGCGCCACCAGGGCCCACCCTGGTTCCGCCGTTGACGTTCAGTGGCACCGCGCCGATCCCTTTCGGCAATGGCTCGTCACGTGTGGCACCGTTGAGATCCTCAACCCAGCGGTATCCGGCTTCACCAGCGGAACGCACGAACGATGCTGTGCAGCCATCGAATTCGGAAACACGGCGAACGAGAATCGGTCCCGTAGAGCCGTGCAGCGAAGTGTCGAAGTCGACATCGGTTTCGATCGCGCGAAAGTGTGGCAGCACGTCGGCCCAGGTCCAGCCCGGCAATCCCCAGCCGTCGAAATCCGTCGGGAGGCCGCGACAGAAGTAGCCACCGTTCACAGCTCCCGATCCACCCACCACCGCCCCCCGCATGATCTGCGCATGGCGCTCCGGGTCCTCGGTCAAGATCGTCGGGTAGCGCCGCACCACCGAACTGGCGTCACCGATCGGGAGCCGCAGGCCGTTGCTGATCTGGGCGTGAACCCGCGGGTCGGACGGCGCCGGTCCGGCTTCAACGACCGTCACCCGGCACCGCGAATCGGCGGAAAGGCGTTCGGCTAACACGGATCCAGCGCTGCCGGCACCGATGATCAGGACGTCACTGCGCACGAGAGAGGCAGGAGAGTCCCCGTGCAAGGCGGCGTCAGGTCCGAATCTGGGGTTTGAGCGCGCCGACGTTCCGTTCGCGCACCACGCCGGTCCAGAGTCCGACGCCGTACGCGATGTCATCGAGGCGCTTCAGCAGGACGTAGGTGAGCAGCCCCACTCGTTTGGTGTCGTCGTCGGCGTTGCCGTTGCGCGTGATCCAATCAACCACCCCGTCGACCACTGCTGCCACCAGCACCACCTGCCGGCAGCGCCGGGATAGCAGCGCCCCAATCATGGCGATCGGCCAGTAGTGTCTGCAGATCGCGGACGCCAGTTGCAGCGCTGCGGACCACAGGCCGTGCGCGGCGACCACCGCCACTTCCCTGGGCTCGGTCTCGACGGTGCTCAGTGAGCTGGCGATGCGGCGGCCGGTGATGGTGGCGATGACCATCGACGCCAGGTATCCGATACCCGAGCCCATGGCGAGCAGGATCCACACCACCAGCGTCCATCCGGAGATCACCAGCGGCGCGGTCTTGCCGGGATGGCGAACGGACAACGGGGCCGCTGATTCGCCGTAGAAAGACTTGCGTGCAAACCAATCTCGCATCTGCGTGCGGTGGTCGTGAGCGACCAGCGCGATGGGCTCGTAGCGCAGCCGCGCGCCAGCCTCGATGAAGCGCCAGCACAGGTCGACGTCCTCGCCGCACTTGAGCGTCTCATCGAAGCCGCCCAAGTCCTTGATCACGGAGCGACGGCAGATGATGGCGGCACTGGGGACGTAGGAAACAGTCCCGTACGGCACCACCGGCGCCTCACGCAGACCCAGGTCGAGCGAGGAGCGCACCGCCTCGTAACGGGCCACGAGGTTGTCGGCTTGCCGCAGCCCCACGATCCGCGGTGCGACCAACGCGACGGCGGGATCGCAGAAATGTCCGAGCAGCGCCTCGAGCCACCCGCGCCGCGGCACCACGTCGGAGTCGAGGAAGGCCACAAAGTCGGTGTTGCACGCCGCCAGCCCGGTGTTGCGCGCGGCCGCCGGCCCCTTGCTGCGGGCGTGGCGCAGCACCTGGATGTCGCAGTGCATATCCGCGAAGTCGCTCTGCTGTACTGGCGTCGCCGAGCCGTCGTCGACCACGACCACGCGCATTCCGCGCAACGTACCCACCAGGCGCAACAAGCCAGGAATGTTGTCGAACACAGGAATAACGACCGTGACATCGCGGTGCGAGGGACCACTGGCAGGTCGGGGGTGGGCGACGGTGGCGTCCAGCAGGGTGCGCGCGAGCTGTGCGCTGACCGCGTCGTGCACCTCCAGCCGGCCGCCGTTGAGCATGGTTTGTGCGGCAGGCGCGAGACGCAGCAGCCGGGTGGGCGAGCCGCCGAGAAGCGCAGAGCCCTCACCGAGCACCTTCACCCGGCGATCGACCTGAACGGCGAACCCGTCGGGTAAGCGCGGTCCAGTCATGTCAGCATCCCGTCGCGGTCCGGCGCCCATCGGACGATACGCCGCAAACACGCGTCGACCATCTCGGCGAGGATGCGTTCACCCTCCTCGGCCGTTGCGGTCGTCGGGTCTCCGAGGATGCCGAGTTCGCTAACGGCGGCGACGCCGCCCTGGCGCATCCGCGGCATCAACTGAGCCAGCGGTTCACGGTTGCCGGGGAGGCGCTCATCGACCCATACGTCGGTAGGCGAAATATGTAGCAATACAGACGTTTCGGTGTGGCCGGCATGTGCATCGGCGTTCTCGGCGGTACACGAACACCAGCCTACGTCGCGGCCCTCGTAGCGAAGCAAAGCCGCCGCGGCGGCCAGCGCCTCGACATTCCCGCCGTGGCCGTTGACGAAGACGAGGCGCGACGCCCACTGCGACGCGGACCGGCCGAACTCGACGAGCAAAAGTCGCAGCGCCGAGGTCCCGATCGAGACGGTACCCGGGAACCCCTCGTGCTCGCCGCTCGCGCCATAGCCGATCGCGGGCGCGAGGGCGCAATTGGATTCATTGCGGTCAGTGAGCCGGTCAGCAACCGAGCGAGCGACGGCAGTAGCGATCCGAGTATCCGTGTCCAGCGGAAGGTGCGGGCCATGCTGTTCGACCGAACCGACCGGGACAATCAACGCAGGCGACGTGCTTTGCAGCTGTCTCGACGTTGAGCTCGCGAGCTCACTGAGGAAAGCCACTGGGTGATGGTAGGCCGAATTCACCTGGCGTGCGCCAATTGTTGGCGCATGCGCAGCAATTGATTTCCGTGATCTTTTCTCTGACGCTTTAGTTGAATCACGCCAGCCCCCTCCGCCACGCCTGTACCAGGGAGTTCGGCCCCCAGTCAGTTTGCCGGTCAGGCGTCGGATTCAGGGGCCACGCCCAGCGCCCGGGCGAAGCCCGGCGGGACGAGAATGTCGCCGGCAACAAGATCGTGGACCGACGCTCGGCCGAGGCCCATCAACGCCGAGTCGATGCCTCCGCGCAGGACGTCGAGCACATTCTCAACCCCGGTTTGGCCGTTGGCCGCCAGGCCCCAGAGGTAGGCCCGGCCGATCATCACTGCCCTGGCACCCAGCGACAGCGCCTTCACCACGTCGCTGCCTCGCCGAATGCCGCCGTCGAGCAGCACCTCGATCTGGTCGCCGACGGCGTCGGCGATTGCGGGCAGCGCCCTGATAGACGCAGGCGTACCGTCCAGGTTGTTGCCACCGTGATTGGATACGGAAATAGCCGAAACACCAGCGTCCACAGCATGTTTGGCGTCATCGACGCGCATCACGCCCTTCAGCATGAACGGCCCGCCCCACAGCTCACGCAGCCAGGCGATGTCCTCCCACGTCGGCGGCGGGGTGCCCATCCACTCGCCGTAGGCGGCGAAGAACGGCGGTCCGGGCTCGCCGCGTGGCGCCTGGTTCGGCACCCGCAGGTCCGGCGGGCGCATGGTCTTGGCCCACTGGTAGAGCCAGCGCGGCCGCGTCAGCCCGGTCGGGAGCATCCGCACCGTGGTGCGCAAATTCATCTCCTCTGGGATCTTCGGGCTGCCCCAGTCGCGGCCGTGCGAGAAGCTCCAGTCGGTGGTAACGATCAGGCCGACGGCGCCGGCCTCCCGCGCCCGTTCCACGCGCGCGGCGATCGCGTCGCGGCCGCCCAGCCAGTACACCTGGAAGAAGAGCTTTGGGTTGGCCGCGATGACCTCTTCGATCGGCTTGCTGGCGAACGACGACAGCCCCATCGCCGTGCCACGGGCGGCAGCCGCCCTGGCGACCGCGATTTCTCCGTCGGGGTGCACCGCCTGCACACCAGTAGGTGAGATGAGCACCGGGAATGAAACATCGTGTCCCATAACGGTTGTCGCGAGATCACGCTTTTCCAGCGCACCGATGACGTGGGGCGCGAAGCCGAGTTCGGCGAACGCGTCGACGTTGTCGGCGACCGTCACGCCTTTCTCGCTGGCCGCCAGCAGCGCGGAGTATACCGGCTTGGGCAGCCGCCTCTTGGCGACCTGTTGCGCGAATGCGACGGTCTCGAACCATGTGTCGGCCATGACTACACCGGGCTTTCGTTGCAGAGGCGCGCCGGCGGTTTCGTCAGCAGCTTCAACATCACCGGTGCGCTTCGTGAGTGGTCGACGCTGGATTTCGGCTTGACGCGTTCGCGGGCCAGCGCGGGAGCGCCGTAGCCCTCAACGCATTCGGGGTCCGGTCCGTCAAGCGGCAGACCGGTGAAGAACTTGGCTGCCATGCAGCCGCCCCGGCAGCTGTCGTAGTGGCCGCAGCTGCTGCACGCGCCGGCGGATTGCGGTTCCCGCAGCTCACGAAACAGCGACGCGTTCTTCCATACGTTGTCAAAACCACTGTCCGACAGAATGTTTCCGGCGTGGAAGCGGTCGTGGATGGCGAACGGGCATGCATACACGTCGCCCACCGGGTCGATGAGGCACACCACGCGCCCGGCACCGCACAGGTTCAGCCCGGCCAGCGCACCCGGCTCGCCGAGACCCGACAGGTGGAAGAAGGAATCGCCGGTGAGCACCCGATCACCCTTGGCCACCAACCAGTCGTACAGTTGCACCTGCTGCTCGGCGGACGGATGGAGTTCGTCCCACACATCGGCCCCGCGACCCGATGGCCGCAATCGGGTGATCCGCAACGTGGCCCCGTAACGCGCTGCCAGGGCCGCGAATTCGTCTAGCTGATCGACGTTGTGGCGCGTCACCACCACGGAGATCTTGGCATCCTTGAAGCCGGCGTCGGCCAGGTTCTCCAACGCGCGGATGGCCATTGCGAATGATCCGGCACCGCGCACGGCATCGTTGACCTCAGCCGTCGCGCCGTCGACGGAGATCTGCACGTCGACGTAATCGCTTGCGGCCAGCCGCTTTGCGACCTCGGGTGTGATACGTACGCCGTTGGTGGAAAACTTCACGCCGACGTGATGCGCGGTGGCATAGTCGACGAGTTCCCAAAAGTCCGGCCGCACAGTGGGTTCGCCGCCTCCGATGTTCACATAGAACACCTGCATGCGCTCGAGCTCGTCGATGACGTCCTTGCACTGCTGCGTCGTCAATTCGCGCGGGTCGCGCTTGCCCGACGAGGACAGGCAGTGCACGCACGCCAGGTTGCAGGCATAGGTGAGTTCCCACGTCAGGCAGATCGGCGCGTCGAGTCCGCGCTCGAACTGCTCGACCAACCGGGGGACGGGTTGAGTGACCGGCGCGAGCGCCGAATCAGCGGGAGTCATTGGTTCCTTCTCTTACGAGCATCTTGGACTGAGCCAGCACGGCGAGGGCGTGCAGGTACGGTGCCTGCTGTGCGTCGTCGATGCCGGCCGCCCGGCACGCCGAGCGGGCGTCGGGGTGGTCGCCGAGCGAATTGACCACCTCTACGATCGTCCGGTTCTTCAGGAAAGACAGCTTTCGTGTTCCGAAGTGATACAACAGCGCGCCAAAGGGCTCGGGCCGCACCGCCACTTGGTGGTGCAGGCGCCAGCTGAGGTCCGGATCGAACGCCGCGGCAGGCGACGACACCGTCAGTAGACCCCGCACATCCCGTCGATCGACACCTCTTCGACCAGGGTCTCGGTGACGAGTTGCGTCTCGTTTTCGACCTGCTCGTTAGGCTCCATGAACTGCACCTTTCGTCGCGTTGGGTCTCGACAATGTGATCGAGGTCGCAATAATATGGCATCGAGTGCCGAAATGGAAGGGTGGGCTGATGGGGCCGGACTCCCAGCACCGGGTGGGCCGTCGGCGCTCCACGACCTGGGACCACATCTCCAACGTGGCGATCGACCTGTTCGCAGCCCGGGGCTTCGACGAGGTCAGCGTCGACGACGTCGCCGAGGCCGCAGGGATCGCGCGCCGCACCCTCTTTCGGTATTACGCGTCCAAGAACGCCCTGCCGTGGGGCGACTTCGACGCACACCTCGATCACATGCGGGATCTGTTGAACGAACTGGAACCCGACGTCCCGATTGAAGAGGCCCTGCGCACAGCGCTGTTGGCGTTCAACAGCTTCGACGAGCAGGAGACCGCACGGCACCGGCAACGGATGCGCGTCATCCTGGAGACCGCTGCGCTGCAGGCATATTCGATGACCATGTATGCCGGGTGGCGCGTAGTCGTCGCCGCGTTCGTGGCGCAGCGCCTTGGCGCCAAGCCGGAAGACCTCGTGCCGCGGACCGTCGCGTGGACGATGCTCGGGGTAGCCCTTTCGGCGTACGAGAACTGGCTGGCCGACGAGTCCGTTTCGCTGGCGCAGGCGCTCGGCGATGCGTTCGACACGGTCAGCGACGGGCTGGCGGGGCTGGACGAAAAGGGCCGCCCAAAAAATTCTCGATTGGGGCGTCGGAGTTAGACCCGCGGCGGCGACGATAAGGGTGTGAGCGCCGAATCGGATGGCAACGACGCTCCGCGGACCCTGTTGGCGCTGTACGACGATGCATTGCCGGTCGTATACGGGTATTTCGTCCGGCGCTGCGGCGACCGCGGAACGGCCGAGGACCTGACATCGGAAACCTTCCTGGCGGCGATGGACGCCGGCAGGAAGGACGCGCCACCGCCGATCAGCGTGCCGTGGCTGCTCGGAGTGGCACGGCACAAGCTCGCCGACCACTACCGGCGCCGGCACGACCGGTTCAGCGTCCCGGTGGCCGAGCTGCCCGAAACGGTCGACCCGACCGACGACTGGGACGCGGCGCTGGACCGCATCGTCGCCGAGAGCGTGCTGGCCAGGCTCCCCGAACAGCACCGCACAGTGCTGGCGCTGCGCTACATGGACGACTGCTCGGTACCGGAGTGCGCCGAGTTGATCGGGCGCACCGTGCACGCGACCGAGGCGCTACTGGTGCGGGCGCGCCGCGCTTTCAGATCGCACTACCCGGAGCCGGAAGGAGGGAAGTCATGAACAACAGCCACGATCCGCTGTCCGTGCTGCATGGCGATGAGCTTCCGGTCCAGCCTGATCCGGCGTTCGCGGCCCGCCTCCGCGCACGCCTGGAATCCGCCGCGAATCTTTTTGAAGCCCAACCCAATCGAACGCAAGGAGTTGTCATGAGTGGCACCGATACCGCGATCGCAGAATTGAACGAGCCCGCAGCCGAACCTCCCGCCGCGGTGCCGCGGCCGGCTGCGCTGCCGTACCTGTCCGTCGGCAATGCGCGCGAGGCCATCGCTTGGTACGCCGACACCTTCGGCGCGACCCTGGTCGGCGACATGTACGAGATGGACGACGGTCGCATCGGTCACGCCGAGCTGCGGATCGGCGACGGCATGCTGTACCTGGCCGACGAGTATCCCGAGATCGGATTGAAAGCGCCTGCACCGCACGCGGCTTCGGTGAGCCTGATGCTTCCTGTGCCGGACACCGATGCTGTTCTCGAACGCGCCCGCGAACGCGGGGCCCGGGTGCAGCGCGAGCCGTACGAGAACTACGGCGCCCGCAACGCCACGATCATCGACCCGTTCAACCACCGCTGGATGCTCAGCGGACCGGTCACCGGCGCCGCGGTGCCCATCCAGCATGGCGACGTCGGCTACGTCTCGGTGTGGACGCCGGACGCCGATCGCGCCGCCGCCTTCTACGGTCATGTGCTGGGGTGGACATACGATTCGGACACCCATCAGGTGACCAACACCAAACAGCGCATCGGTATCTATTCCGTCGCCGGCCCACCCACCCTGTTCTGCTGCTATGCGGTGGCCGACCTGGAGGGCGCCAGGCAAGCGATCGTGGACGGCGGCGGCACGGTCGATGAACTCGAGCAGTTCGACTTCGGCACGCTGCGTGGTGCCACCGACTCGCACGGAACGTCGTTCGGCGTATTCCAGCCGACGCCGGGCACGCCGCGGCCGGAGCTGAATGGCTCTGGGCCGGGCGAGGTTTCGTACATCACGTACGAGGTGACCGACTCGACGGCGTTCAAGGCGTTCTACAGCCGGGTGTTGCAGTGGACATTCGAGCCCGGGCGCATCGATGACGGCTGGGCGGTTCAGCAGACCCACCCGATGGCCGGCGTCGCGGGCGGCAGCGCCGCACAGGTGACCGTGCCGATGTGGACCGTCGAGGACGTCGACGCCGCGGTGGCCCTGGTGCGCGAGGCCGGCGGGACGGTCATCGACGAGCCGTCGCAACAGCCGTACGGGAAGTCGGCGCAATGCACCGACGACCAGGGCACGCGCTTCTACCTCGGCGAGCTCTAGTGAGTTGTGTGCAAATCGCTTAGCCGAGGACGTCGGCGATCGGGGCGCCCGCGGCGATCTTGGAGCGGACCTTCATCACCTTGCCCGGCATGCCGCCGCCGACGACACCGGCGACCACGCCGTCGCGTTCGTAGAACGCCAGGAACTTGCGACCGTCGTCCTCGACGACATGCACGATGTCGGTGGCCTCCGGTTCCCCGAGGCACTGGATCTTGACGTCGTACTGGTCGCTCCAGAAGTACGGCACCGTGACTGACTCCGGCGCGTCCTGACCCAGCATCGCGGGCACCAAAGCGCGGGCCTGGTCGGCGACGTTGCTCCAATGTTCAACGCGCACTTGGTGCCCGAGCGTGTGGCGCCAGGACGCAACATCGCCGATCGCCCACACGTGCGGGGCACTGGCCCGTCCGTGCGTGTCGCAGACGACGCCGTTGTCGACCTCGATGCCGCTGCCCTCCAGCCAACCGGTGGCGGGGCGCGACCCGATACCCACCACGACGAGATCCACATCGAGTTCGGTGCCGTCCCCGAGGACGACCTTCTCCACGCGGTCGGCCCCGCTGACGTCGGACACGCCGACGCCGCAGCGCACGTCGACTCCCTCGGCGCGGTGCAGCCTGGCCACCAGCTCGCCGATCTGTTCGCCGAGCACCGATGCGAGTGGCTGCGGCTGCGGTTCCACCAGGACGACATCCACGTCCAGCTTGCGAAGGCTGGCCGCCACCTCGCACCCGATGAACCCGGCCCCGACGACGACCGCGCGCCGCGCTGAGCCGGCCTCCTTGCGCAACGCCAGACTCTCGTCGAACGACCGCAGCACGTGGATGCCCGGCAGATTCGGGAACGACGGAATGCGCTTGGGCACAAGGCCTGTCGCAATGATCAGCTCGTCGTAAGCGATCAAGCCGCCGTCGACCAGCGTCAACGTCTTCGCGTCGACGTCCACCGAGCGCACTGCCTTGCCGAGGAGCATGGTGATGTTCTGCTCGTCGTAGAACTCGGCGGGTTTGAGGGTGACGTCGTCGGTCTCGGCGCGCAGTACCTCCTTGGACAGCGGCGGCCGGTCGTACGGCAGATGATCCTCGTCACTGACGATGGTGATAGGCCCTGTGTACTCCGAGCGACGCAGCTGTTCGGCGGTGCGCGCAGCCGCCAGACCGCCCCCGACGATGACGATGCCCCCACTAGAAGTCATGCGCAGTTCTTACACGATGCCTACCCGGTTGTGTCCGCCACCCCGTCAGCCCCGCATCCGGTCGATGATGTTCGTCAATACCACGATGCTCTCGCTGCGCTCGACATCCGCGGCGGACCGGATCCGCTCGAGCGCCTCCTCCAGGTGGCGCATGTCGCGGGCCAGTACGTGCAGCATCGCGTCGGCGGTGCCGGTGACGGTGGCGGCGCTGACAACCTCCGGGATGTCGATCCACGCCTTTCGCAGTTCATCGGGGGCGATGGTGCCGTGGCGGAACACCTGTACGTACGCCTCGGTGTTCCAGCCCAGCGCATTGCGGTCGACGACAGTCGTGAAGCCGCGGATGACGCCGTTGTCGAGCATCCGGTCGACCCGCCGTTTGACGGCCGGAGCGGACAGATTCACCCGCTGGCCGATCTCGGCGTACGTCGCCCTGGCATCCTCGGCCAACTCCGCGACAATGCGCTCGTCGGTGTCGTCCAGACGTTCCATGATCACCTCTACACAACAAATCGCCGTATTTCCTAGTCTAACACAATAGATCACTGGTAGACACGCAATGAACGGCGATTGATTGCAAAATCGGCAGCAAATATCGTTGATCTATGACGATTTCAGATGTCGCCGCCTTCGCGGCTCCGGTGTCCGATGTCGCCGCAACGAAGCAGCGAACTCCTTCTATCCGTCAGTACGCGATGACGGCCCCGACCTTCTTCGCCGTCGAGTACGCCATCAACCCGTGGATGGATACCTCGACGGCCGTCGACACCCATGTCGCGATGAATCAGTGGGAGACCCTGCGACAGACATATAAGGAACTCGGACACACCGTGGAGTTGGTCGAGCCCGTCGCCGGCCTGCCGGACATGGTGTACGCGGCCAACGGCGGCCTGGTGGTCAACGGCAAGGCCGTGGTCGCCCGGTTCGCCTACCCGCAGCGCGCGGGCGAATCCGCCGCGTACGCCGAATGGATGACACGCCACGGCTTCGACCCAGCCGAGACGCGCCATGTCAACGAGGGCCAGGGTGATCTACTCGTCGTCGGCGCAATCGTGTTGGCCGGTTACGGATTCCGCACCGAACGCCAGGCCCACGCGGAGATCGCGGCGCACGTTGGGATGCCGGTGGTCAGCCTCGAGTTGGTCGATCCGCGTTTCTATCACCTGGATACCGCACTCGCCGTGCTCGACGACACCACCATCGCCTACTACCCGCCTGCGTTCAGCGACGAGGCACGCATGAAGCTGCTCGAGCTGTTCCCCGATGCGATCGAGGTGGCCGAGGCAGACGCAAATGTGCTCGGCGTCAACGTGGTGTCGGACGGCCTGAACGTCGTCATGCCCGCGGCCGCCACCGGCTTCGCCGAGCAGCTGCGCGCGGCCGGTTTCCGGCCGATCGGCGTCGACCTGTCCGAACTGCTCAAGGGCGGTGGATCCGTCAAATGCTGCACGCTGGAGGTACATCCGTGACGATCCTGGACTCTGTGACTGCTACCGACGCCGCGATCGCCATCGACGGCCGCTATGTCGCCCACAACTACTCGCCGCTTCCGGTGGTGGCGGCCAGCGCCGAAGGCGCGTGGATCACCGACGTGGAGGGCCGCCGCTATCTGGATTGCCTGGCCGCCTACTCGGCGGTCAACTTCGGGCACCGCAACCCCGAGATCATCGCGACCGCGCACGCGCAGCTCGACGCGGTGACCCTGGTCAGCCGCGCCTTCCACTCCGACCGGCTGGCACCGTTCTGCGAAGCGCTCGCCGGGCTCTGCGGCAAGGACATGGTGCTGCCGATGAACAGCGGCGCCGAGGCCGTCGAAAGCGGTATCAAGGTGGCCCGCAAGTGGGGTACCGACGTCAAGGGCGTCCCGGCGGGCGAAGGCAATATCGTCGTGGCGCACAACAACTTCCACGGCCGTACCACCACGATCATCAGCTTCTCCGACGACGAGGCCGCCCGGCGCGGCTTCGGCCCGTACACGCCCGGCTTCCGGGCGGTGCCGTTCGGTGACGCCGAGGCGATGGCCGCCGCGATCGACGACAAGACCGTCGCGGTGCTGCTCGAGCCCATCCAGGGTGAGGCAGGCATCATCATGCCGCCCGCGGACTACCTGCCGCGGGTGCGCGCGCTGTGCACCGAGCGCAACGTGCTGATGATCGCCGACGAGATCCAGTCCGGCCTGGCCCGGACGGGGCGCACCTTCGCCTGCGACCACTGGGGCGTGGTGCCCGACATCTACCTGCTCGGCAAAGCCCTTGGCGGTGGCGTGGTTCCGGTGTCCGCGGTAGTGGCCAACCGCGACGTCCTCGGCGTCCTGCACCCGGGTGAACACGGCTCGACCTTCGGCGGCAACCCGCTTGCCGCGGCGATCGGCACAACGGTCGTAGGCATGCTGCAGCGCGGCGAATTCCAGGCGGGCTCAACCGAACTGGGCGAGCGCCTGCATGCCCGGCTGCGGGCGCTGATCGGGCATGGCGTGGTCGCGGTGCGTGGTATGGGGCTGTGGGCCGGCGTCGACATCGACCCGACGCTGGCCACTGGCAAACAGATCAGCTTGAAGCTCGCGGAACGTGGTGTCCTGGTTAAGGACACGCACGGCTCTACGCTGCGCTTTGCTCCGCCGCTGGTAATCACCGCCGAGGAGATCGACTGGGCGATTGGTCAATTCGCCGATGTTTTGGCGGAGACGGGTTCACACTTATCCGTTACGGAGATCTAGCTTCGCAGCCAGTTGGCGGTGTCTCAAACGTCTGCATCAGAAAAAAGTGTCTCGATACCAGCTCGTCGACGGACCGGACGGGTAGCAGATCGCGGTGCTGACGCCCCCTGGCATGAGCGTCGTGGTGATGCTTGAGCTCGATCATGAGAAAGTGCTCGCCAACGGGGCTATGGCCAGCAAGATGGTCCCGGTTGAAACACGACATCTTGTGCCATACCACCGGGCCGGTCGTGGACGGCGGGAGCGGCGGGTGGAGGATTGTGGAATGGAGCGAGTGCCCACAGGATAGGGAGGAGATGGGTGAGGATGACCACCTTCAAGCCGTGGGAGTACCGGGCCGACGCCGGGTTCGTTAAGGGGACTGATCTAACCGGCTACACGGTTGTCGCAGTCGACGGCGATCTCGGTCACGTCGAGGCAGAGTATGACGGCCGGCCGGCGTACCTCGACGTAGACGTCGGGTCGTGGCTTCTCGGCCACCACGTGACGTTGCCGGTAGGTCTCGTGGAGCGGATCGACGCAACGGAGAGGAAGGTGTACGTCGACCGTTCGAAGGACCAGATCGAGCACGCGCCCAGGCCCGACCAGGCGCTCACCGAGCACGTCGACTATTACGAGGACCTGGGTAGTTACTACTCCGACACGTACATGCCGCCGGGTGGTCACACGTGATCTAAGCTTCGGACGGGCGGTGAAGACTGGAGCGCGCGCCAGCAAGGCCGCTGCTTCGGTGGCAATGATCTGGCGGCCCAGGCGGCTGCCCGCCGCCAACCGACGTCCGGGTCGACGTGTCAAACTGGCAGCAATGGCAAAACGTGCGTTGGGCATTCCGACACATGCGCGAATTCATTCCTAGCCAACTGATTTCGGCCGGAGCTTCAAGTCGGCGACCACTGCCGGCGACCGATACACCTCTTGGCACCCCTCGGTGGTGCGGCTGGACGAGAGCCACTCGACGGTGCAGGACATTCTTGCCGGCAGGTTCGTCGATGTCGTCAGGTGTTAAGCGCCGCGTCTGCCGCGCACCCATTGACATAGTGCCGAAATTCTTGGTCCGTACGCTGACAAAGCGGTGGTCCTCCAGGATGTCACCGAGTTCGTCTTCGCCGAACACATATGCCCCGGCGTTCGGCAGTTTCCGCCAAAATCTGGCAGTACGCCCGACAGTAGGTAATAAACGGCCAGTCGTCCGCCCGGTCGCATCGACCGTCTCGTCACGCAGGGAAGCCGTTGCGGTCCGCCCGCATGAAGCCGATTTTGCGGTCGCGCCTCGGCGCGGACCGCGCGTGCCAGGGTCGGCTCGGAAGTGTCGACGCCCAGGGGCAGCCCCAACTCCTACGAGTGATCCGCGACATGAAGGTATGGAGGAGCCACAAATACGTGTCGCTTAATCCATCGTTCTTGAGCTGATGGCAACGGATTTCATCTCGCGATGGGACAAGTCCCGCATGTAGTTCACCTTCGACGACTGGCTCGTCCGGCCAGCGCCGCGGCCATGGCGAAAGCTCACCGCCGTTTGGGTTCTCACTCTTCGTATTGGGGAGTTGGAGTCGACAATGCCGCGTAAAGCTGCGGGCGACGGTCGGCCAGATAGGTGGCGGTTCGGCGTGATGCGGTCAGCAGCCCGTGATCGAGCTCGCAGATGATCAGCTCCTCCTTACGCCCAGCTCGCGCCGCGTCGGAACCGTCTGGTGCTGCCACGCAGCTCATTCCGCAGTACTCGAGCCCATTCTCGTGACCGCAGTAATTGGCGTACGCCACATACACCTGGTTCTCATATGCTCGAGCCGGCACGATCGTGTTGGCGACGACCTCGAACGGCACCATATTCGCCGTGGGGGCGACGATGAGATCGGTACCGCGGAGCGCAAGCTTTCGCGTGTTCTCCGGGAATTCCACGTCATAGCAGATCAGCATCCCAACCCGCCATCCGCCCAACTCGATGACCGCAGAGTCGGCGTCCGACGCGCAGAACATCGAGTTGTCGAGGTCGCCGAATAGGTGGGTCTTACGATAGTTAGCGATCGGGGTCCCTTCTGCATCGGCCAGCTGGGCCGCGTTGAAGATGGCGTCCCCGGCACCACGCTCGGGGTATCCGTAGACAATCGCGACGCTGTTCTCCCGGGCCATCTCGGCCACCGCGCGGGCCGACGCGCCATCGCTGGGCTCCGCCAGCTGACGAACCGCGTCGATCCCGATGTTGTACCCGGTCAAATACATTTCGGGGCAAACCAGCACGGCGACGCCCTCCGTCGATGCGTGTTTCGCGATGCGCGCCAGCCGCTCGAGATTCCGATCGACCTGCGCTGGTCTCGGCTCACATTGATAGATTGCGATTCGCATCAGAATG
>Ga0207669_10000194_pt1 | contig 27663 bp, 49 predicted proteins | sample KBSM33metaG_FD_184329 | JGI IMG/M metagenome (GOLD analysis project Ga0207669, IMG submission 184329) | Miscanthus rhizosphere microbial communities from Kellogg Biological Station, Michigan, USA - KBS M3-3 metaG (SPAdes) (version 2) | ecosystem: Host-associated > Plants > Roots > Rhizosphere >...
GCGCCGGGGGTGTTGCTGCCGTCCCAGGTGAGGGTGGCCGGGTCGAACTCGGACAACACCCAGGCGGCTTCCACATCGCACGGCACCGGCACGTCCACCGCCGCGTACACCACTTCGGCGCGGCGCAGGCTGCCCAGCGGGTCGCTGGTGTACTCGCACCACAGGTAGTAGGTCGCGAGCCCGACGCGGGACTCCCCGGTGTTCGCGTCGTGGCAGAGGGCGCTCTGCACGACGATGATCAGCTCGCGATCGGCGCCGGTGGTGAACTCGCGGGTGTCGGTGCGGGCGAGCAGCTGCGTCTCCTGCCAGGTGCCCGCGCCGGGTGCGTTCGCCTCGGGTGCGGTGTCGCGGGCGAAGCGGATCACGCCGTCGTCGTGCTCGGTGTGCCAGCCCTCGTCGGGGCTGTGGGTGACGGTGGTGACCGGCACGTCCGGGGTGGTGGTGAGGCCGACGGTGATGTTCACCGTGCCGCCGTCGGTCTTGATGTGCAGGGTGCGTGGTCCGTGGTAGTCCTCGCGGCTGAACCCCACGGTCTGGTCGGGGGCGGCCTCGGCTTCGCTGAGGGTGCTCATCGGTGTGTCTCCCGGTGTGGTCGGTGACGGATGGTGGGTGCGGTCAGGCGGCCGTGCGGGTGTCGGTGAACCCGTCGGTGTCGGCGGGGGTGTGGGCGGGGATGAAGTCGACCAGCCACCCCGGAATCGGGCCGCCGGGCCAGCGCGCCCAGCCTCCGGCGTCGGGCAGGCGCTGGCCGAGGTCGTCGCACCACGGGCCGGTGACGGCGAGGTCACTGACCTGCCAGCCGGCGATGTGGCTTTGGGAGCGCTGCTGGTAGGCGACGGAGACTCGGGTGGGCAACATCCACCGGTCCGGCCGCCACGGCTCGAAGGCCGGCACCAGCAGCGGTCCCGCGCCGGCCACGTCGGCGTACACGGTGTGCACCAGTTCGGTGTAGGTGCGGACTTCGGTGACCGGGCTTGCCTCGGCCGGGACCGTGTAGAGCTCGGCGTCGTCGGCCGCGGCGCGCGCGGGGAGGCCGGGCAGGACCAGGCGCAGGTGGTGGGGGAACCAGGCGCGGGAGAACTCCGCGCCCCACTTCGGCTCGATGCCGTCGTAGAGCAGCACCGAGGTCGTCGGGGCGGCGCTTTTGCGCTCGTCCGGCTCGCCGTCCTCGGTGACCCATGGCCCGGACATCTCCATGCCGTCCGGGTGCCAGCCGGTCTCCCCTCGCGTGGTGCGGCACGCGTACTTGGTTGTGAACCGTTCCGGGCGCAGGAGCCCGGAGCCGGTGTCGTAGAGCGGCACGTCGCCGGTGACGCGGCCGTAGGCGTGGTGGCGGGCCTCGGTGTAGGACTCGGGTCGAGCGATGCTGACCTCGGGTGCGGGGTTGGTCATCTGCGGGGGTCTCCTTCGGACGTGTGCTGGTCGAGCAGTTCGGCGATCAGGTCGGTGGTTTCCTCGGCGCGTTCGGTCAGCTCCAGGTGCGTGTACTCGGTCTGCTCGGTCACGGCGTCCGGGCCGGTGGCGGGTTTGCCGGGCTCGGCGAGGGCCAACGTGGCGATGCCCTTGCGGGCGTGGAAGTAGTACGGGCGGCCGTCGGCGAGGATGCCTTCGATCTGCTGCGGTGCGACATCGCAGGTGACCAGCGCGGTCTGGATCTGCGGTAGCGCGGTCAGCCGGGCGACCAGCGCGCGGCGCGCGGCGATGGTTGCCGGGCCGAACATGCCGGTCGGGTCGTAGGCGCGGTCATCATCGGCAGCGGACACGAAGTTCCCCTCGGTGTAGGTGTGAAGGTGGGTGTGCTGGTCAGGCTTGCACGGCAGCAGCGGCCTGGTGGGTGACGGGTTTGCGGAAGCAGCGGTGCAGGTCGTGGCGCGGCAGCTTGGCGCCGGGCCAGCAGCGCGAGCACATCCGGCACGGATCGATCCCGGCCGCCTGCAGCAGCTCGATCACCGCGTGCGGGCGCGGGTCGTCGGTGACAGCGATGACCTGGCGGACCAGGCGGTCGCGGCCGTGGCTGACCTGGCAGCAGCGGCTGCGCAGCGGGACGGCCAGCGCCGAGCGGTGGATGCCGGGGTGGTGGCCGGTGCCGGTGATGCCCAGGACGACCTCGCCGGGCCCGAAGCGCTTCGTGATCGCCGCGCTCAGCGCGGTGTAGGTGGAGTCGGGGTCGAGGTTCAGCGGTGCGGGCGTTCGGTCGCCCCGCGATACTGCCGCCGCGATGCGGCCGTGCAGTGCACGCGACCGGTTGGCTTTCGCCTGCCGTTCTCGCCGCTGCGCCCGCGTCATCACCCGCCGGTTGGCCTTCGATCGGCTCATCGTCTGCTCACTTCTCCTGGTGAGTGATGGGGTGTTCGCGGCCGTCGGGCGGGGTGGTGACGCGCCACTCGCCGCCGGGGGCCAGGTGCCAGCCGTCTTCGGCGACCCGGGCAGTGGCGGCGTCCCTGCCGCCGAGGCCACTGTAGATTGCGACGCAGTCTCCGGCAGCGTCGACGATTTGAGCGGAGTTGTTGGTGTAGTCCAGCCGCAGCAGGTGAAACCCGTTTGGAGTAATGTCCAATGTGGACTGTGTGGTGACGGGCAAAGTCATGTCAGGTACCGATTCGGTGGCGACAGTGACCGGCTCCGGTGTGCGTGGTGTGGGCACGCGCACCGAGACGTGGTTACCGTGGGTGTGGGACACGGGCAGGATGTGGTGCACCTGCAACCCTTTCAGGTGATGGTCGACGACGTGCGCGCGGGGACCCGCACGGTGCCCACGCCAGCAGCGAGCGCTTCCAGCCGGCGGGGCGCGGTGCCCAGCTCCATCATCTTGTCGTGCCAGTCCTGGGCTTGCACGGGGCAATTACGGCAGTCGCGGTGCAAAGCGGTGCAGCGTGGGCTTTTCAAGTGCCGGGAACGAGCGGCTTTGCTCCACGCTTGCGAGTCGATCGAGTCCAGCAGGTGCCCGTAGAGGGCGAGACCACCGGTCTTGACACCGTATCCGTGCAGCCTGATCCCCGGCACCGCAGTGCACACAGCTTCGACGACCTCGGCGATCTCCCGAGTCGACTCGCGCAGGCACACCCCGCCCAGTCCCACCACGCCCTGGGTCAGGTCGACCCCGGCGTCTTGGAACATCGCCACCGACCGCAGGTAACTGGCGGCGTCCTTGCCGCCCTGCAGCGCCGGGACGAACGGGTTGGGGCGGTGGCTGCGCCCGGCGGCCACCCGCGCGTCCCAGATCGCCGACAGCTCCAGGTAGGAGGCCAGCGACCGACGCTGGTGTTCCAGCTCGCTCAGCCCCGTCGCCGCGCACACCTGCGCCTCGGCGGGGTAGTCCTGCACCGAGACCCACGCCAGGTTGCCGATCAGCACGTCGTAGCGGTGCACCAACTCCGCGTACCGCTCCGGCGTCACCGGGTAGGGCTTGACGTCCTCGTCGGCTTCGGTGCCGCGCTTGTAGTCGAACACCCACGTGATCCCCGGGTCCAGGAACCACGGCTGCGAGGCACGCGGCAGGTTGTACGGGGACATCCGCGACAAGCGGCGGAAGGACACGCACGCCGGGCGCTCGATGTAGCCCAGCCAGGACGGGTCGGGAATGCCGACATACACCGTCACGTCCTGCTCTCCTTTCCGGTGCGGGACATGGCAACGGCCCCGCCCACCAGGTGGTGGACGGGGCCGTCTACGTGAGGCGCGGAGGTCAGGTGGTGGGCGGGCGCAGCGGGATCACCTCGGCGTCGCTGTCGGGGGTCACGACCGTCAGGCGCGGCAGCTGGTCGGTCTTGACGCCGAACCCGTTCAGCTTCGGTCGCCGGAACCAGTCCAGCACGTCTGGCTCCCCTTCCTCGCCGTTGGGCCAGGTGATCACCGTTCCGGCTTTCAGGTCCAGGCCGATCAGCAGCTCACCGTCGAGCACCAGCTTCACCGTCTCCTCCTCGGTCACGCCGATGACGCCACGCTGAGATCCGGCTTCCCACCGCAGCCGCGGTTCCGGTTCCGGCTGCGGCTCGGGGTGGTCGTACTCCGAGGGGCAGCGCGCCGCCGGGGTGGGGTGGCAGCGGTTGCACCACGACCGCCCGCACGTCCCGCAGGTCAGCACGTCCGGGATCACCGGCTCGTCGCGCTCGGCGCACACGCACTCCAGCGGGTCGTCCAGCTTCGCCAGCGCGAGCGCGGTGTCCAGCTTGGCGAACACCTCCCGCGCGGCGCCAGGGCCGACCTGCTCGATCAGCACCGTCTCCAGGACCTCCGGGTCGACCTCCGGACCCCCCGGTGGCCGGCCGGGCTGGTCGAACAGCGGCATCTCCACCGGGTACAGCGCGTACCAGCGGTCGTCGTTGATGCGCAGCGACCAGCACCCGTCGTCGAGCGCCAGCAGCCGCGCGGACGGGTCGCGGTCGTACTCGGCCCACGCATCGTCGGGGGAGCAGGCCACTCCCAGGAAGTTCGCCGTCTCCCGGGCGTGCAGCCGGACGTGCACCACGCGCCGCTTGACCTCGGCGATGAGCGTGCTGTCGATGCGGGCAATGGGTTTCATCGCGCTCCCTTTCGTGGGTGCTCAGGCGGCGTCGGCGTCGGTGTCGTCGTAGCGGTGTTCGGGCATCACGGTGCAGAAGTGCTCCAGCAGGTACTCGTTCGGCCGCATGTTGTGCGGCAGCGTCAGCGGCGCCAGCGTCACCAGCTCGCCTTCGTGCGCCTCGTTGAACCACTCGACGACCGGACCCGCGCCGTCGACGCCATCGGTGTCGTACACCGCGACCGGCACGCCGGTGGCTTTCGACACCACCGCGGTGACCATCAGCCGGGGCGCCTCGGGCGTGTCCTCCGGCGGTGGCATGCGGCACTGTTCGCAGGTGAGGTCGCCGGGGTTGTCCAGGTTGCACGCGTCGCAGTGCCACAGCAGCCCGACGCGGTAGGCCAGCGCGCGCAGCGTGGCCTCCTCGTCCTCGCTGTCGCTGGCTTCCAGCAGCAGCACCAGTGTCTGGTTCATCAGAGTCCGGCCTCCGGGTTGTAGTAGTGCGCGAGGACATCTGCCACCGGGTCGGGGCTCATCTGCTGGAACCGCAGACTCGCATCCGCCCACTGCCGGAACACCGACAGCGGGAACGCCTCCCGGATTTCCGCCCACACCGCTTCCCGGTCCACTCTCGACAGGTCTCGTCCCAGCGACAGCGACAGCGGGAACGCGGCGCACGCCTCGTTCCAGGTGGCGGTGGAGGCGTAGATCCCCTGGTGCCACACCCGCTCCCGGTCGTCGACGATGTTGCCGGTGTCCGGCGGCCCGACCAGCCCGGCGATCACCGCGTCGGCGTGCCCGGACAGCGTCACGGTGACCGGCTCGGTGCCCGGCCCGGCCACCACTGCGCTGGTCGCGGCGCTGCCGTCGCCGATCGCGACGGCGATCAACGCGGCGGCGTCGGCCGACACCGTCACCTCCCGGCGCATCTGGCCGGTCACGTGTTCCCAGACCAGCATCTGTGTCGCCAGCGGGTCGGGGCGGTGCAGCGCGGTGTAGGTTTCGCGCAGCTCGGCGGAGAAGCAGTGTCTCTTGCACAGCCGCGCCGGGGCGATGCCCATGCGGGCGAGCGCGGTCAGCAGTTCCCCCTCATCGCACCGGCCGTACTCGTCGATGCCGGGCAGCACTGCCTGCGGGTTGGCGATCCGCAACGCGAACCCGGCGGTGCAGGCCAAGGGCAGTCCCTCGGGCGTGGCCCAGGTGCCGTCGGCGTGGTGCAGGGTGGGGGTCTCGCGGTACACGCCGCGGCGCGGCTGGTAGGCGTGGTAGGCGTGCCCGAAGACCGCCGGAGGGAACTCCTGCGGCAGCCTGGCCTCGGGTGTGGCGGGCATGGTGGTCGTGTCGTTCATGGTGTGCTCGGCTTTCTCCGGCGCGCGCCGGGTCGCTTGACACCACCCCTGATCGGGTGGTGGTACCCGATGGGGTGGTGAGGCTTCCGTTGCGCGGCAACAGGAAGCCGAGTCTGGTGTGCGCATCGGCCGGCCGCGACCGCAAAGTGGGCCGTGGCCGGCGGATGCGTGGCCTTGCTAGTGGGGGTAGTCGGTGCCCTCGACCGGTTCGCCGTCCCAGGTCAGCACGGCCGGGTCGAACGCCGCGCACACCGCGAACACGTCCTCGTCGGTGTAAGGCGGCTCACCCGGCCCGCGTTCCTGGTCGGGGGCGTAGGCCGAGTAGGACTGGATCTCGGACGTACCCGGGTCGGCGGGGTCGGTGCAGACGGTGAACCCGAACGACCGCGACAGCACCGGCCGCACCGGCGCGTCCGGGTCGCCCTGGTCGAGGTTGATGACCATGCACTCGATGTCGACCACGCCGTAGAGCACGCCGTCCGACAGTTGCCGGACGAACCGGCGGCAGTAGGCGATCGACAGCTGCGCCTCGCCGCCCGCGTCGCCCGCGTCGGTCGGTCCCAGCGGCTCGGCCTCGGTGTAGAGCAACGCTTTGGTCATGGTTCTCTCCCTGTTCAGACGAATTCGTCGGGGTCGTCGGTCGGTTCGGACTCGAACGCGTCGCCGCGTTCGACGTTCTCGTGCCCGCACTCGCGCAGCAGCCGCTCGTGCCGGGTGAGCGCGCCCTCGGCGGTGGCCGCCCACAGGCGCCCGATCACCCGGGTCCGGACGTTGTAGAGCGTCACGGCGTCACCGCCGCGCCCGGCTCCGGCACGGTGGGGTTCTGCTGCTCACCGGTCAGCGACAGGTACGCCGTGGCGCCGCCGTCGACGGGGGTGACCTCGAAGTGCACCGTGTGGTGCTCGTCGGGGGTCTGGCGCAGGTAGGCCAGCAGGTCCCGGCACGCGTCGGCCGGGTGCTTCACGTCCTCGAAGGACATGACGATCACCACGTCGACCGTGGCGGATTCCTCCAGGTCGCAGTCGCAGTGGTGGCTGCAGCGGACCCGGTCGTCGATGCAGGCGTGGTCACCGGCGGGCTGGTCGCACGTGACGTCGGCGTCGATCTCGGGTTCCTCGCACAGACCCCGGACGCGGCGGTCAGCGGTCATCGCAGTGGCCTTCTTTCATGGTGGGTTCCCGTTGCGGTGCAACGGCTTTCAGAGGTAGTCGCCGGGGCTGTCGGGTGCGGGGTCGTGCACGGTGGCGTAGCGGCCCGACACCGGGTGGGTGTCGGGCGGGTACAGCGGCGCGCTCACCCACACCAGCGGAAACGGCAGGTCCTGGTGCGCCGGGTTCGGCGGGTGCTCCAGGTCGTGGAACTGCCGCGCGGTCCAGTCCACATTGACCGTCCCGATCGCGCAGTCGATGCGCACCCACCAGTGGTAGTCATGGAACGGGATGCAGGCGTCGGCGGCCAGCACCACCCGGGCGGTGATGCCGCGCTCGGCCAGGAATTCCACGAACAGCTCCGAAGCCTGGCGGCACGCCCACCGGAACGTCGCCTCGTGTTCTTCGGCCGACACGTGCGGGTAGTGCCGCCACACCGCCAGCATCTCGTGCGTGGTGGGGAACCGGCGCAGCGCGGCCCTCAGCTCCCCTTGCAGTGACACCAGCTCGGTGTCGCGCAGCGGCGCGGGGCTGGTCACTGGCGCCGCCCGGGACGCATGGTGTCTTCCCGGATGAGCCAGCCGGCCGAGTACGGGACCGCCTGGACCGTGCCGGAGACCTCTTCCTGTATCGGCCGGTAGTTGGACACCTCGACCACGACGTGTGCGGTGACCGCGTCGGCGACGGCGAGCCCGTACCTGGCTTCCCATTCCTGGTCGGCTTCCACGGTGAGCGCGATCGCCACGCGCACCGTGACGAACCCGCGCGCGGCGACGTCCGGGTGGGTCTTCTCTTCCGAACCCAGCACCCGGTACGAGACGCTGTCGTTGCCGGTGCCGTCCAGCTCGCGCAGCAGCCGCGCGGCGGCGGCGATCCCCGCGACGTACTCGGGCAGGTCCGCCACCGGGTCGGTGCCGTAGGTGAGAGCCCAGCTCTCACGCTCCACCGTCACGTCCAGCGGTGCGACGATCACCTTCGCCATCGTTGTCCTCCTTCCGCTCGGGAACCGTTGTCAGGCAACAAAAAACACCCCCGCACCAGGTGCGAGGGTGTGCAGTGGGTGAGCCGGGCACCCACCCGGCTAGCGGGTGGGTGCCCGGTGGGTCAGTCGGCGGCCGGGGCGCGGCCGGTGTCGCGCTGGTGGCGGACCACCAGCAGCGCCTCGATCCAGCCCTCGATCGCGTAGCGCGCGTCCTGCCAGCGCTGCCAGATCCCCATCTGGCTCATCCCCGGGCCGGGCTCGCTGTCCATCAGCGTCCACGACAGCCCGGCGTGCTGGTCGAACGACCACCCCGAGGAATCCAGACCGGCGTCACGTGCCACGCCGACCAACCGGGGCAGCAGTGACTCCTGCACCCACTCCAGCGTGACCTCGTCCTCGTGCTGCTCGCGCAGCCAGCGGAGCCCAGCTTTCGCCGCGTCCATCGGCGTCGCTTCGGAAACATAGGGGACGGCGGGGCTTTGCTGACGCAGCTGCCATCGCCGGGGGGCCTCCTCCACGCAGAAATCCTGCGCGTCGTCGGCGGGCATCTGGAGTTGATCGATCCTGTACCGATACTGGCCGGTACCGGTGGGCACCGGACTCACCCGGTAGGTGGCGGACTCGTAGTGCACGACCATGGCGGGGTCGGCGACGGTCTGGCTCTCACTCATCAGGCTTGCCTTTCAGCGGGGTCAGGGCCGGTGGTGACGGTGTGTGTGCTGCAGCCCGCAGCGGGCGCTCCAGCCGCAGCACAGTACCTCCCCGGTACGCCCAGCCGGGCCGGGCGTACTGGGGAGGTGGTGTCTCAGGCGGCGTGCGCGGCGGGCTCCGGCGCGGCGACGCACTCCACGCCGATCACCGGGCTGGTCCGGCTGGTCGGGATCGTGTGGCCCAGCTTGGTCAGCAGGTCACGCACGGTCGGCTGGTCCATCTGGTCGCGGCCACGGCCCCACCGCAGGCGGAAGCGGCCGTAGGTCCCGGCCGGCACCCGGGCCAGCACCGCGCGTGCGGCCTTGACCCGCTTGGCCGCCGCGTCGACGATCTCCTTCGCGGCGAAGTACTCCGCCAGCTGTGCCTCCACGGCGGCCACGGTCAGGTCGGTGGGCAGCACGGTCGGGATGCCGTCGCCGGGCTCGTCGGTGTCGGCGTGCGCCGGGGGCAGCAGCCCCATCCAGCGGCCAGCCTCGCGCAGCAGGGCGCGCAGGGACGGACGGCGGGTGGGGGCGGTGGCTACGATGCTCAACGGGATCTCCTGTCTCACGGACACTGGCGGGACTTCCTTTCCGGAGGTGGGGACGGCCCTGGCCGGTCGTCCTCACCCTGTCTATTGCGCGGTCAGTCCAGCAGACCGCGCGCGCGGGCGGCGTCGTCGTCGAGCAGCTGGAACCGCAGCTCGACCACCTGTCCCTCGTCGAAGTGGCGCTCGGTGTACCAGGTGTAGCCCGGCTCGGTCACGGCCTCGTTGAGCGCCACCAGCGCGTCCTCCACGGCGCTGTCCAGCAGGTCGCTGGTGATCTTCTTCGGCGCGTCGAGCGCCCGCCGCGCGGCAGCTCCGGCGTCGATGGCTTCGCGGGCGGTGTCGTAGCAGGCCATGGTCAGCGCGTCGGCGGTGACCGCGGTGACCGTCCGGAAATGGCGGTCCTTCTGCCGACTCCCGCCGCCGGTGAAGTAGTCACCGGCGAACTCCACCGCATCGCCGACACGCAGCCCCGGGGGCACCAGGTAGTAGTGATCGGCCCCCTGCGCATGGTCCCAGAACTGGCGGCCCAACCCGCCGGGCATGACCGGGTCCACGGTGATGGTCGCGGCCCAGTTCTTCCCGCGCGAGTGGGTCTCCCAGACGGGGCACTTGGTCAGCGCGCCGTGGTCGATCGGCAGGATCTCCACGGGCGCGGCGGCAGTCTCGGTGCTCATGCTCGGCTCTCACTTTCTCGCGGCTGCGGGGCACGCCGCGCCTGTACGGGGATGAGCCGGGTATCCAGCCCCAGCTCGGCCAGCAGATCCAAGCTCACCATGTACGGCTTGATGTAGGCAGGCTTCTCGAAACACAGCTCGGGTCCGTAGCGGACCATCTTGAAGTGCCCGCGCCGCTGGTGCGGCGGCAACCGCCGCCCGGTGTGCACGGCGGCGTGCCGCGCCTGCCGCACAGCGGCGCGCGCGGCCTTGAGCGCCGGACCCAGCCGCCACCCCAGCTTCAGCACCCGGGTCGGCTTCTCGCGGCGCTTTTCCTTGCCGCGCTTGGCTTTCGCCTTGCGCCCGGCGCGCGGTGCGGGGACGGCGATGGTGTCGGCGTCGTCGGTGCAGGCGTAGAGCAGGGTGTTGAGGATGACCGGCAGGATCGAACCCAGCCATGCCTCGACGTCGGCGATGGTGCGTCCATCCTGGACAGACTCGTCCAGGCTGTAGTGGGCGATACTGGCGGCGATCGCGTCGGCGACGGTGAACCGCTCGGCCAGCGGCACCCGCACCCGGCTCAGCTCCCAGTCCTGCCACCGCCCGGCATCGTCCTCGGCCCCGGTGACGATCATCAGCGACAAGGTCGCCATGTCCTCGTCGTCGGTGGACACGTACCGGCTGCCACCTCGGGCGGTGCGGACACTGCCCACCACGTACACCCCGTACACCCGACCCGGCTGCCCGTTGGCCAGCCGCGTCGGCAACGGCTCGGCGAACACCAGCAGCGGGCAGGTGTGCGGCAGGTGCCGGAACACCGACCCGGCCAGGACATCCGAGGTCGAGCCAGTCAGCTCGGCGGCCATGTCCGGATGCACCGCGTACACCGTGCGGGTGCGCCGCCACATCAGGTCGATCGCACTGCCCAGCACCATGCTCACCAGCGCGTCCTGCGGCACCCGCGCATAGCTCGGGATCGGCGGGTCACCACCCGCCGCGACCTCCCGCACCACATCCCACAGCCCGGGGCGTCGGCGCAGCAGCTCCTCCTGCACCGCGTAGATCCCCGTCACCGCCTCGGTCACCGCGATGGCGGGGTCGGCGAACGGCTTCATGTAGCGGCCGGGGTCGGTGGCCTTGCTCATCAGGGGTTCCCATCTCATGTGCACGCGGGCGGTGAATGATCAACCGCCGTTGCACAGCGTGCGGGGGAGCGGTCAGTCCCGCACGTCGACCTCTCCAGCGGTGAGCGGCTGGACCGTGGTTCCCACGGTCTACTTGCCTTCCGCGTGGACGATGAGACCCGCGCCGTACTGGCGGACGTTGACACCCATCGCCTGAAGCGCCTGAGCAACCTTCGCCGCGTCCGTCGCGGTGGTCGCGTGGATGGCGACCCGGCCGTCCGGGAGCGCGTTGACGCGGGCGTTCATGCGCAGGGACGGGAAGTCGTTGGCCTCGCGCGTCGAGACGATCTCGAACGCGCCGGAGAACAGCCGGGAGTGCGGGATGCCCACGGCCTGCTGGGTCTCCAGGTCAGTGAAGTGCCAGCCGTCCACGGTGGCCAGGTCCGCGCGGTAGCGCTTGCCGGTCTCGCGGTGCTGGATCACGTCCTGAGTGCAGAGCGGCGGGAGCGTCTGAGTGCTCATCGGCGGAGCCTTTCGGGCAGACGGGTGGAGGCGGCCGGTTGGCCGCCGGTAGCTCAGGACCCCGGACAGCGGCACAGCCGTTGTCCGGGGTGCTCAGATACCGGCGCGCTCGGCTTCCATCGCGCGGCGGACAACCTCCCACGGTTGGTCGAACCACGGCGCCATGCGGAAGAAGGCGGCCAGCTCCGCCGGGACGTCGTACTCGTCGGCGAACTGGCGGGCGCGTGCCCAGCGGTCGGCGTCGCGGACCTGCTCGGGGGTCGAGTCCTCGGCGTCGGCGATCTTGCGGGCCTCGGCGAGCCGCAGATCCAGCGCGGCCCGGATGGTGTCCATCGTCGTCATGCTCGGGGTGCCCTTTCCTGGTGCGGGTACGACAGTGCCCCACGGCTTTACACCGCGGGGCACTCTGGGCTGGTCGAGCAGGAGGGTTCAGCCGGTCGGCTCGGCGCCGGCCTCACTCTGGCCGGCGGTGTCGGCCGGCCGCGTCAGCACCGCCTTCACCTCGGCCAGGGTTTCGGGGGAGATGGAGAGCCACTTCGTCTCCCCGTGGTCGCCCCGGATCTTCAGCCGGTACTTCTCGGACTCGCCCAGATCCTCCAGCTCACCCCGCACGTAGGCGAGCCGATCGTCTTCGTAGCTCACGTCTTCCCCACTTTCCCTCGGTCGGCTTACTCGCTTTCCTGCTTACAAGGGCTTGAGGCTTGCGGCCCAGTGCGCCGACCCCAGCGCGTAGCCGCTCGGGAACACGTCCCGTACCGGGTCTCGCGTGGGGACCAGGACCACCACGTTTCCGTCTTTCTCGAACCGGTCGGCCGTCGCGACGAACCGGCCGCCGTTGTCCATGTGGACGTCGTACAGCGCACCCAGTGTGATTTCCATGGCCCTCGCTCCCTTGCGAATGCTAGTTCGGCTTACTCGTTGTCGAGTGCTTGACGCACGTGCACGCCGTCGTCGTCGCGGACGATGGTGTACCCGGCGCCGACGAAGCGGGGGCGGTCCAGCCAGGCCAGCGCCGCCCCGGCGTCGCCCGCCTCGGTCTCGCCCGGCTGCCAGCCCCGGGCGCGGGCCAGCTCCCGCACCGCGGCGTCGACGTCCTTCACTGCTCGGCTGGACACGACCGTGCCGAGCGGAAGCGGCTCCGGTGTCGGCGTGGCCAGGGCCAGCGATCCGCCGAAGTCGCCGGGGGTCAGGCCGCCGACGACCTGCTCCCACGAGTAGCCGAACGCGTCGGCGTCGGTGCGCAGGTCGCCCCGCGTGACGGTCAGCGTGCCGGTGAACGGGTCTTCACTGCACCAGCCGGACCCGGCGAACGGGCTGCCCAGCCACACGTGCGGGTCGCGCAGCTCCACCTTGACGTCGGGGTCGACGGGCAGCGCGTCGATGTCGGCCAGGTCCACGGCCAGCAGCGCATACCCCATCGCGACGTTGTACTCCGGCGAGGCGTTGCTCACGACCTCGTCGGCCACCTCCAGGTTCTGCTCGGTGTGCTCGAACCCGAGCAGATCCAGCAGCTTCTCCCGGCTCATCGGCTGGTACCCGTGGTCGGCGTCCTCGTCCATCCCGGCGATCAGCACGCGCAGCAGCACCTTGCCGTGCCCCGCGATCAGTTCCTCGGCCCAATTCGAGTCGTCTCGCCCCTGCACCGTGTAGATGGCCTCGTTCTGCTCGTCGCTGAACACCCAGCCGTCCCGCAGGTCGCTGTAGTCGGCGCCGTCCTCGCGTTCCCAGCGTTCGGTGATGTCCTTGGCCAGCTCGTCCACGGCTTTGCGCGCGGCGGCGTGGGCTTCGTCGCCCTTGCTCGCCGTCAGCCGCTCGCCACCCTCGGTCTCCCACGGGTTGTCGCCCTGGACCAGCGCCTTGACGACGTCGTCGGGCAGCTTCTCGCCCTGGTCCAGGTAGACCAGGGTGTAGGCGGGCTTCAGCTCGGCGAGAACGGCCGCGCCCAGCGCGGCGAGGGTCCGGGGTCCGGCAGAGGTGTCGGTCACGGTGTGGCCTCCGTGGGTGTCGATGGTGCGGGGTCGGTGGGGGAACCCGTGCCCCACGCGCGCGGGGCACGGGGCACGGGTGCGCTCAGGTGGCGTCGGGCTCGGTGTCGTCGTCGGTACGGGTGTAGAGGCTGGTCAGGCCGGATCGTGCCTCGTCGGCCCGTGGCCCGACCATCTCCCACGTGGTCGTCTCCGTTTCGAACACCGGGCCGACGACCGGCAGGGTCTCGCCCCGGAGGTTCTTCTCCGTCGCGCGCGCCAGTAGCGCCTTCTCCAGCGGCTTCAGACTGTCGGGGTCGTGGGTGTACTTCAGGTCGCGGTCGGGCACCCGTACCTCCACCACCTGCGTGGTGGTGCGGGTGATGAACACCGCCCACTCCGTCCCGGCGGGTGCCTGCCTGAACTGGATCTTGCCTTCTCCGACTTTCACGGGGGTCCCTTCGGGGTTGTGTGCGGTGGTGGCTAGTCGTGCCGGGGCAGCAGCCGGGCGAACAGCGTTCGGATCAGCTCGTCGGCGTCGGCGTCACTGCCGTCGTCGATGCTCTGGATCACGTCGCCGAGTCGGCCGACGGCCAGCTCGCACGCCAGCCACAGAACCCGGCCGCCCGTCGCCCCGTGGCGGTAGGTCCACGCCTGGGCGTTCCGCGCCGGGGCGAGCACCCTGCCCAGCTTGGCGAAGTCCACCCGGGCGGGACGGAAGTCGGTTGCGTCGTCGACCACGCTCGCCAGGAAACGCGAGTCGGTGAACCAGACCCCGCCGTCGTAGTCCAGCAGCAGGTTCAGCGCGTGCCGCTGCCAGCGGTGGGGCAGCTCGGGCAGTTGTCGGCGCAGGTCCGCGATCAGGTCGGCGTGGCGGCGCAGCTCCAGCCGCACGAGCTGCCCATCGCAGAGGGTGAGCGCCTTGCCGTCCAGCCAGTGCTCCGCGCGCCCGTCGTCGGGCTTGACCCCTACCTCGGTGTCCCCCTCCACGAACAGGGTCCCGCTACCCAGCTCGACCACGTGGCCGTCCGGGATGGACGGGTCGGTGTCGTGGCCGTCCGGGAAGACGGCCACCAGGCGGCCACGCTCGCCCGCGTGGCTGGTGTCGACCTGCTGCGGCTGGTGGTCGCGGTTGAGGTGCACCGCACCGTAGCGGTCGGAGTGCCGCTCGATGGTCTGCCAGTTCAGCTGGCCGGTGCCGATCACGATGGGGGCCATCGGTGGTGTCTCGCTTCCTGCTTGCGGGTTCGGGTGTGTGGTGCGGCTTGGTCAGCCGGGCTCGTCGACCGGGGGGAATGTAGCCCCGGCCATCCACTGCCGCATGAGCGCGGCGAAGTATCCGGGGCTGGGCGGGATGCCAGCGGGCACGGCCAGCTCGGTGACCGGCTCGTTGCCTGCTGCCCAGTCCGCCGCGTCGGCGTACACCGCGACGCGGCGGCTACCGGCCGGCCATGTGGCGAAGTACCGGTCGTGGTTGATGACCAGCTCCGGGGCCAGCGGCTCCGGCTCACCGGTGCCGGGGGAGGCTTCACCTTCGGGGGTGTCGGCGTGCCCGGCCAGCAGGTCCCGGATGCGGATCTGCGCGGCGCACGTCGAGCAGGTGGCCATCGGCACGATCTCGTCGGTGACGCCGTGGCAGGCCCAGAAGCTGCACGGGGTGCCGTTCAGGTCGTCCAGCAGTTCGGTCAGCTCGGCGCGCAGGCGGGCCAGCTCCGCCGTGTCCGGACTCACCTGGGATGCGGTGTGTTCAGCAGGCATGACGCCCCTCCGTTAAGGTCACCTCAGATGCGGTGTGTTGCTACCGCACAAAAGGCCGCTTTTGTGCGGTAGCACAGCTTTCTCAGTGCTTGTGGCGGACCGTGATCGGCACCTCACCCGAACCCGAACCGCCGCGGTTGTTGCCCAGCTCGGCGCACCGGTCGTCGACGTGCTCCACGGTCGGCAGGTCCAGCTCGTACCCGCCCAGCCCGTTGACGCTGTTGCGCACCGTGATGGTCCCCGAGGCGAACACGGTGAGCCTGAGCCCGTTGGGCAGCTCCAGCGCCACCTGCCGGTCAGTGCGCAGATGCCGGTTGATCACGATCTCGCGGTTCGGCTTTTCGTCGCTCATCAGGCTTTCTCCTCGTCTCGACGCTCGCCTTCGGCGGGCTCGTCGGTTTCCCCGTCGTCGGTGTTGCGGCACCAGGCGTGCCACAACCCGAGCGGATTCGGCCGGGCCTGGTGCGCGTCGGCATCGCCGCCGCACTCCGCGCACAGCTCGTACTGGAACAGCTCCGCCAGGAACGCAGCGGCCGACACCCCGAGCCCGTCCACGGGCGGGGCGGCCACCTTGTCCGCCCACGTCAGGCCCCACCCGGGTACAACGAGGCGAGCGCCGTGCTCGTGCACGTAGGCAGCCAGCGCGGCCAGCGCAGCCCGGTCGGCCGGCTGCGTGCTTTCGGCCGCCGTGTCGCGCTCGATCTCGGGCACCAGCACGTCCATGTCGATGGCGCCGATGTGCGACAGTCCGGCCATGCCGGGGTCGCCTGCCGAGTGCCACCATGCGGCGATCGTGCGGGCGATCCCGTCCGGGACCACCTGGTCGGTGGCCTGCCAGTGCGCCACCCACGCCATCACCGCGCGCGTCTCATCCACCCGCGCCGTCATCAGGCTTCACCGGTCAGGATGTCGACGGCGGCGTTGAGCACCAGCCGCGCCCACGCCACCAGCGTCTCCGCCTCGCCGGTGACCACCACATCGGCGGTCTCGGTGCTGATCACGACCCCGATGCCGTCGCCGGGCATGCCCAGGTCGGCCAGCTCGACCGCCTTCACGTCCGCACGGGGCAGTGTGTCGGCGTCGATCTCCACGCGCGTCCTGTTGTGACTGCTCACTTTCTGTTCCCCTCACTGTCCTAAGCGGACTTGCTCGGCGTGGTGTGCTCACGCGCCACGCGCAGCACCTCGTCACGCCACGCGTCTTCGTAGGCGGTCTCGTAGGCGGCCAGGATTCCCTGCTCCGCTTCGCTCTGCCCGTCCGGTTCCCGCTCGTTGGCGGTGAACCCGACCGTGTGCAGCAGCCCGGCCGGGGTACGCATGTCGGCGTACTCGCCCGACAGCGGCCCCACGCCTGGCCCGAACTCGTCGTGCCACTGCGGGTCGCCCGCGTCGTCCAGCTCCAGGCACCGGGCGTAGGTCGCGGCGCTGGTGTTACCGTTGAACACCCACCCGCCGCCGGTCTTGCCGTCCTCGGTGCCGAGCTTGCGCGCGGCCAGCCGCGCCAGGCGCACGGCTTGCGTGTAGAACTCCGCGCACGCGGGCGCGTTGTCGCTGTAGCGGGCGGAGAACTCGCCCCACGCCTGCGCGGGTGTACGGCCCGGCTCGGCGGCCACCCAGTCGCAGAACATGCGCCCGAAGGTGTCCGGCTCCGGCTCGGCGTCGGCGGCGTCGGTGTAGTCCTTCACCACTTCCGAGTCGGCGAACTCGTAGTCGTTCTCGATCACCATCAGCTTGTGCTCACGGGCGTAGCGTTCGGCCAGCAGCGCGGTCCGGAACTGACCGCCGTGTTCGGTCCGGTCGCGGTCCTCGCACGTGTACACCGACAACGTCCCGGCCACGATCCACTGAATCGGGCCGTCCGGGTCGGCCAGCTCCCCAGTCGGCTCGGTGCGCTCCTCCTCACCGCCGGGGGTGAAGTCCTTGAGCAGCCCCGAGTCGGAGAAGGTAAACCGGTTCGCCACCAGCAGCAGCCCCCGCGCCTGCGCTTGCGCGTCGGCGTCGGCGTAGGTCTCGAACGGCCCGACCTGAATGATCCGGTCCGGGCTTTCGACCGTGTACAGCTCCGCCGTACCGTTCGCGATGCTGATCATGACGGAACCCCTTCACTCTACAGTGGACTGTCTACATTAGACCAACCGCTGGGCTGCGGACTTGATGTCGAGAAACGCCAGGTCCCCTCGCGCGATCTCGCGGACCAGCTCACTGACCGGCCAGAACTGCTCGAAGATCGTCGTCACCCACAGGTAGGCATCCCGCACGTCGGCGTCGGCCCGCAGGAACGCCGGGTTGTCGGGGCTTACCACCAGGCCGCGCGCCTGTCCGCGAACCGGCTCGTCGCTGCCAGGGACCATCCGGGCGACCCGCATCCGAAGATGCGCGGCCTGGATGATCTTGGCCAGCGCCTGCACCTCGGCGATGGTCAGCGCTGCCCGCTGCGCGGGGCTCACGCCGTCACCGTCGCGGCGGTGTGCTCGGTGCACCGCGCGCACCGCTCCGGCTTCCCGTTGCCCGGCTTGTGGTGCCTGCCGCAGCCGCCGCACTCGTCGGCTCGGTAGGTGTGGCCATGGGCGAGCCAGTTCTCGTACGCGGTGCGCGGGTTGGTCTTGTAGAACGCGCGCTCGTCCCGGAAGGTCTGCCACATCGCGGCGAACGCGGCGGCGAACCGGTCGGCCGCATCCGAGTCTTTCGGCTCACCGGCCCCGTCCTGACGGCCCCACGCGTAGAAGCGCGCGGCCTGCTCGGCTTCCGCCCGATCCCGGATTTCCACGGGTGTGTCCCTTCGCTGGTGGTACTGGAGTGGGTAGGTCTATGTGTGCGGCTCGTGCGCGGGGGACACCGGTGGCGTCACCGGTGTCCCCCGCGCCGGCCGAATCCGTCAGGCCGCCGGGACGAGGTCCCGGAGCTTGCGGATCACCGAGTTGAGCGTTCGCGCCGGGTGCTGGTTCGCCCCATGCGCGGCGGCCGCGCGTTCCTTGGCGGCTTTCACGGCGGCGAGCATCGCGGCCGGGTCGCCGGGGAACGTCATCGTGGACGCGGTCAGTGTGACCCCGGCCAGCTCGTCGGCCGTCAGCGTCTCCCGCAGCGCGTCCGTGGCGAGGCTGGTGATCCCGGTCAGCTTCACCACACCCGGCGTGCCGTCCTCGGCGGCCGTGGCGAGCTTCGCGGCCGGGATTGCCTTGCCGTCGAACCGCAGTCCCTTGCGCGTGGTCAGCTCGACGTTGCCGAACCAGTTCCGCGCGGTGTACGGATTCGGGCCGGTCACGTCCAGCCGCACATCTTCGGGCAGCGTCTCCCCGGTGAACCGCTTGTCCACGTGCTCCCCGACCAACGCGGTGGAGTAGAACTCCACGGCGGCGGGCCGGTCGCGCAGCGTGTCCCGCAGCTCCGTCTTCGACTTCGCGTCCCGGCCGTCGATCTTCGCGCCCACGTCGATACCGCTCATGATCCCCTGCTCCCTCGTGTTGTTCGGTTGACCACGGCCGGACACACAGAAGCCCCCGCACCCGAGCCGGGTGCGGGGGCCGCTGTGTGTGGCCGTGACTCCGCCGAACGCGGGGTCACTCGTCTTCGATGAACCTCTCCCGGAAGGTGATCGAATGGGTGACGTTGAGGCTGTCCAGGTCGGTCTCCGCGACTTCCACCCGGCACACCCACCCCGGGCCGCTCTCACCCCGCTCGATCACCGCGCGGCGGATCGCGCGGCGAGCCTTCGCACGGATGCGGTCGATCTCACCGTCCAGGTGGGACGGCCCGTACCCGGGTGCGGGGAACGTGACCCGGACGTGCCAACGCCGGTACCCGTTCGCCCACACCTTCACCGTCTCGCCCGTGGCCACGGCCATCAGTGGGCCAGCCGCGCGTCGTGCCACGCGTCTTCGGTGTCGAACACCGCCGCGCACCCGCCTGTGTGCTCGGTACACGCCATCTGACCCCGCTTGAGCCCCACCTGCTCCCGGTAGTAGATCTCCCCGCTCTCCGACACCCCGACCGCACTGGAGTGGATGCACACCCCCGACTCCCGCAGCCGCCCGAGCCGGTTCGCTTCCGCGACATACCCGGCCATCAGGATGTCCTCGTCGCGGACCAGCACGTCACCGTCGTAGTGCGGATCGGCATCGATGGGGTAGCCGTCCCAGTAGCCCATGTCTCACTCACCTTCCGTGTCAGCAGGCTTCACCACAGGCGCGGCCGGCGGGGCTTCCCGGGTGTCCGGGTGACGCACGGCCATGCGCCCGCCGTCGCCCAGGTCCCACCCGTGCCCGTCGTCGCGGCGCATGTAGAACCACCCGTCCCAGTACATCCGCGACATCCGGGCCGTCTCCGCGAAGTCGACCGACCCCGACCGCAGGTTGTTGTTCCAGACCCGCAGCCCGTCCACGATCCGCACCGGCACCAGGTCCCCGGTGAGGAACCGGGGGTCGGTCTGTCCGTCGGCTTCCGCGACTTCCGCGAAGCCGCGCGCGTCGATGCTCACCCTTGCTCGTCCTTCCATTCGGCTTCCGGCACCAGCTCGAACCGGCGGATGCCCAACGTTCCTGTGTGCACCTGCACCCCGGCGGCCGTGTCGTAGTGCGACCGCGCGCACCCGTCACACAGCGGCGTCCCCTCGCCGGAGTCGCGCACATACCGCCGTGCCCGCTCGGTGCAGTAGTCGCACAGCGGACGGACCTTCACCCACTGCACCGCCCGCACCCGCGTCCCCGGCGCCGACAGCACCGCCGTCACCGCGTCGCGCGCGGTCTCGGCGGGGGTGACCAGTTCGCTGTACCCCCGGTCATAGCGCAGGCGCAGCACGAAGTCCGTCGTTGCTGTCATCCGGCTCACCTCCCGTGTCGCTTCTCCGGTAGACCACGGCAACGGGCGCACCGCCGCAACAGGACAGTCCTGCCGCGACAGTGCGCCCGCAACCGTGGCTCCGCCGGTCAAGCCCGGCTTTCCCTACCTCCCTTCCGTCACACCCAGTCTGCGGGGTGCTTCTCCCCGGCGCCCGGCTCCGGCTCCGGCTCCGCGTGTGCCTCCTCCCACGTCGATTCCAGGTCATCGACCACGCTTTCGGTGTGCCGGAACAGCGCCGCCGCACCCTGTGTGAGTACCCCGGTGATCCCGTCGGTGATCACGTCCCGCAGCTTCTGCCCCGGCGACACCGTGAACGTGTCGCCGTCAGCAGGCCCCCCGTCGGACCAGGCCAGGGTTGCCACGTTGTCCAGCACGAGAAGCCATTCCAGCCGCGTCCGGTAGTTCGGCCCGGTCACCACCGAATCGGCCGCTTCGCTCGCCCGGTCGGTGGGGTATCGCGGGTCCACCTTCCCGAGCTTGTACTCATCCGCTACCCCCTGGGCGAGCAGGTCAGCCAGCCTCTCCCAGCGCCCGTCCCCGGTGACAGGCGTGTACGTCCAGGCCACCTCCGCAACCTGGAACACTTCCTGCGGGTCCTTCATGAGCCGTTCCAGCTCCGCCACTGCCGCCGCGTTCCGATCGAACTCCGCCATGCCCCACACACCTTCCGTCATCCGGCTACGCCCGCGCCGCGGACGCACCGGTCCCGTCACACCCACCCGATTGGCTTCTCAGTCCAGGCGCAGCACGCCGCCGCGCGCGGTCACCAGCGCGCACCACCCCGACCGCGACACCCACAACCGCGCCTCGGCAGGCACCTCCGTGCCCGCGAACCTCTCCGGCTCACCCGGCCCCGTCGTGGTGAACAGCACCGTCCCGGGGGCGTTGTGCACCGCGTCCCGCAAGGCACCTTTCGAGCGCGGCAACGACCCCGCTACCCGCGCTTCCACCGCAACCGTGTCCCGCATGACACACCCCTTCCCCGAGACCCACTCCACCGGCAAACGCCACCCACGCCCCCGGGTGCCGGCCACACCAGCGGCCGGCACCCGGGGCGAGGCTCACTCAGATGTCCCACGCGCTCCGGGCTTCACAGTCGTCACACTGAAACCCGTAGTACGGGTCATCCGGGCACATGGCCTCGCTGTAAGGGTCGACGCCCCAGTAACCCAGGGCATCGCAGTCACACCGGCCCATGTCCCCGAAGTCGTGCGCCTGCCCGCACACACAGGTGTTGCGTGCGCTGTTCTCGTGCTTTTCCCAGCTGTAACCGTCCACCGGTGGCGTCCTTCCGAATCAGTCGTATCCGATTCGGCCGTCTCGAAAGGACCCTCACCCGGGATGACTCAGCCGCGCCCGGCTACGCCGCGACCAGCTCGACAGCCGCCGCCGTCGCGCTCTTGACGTGCCGCGTCGCCTGCCCCTTCGCGTACCGCGGCGCCTTCGCGGCGTTCTCCAGCTCCCACCCGCACGAACAGTTGGCCCACCACACCTCTCCACCGCCGAACACGTCGGTGTGGTGCGGCTTGTCCAGCCCGGCGCGACACCCGACGCACTGCTCCGGCCACGCCGCGTCCGCCGGGTTGCTGCCCGGCTCCGCGAGTGCGTAGGTGATCGTGTCGCACTCCGGGCACGTCACACCGAAGGTCCCGGAGTACTCACCCCACCCGTCGGTCAGCCACCAGTCGTGGTGAACCCCGATGCGCAGCTTGTCGAACAGCTCCCGCAGCTCGTAAGCCTCCGTGCTCCCGAAGATCAGCCACACGGCCGCCAGGTAGAACCCCGCGTAGTACATGGTCTCCACGTCGTTGCCGTTCCTCGGAACCTCTCCGCTGATCGGCTCGGACAGGTACTCCTTCAGCGCGGCCCCGATCTCCGCACGCTCGTCGTCGGTGAGCTGGTTCTCGTGCCGGTAGCTCCACCAGCGCTCACCCCGCGACACCACGGCCACGATCTGGTCCCGCTCCGCGCGCGACCGGTTCACCCGGCTGCGCAGTGCCCGCCGCGCCGCGTTCGTCATCACCCGGCGGTTGCGCGTCTTGACGCTCATCGTGTGCTCACTTTCTCGTGTGCTGGTATGGAAAACGCCCGCACCCGCGCGGCTCACGGCCACACGCGGGTACGGGCGTCGGTACTAGGGGAGCGGCTACCGGCTCAGCGCCAGGGCAGCCCGGCCGCGATCCGCTCCGCCACCCACGCGTCATAGCGCCGGGCGTACTCGGGATCGACCGGCCACGACGGCGGGTGCATCACCTGCGCCACGGGCGTGGACTGCGCGCGGGAAGCGTCCGGGGCGTCGCTCACGCCACGTCCAAACCGGGCAGCGTGCCGGTGTCACGCCACGCGCGGAACGCTTCCCGGATCGCCATCCGGCCCGGGACCCGGCGCGAGTGCTCCAGATACGCGTACGCCCACCCGTCCGGCACCCGCTTCGGGTCCGCGCCGAGCTCACGGCACGTGTCCAGGTAGGACCACTCATAGCCGTTGGCGTTCGCGAACGTGATCGTCTCGCGCTCGCCACTCGGACCGGCGAACCGGAACGGGGACGGAACCTCACGGGTCGCGCCCGGGGTGCTGCTCGTGCTCATGGCACACGCCTTTCACATCGCTGGTGTCGGATGGTCACCAGACGCCACACCCACACCCCTCCCGTGCGGGTGTGGCGTCTCGAAACCGGCCGAAACCCCTTACGCGTGCGCAGCCGCTTCACGGAGCATCCCCGGAAGCGCGCCACCCACCTCACCCCGGAGCTGGTCCGGGTACGCGGGCACGCACGTCGTCCGCTGCACCCGGCTACCGGCCACGTCCGACCCGTCCGGGTTGCGCACGAACACCGACACCACGGCCCAGTACTCGCCCGCGTCGCACCGCACGTCCACCGGCGGCCGCACCATGCCCGGTCCCGACACTTCCGCCACCAGGAACCGGTCGTGCGGCAGGACCGTCGACAGGTCACACGGCCCCGGAATCCAGTAGCGCGGGTCCGACTCCGGGTACAACCCGTTCACGCCCATCGTGCACGGGTTGAAACACGGCTCGTCCTCTTCGCACGGCTCCGGCGACGTCGTGGCCACCACCGCGACCGACGACACCGCGACACCCTGCCCGGCTCCCTGCCCGTGCCCGGCCACCGCCGAGCCCATGCCCGCCACGAACACCAGCCAGGCCACCGCCCACGCCACTGCCGCCAGTCCCCACGCCCGCGCACTCAGCGCGCCCGCACCCTGCTTGCCGTTCATCCCTGCTCCCATCCACAACCACCTAGACCGGACGACCACCACGGGCACGCGGCCCACCCCGCCGCGTGCCCGACGAAACCGAACGGGCTACGCCGCCACCGGCACCACGACGTCGGCACCCTCCAGCGCCAGCACGAGGAACGCCTTCAGCGCCGTCCGCTGCGGGTCCTTCGCTTTCCCCCACGACGGGTTCAGCTCGATGGGCCTACCCACCTTGACCACGTCGGCTTCGGCGAGCGTGTTGATCGCCACCGCCAGACGGTCGGAGTTGGCCTCCACCGTCGTGCCCGCCACGATGTGCCCGTTCACCTTCGACACCACCGGAAACATCTGCATTGCCCTGCTCCCATCCGTTTGCCTGCCCCGTCATGGGCGGTCACCACCGCGCACGGGGAACCCACGTCCCCCGCGCGCGATGGTCGCCGTCCACTCAGGCCGCGACCGGCTCCGGCTGCGCGTCGTCGGGCTTGTGCTCCCACCCGGCCGCCCGCATGAACTGCGCACGCTTGAACGCGCCGTTGTGCGCCGCCATCAGGTCCGCCAGCGCCGACGCCACCCCGTAGGTGAACGTGTCGTGGTCGGCCTTGATTGCGAGCGCCAGCGCCCAGAAGTGCCGCGTCGTGAACATGCCTCTCCCTTCCCGTGAACCCACACAGGCCGCCCGCCCACAAAGGACGAACGGCCTGTGACATCCCTTCTTGCGCGGCTTGCCCGCGCTAGACCATCTCCACCTGGAACGTGACCGCGACATCCCCGGCCCACGACCCCGCCCGGTCCCGCAGCTCGCAGTCACACCACGTGGTCACACCGGACTTCGCCACCACCCGGTGCCGAGACGCGTCCGGATCACACGGCGTCTCGCCGGTCGCGTAGTCGCACAGCGCTTCGAACACCTGCGCCGCGTGTTCCTGCTCCAGACGGAACGGCCCGGCCTGGAACACGGGCAGCGCGCCCAGCCCCTCCGTCGCCCAGCGGAACATGGCCGCGTCACCCTCCGACAGAGTCCCCCACACCGGGAACTCTTCCGCCGAGTCGGCGACCCGCGACAACACCGCTTCGATCGCCGCGTCCGACCCGAAGGTCACCAGGCAAGCGCCCAACGTGCTGGTCATTCCCTCACTCCACTTCCCCGAGGGCACACCCGTCCCTCGGATCGAAACCTGACTCCGGACACAGCTCACCCGCGGCCGGCACTCCACTTGCCCCAGATCAGCGCCGACGCCCAGCCGGGCGGTTGCGCCGCGTTCCGTGCCCCTTGCGCGCACCGCGCTTGCGCTCACGTTCCGGCGCCCACACCTCACCCGAGCCGCGCCAGAACACGTCATGCCCGGCTTTCTGCTTGGCCGACAGTTCCCGGCTGTCCAAGGTGGTGCGGTACCGCCCGTAGCGGTCGAACACGTCGAACAGCCCGCGCATGACACTCGTGGCAGGCTCGACGAACACCGCATCGAACGGGCGTGCCTGCTGGGCAGTCAGCCGCGCACCCAACGAGTGGTCCGCGAATTCCGCGACCGGGATTTCCGCACCCATGATCATCACGCCCTTTCGGTAGACACAATCCACCCGTCGGGCGGAATGACAGACGGCTTTCTAGACAGCGGCGCAGTGCGTCGCGAGATACCACCCGCGAAGCTCGTCCGCCTTGTCGTCGCCGAGGAACCGCCGGGCGAATGCGTCCGTCCACTTCGCGCCCAGCTCACGCGCGAATTCCACGTAGGTGTCCCTCTGCGCCTGGTCGTTCAGCATGTCCGCGTGCATCTTCGCGGCCGCCTCGTTCTTGCCCCACCGCTTCACAGTCTCGCCCGTTTCGGTGTTGCCTACCGTCCACCCCACACGGGGGATGATCTTGCTCAAGTAGATCACAATTCTGTCCCGTCTCTAATTCGCTTTGCTGATTTCTATGCGTGCGCGCCCGGATTCGAACCTTCACCGCTTGCAATAAGCGGTTCGCGTATCCCATCCCAGTGAGCGGTGACACCATTCGGAGAAAGCGGGTATTTCGTCCGCTAGGCGGACTACTGTCCCGCGATCACCTTGGATGTCATGCGCACTGGTGACGACTATCTGAATACGGCACCATGCACGCGCACCCCCCGGCCTTACCTGGCCGGGTAGGTCCCCCGTTTAGCCCCGGGGGAGTGGGTTAGCTTTACCGTTGCTAGGGGTAAAGCTCACGGTGACGCCGTGTCAGGTTCCGTCCAACGTGCCGCCCAAACTACCCCGCGAATCGCCTAAGGCTATGCCTAGACACGGGATCATTGTTTGCGGCTGGTATTTCAAGGCACGCCTTAAAACCCAGACTCAGTCACCGCTATTTAGTTCTCAAGCACCACGAGAATTCCTAGTGTGTACTGGTGACGACCACCGTATTTGTCCGTGTCGTTTTTGCCCACGTAAGGGACGACACGGTACGGAAATGCCTGACAGTCGGACCGGGGTCTAGTTACAGACGTTCCCAGTGATAGGAAGTCTTCCGGCATTGAGTGAGAAGTAGTTCGGACGGACACACGGGGGACTCACCCCGTATGCATTCCGACGCTATGGACCATCCGGAACCTCACAGTTCCGCGACCCGCCACAACACGGGCGGGAATCGCCTCTCACGCAAGCGTGAAAGGTGGGAGCATAGCCCCCCGTCCGATTCCCGGACCCCCGTACTGTTTCGACTCACTCGCCAACGTATCGGCGCAGCCATATCCAGCACACACTATGAATTTCTCAAACGACGTACGGGTTGTGGATTCCGTCCGAATGGACGGCCGTTCCACGCGGGGTTCCGGGCTGCTACCCCGGTCCCCCGGTCCGGCCCCCGTTGGCCTGACCTGAACGACGGTACAGGCTGGTGTACCGGTGACGCAAGCGATTCGGTAAAACTGGCCTCTGACCTGCGCAAATGAAGATCAACTAGGGGCAGAAACCGCGCTCCGGCGCGTTTCAAAACAGCGTTACGTGATCATGGTCCAGACAGCGTCTCGGACCCTGTTTCCGCAGGTCAACGCATATGTTGATCTTCGCTGGGCGTCCGGCCCCCGGACCGGCGGCCGCCGGACCCTTGTCAATAGGTGACCTGCGTCACATTCGCTGCCAGCACGCGCCCCCCTCTGCCGGAGAGGAACCACGCGCCACGCCCGATACACGATGAACCCGAACCTGTCAACCACGACCGTCCACAACGGACAGACAGGGTCGATCGTCCACAATGGACGAGAACGGCAGGTGTCCACTAAGGACGAACTGGGCTGTTGGACCATCCACATAGGAACGGAGAGTGACCCCATGATCAACCAAGTAAGGGTACCCTGATGTCGATCTTCAACGTCCACTAAGGACGGGCACTGACCTGGTCGAACAGGCCGATGATCTTGATAGACCACCCCGAGGTAGGGGTCTCTCCGATGGCGGCCACACCGTCCATAGTGGACGTAAGCGACGATTGTCGCACTGCGACTGTCCGCACCGGACAGCCGCTGACCTGCGGGAACCCCGCATATGTACAAATGCAAACGGAAATTTGGCCCCCGCGCGCACCAGGGCCGCTCACCCCCTCTGAAAATATGTGGGTCGGAACCCTGAAAGGTGTCACCGGTACATGCTGTGGTACCATGTACTTATGGCGACGACCCGGAAGGTTGCGAGCAAACCGAGCCGCAACGCGGCCTATCAGCAGCGGCTGAAGGAACACTACCGGTCCTTCCTTATTACGAAGGACGGCCGGCCCTACAACCCCCTGTTGGACGAGCCGCAGGCCGAAGACCGCAACTCCCGCGGATGGTCACATGGGCACTTTCAGGGCTACAACGTCGCGGGCTGCCGCTGCCCCCTCTGCGGGAAGGCCAACAACGACAAGCAGGACGTCGGCTATGCCAACCGTGTCGCAAAGTTGCGGGCCGGCAGCGAGGCGCACATGGCGGCGTTGCTGGCCACCCACCGCCCGGACCTCGGTGAAGCAGACATCCGTCGGGCGATCGACGCGGTCATGCAGACGGCGATCGTGGAGCGGCTGTCGGGGCACAAGGCCATGATCACCTTCCGCCCCGAGCTGGTCCAGCTGGCGTTGCAGGCGGCGGCCGGGGACGCCGGCATCCCGCCGTGGGATCACACGGTGCTGATGATCCTCGCCGGCGAGTTCTGCGGCACCACGCCAGGAGGCAGGTGATGACGCCAATTTCAAAGCCCAGGAAGCCGTGGTGGCCGGTGTTCGTCCTATTGGCGCTCGTCGTGGGGATGGTGGTCCTCCTGTTCGTGACCCCGGCGCCGTTGTCGACCTCGCCCTCTTCGCCCGTTCCAGCGGGAGCGGTGACGGCGATCACCACCACCGTCACCGAGGCGACGTGCAGGACAAGCCCGG
>Ga0207669_10000196_pt1 | contig 27615 bp, 18 predicted proteins | sample KBSM33metaG_FD_184329 | JGI IMG/M metagenome (GOLD analysis project Ga0207669, IMG submission 184329) | Miscanthus rhizosphere microbial communities from Kellogg Biological Station, Michigan, USA - KBS M3-3 metaG (SPAdes) (version 2) | ecosystem: Host-associated > Plants > Roots > Rhizosphere >...
TGGTGGTTGACCAGCGATTCCGGTTCTAACACCACGACCGCGTCAAACTCGCCGACCGACTCCACCTACCAGGTACCGTCGACCATCCACGGGTCCACGGTGACATCGATGGCCCCGCCGAGCACTGTTCCGCGGATCAAGCTGGACCTCGCCACGGTGCCGATAGGCGCGTGCGTGGAAATCCAGTTGCGCAGCGACGAAGGCAGCGACGCGCTGGATCTGTTCAAGGTCGACTGCGAGCACAAAGAAGGGGTGTACACCGTCACAGCGCGGGTCCCCGCCACCTACGATTGCCGTTCCGTTTACGTCGCCGCGCCGCCGGACCATTCGTTCGCCCTGTGCCTGAACCCCTACTGATGCCGATGAACACGCCCGAAGCGATCACCCACCTGCATCAAACGCGAATGCCGGGGTGGTGAACGTGGGCCAACCAAATCCGTTTGACTTCAGCGACTTCGGGCCGCCGAAGCGCCCGAGTGTCCCGGCCCCGCCCTCCGGGTCGGGGGGGCCAGCGGCGGCGCAGCCGCAGGGCGGTGACGGGTTTTCGACCGGCTTTGATCCATGGGCGAATCAGCCGAAGGCACAGTCGTGGTCGCGACAGGAGGGGGTGCTCGGTCGTCAGTCTGGCGCACAGGATGCTTTTGGCCACGCGACCAGCGCGGAGATGTTGGCGACCGCTGGCCCGCCACTGAAATGGTGCGCCGTCACGCTGCTGCTGGCAGTGGCCGGGGTGGTGCTCGCCGTCATCAGCGCCGCCTCGGGTGGTGGCGTACTGGTACCCGCGCTGGCGGGCTGGCTACTGGCCGGGCCGCTCGCGATCGGTGCCCTGGCCGTGTACACCCGCGTCGATACCCGGAGGCGCAGCGAGTCGATCTATTCGGCGCCGCGCTGGACCGCCACTTTGTACTGGGCGGTGCTGGGCGTGTGTCTGGTGGGCATCGCGTTGGGCGCGTGGCAGATTGCGCTGTGGGCAGGCAGGCAGTAGATGGCAGTGGCTCAGCGAATCAGACTGTCCAGCAGAAGTATTGGGCCGCTGCTGAGGCTCATTGCCGTCGCCATGCTCATCGGTGCGATGGCCGGCTGGGCGGTTACGGCCGCACACGCTGAGCCGGCCGGCGGCGGCGCCAAGCGGTTCGGCGCCTGCCTGGCCTCCCAGAAGGCCGGGGATCTACTGTTGCTTTTCGACGAGTCGAGCAGCCTGCGGAGCACCGACCCGCAGGCCGCGCGGGTGCAGGCGGCCCGTTACCTGCTGCAGGCGCTGGGCAAGTACGCCGACCGGGTCGGCGCGAACCTCGAGGTAGCCTCCGCTGGATTCTCCGATAACTATGCGCCCGAACACAATTGGACCAAGCTCACAGGGTCATCGGCCGATCAGCTGGGTACCGAGTTGGCGAGCATTGCATCCAAAAACACTGGTATCGACACCGATTACTGGCTGGCCCTCGACGGCGCGCGTCAGGAGTTGGCGTCGCGCGGGCCAGGACCCAACGGCGGGCAGCGCTGCCAGGCGATTGCTTGGTTCTCCGACGGCAAAATCGATTTCACCCCGCGGCCCACGTCCAAGCCCTATGCCGACGGCGTCAGTCTCGACAGCCCCACCGGAATCGACGACACCACGAAACGTGCGGTGGACTCGATCTGCCGGCCTGGCGGCCTCGCCGATCAGTTGCGTTCCAGCGGCATCATCATGCTTGGAATCGGCCTAGGCGCGACCAAGACACCCAGCGACTTCGACGTGATGTCGGCGATCAGCACCGCCCACGGACTCAACGGCTTGGCCTGCGGGAAGATCACGGATCCGGTCCCGGGTGACTTCTATCCGGTCTCCAACATCGACGACATGCTGTTCGCGTTCGACGCGCTCAACCCCGATCCCGGCACCACCCAGCAAGGCCCGGTGTGTCAGCTGCAGGTGTGCCCCGAAGCGCGGCACAACTTCGTGCTGGACCGCTCGATCAAGTCAGTCAACATCCTCGGCTCCGGCGGCGTGGCCGGTGTCGTGCCGTACCTGATTTCACCGTCCGGCGCGACTCTGGAACTGCCCAAGAAAGACGGTAGGGACACTGCCGACATCGACGGTGTGCCGGTGACCTACGAGTGGCAATCCGAGTCGGCGCAGACGATTTCACTACAGAACAACGGCGGCCCGCATTGGGCAGGGCAGTGGGCCATCGTCTACGTCGACACCACCGGCCAACACCCCGACGCCGTGTCGAGGGTGAGCATTCACATCACCACCGACATCTTCCCGGCACTCAGCGGCGCGGACAAAGTGTCGTGGCGCAGCGGTCAGGTGGTCAAGGACCTGACATTCGGGCTCGTCGACGGGCAGGGTAAGCCGATGCAGCCCACCGACCTGGCCGGCACCGCGACGATGTCGGCGGCGCTGGTGCCCGACGGGGCGGCACCCATCCCGCTGCTGGCGTCGGTTGCCAAGGACGACATCACCAAACCGGTGGACGCCGACCTGACGAAGGTGAACCCGAGCCATGCTGTATTGCGAATGTCGTTGGTGATCACCACCGCACCGGCCACCGACCCGTCCGGCGCGCAGATCGCACCCGGTACCGAGCTGTCACCCCAGGACGTCGACGTACCGGTGCAAATCCTGCCCAAGCTGGGCCTACCCATACCCGGAGAGCGGATCGACTTCGGCACCGTGCTGGCCACCAAAGGCGCAACCGCACCGCTGAACATCACCGGCCCGGGTTGCGCCTGGATTGCCGACACCGACGCCGCCAAAGTGGTAGCAGCGCCCGACGACATCGGCACCGCGCGGGTCACCTCCACAGCGAACTCCGCGCAGAACTGCTTGAAGGTGCAGGCCGGGCAGACGGGCCAGCTGCAGGTGACGCTGCGCACCGACCACGACGGACACGGCGGCCTGACCGGCACCGTGCCGGTACACGTTGCGGCGCTGGACAATCCAAGCGATGCGCAAGTCGTCGAGGTCCCGTTTGTCGCGTCGCTGATCAAGCCGCTGAACACCACGAACTTCGTGCTGGTGCTCATTGCGGCGCTGTTGCTGGGGCCGGGCATCCCGCTGGCGCTGCTGTACGCGTCGAAGTGGTGGGTCAGCAAGATACCCGACACACCGATGCTGGCCGAGCGGATCCCGGTCGAGGTGAGCAATGACGTGGTGCTGCGCGACGGCGAGCCATTCGCGATGGTCGACACCGACCTCATCCAGCCGGTACCCGGGCTGGCGGGGGGCACGCGCAGGCTCACTGTGCAAGGTGTGACGCTGACCGCGACGATGGGCCGCAGCCCGTTCGGCGCAGGGTATGTGATCGTCGACGCCGACGGCGTCGTCAGCGTGGGCTCGGAACTGCCTGCATCCGACCCAAGCGGACTGCGGGCAGTGCTGCCGCTGGCTGTGCACAACAAGTGGGTGGTGTTGCACAATCCCCGCGGGCCGGCGAACGTCGCCGACGTGCTGCTGTTGGTCGGCGGCCGCACCGACATCGCAACGCGCGAACGACTCTATGAAGATGTCGCACGGCGACTACCCGAGCTGCTCAACGGGCTGCGGTTGCGTGCTGTGCAGGCGGGGCTGGCTGCGGCACATGGCGAACCGGGACAAGGGGTTTCGCCGTTCGGCGAGGCGGGTCCCGGTGTGCCAGTGGCGCATGATCCGTTTCAAAGCACCGGACCGAGCAGGAGCGGTTCGCCCGGCGCGGGGTTCAGCGCCGCTCCGGACTTTGGGCCGCAGAGCGGTGCCGCACACCCTCAGCGTCCCGCGCGCTATGACCCAGATCCGTTCGACCCGTTCAGGGAAGGAAACTGAATGCGACGATTCCTGGTAGTGGGATGCGGTGGTTCCGGCGGTGCCACGTTGGCGTTCATCATGGACCAGCTGCGCTTCGAACTGCACGCCGCGGGTATCGACAAGCTCTTGGCGGGTTGGCAATTCGTTCAGATCGATGTGCCAAGCGCACCCGAGACCGGCCCCGAGGGATTGGCGAACGTCCCCGAGCAGGGCGGCACCTACATCGGGTGCGGCCCGCAGGGCAGCAGTTACGCGATCCTCGATGCGGCGGTCTCGCAGCGCCTCGGCTCCGAGTCGGCATTGGACACCGTCGCCACCTGGGCGCCACGCAACCCTGAGGAGGTGGCTATCCCGATCTCGGCCGGCGCGGGCCAGTACCGCGCCATTGGGCGAATGATCACGCTCAGCAAGGCCACCGAGATCCACAACCGCCTTCAAGCTGCGTGGGATGCGCTGTACCGGGTCGAGACGATCTCGGAGATGTCCACCGCCGACGTGCCCGGCATGGGGACTTTCGACCCGAACGAGCCGCCCCTGGTTCTGGTGGTGTCGTCGATGGCCGGCGGCGCGGGCGCGTCGATGGCGTTGGACGTATGTCGGCTGCTGACCCTGGTGTCGGGCTTGGATCCCAAACTGATGGGGGTGTTCATGGTGACCCCCGACATCTTCGATTCGTTGCCGCAGAGCTCCATCATCGGGGTGCGCGCGAATTCGCTGGCCATGCTGGGTGAGATCGTGGCCAGCCAGGCCGGCTCGGCGCGCGAACACGACGTGCGGCTCATGCGGGCGCTGGGCCTGCACCACGGCGAGGGGGAGCCGATCCCGTTCGCGCGGGTGTTCCCGGTGGGCCGATTCATCGGCGCGGATCGCACGCTGTTCGGGGATGGTTCGCAGTGGGCCGTCTACCGCGGGCTGGCGCGCGGCCTGGCCGGGCTGATGATGAGCGGCGCGGCCAGTGACCAGTTCGTCTCTTACGACCTCGGCAACACCGCTTCCCCGGAGGGGGACAGGGACCTGCTGGGGTGGGGCATCTCGGCGTGGGATGTACTGCCTTGGGGCACTTACGGATTCGCCAGCCTCAGCATGGGCCGCGACCGCTACGCCGAGTACGCCGCGCAGCGGCTGGCCCGCAGTTGCGTGGACAAGCTGCTGTTCGGGCATCTGCAGACGGGCAATCCGGCGTCCAGCACCGAGCAGCTCGATTCGCTGCTGGGCAGCCAGTGGCAGGCGCACTGCGGCGAGCTGGGACTGCCGCCGAATCCCGGCGACGAGCAGACCCGGGTGGGCGTTCTGGGCCGCTGGATCGGCTCGGACGCGTTCGCCGCCGAGTCGGTGGCCGCCACCGTCAACGGGCTCATCGATCGCCAGCTGCGGGGCTACCTGCCCAACCCCGAGGGCATGACCGCCGAGCAATGGGTGCCGATCTTCCGCCAGGCCGTCCTCAACCGGCGCAGCGAGCTGCTGCGGGCGTGCGCCGATGCGGCGTACAACATGGCGTTCAGCTGGCACCGCGAGTTCGTCGATCGGCTCGAACACGTGGTGGGCGGAGCGATCGCGTCGTTGGGCCTGCCCTACGCGCGGGAGATGGTGGATCGGCTGCGTCGCCATATCGACGACGTGCTGGCCCCGGGCGTGGCGCAGCTCGGCACGATGGGCCCATCGGACATCGTGGCGGTGCCGCCGCAGGTCGATGCGGCACTGCGCTCGCTGCGCGGGGTGATGTCCAACGCCGATCAGGTCCTGGCAACGGCGCTGGACGGGTTCCGCGCGAGCGTGCGGCGCCAGCTGTTCGCAGACGCTGCCGCGCGGATCGGCGATGTGATGCGGGTGATGGGCGCGGAGATGTTGGCGCCGCTGCGCGAAGCGCTCGGCGAGGCCATGGTGTTGCTTGAGAAGGCACGCGCGGAGCCGCCGAGCGATGTCGGGCTGGCCCGGCTCGCCACCGATCAGTACGTAGCCTGGCCGGCCGACGCCGACGAGCTCGTGCCTGCGCGATTCGCCGAAGCCAACAACGAAGTGCTACTGATCAGCTCGTCGGCGTTCAAGGGCCGCTACGAAATCGATCTCCCCAAGGCGGTGGCCGGCACCAGCGCGATGGTGCCGCTGCGCACCGCGATCGACGACGCCACCAGCCGGGTGATTCTGGGACGGTGGCGCACCACCGGTGGCGTTTCCGCACCAGGGGGTTTGATCGAGCGCACCGCGACATGGGTGACGCGCGCGTTGGGCACCGACCCCGAGACGCGTCGGCCCCGCGTGCCGTCGATGGCTCAGTTCGACGTGCACACCCGTCCCACGGAGCTGCTGACACGAGCCCGCCTCTATGTGGGCCGGCCGGGGGAGGCGTTCGAGGATTTCTGCAAGGTGTCGCTGCGCGACTTCGTGCAGGGTGCGGGCGCCGCGGAATCGGAGTTGGCCACGCGCCGCCGCGATATCACCACGAAATTTGCTGAGGCGCTGTCGCTGGCTCGGCCGTTGGCCAGCGTGAATGACGAAGCGTTGCAGCGGGTGCATCCGGGGCAGCAGACCGAATACCGTTACAAGTTCTCCGAGGTTCCCTTCGCCGGCCAGCCGGTTGCCGACGCGCTGTTCGAAGTGCTGCGCAACAACCCGCGTATCGACCAGGCCACCAAGGACAACTACCACCGATCGTTGTCGGATGAGGACAGCGTCACCCGGGTGGACATCTTCGGGTCCTACCCCAATTATTCGCCGCTGGCGTTCGACTCGGTGCTCAAGCCGGCCGCGGCGCAGTGGGCCCAGATCGCCGGGCCCGGCCGCGGGACGTTCTGGCGCTACCGCCGTGCGCGCCCGTTGCCGGCATCCCTGCCGATGACCGATGACGAGCGCCGGGCCATGACCGCCGGATGGTTCCTCGGGCAGATAGTGGGCCGGATTCAAATTCCGCAGTCGCCCTACACCGAAGCAGTCCGCATTTATGACGCCGACGCCGGGCGCTGGTTGAACTTCCCCAATCCGCTACTGACGCCGCCGTCGGCGTTCATCGCTACCTATGACTGGCTGCCGGCGGTGCTGGAGAGCATCCTGCTGGCGATCGCCCAAACGCACGAGCCGCCGGTCATGCGCTCGCTGCGGCCCTACGGCGTGCTCCGCGAGCTCTACGACCTGCATTCGCAGGACCCCGCCAGCGGCATTGTCGAGTTGTCGGCGACAGACGTGCTGCGCGATTTCTTGGCCACCGGTGCCGCCGCGCCAGGCGTGGCGCCGCGGATCGAGACGATCGCCGCGGCCCAGACGCCCGCCGAGCGCGCCAGCGCCGCCGAGGAGTGGCTGACCACCGTGCGCGACGTCGCCGCGCAGTACCTGCCGGCGGATATGCCCGGTGCAACGCCCGGGGGAGTGTTCACCTCGATACCGACACGGTCGACGGCTTCGAAGACGCCGATCTTCCGTGACCTCGCCCCTGATGTGTTCTGGGCGACCCAATCCCTGATCCGGTTGTTGCAGCGCGAGGCCGCGACGCTGGTCCGGGGCGAGGCGACCGCCGGGGCAGGCGTTCTCGACGAAGGTGGGCCCGTGGTGATCCCGGAGGGCGGAACGTTCTGACGATGTCGATGCCAACCACCTCGCAGCGGGCGCTGACCGTGCTGGTCGTGCCGCGGGCGCAGACCGATGAGATCGTCGCCGTCTTGGCCGACTATTCCGCCGTCGGGCTGCTCGCCACGTTCGCCTGGGTGGAGGCCACCGACGTCGGTGGCGCGTCCACCCCGGCCACCGTGGTACGCGACGGACGCTCGGACCCCATGGTGTTGCAGCAGTTGCTCACGACCCAGCGTTACGACCGGATTCGGCTGGCCGTGTTGGTGCCCATCGAGGCACCGGCGGCCGAGCGGGTGCCGTTGGTGTCCGAGCAGACGATCGAGCGGATTGTGCGGAGCAGCTCGATGGGCGCGCGGATCAGCCTGCTGCGCGTGCTGCTGACGCGGGGGGACACCGCGGCGACGGCACCGGATCCGACTCTGGTGCTGGAGGGCTGGCACAACCTCCTTGTCGCACCGGAGGATTCGGCAAGCCCAGGCCTGGGTGCAGCGCCGTGGGGCCTGATGACCGATCCGCTCGATTTCGCCCAGTGCACCGCACCGGTGATCGCCGGAATTGCCGGGCTGTGGGCGGGGCTGGAGCAGACACCGTTCGACACCGTGGAGATCCTGCCCGGGCAGACCGTGCGCGCGGTTCGGGCCTTCTACCGCCGACTTGACACCACTGAGGTCGAAGAGCGCCTGCGCACTCGGCTCTTCGATCCTGCGGGGCGCCTTCCGCTGCCGCGGGGCGGTCAGGTGCCCGTCGTCTATGTAGAGGACGTTGCGGCGGCCACGCAGACCATGGCAAGGGCGCTGTGGACCAAGCACCGTGATGTGCTGCGCGGACCGCGGATGTCCTCGGGTGATGTTGGCGCCCAGGCGATCTCGATCTGGGCGGCATTGAGGATGTTCTTCAAGTTCATGGGTGCTGCACTGCGCAAGGCGCCGGGGGCGTGGTGGTCCGCGGTGACAGGCTCGCTGTCGTCGGTGCTGGCCAGCACGGTGCAGGGCACGGTGTTCGGCGGTAAGGATTCCGCGTTCGCGGTGGTGACCAGCGCCGAAGTGGCCAACTGGCAGGATTTGGGCCGCAACGCCGACACGCTGAACACCGCGTTGGGCGGAGCGCCGCAGCCGGAACACCTTGCGCAGCAGGACCTCAGGGCATTGTGGGTGGATTTCGTCAACGGGGCGCTCACCCTGGCCGACGGGGGCCGCCGCGCTGCGGGGTTGGAGCCGATCGCAGTGGGTTCCGGGGTCGGCGTGCTCGCCAACGCGGCGGACGTGGTTCCGAGTGGCGCCGAACAGTTTTCGGCGATCCCGACGTCGCTGTCGGCGGTCATCGGGATCAGCTCGGTTGAGCCGGTCGATGTGCTGGGCGCGGCCAACCTGCGCGAGCGTCTGCAACGGGCCTACTCAGATCCCGCGGCCGGGGTGGAGGCGCGCACCGCGGGCACCGACCTGGAAGGTTGGCAAGGGGTTGCGTCGAGAAGCTATGCGTGGCAGGTCAGTTCGATCCTGGCTGACTTTCTGCACCGCGCCCGCGGCGAGGTTGCGCAGCTGGTGGGCCAGATTCAGCTCGCCGCCAGCCGGGTGTCGGCCGACGAGCGCCTGAGGGCACGCCAGCGGGCAGTCAGCGTCATCCTGAAAACGTTCTTCTGGTCGCTGCTGCTGGTACTCGGCGTTCTGGCCGGGATCGCCGCGTTGGGCTGGGTCCGCTGGCCGTTCGCGCTTTGGACGGGCGGGGTGATGCTCGGCCTGTACATCGTGGTGTCGCTGGCGTTGTTCGTGTTCGCACAGCGAGACCTGTTCGCGGAGATGAACTTACGCCAGTCTCAGATGGGTGAGCTGGAGTCGATGCAAGCCAATCTGCGTACGGCCCTGCAGGATGTCAGCCGGCTCTCCACCGCCTACGGGCAGTTGCTGTCGTGGTGCCGGGTGCTGGGAGTGGTGCTGCGGGCGCCGTTCGGGCCGGCGCCGGTGGCGCGGCCCTCACCCGGTCAGCTCTTCGACGGCCTGCCCCGCTCGACCCAACTCGGCGTCGCCGACCCGGGTGAAGAGCAGGCGGCCGACGCGGCGCATGCGATTGAGCGGCGTCTGTACGCGTTGGGCTGGTTGACCCAGCCGTGGCGGGAGCTGGTCAATGAGGCGGCCGCTCGGCTGCGTGAGGAACCCGACATGCTGTTCCGGATGCCCGGCATCGGCACGCAGTCCGGGCTGGATCAGTGGTCCTACGCCGTGGCGTCGGGCCGCGTGCAGCCCGCAGGTGCCGACGCGCTGTGGGGCCGAGTCGAGCAGATGTTCGCCGACGAGCAGAGTCGGGTCGCCGACGACCTCACCGGCACGGTGCTGGTACCCGGCCTCGACCGGCATGTTCCGGTTCAGCAGTTCGGTGCGGGCATCACCGAGCACCGACGGGGGCGGCCCGCGCCGTTCGACGCCTCGCTGTTCAGCCATGCCGCGACGACAGCGGGTCGCTCGGCGGTGGCGATCGACGAGACCGCCGTCGCGCGCGGCGGACTGGGTTACCGCGCGGTGGTGGTGCAGGCGGGTGATGGATTGCCGCCGTACGACTTTGCGATGTTCGAGCCCCGGGTCAGCGTCGCGCCACGCGGTGAGGACGATGCGACACTAATCGGCGTAAGCGAGCGCCGTGACGTTCCGCCTCGTCAGGACATGGTGTTCTAGCGATGCCCGATCCGCAGCACATCGACGTCGGCGATGATCCGCGGCTGGCTGCGCTAATGGCATGGCGCCAACAGCTCATCGATTCCGGTGCGGTGTCACGCAATTCGTTCAAGGAAGCCCACCTGCGCCTGGTGCTGCGCTCGGGCCGCACAGATGTCGCGCAGATCCGGGCCATGCTGCCCGGCTCGGTAGCGGCACACGCCGAGGATATGGCCCGGCTGCTCGCCGACCTGGAGACCCAAAGTGGCCGCGCCGCGGAATCCGGCAGCGCGCCAGGCCAGCACCGGATGGCGGCCGAGGGTGCGCGGATCGACGCTGGTGCCGCGTCGGACAGGCTGTTCGGGCCAACCCGCCCTGACGAACCCGCGCCGCTGGAGACCGACGAAATCCAGTACGGCGCCGGCGATTTCGCTGCTTTCGCGTTCGGCGACCAGCGCGGCGAGGTCCACACGATTCGTCTGCGGCGACGCCGGCGTGGCGAAGACAAGGCCGGCGCCCTCGAGTTGACGTGGCCGCCGTATCCGCCGTCCGACGTGGCGCCTGAATCCGTGGTCATCTATCGCGTGATCAGCGAGGCGGACAACCCGCCGTACTCCCCGGACCGCGCACACCTGATCGCCGGCACCGCCCGCACCTCCGCCACCGATGAGCGGCCGCCCGATACCGCGGTGCGCCACTACCAGGTGTGGGTCAACACCGGACCCACCCCCAACCAGGCGCTCGCCAATCAACCTGTCAAACACGCCGAGGCTGTGCTGGTCACCCCGGTGCGCGACTTCTCGATTCGCGAGGACAGCGGGCAGGTCATCGGCCGTTGGAACGTCGGGTCAGAGGTGAGCGAGGTGTTCATTTACCGCGTCCCCGCAGAGGAGGCCGGCCGCGAAGGACCGCAGCATCGCATTCTGACGGGCAGCGACAACCGCGGAGGGTTCGTTGACACGGACGCGCTGCGCGGGGAGCGATACATCTACCGGGTACGCTGCGCGGTCACGGTCGACGGCGTCATGCGCTTATCGGAGGCCACCGAGGCCACCGTCGCCGTGACCGCGGTGCTGGCGCCGGTGCCCGATCTGTCGATGGGTATGCACAGCCCCGATGGGTCGGTGTTCGAGCTGACCTGGACGCCGCCGCCGGCCGGGCGTGTGGTCATCTACCGCGGCCAGACCGGACCCAGCGCCGGCGGGGACAGCACCGACGTGCCGGAAGCAGCGCTTGACCAAGTCGGCCTCGGCCCGGAACTGCAGTTGACCCAGCCGGTTTCGCAGCGCCAGGACGAGCAGGGTCGGATGCGCGCGGTCATCTCAGGGGTGTCTTGGCCGGGCAGCTGGAGCCGCGCCTACTTCACCCCGGTGACCCTGCTGGCCGGGCGCGCGCTCTTGGGCAAGACTCTGTCGTCGGTGCGCACCGGCGTCATCGGCGACGTCGATCTGGCCGAGTACTGCAACAAGCAGGCGCTGACCTTCGATTGGCCGGCCGGCGCGGCGGCGGTGGTCGTGCACCTCGCCCCCAAGGGTCATGACCCGCGAAACGGATTGACCGGCAAGTCATTTGAGATCTCCCTCGAGGAATACGAGAAGTACGGCGGAATGCGGTTCTCCAAGCAGGAGCTGCCCGCCACCGGGTGCTCGCTGCACCTGGCGCCGGTGGCGTTCTCCGCCGGTCACCGCATCGTCGGCGCGATCCGCAGCGTCGAGTATGCGGGGCTCCTGCGCCTCGAGTACGCGGTGCGGATCGGCCGGGATCCCGACGGCCGGCCGACCCACGCCACCATCGCATTGCGCTCGCAGTACGACCTTCCCGGCTCACCCGCGTTTGTGCTGATCAACAACCCACAGCGCATCCCGCTGTCGATGCACGACGGACAAGCTGTCGACGCCGCACCGGTCAACGAACACGGCCAAACCATCGGGGAGATGTCGAAAGAACTGCGGTGGTCCGCGCTGACCACGCATGGCACCGGCGAGATATGGGCGGCGAATCTGCGTGGTCTTCGCGGCTGGATTCGGCTTTTTGTCAACACTCCGTCGCCAGCACGGTTGCGCACCATCGCACTGCTCGACCCGCCCGTGGAGAACCTGCGGCTCACTCCGGCGGCGCCGTGAAGACCCGCTACGGCCAGCTGGCCTACACATCGTTCGACAAGCCCGGCTCCGCCGGCGGCTGGCAGATCAAGCAGGTCAGCGGCGAGTTGAGCGCCGCAGAAACGCAAACGCTGGTGGCCGGGGTACGCACCGCGTTTCATGCCGCCGACCCGCTGCCCACCTACCCGACACCCGAACAACTCGCGCGGGGCCCGCGGCGGTTGGCGTATCGGCGCATCGACGACCGCGGCTCGGGTTACTGGCACACCGTCCCCGCAGGGTCTGACGACACCGGGCGGCCCGGCAACGTTTTCGCGCACACGTTGCTGGACCGAGACCCCGACGCCGCGCCGCATCACCGGCCGATCCAGTGGTGGCGATCGCCGCAGTGGCTGTGTCCGTACGGCGCGGCCGCGGTCGCGCGCGCCGTCCTGCCCGACGAGCCCCCCGGCCCGGGGGCGGCGGTGAGCAAGGACAGTGTGGTGGCGTTCGCGCTGGACACCAGCACGTGGCGGCTGGCCACGCTGTTCGGGCTGCTCGATGCGGTCGGCGCCGCGCTCGACGGTGGCGCGCCGGTGGTGCTCGGCATCGAATCCCTGGACGCGGCCGCACAGTGGATCGGCCTGGTGAGCTATCTGATGTCGCCCGGCGCCGCCGCCCGGCTGAATTTCTCCACCTTCGATCGCGCCGACCAGCTGGGGCTGGCGCTACAGAACACGCAGCACCTGACCGCGGTACCGGTCGTTGACCTGCCGGGAGTTCCTGTCGGGGTGGTCGTCATCGACGAGACCGCGACGCTGTCCTTGGGGGAGCTGGGCGGGGAACCACACCGCACCGCGACCGGTCAACCCATTGCGGTGACCCCATGGTCGGCGATGGCGCAGGTGGTGCTGCTCGAGCCGCGGTCGGCGCGCGCCGTGCTCGACGACATCGACCGCTACGGCGCGCAAGTCGAGGACAGCGCGCTTCCCCCGGCCTGGCCAATGGCGATGGCGGTGGCGGCCGCGCCCGAGTACGGCGACGCCCATGCCGAAGCGCATGCGGTGATCGCAGCGCACACCCCCCGCGGCGTGGCCCCCGGCTCGGCGATCGGCGCCACCATTTCCGGAGTCCTGAATGCGTTGGTCGGCAACAGCACCGCCGATGCCTGGCACGCGGTGCAGCATGCGCCGCCGGGGCCGGCTTCCGAACACGCCGACCTGACCTACGTGGGCCGCGCCATCACCGATGACACCTGGCTGAATCAGCTGGGCCCAATTCCCGTCGGTCCACGACGGTTTCAGCCCCCGGTGCCGGCGGAGCTGTCAGCAGCGGTCGGCCCCGCACTGGAACAGGCGCGCGGGGTGAGCACCGACCAGGTGGTGCGGCTGGTCGATTTTCTGATGCGCGCCGGCGTGGACGACGAACGGCTGTCGGCTGCACTCAGATGCGATGTGGTTGCGTCCCTGTGCGATCCGCAGTCCGGTTCGCGGCTGACCCACCGGCTCGGACAGCGCGTCGGCACCGAGGCTCGGCTGGCGCTGGCTGTCGAATCGCTGAAGGTTATCGGTCTCCGCGACGACTCGACCGAGCTGAGCGACGAGGTGCTCGACTGGCTCGCCGAAGGCATCGTAGCTCCCGAACCGTACGAGCTGACACACGCTCAGCCCGGGAACGACATCTGGAACCGCGCGGTACTGCGTGGGGTTCGCGTCCAACACCTGGGGCCAGCCGATGCTGCGGACCGCTGCGCGTGGCTGTGGTGGCTGCGGATCTGCGGTTCGGAGCGCTTTGAACAGGCGGTCGCGTCCGGAGTGTGGGAACCCGACGGACTACTGGCGGCCGCCGGCGGCGCCCCGCCGGGCCTTTCCGTGCTGCCCACGCTCCTGGGAGCACCGGACTCGGCGGCATTGGCCGCGTTGGCCTCCGCGGTGCTGGAAGCCGACGCAGAAGACACCGCCACGGTGTGTGCGGCGATACGACTGTTCGAACCGCGAATTTGGGTGCAGAAACGGCACATTGAGAGTTACCTGGCCACCTACAGCCCGCACGTGGACGCCGCGCTGCAGGTGCTGGGACCCGACCGGTTGCATCCCGACTTCGTGGTGCGTCTGCTGACCTTGGCTGTGATCGCGACGATCGCCGGCCAGCCTTATCCGGCTGGTTGCGCTGCGCTGGCCGCAGACCCGGCGGTGGCCGCCCCCGCGGTTGCGCAGGTGGTGACTTTGGTCGACGATCATGTCATCATCCCGGCTGTCGTGCTGGCAGCCAGTCTGGTGCGGACGGTTGTGGAGGAGGAATCGAAGCCGCCCGCCGGAAGCGTGGACCGCCTGCTGGCGCAAGCCGCCCAACAAATCGCCGCTACCCGCGACTTCACCGACCTGGATATTGACGACGCGGCGGAATTGATGGCGAAGATGGCGGGCGTCGAACCCGATGGCTCATCGCTGCGCCGGAACCGAAAGCTGGTCACCAAGCTGCTGGCGCGCCGCGCGGAGGCGTCGCCGTCACGGGCGGCCCGGATTCGGGGGAATCGCTGATGCCGATTTACGTTGTGGGTGCGCCTAATCAGCGTGTGCGCATTCCGAATCAGGCGCTGGTGGTGTCGATCACTGGTTCGGTTGAGGGTGCCGAACTGGACCTGCGTACCGCTGCAGAGCAACCGGTCGTCCGCCCAACTGCACATCACGCGGTGCTGCCCCGGATCACCGGCGAGGTGACTATAGGAGTGCGACCGGTCGGGGCGCCGAGGTTCGGGCCCGGCCATGTCATTCATCTCGCGATAGCGCACGACAACCCCGCGGAGGTCGATCCCGTGCAGGTGTTGTTCGACCCGGTCGACGTCAGCGGCGACTCGGCGGTGATGTTCGCCGTGTTGAGACCGCAGGGAGCCCACGTCGAGGTGGGCATCAGCGCGGTGGCCGATGTGCCGCTGAGCCCGTTGGGATCGGCAGCCCGCAGTTCAGCGCGTCAGGTGATCGGGCGTGGGCCTGCACAGTCCGACGGGTCGGTCGTGGTGGCGCTGGACGTCTCGGCTTCAATGCGGCCGTGGTTCGATGACGGCAGCGTGGCCGCGGCCACCGACGTCGTGGTTGGGGTTGTCGCCGCCGCCGGCATGCGGAATGTTGCGGCGGTGCTCGTTGGGGCGGAGGTCACACCGGTGATGATCGATGCGAAAGGCGCGGCCGAGTCTGATATAGCGCAGCTGGCCAACGCGGTGCGCCGGGCGCGGCCGCGGTGGTCCGCCGGGGCGCGCTGGTCGCGGTTGGCGACTGGTCCCCGCATTATCGCCTGCACCGATTCCCCGGCTTCAACTGTGCGGCAGGGGTTTTCGGTGATCGGCTTGTCCAACGACCCTCGTTTCGACGCGATGGGGGCGCGGCTGCCGTCGCCGCGACAGGGCCAGGACGCGTCGCACGAGTTGCTAGCGCACCGGCATGTTTTGGACCGCATCACCGCCGCCTTGGCGAGGGCGCTGACATGACGAAGTGCCCGCGGTGCTTTTCGCAGCTGACCCGCGATCAGTACCTGTGGATGATGCCACCGAACGCCGGGGGCGCCCGCTACCTGGACGAGGTGGGATCGGCATTCCTGGGCGCGCCTGCGGAGTGCGGGGCGTTCTACAAGTGGGACCGCCCGCCGCGCTATCACGGACCGCCACCGCCGCCGGCGGAGGCCAGTAGGGCGCTGCAAGGCCCGGTAGTCGAGGTGTGCCCGGTGTGTCACTACCAGCTGCCGGACGGCTGGCGTGGTGGGCACGCCACCTGCATCGCCATGGCGGGCGCCCGCGCCACCGGCAAAAGCCTCTACATCGCGGTGCTGGTCAAACAACTCGAACTGTTATGTGAAAACCTAGGCGTCTCAATGGAACCCGCGACCCGCGCTACCGCCACGGCGTATGTCACGCACTATGAGGCACCGCTTTTCGCGCATCGCGGGCTGATTCCGCCTACGCCGACAGTGCACACTCAGGCGTCGCTGCAGCGGGAACCACTGATTTTCAGCATCGGCATCTGGCGGGACGTCCGGCGCTACCTGGTACTGCGGGATGTGGCCGGTGAGGACATGGAGATCGGGGACTTGAGCGGGCCGCCATTTCGGTTCTTCGGTAATGCCGATGCCGTGTTCTTCATGTTCGATCCCTTGCGGGTCAAGTCAATCCGAGACCAGTTGCAGGATCTGCTGCCCGCCCAGATGTTCAGCGGAGGCGATCCGCGCAATGTGTTGAGCAACGTGATGTTGGCGATCGGCCGCGGCCGGCCCCGGCTGGCGGTGATCCTGTCGAAGTTCGACGCGCTGCGGGTGCTGCGTGACGTGGACGGCTCCGAGTGGAGCTTGATCATGTCCAACGCCGGCGCGGTGTACCTGCGCGACACTTCGGACGCGCAGCACTACGACGAGGCCGGCGGCCGGCTGTTGCATGAAGAAGTACGCAGCCTGCTGATGCGACTGAACGCGGGATCGATGGTTGCGGCCGTCGAAAACCCGTCTACCGGAAAGCGATTGGAGCACAGGTACTTCGTGGTGTCGTCGCTTGGGCAGCCGCCTAGCGGTAACCGCCTGCACGCGCGGGGGATTGCCCCTTTTCGTTGCGCGGACCCGGTGCGTTGGATCACATCGGGCTTCAGGCTGTTATGAGTTTTCGTGAGATCGCTGAGTCGCTCGGTCGAACAGGAGGGACGCGAATGACGGACGGCGGCTACGGCAGGGGACCGGCCGGGCCATCCGGGGGTGATCCGTTCGGCGAGGGCCCATTTGCGGGTGACCCGTTCGCCGTCGATCAGCCGAGTGCCGGCGCGGCGCGGGCGCCGACTCCGACTTCCCAGCCGCAGGAAACCAATACGTTGGCCACGTTGTCGGTGGTGTTTGCGTTCGTGTTCGCTCCCGCTGGGGTGATTCTCGGCCACGTGGCGTTGTCGCAGCTTCACGAAACAGGAGACCGGGGGCGAGACCGGGCGTTGGTCGGCGTCACGTTGTCGTATGTGTTCATCACCGTGGTGGTGGTGGCGCTGGTGGTCGCGGCCACAGGCGTCCACGCCCGATAATCGCGATCGCCCGGCCCAGCCGCTAATGTCGATGTACTCGGGTGAGGTGTACAGATGAGCAAAGGCGGGTATGGCGGCCCGACGGGCCAATACGACGGCGATTGGTTCGCCGCAGACCCCTATCCGCAGCCTCCGGTTATTTCTGCTCCACCCATGCCCCATAGCCAGAAAACGAATACTTTCGCCACCCTGTCGTTGATATTCGCGTTCCTCTTCGCACCCGCGGGCGCGCTGCTCGGCCATCTCGGGCTGGCCCAGATCCGGCGCACCGGCCAACGGGGCAAGGATCGGGCATTGATCGGGCTGACGTTGTCCTACTCGTTCATTCTCGTCGGGGTCGTCGTGCTGGTGATTTGGCTTGTCGTGGGCAGGGAGGCGGAGCGGTCCTCGACGGTCGAGGCGTCCCTTCCTCCTGCAACGAGTTCAGCCAGTCCGGACGAGCGGCTGGTCGCTGCCTCCCAACTGCCGAAGCTGTTGCTGAGCATCGACGAGGTCAAGCAGGCGGTCAACGCACCCGCCCTGGCCAAGGTTGAGGAATCGTCAGGCCTGAGCGGTGACCAGGGCCTCAATGTCACCCCCCGCGAATGCGTCAGCTCGTTATTCGGTGGAGGCACGTCGGCATATGCACGTAGCGCCGCCCGAGGGGCGTTCACACGGGCCATTACCGGCGACGGTAACGACGGCCTGATCTTGTTCAACGAGACGATGACAACGTTCGACAATACCGCGGCCGCAACCCAACTGGTGTCACTGGTGGTCGGCCAGTGGCGGGGATGCGCGGGCAAATCGGTGGCGTTGATCGCCGACGGCAAGCCGCTGACCCTCGATGTGGGGCAGCCGATTCAGCACGACACGGTCATGGTGTTGCGAAATACGTTACGCGACAGTGTGACTGGCTTCAGCAGTGACCGGGCCATCGCGGCCAAAGCCAATGTGGTCATCGATTTGGACGCGCAGGGATACAACCTCGGGGACAGCCTCCAGACGATTGCCGACCGGATCCTGGACCGGGTGCCGAGCTAAGCCCGGCATGTGGGGGGCCGCTCATCGAGGCGCCCGTGGCGCCTCAATGATCACGTGTACGTGTACGCGACGACGGTCCCTCAAGGCGACGATCAGCCAGATCCATGCCCAGCCGCCGCACGCCCAGATGGTCAGCAGCGTGAGTACGGCGTGCAATGCGTGGTTCGGGCCGGTCACTACAACAGTTGTCGGCACGGGCACCGGGTACGTGGGGACCGGCGGGTGCATCGGCTGGGGTGACATGGGCATCGATGTGGGCGCCGACCGGTGGTGCGCCGTCCAGTCCCGGCCATCGAAGTAGCGCTGGCCGGGAGCGCCGCTGGGGTTGGGGTACCACCCGGCAGGTGGTGGCGAAGTCATGGCGGTCTCCTCCAGGGGTCCCTCGTCACCAACAATCGTCAAGGGGCTACGACCATTACGTCTTTCTGAAGAGCTCTGAGTCAAATGCCATCCGGATGAAGCGGACGTGACGACCGCCCGAGTTGTGCCCGCAGTTCCACTTGATCTGTTGACGCCGTCAACACCGTTCGGTGTATCCGCAGGTCGATTTGCGTCCTTTCCGGTCGCTTAGCGTAGTCAATCCAGCCTTCCGCAGGCCAGCCCGATTTCTGCGTCGGGTTCGATTCCCGGCAGCTCCACCAAAAAGGCCCCAGGTCAGGAATGTGATTTTCCGCCTGGGCCTTGTGAATCAACACTAGTTCCGGGATGGCGGGATGTTGTTCGGGCCTGGCAGGAATGCGCCTGCCGGGTATGCCGAAGCGTCGCGTCGCGTCGTGTCGGCGACGCCCGGACTAGTCGATGTCCCACTGACTGTAAAGCGTTCACGCAGAACGGGTTCGGTGCGCGTTCAGAGTGGCGGCGACACGTTCACTAGCTCCCCTGCGTCGGCTGACGCGAGCAACGGGCTACTCGGCGAGCCGGTTGACGAGAGCCGTGAAGACGGTGGGCAGCCGCGTCGCCGCCGGCACGATCCGTGACCGCACCCCTGGGTAGGCGCTGGCCTGCAGTGCCGCCGCCGTCAGCATGCGGTACTGGCGGGACATACGGCGCCATTGGCGCTCATAGTCGGTGGGCCGGTCGGCGGCCACGCACCCGACGAGCAACTCGGCACCGCCGAACGCAATGCCCAATCCCTCGCCGGTCAGTGCGTCGACGTATCCCGCTGCGTCACCGACCAACAACACCCGGCCGGCAACCCGGCCGCGCACCTTCTGCCGCAGCGGGCCCGCGGCGAGGTCGCGGCTGTGCGGCCGGCCTTCTACGCGATCGACAAGCGTCGGGAACGATTCGAGGTGCCGGTCGAATCGCCCGCGGCGGGAGGTGAGGATCGTGATCCCGACGCAGTCGTCGGACACCGGGGTGACGTACGCCTCGTCGTCGTCGGACCAGTGCACCTCGACGTTCTCGCTCCAGGGAGCGATTTGGACGTGGCGGCGAATTCCCCACCGGCGCCGGCCATTTGTTGGCACAGCCAGCCCGAGCGCGGTGCGGATCGGCGAGTGCAGCCCGTCGGCAGCGGCAAGGTAGCGGGCGCGAAAGCCACCGCACCGCACCGACATCGCATCCTGACTGACCTCGCCGACGTCGCCCTGCACGACCTTCACGCCGGCCGCTGCCACCGCGTCCAGGAGTGCGCCGTGCAATGCCGTTCTCTGCACTCCGCGCCCAACACCGGATCGAAACGCCGCGCTGACGCTCCGATGTCCGTCGTGATAGCTAATGCCGTGCAACGGTTTACCCGGGGGATCTACGCCAAGGCGGTTGAGATGCGCCAAGGAATGCGGCATCAATCCTTCACCGCAGGCCTTGTCTATTGTGCCCGAACGTTTTTCGATCACGACGACCTCGAGTCCGGCCTTGGCGCCGTACAGCGCCGTCGCGAGCCCAGCCGGGCCTCCACCTGCCACGAGAACGTCGATCATTTCAGGCTCGTAAGGGCTGAGTTCTCGACACCGATCCGCGTGCGTAACAGTGCAGCGTTGAGCACCGTGAACACCAGTCCTGTGATCCATGCGCTGTGCACCAATGGCAGCGCGATTCCCTCGACCACCACGGCGACATAGTTCGGGTGCGAGAAGAACCGGTACGGGCCGCCAGTGACCCGGGGCGCATCGGGTATGACGACGACGCGGGTGTTCCACTGAGGGCCCAGCGTGGTGATGCACCACCACCGCAGGACCTGAGCCCCGACCACCAGCGCCAACATCGGCCAGCCGAGCAAAGGAACGAATGGACGGTGCAGCGCAATCACTTCCACCAGGCATCCCACCAGCAAGCCGGTGTGCAGTGTGACCATGGTCGGGTAGTGGTGAGCGCCGAACTCGATGCCGCCACGGGCGCGGCTCCACGCGAGGTTACGGGTCGAGACGACCAGTTCAACGACGCGCTCGACCGCGACCGCGGCGATCAGCAATATGTACCAGGACATGAGCAGCGAAGGTCAATTCCACCGCAGCAGCACGAGCTCTGCGCAGAACCCGGGACCCATTGCCATCAACACCCCTGGGCTACCACTGGCCGGCTGCTTTGCAAGCGTGTCGCGCAATACGTGCAGCACCGACGACGACGACAGGTTGCCCACCTCGCTCAACGAACGCCACGTCAGCTCGAGCGCCTCATCGGGCAACGCCAGGGCATCGTTGATCGCTTCGATGACCTTCGGGCCGCCCGGGTGGCTCACCCAGACGCCGATGTCGTCGATCGTCAGCCCATGGCCGGTCAGGAATCCCGTCAGGTCGTCGGCCAGGTGCCGCTCGATGAGGGTGGCAACGTTGGGAGACAGGACGAGCGAGAGTCCCGACGCGCCGAAGTTCCACCCCATCGTGGTCAGGGAGTCCGGGTACAGACGGCTTCGCGAGTCCACCACAGTGGGCCCGTAGGCGCCGATCCGCTCGGCGCGTCGATCGCCCACGGCGACCACCGCCGCGGCGCCGTCACCGAACAGTGCACTTCCGACCATGGTGGCGACCGTCGGCTCGGCACCGGGGTAAGTCAGCGAGCACAACTCGACTGACACCAGTACCGCCACATCGTCGGGCGCACCCCGCAGGTAGTCGTTCAACCGCCCAACGCCGGCCGCCCCGGCGACGCAGCCCAGGCCGAAGAGCGGCACGCGGCGCACATCTGGCCGCAGACCCAGGCGGCCGGCAATGCGGGCGTCCAACGACGGCACCGCCAAGCCGGTCACCGTCGTCGTGATGATCAGATCGACGTCCGCCGGCTTGAGGCCCGCCTCGTCGAGCGCGCTGGACAGGGCGGCACTTCCGAGCTCGACCGCGTTCTCGATGAAGATGTCGTTCGCCTCACCGAAGTCGGTAAGGGAGGAGTATCTCTCCAGTGGAAGAACGAAATGGCGACTGTCGACTTTGGCATTTTCGTGTAGTTTCCGGAGGAGATCCTCATGGGCTTCGTAACCGGGAAACCGGACGAACGCGTCGGTGATCTCCTTTTGGGTGTAGCGGTGCGGCGGTAGCACACCCTGCACTGCTGCGATAACACTCATATCAATTTTTCCCTAGAACGTGGTGTGGCGTAATTGGGTTCAACGCCCAACCCATTGGTCAATTCGGCATTGAATTGTTGGTGGGTTGGGCTCGCGTCCAACCCTTGCTCGGGTATCGCGGCGGAGTGACCGTCGTTGAGCCCGAGAAGCTTGTGCAGGCGGACCAGGGGCGCGGGAGCCCACCAGTTCCGTCGTCCGAGGACGTGCATGAATGCCGGCACCAGAACCATTCGCACCAAAGTGGCGTCGACCAGGACGGCCAGCGTGAGGCCAAGACCGAACATCCGCATGAACGACACGTTGGACGCAATCAGCGCGGCGAAGGAGATCGACATGATCAATGCGGCAGCGGTAACGACCCGACCGGTGCGGGCGATTCCGCGGGCCACACTCTCGTCGTTGTCGCCGGCTCCGGAAGCCAGCCAGAACTCGCGGATTCGGGAGACCAGGAACACCTCGTAGTCCATCGACAAGCCGAAAGCGATACAGAACAGCAGCACCGGGATGTTGGCGACCAAGATCCCGCTGGGCGTCGTTCCGAACGCGCCGAGGTGCCCATCCTGGAAGATCCACACCATCGCCCCGAATGCGGCAGTGAGCGAAAGGACGTTGAGCACCAACGCTTTCAGGGGCATCACGACGCTGCCCGTCAACAGGAAGAGCAGGATGAGCATGATGGTGGCGATCAGCCCGAGCACCAGTGGCAAATGTGATGCGATGGCGTTGACACTGTCTCGATTGATCTGGGCGGTGCCGGTGAAATCGACTTCCTTGCCACCCGGGGTCGGGACCGCGTGCAGGCGGTCGAGCTGGGTTTCGGAGCGGTCGGAGAACAGCGGAGCTGTGCTGTCGACGGTGAGGAACGCGCTGCCTTGAGTCTGGCCCGCCGGTGCTGACTGTCGTCCGACGGCGGCGCCCGAGATATAGGTTGCGGTCGGGGTGGAGACCGCGGAGACGTCGGGCACACGCGACAGGTCAGCGGCGTATTGCTCAATCTCGCCGCGGGCTAGGTCGTCGGTATCGGGGATGACGATGGTCACCGCGGTCTCGGAGTTGATGACGAAGTCGTCGCGCATTTGGTTACCGACCTGGTGCGCGGAGGCCGAAGTAGGCAGCACGCGGTCGTCGGGGAAGCCCCATTTGACGCTCAGGAACGGCAAACCAAGGAACACCAGGAAGGCGACGCCTGCCAGTCCGATCGGCACGGCACGGCGGATGACGAACCTCGTCCAGCGGTACCAGAACTGCTGCTGGAAGGGCTGCGGGACGGGCTCGGACCGGCCCGACAGGCGGCGAACGAGCCGATGGACGTTGAACGAATCCAGCCGGTCGCCGAGCAGGACCAGCGCGGCAGGCGTGACAACCACGGCGGCGACGGCGGCGAACGCAACGACGGCGACACCCGCGTAGGCGAAGGACTTCAGGAAATGCATCGGGAACAAGACCATGACCGCCATTGAGAGGGCGACCGTGGTGGCCGAGAACAACACGGTGCGGCCCGCAGTGACCACGGTGCGGACGACGGCAACCTCGCGGTCTGCGCCGTCGGCCAACTCGTCGCGGTAGCGGCTGATAATCAACAGCGTGTAGTCGATGGCCAGCGCCAAACCCATGGCGGTGGTGAGGTTGAGCGCGAATATCGAAACGTCGGTGGCAAACGAGATCGTGCGCAGCACCGCAAGGGCGCCGAAAATCGCCATTCCGCCGACGGCCACGGGCAGCGCTGCTGCGATCAGACCGCCAAATACCCAGACCAGCACGAGGAAGCTGAGCGGAATCGCGATCGATTCCATCACCAGCAGGTCGCGCTGCGACTGCTTGGTGATCTGAACGTTGACCATTGCGACGCCGCCTGTCCGCACGGTGGCGCCGTTACGGTCGTGCGTCACCTGTGCGGAGAGCTCCTCCGCGTATTTCTGCTGGTCGCTTTCGTTTCCCTTGATGCCCGCGACGATTAACCCGGTGTTCCGATCCTTGTTAACGAGATCGGCGGCGGCCTGCGGCGGTGTTGTCCACGGCGAGGCCACATCGACCACGTGTGGCGAGCTTCTCAGTTGGTTGACGATTTCGGTGCCTGCGGCCCGAGCGGCCGGGCTGTCGACGCCGTCTGGTGTTGAGACGGTGACAAGCAGCTGCGCGTCGCCCTGGCGGAACTTGTCCGTCAGGAGCTGGGTCGCCCTCGCCGATTCCGATGTCGGGTCTTGAAATCCGCTGGCGGACAGGCTATTTGCGACCGGGACACCAAAGATGGCCAGGGCCAATGTCAGGAAGGCGGCCACGACGATGACGCGTCGTGGACAGGTGATCGCCATCCGTGCAATCTGCTTTAGCAAGATCCGCTCTCTGTCAGGACGAACTTAATTTCAACGGCTAATTGCCGGTACTAATCGAGACACGGTGAAAGACGGTGGATTGTTCAACCACGGAATGTGGCCTCGGTCTCACTGCACCCGACGTTGTCGTCCGACCGCGTTTGCTGGCCACCACCGTCGGTGGAGGTCATATAGCAAAGGAAGTGACAGTTCAGAGCGGTATTCGCGATCGTCACCAGGGCGGGCATTGTCATGCATGTGGATTCGCCGATGGCTTACCTTGGAAGAAGCTTTGAACATGCTGCAAAGGTGGTGTGTCGAAAGACGGCGAAGAAAACCAAACTGGAGGGCCGCCATCGGTACCCCGCCCGAAGGCCTTGGCAAGATGGATGTTTCGTGCACGAGCTGGTTATTGAGGACTCGCCCCCGATCTGCCGCCGCTGTGGGAGGCGTTCGGCGCGTTCAAACGGCCCGACGGCCATTGGGTGCTGCCCGCGCTCAGCCTCGAACTGGCATCGCCTGATGCGGCTCTGCACATCGGCCCGCAGCGCGTCGCGCTCGAAACCGCAGCCTCGACCTCACGAGGGCAATGGCGACAAGGCCGTGACGTCCGCCGCGGCGATCTTCGAGATCGTCGACTGACCGTCGGAACAAGGCTGAGCGTCTGACAAAATGTAAGAATGTCCTGTCAAATTATTGACTCTTGTCGGGCTGCTTGATACAAACCTCACATGAAAGTCGCGGCCTCCATCCCGAGATCGCCGTGGGTGTGCCGGTGCGTTGCTCAACCTCCGGGCGTCGGCGGTTCCGACGCCTAGCTGCCGCGGGCTCGCCACATGCGCGACGCGAGGATTCACCACATGTTTCGACCACCAGGAAGTTAGGCCGATATGAAGATCGGATTGATCACGGACTCCGTCAGCCATCTCCCGTTCGAGCAGGCGCTCGACCTGGCCCAGCAGCTCGGCCTTTCCTCTGTCGAGGTCGCAACGGGCAACTGGTCGGAGGCTCCGCACGCCGACCTCGACGCGCTCGTCTCATCAGAGGAGGCGCGCGCCGAATTCATCGGCAAGATCTCGTCGCGCGGGTTGGCGCTCAGCGCACTGACCGCCAACGGAAATCAACTCCATCCCACCTCGGGCAAGGAGCAGGATCAGGTTGTCCACGACACGATCGAGGTGGCCAGTGGGCTGGGGGTGCCGATCGTCGTCCTGATGTCGGGTCTGCCTGGCGCACATGGCGATTCCAGCCCTAATTGGGTCACCACATCGTGGCCGCCAGAGAACCTCGACATCCTCGACTACCAATGGAATCAGGTCGCCGTCCCATATTGGAAGGAACTGGCCGCGTTCGCGCTCGACAAGGGTGTGAAGTTGGCGGTGGAGGCTTGCGGTGGGCAACTCGTGCACAGCACGTCGACGATGCTGCGACTCATCGAGGCAACGGGCGGCGACGTCGTCGGCGCGAACCTCGACCCCTCGCACCTGATGTGGATGGGTGCGGACATCCCGACGGTGATCAGAACCCTGGGCGACGCGATCTTCCACGTGCATGCCAAGGACATTCGCATCAACGACTGGATCGCGGCGCGCGACGGGTTGTTGGACACGGTGCCCATCACCGAACCGGGTTCGCGCGCATGGAATTACGTAACGCTCGGACTGGGTCATCCCGGCGGCGCGACGTTCTGGGCCGACTTCGTCTACAACCTCCGGTCCGTTGGCTATGACGGCACATTGAACATCGAGCACGAGGATGCGCTGGTGAACTCGGTCGAAGGCGTAGGCCGAGCCGCCGATCTACTCAGGCATGTGGCTTTGGTCGATGCGCCGGACTGGACCCCAGCGAAGGTCTGATAGGCCAAACGACACCGGAGCGTCCCTACGTGACCTAACGCAGGTCCTCCCCGCTAGCTCCCAGGGACTCACGTGGCGCAAAGTGTCACCGCTCGATCATCTCCATCTGCGCCTCGTTGTGATGCCCACCCGACGCCGGTGTGAGCTCGTCCAGCCGCTTCATCTGATCGGCGGTCAGCACGACATTGTCCGCGGCGACGTTCTCCTCGAGCCGGGCGACGCGACGAGTGCCGGGGATTGGGGCGATGTCGTCGCCCTTCGCCAACAACCAGGCCAAGGCGACCTGCGCCGGAGTGACCCCAGCGTCGGCGGCGACCGCCTGCACCTCGTCCGCGATGCGGAGGTTGCGCTGAAAATTCTCGCCGGTGAAGCGGGGATTGGAAGCGCGGAAGTCGTTGGGGTCGAATTGGTCGATCGAGCGGATGGTGCCCGTCAGGAAGCCCTTGCCGAGCGGCGAGTACGGCACGAAGCCGATGCCGAGCTCACGCAGCAGCGGCAGCACCTGGGGTTCCTGGTCGCGGGTCCACAGTGAGTACTCCGATTGCAGCGCGGTGATCGGGTGCACGGCATGCGCCCGGCGGATGGTCGAGACCCACGCCTCCGACAGCCCGATGTGGCGCACCTTGCCCTCGGCGATCAGTTCGGCGACGGCGCCGACGGTGTCCTCTATCGGGGTGTTGGGGTCGACGCGGTGCTGGTAGTACAGATCGATCCGGTCGGTTCCGAGCCGCCTCAGCGAACCCTCAACGGCGGTGCGGATATTGGCGGGGCTGCTGTCCCGATTCCATGGGCCCTGGCCGGCGTGCGAAACGAGCCCGAATTTGGTGGCCAGTACCACGTCGTCGCGGCGGTCCTTGAGTGCCCGGCCGACGAGTTCCTCGTTGACGTAGGGGCCGTAGATCTCGGCGGTGTCGATGAAGTTCACCCCGAGGTCGAGGGCGCGGTGGATGGTGCGGATGGATTCGTCGTCGTCGGTGCCGGCTCCGGTGTAGCCGTGCGACATGCCCATTGCGCCAAGGCCGATGCGCGCTACTGTCAGGTCGCCGAGTCTTGCGTTCTTCATGTGTGATCCCTTCGTTGTGCCGCTTGGCAATTCGTCTGGCGGAGGCTAGGTGGTCCTAATTGGCTTGGTTATTAATCGCAGTTCGACGCCGTCGGGACGCCGTACTCGTCGTCGGTGACGTGGTCGCCCCACTCGGTCTCGGCCTGCCCCGACGCGGGATCCGGCGTCTCCCACATCGCCAGGTGCGTCATGAAGTGCGTGGGAGCCGCTCCGTGCCAATGCCATTCACCGGGTGGGGTGTAGACGGTGTCGCCGGAACGCATCACCACGACGTCACCGCCACGCGATTGAACCAGGCCGACGCCGTCGGTGACGTGCAGGGTCTGGCCGCACGCGTGGGTGTGCCATGCGGTGCGCGCGCACGGGGCGAACCGCACGGTGTTGACGCGCATCCGCGACGGTTCCTCGCCCTTGGCGATGACGTCGAAGTACACGTCGCCGGTGAACATCTCGGCCGGTCCCTTGGTGGACGTCCCGCGTGGGATCTTCTGCATGTCGTTCCTAATCGGGTTGGTGGGGGACCAGTTTCAGCGTCGTCGAGCGAGCCGTCGCACTGGTGATGGACTTGACCGGGCCGGGGTAGCGGCGGTACTTGCGCTGGTACGCGGCGTCGATCGCGTCGTCGTCGGCTCGATCGCTTCCGTCGACGAAGTCGACGTCAGCCGCCGCGTGGCCTGCGCTCAGCTGTCCGCGGTGGCGGGCCTGGACACCACGAAACCATGCAGCGTCCGGTCCGTTGACCGAGCGGGTGTAGAGCT
>Ga0207669_10000201_pt1 | contig 27232 bp, 28 predicted proteins | sample KBSM33metaG_FD_184329 | JGI IMG/M metagenome (GOLD analysis project Ga0207669, IMG submission 184329) | Miscanthus rhizosphere microbial communities from Kellogg Biological Station, Michigan, USA - KBS M3-3 metaG (SPAdes) (version 2) | ecosystem: Host-associated > Plants > Roots > Rhizosphere >...
GGTCGCTAAGCATGCGTTCATGCGAAATCGGGCAGGCGTAAACGGTTTGTCGGGTGCGCCCGGTTGTTCATGGGGTTTCTTTCAGGTGAAAATTTTCTCGACTTCGGCGCGCATCGCGCTTGCGCTCGGTGCCGGCGCGATGATGACGGCGAGTGGCGCCTCGATCGCCCAGACCGTGCCCGATAGCGGCGTTCCGCAAACCGGCCTGGATATCCCGGAGAACCTCCAGATCTTCGGCAAGCTCGATCCCAACGTCCGCAAGCCGACCGCTATCGTCAACGGCGTGGTGATCACCGGCACCGATGTCGACCAGCGGATGGCGCTGATCATCGCCGCCAATCAGTATCAGCTCAGCGACCAGGAGCGCGACCAGCTCCGGCTGATGGTGCTGCGCGGCCTGATCGACGAAGTGCTGCAGATCCAGGAAGCGAAGACCAACGACATCACGGTCACCCCCGCGGAGATCGATCAGGCGCTTGGGCGGGTCGCCAAGAACTTCAATCAGCCGCCGGAGAAATTTGGGCCTTATCTTCGCTCGATCGGGTCTTCGGATCGCTCGGTGCGCAAGCAGATCGAAGGCGAGCTCGCTTGGCAGCGCTACCTTCGCCGTACGGTCGAACCGCGCGTGAACGTCAGCGACGAGGAAGTGCAGTCGATCCTCGACCGCATGAGCAAGGACAAGGGTACCGAGGAATATCACCTCTACGAAATCTACAAGAGCGCGGGGACTAACCCGCAAGCCGTCGTCGCCTCGATGCAGGCAATGATGCAGGACATGAAGGACGGAAAGCAGACCTTCCGATACTTCGCCCAGACGCAGTCCGAAGCGACGACCGGTCCGAGCGGCGGCGATGACGGCTGGGTCCGTGCCTCGATGTTGCCAAGCGAAATCGCGGCCGCGGTGGGGCAGATGCAGCCTGGACAGCTGGCCGGGCCGATCGAACTCCAGGGCGGATATGACATCCTGTTTCTCGCCGAAAAGCGCCAAGTATTGGGGATCGATCCGCTGGCGGCCAAGCTCAGCCTGAAGCAGATCAAGATCACGTTCCCTGCCGGGACGACTCAAGAGCAGGCGCAGGGCCGCGCCGCCGAATTCGCCAAGGCGACCCAGGCGATCAACGGCTGCGGCGCCGCCAACCAGGCGGCCGCGGGCATGGGCGCGGAAATCGTCGACAACGATTCGCTGACGGTGCGCGATTTACCGCAGGCATTGCAGCAGATGGTCTTGAGCATGCAGATCGGACAAGCGACACCTCCGTTCGGGTCGCCGGCCGAAGGCGTTAGCGTTCTGGTGCTGTGCGGCCGCGACGATGCCAAGGCGCCCAACCTGCCCAACGCGGCCGATCTGCAATATCAGATGGAACAGGAGCGTGTGAACAAGCGCGCGCAGAAGATTCTGCGCGACCTGCGGCGCGACGCCATCGTCGAGTATCGTTGAGCGCTGAGATGACCGCCCTCCCCCCGCTGGCAGTCGCGATGGGCGACCCTGCCGGGGTCGGTTCGGAGATCATCGCCAAGGCCTGGGCCCGCCGGCGCGAAGAACGGCTGTTGCCGTTTTTCGCGGTCGGTGACGTTCGCGCGATCGCGCGAGTCTGGGGCGGTCCGGTCGCACACATCGATTCGCCGAGCGGCGCATTTGCCGCCTTCGACGACGCCTTGCCCGTGCTGAACGTGGAAAACGGCGGAGAGATCGTTCCCGGCCGCCCGGATCTGGAGGGAGCGCGTTGTGCCCTGCATTCGCTCGAACTCGCGACCGGGCTGACGCGATCCGGCGCCGCCGGTGCGCTGGTCACCGGACCGGTATCGAAGGCGCAGCTCTATCAGATCGGATTCACTCATCCTGGCCAGACCGAGTTCGTCGCTGAACGCGTCGGCGTCGCCGCCAGCGCGACCGTGATGATGCTCGCCGGCCCGACCCTGCGCGTGGTTCCGGCGACGACACATGTCGCCCTCAGCCAGGTGCCGGGGCTGATCACCACCGGTCTGCTGGTGGCGAAGGCGCTGGTCACAGCCCGCGCGCTGGCGCGCGACTTCGGCATCGCCAGCCCGAGACTGGCCTTTGCCGGGCTCAATCCGCACGCCGGCGAACAAGGCGCGATCGGGCGCGAGGAGATCGACTTGATCATCCCTGCGGTCGAGGCACTGGTGGCGCAGGGAATTGATGCGACCGGGCCGATGGCCGCCGACACGATGTTCCACGCGCGTGCCCGGGCAACCTACGATGCGGCGATCTGCTGCTATCACGATCAAGCGCTGGTACCGCTCAAGACGCTGCATTTCGACGAAGGCGTCAACATCACGCTTGGTTTGCCAATCGTGCGGACGTCGCCCGACCACGGCACGGCGTTCGGGATCGCCGGCCAGGATCGCGCCGAGCCGGGCGCGATGATCGCCGCCCTCCGCCTCGCCGCCGAAGCCGCCCAGCGCCGCGCCGACGCGCTCGTCGCGGCGTGACTTCCGATCTGCCGCCACTGCGCGAGGTCATCGCGCGCCATGGTCTGTCGGCGTCCAAGGCGCTCGGCCAGAACTTCCTGTTCGACGGCCAGTTGCTCGCGCGGATCGCGGCGATCCCCGGCGACCTTGCCGACGCGGAAGTGCTCGAAGTCGGCCCCGGTCCCGGCGGGCTGACCCGCGCGCTGCTCGCCGCCGGCGCCCGTGTCACGGCCATCGAACGCGACCGCCGCTGTCTTCCCGCGCTCGCCGAACTCGAAGCCGCCTACCCGGGCAAGCTCAGGGTGATCGAGGGCGATGCGCTCGAGGTCGATGCTCCGGCCTTGTTCGAGGGCCGGCCGCATATTGTCTCCAATCTGCCTTACAATGTCGGCACCGCATTGCTCGTCCGCTGGCTGTCGGCAGATTGGCAGCCCTGGTGGCAAAGCCTGACCCTGATGTTCCAGCGCGAGGTAGCCGAACGCATCGTCGCCACGACCGACAGCGACGCTTATGGCCGGCTAGCGGTGCTCGCGCAGTGGCGGTCGTCGGCGCGGATCGCGATGAACGTCCATCGCTCGGCGTTCACGCCGCCGCCCAAGGTGATGTCGGCGGTGGTGCATATCGTGCCCGGCGAGCAGCCCGATGGGGTTGCCTTTGCCAAGCTCGAACGCTTGACCGCAGCGGCATTCGGCCAGCGCCGCAAGATGTTGCGGCAGAGTCTGAAGAGCGTTCCGGGCGCATTGGAAGCGCTTGACCATGTCGGCATCGATCCTGCCCGACGCGCCGAGACCGTGTCGGTCGAAGAGTTCATCGCGCTCGCGCGGCGCCTTTCCTGAGCGACGCTGAAAACCCTCTCCCGCTCGCGGGAGAGGCCCGCCGCGAAGCGGTGGGAGGGTGAGGGTCTTCTTTCTTCTTCTGTTTCGACCCACGCTTGGAAGAAGGAAGAAGACCCTCACCCAACCCTCTCCCGCTTGCGGGAGAGGGCTTTAACTCGCCCTACTTCTTCTCGGTATCCGGCTCTGGAACCTTGGTCGCGGGCGCCGCGCTCGGCGGCGGGCCCTTGGCGATGACCGAGGCCAATGTCGTCGCATCGGGGCATGGCTTCTTGGCGCACAAGGTCTTGATCCGCGCCAGATTCTCGCGGGCGGCTTCCATCGCGCCCTTGGCCACGAGTGCTTCGCCCTGACCACGCAATGCGGTCACATCATTGGGCTCGATCGTCAGCGCCTCGCGATACAGGCGGATCGCCTTGCCGGGCAGACCCTGGCGTGTCGCGACCGTCGCAAGTTCCAGGAACGCCGCACGGTTGCGCGGGTCGACCGCTAGGGCGGTCTCGATCAGGTCGGTGGCGCCATCGAGGTTCCCCAACGCGGCCGCCGCGCGACCTTGCATCAGCAATGCCATCGACCGCGGATCGATCTGCGCGTCGGCGCGCTGGCCTTGCAAGGAAGTCGAAACGCTCAATCCCGCCAAGGCGATTGCGAGCGCTACGGGCGAAAAACGCATGATCGTCTCCACACGGGGCACAATGCCACCGGCTAGCATGGCCGGATCAGGCGCGCGACAAAAAAGCCGTCCGTCGCATCGTGCGCCGGGGTCAGCCGCTTGCCGACGCCGCGCGGACGTCCCTGGGGAACCGGCTGTTCGGCAGTCCAGCCAGGATGGTCGGCGAGGAAGCGGTCGACCTGCCCTGCCCCTTCCGTATCGAGCAGGGAGCAGACGATATAGATGAGGGCGCCGCCGGGTCGGACCAGGGTAGCGCCAAGATCGAGCAGGCGGGACTGCGTCGCCGCGAGGCGGGCGATCCGTGGCGGGCTCAGCCGCCAGCGCGCCTCCGGGTTGCGTCGCCAGGTGCCGGTGCCCGAACAGGGCGCGTCGATCAGCACAACATCGGCACGATCGGTCCAATCCTCCAGCGCCGCGGCTTCGCGATCGCCGTCGAGCAACCGCGTCTCGATGATCGTCGCGCCCGCGCGCTCGGCCCTTGGCGCGAGCCGCGACAGGCGCGCGCGATCGACATCGCTCGCCAGCACGATCCCGCGATTGTCCATCGCCGCGGCCAGCGCCAGCGCCTTGCCGCCCGCGCCGGCACACAGGTCGATCACTCGCATGCCGGGTTCTGCCCGCGCCGCCGCCGTGACCATCTGGCTACCGACATCCTGGATTTCGATCAGGCCATTCTGCCAGGCCGGCGTCTGATCGACCATGGTTCCGGTCGGCAACCGCAATGCGTCGGGCGCGCCATCGATCAAGCGCGCCTCGGCGAATTCGTCGGCCAGTTCGGCGGGCGTGGTCCGCAGACGGTTGACGCGAAGATCGAGCGGCGCGCGATCGATCAGGCTGGCGATATCGACCGGATCCAGTCCCGAGTCCGCCAATCGCCGGCCCAACCAGCCGGGCACCCGCGATTCGACCGCACGCGGTTCGTCGGGACCGATGTCCGGCGGCGCATGCGCCGAGCCGTCGAACATCGCCGCGACCCCCGGTTCAATCTCGGCCAGCCCCACCATCGCAGCACGCCCGGTTGCGGGCGGCTCACCAAAGCGGCGAATGGCTTCGTAGACCAGTTCGCGCACCGCCCGGCGGTCCTTCGATCCGGCATAGCGCCGCGTGGCGAAATAGCGGGCGATCAGCGTATCCGCGGCCGCGCCGCCTTCGCGTGCGGCGGCGATGACGGCGTCGAGTAACTCGATCGCCGCCGCCAGGCGTGCACCCGGCGTCATCGCGTCGGGTAGTTCGGCGCCTCGCGCGTGATCGTCACGTCGTGGACATGGCTTTCCTGCAAGCCCGCGCCAGTGATCTGAACGAATTGCGCGCGCTTCTGCAGATCGGCGATCGTGCGCGATCCGGTATATCCCATTGCCGCGCGAATGCCGCCGACCAGCTGATGGATGACGTCGCGCGCGGGTCCCTTGAACGCGACCTGGCCCTCAATGCCTTCGGGCACCAGCTTCATCTGGTCCTTGATATCACCCTGGAAATAGCGGTCGGCCGAGCCACGCCCCATCGCGCCGACCGATCCCATGCCGCGATAGGATTTGTACGCGCGCCCTTGGTACAGGAAGGTGTCGCCCGGCGCCTCTTCGGTGCCGGCGAGCAGTGACCCGATCATGCAGGTCGACGCGCCCGCCGCCAGCGCCTTGGCCATGTCGCCCGAGGTGCGGATACCGCCATCGGCGATCACCGGTACGCCTGCCTTGGCACCCTCCTCGGCGCAATCCATCACTGCGGTCAGCTGCGGGACGCCTACGCCGGCGACCACCCGCGTGGTGCAGATCGATCCCGGCCCGATCCCGACCTTGATCCCGTCGGCGCCCGCGTCGATCAGCGCGCGGGTCGCTTCGGCAGTCGCGACATTGCCCGCGATGACCTGGACCGAGTTCGACAGTTTCTTCACCCGCTCGACCGCGCGGGCGACGTCCTTGTTATGGCCATGGGCGGTATCGATCACCACCAAGTCGAGTTCGGCATCGACCAGAGCGGCGGTACGCTCGAACCCCTTGTCGCCGACCGTGGTCGCGGCGGCTACGCGCAGGCGGCCCGCCTCGTCCTTGGTCGCGTTGGGATAAGTGACCGCTTTTTCGATATCCTTTACGGTGATCAGCCCGACGCATTTGTAATCGTCGTCGACCACCAGCAGCTTTTCGATCCGGCGCTGGTGAAGCAGATGCCGAGCCTCTTCATGCCGGACGCCGATAGACGCTGTCGCCAGATTGTCTTTCGTCATCAGCTCGGAAACCGGCTGTTTGGGATTGCCCGCGAACCGCACGTCACGATTGGTCAGGATACCGACCAATTTGCCGTCGGTCTCGGTGACCGGGATACCACTGATGCGGTGATGCGCCATCAATGCCTGCGCCTCGGCGAGCGTGGCGGTCGGTGCGATCGTGATCGGGTTGACCACCATGCCGCTCTCGTAGCGCTTGACCGCGCGGACTGCGGCGACCTGTTCCTCGACCGAAAGGTTGCGGTGGAGCACGCCGATGCCGCCCAATTGCGCCATGACGATCGCCATGTCGGCCTCGGTCACCGTATCCATCGCCGAGGACAGGATCGGGATGGACAATGCGATGCCGCGAGTCAGTTGCGTGGCCGTATTGGCCTCGCTCGGAAGCACGTCGGACTCGGCCGGTACGAGCAATACGTCGTCAAAGGTCAGGCCGAGCCGGATATTCATAGGGAGCGCCAATCTCTCGAATCGCAGGTTGGCGGTCCATGTAAACGCGGGCCGCCGGATTAGCTAGGGGCGCGGGGAACGAGTCGCATTTCGCTATATTGGCGCCCATGATCTGCTACTATCGAAACGAAATCGGTGGTCCGGCCGAACGGTTTTTTGGGGGAAGTTGTGATGGGTGCAATCATCGGATTGCTGGTCGCTGTCGTCGTGCTGATCTACATCCTCAGCGCGATCAAGGTCGTGCGACAGGGATATCAATATACCGTCGAGCGCTTCGGCAAGTTCACCTATGTGGCGCAACCCGGCCTGACCTTCATCACGCCGATGTTCGACCGCATCGGCCGCCGCGTGAACATGATGGAGCAGGTCCTCGATATTCCCGGCCAGGAGATCATCACCAAGGACAATGCGATGGTCGCGGTCGACGGCGTGGTGTTCTTCCAGGTGCTGGACGCGGCGAAAGCAGCCTATGAGGTCAGCGACCTCTATGTCGCGATCATGCAGCTGGCGACGACCAATTTGCGCACGGTGATGGGCTCGATGGATCTCGACGAATTGCTATCCAAACGCGACGAGATCAACGCACGCCTGCTCTCGGTGGTGGATCACGCGACGGAGGCCTGGGGCGTCAAGATCACGCGCGTCGAGTTGAAGGACATCCGTCCGCCCGCCGACATCGTCAACGCGATGACTCGCCAGATGAAGGCCGAACGCGAAAAGCGTGCGACCATCCTCGAGTCCGAAGCAGCGCGGCAGAATGAGATCAACCGCGCCGAGGGCCAGAAGCAGGCGCAGATCCTCGAAGCCGAGGGCCGCAAGGAAGCCGCTTTCCGTGACGCCGAGGCGCGCGAGCGCTCCGCCCAGGCCGAAGCTACCGCGACCAAGATGGTGTCGGACGCGATCGAAGGTGGCAGCACCCAGGCGATCAACTATTTCATCGCACAGAAATATGTCGAAGCGATCGGGCTGTTCGCGACCTCGCCCAATGCCAAGACGATCCTGTTCCCGGTCGAGGCGACCCAGTTGATGGGCACTTTGGGCGGGATTGGCGAACTGGCGCGTGACGCGCTGGGAGGAGACGCGGGATCGCCGGGTACCGCTTCGGTGCCGCGCACACGATAGGACGATCATCATGACGCTGTTCGGAATCGATTGGAGCCTGGGCGCCTTGTGGCTTGCCGCCGCACTGGCGCTGGCGATCGCGGAACTGATCGCGCCGGGATTCTTCATGATCTTCATCGCCGCCGGCGCGGCGCTGACCGGGTTCGTCGTCCTGGCGATCCCGGGGCTCGGCTGGATCGCGCAGGCGCTGTTGTTCGCCGCGTTCAGCGCGGCCGCCGTCGCGATCGGCCGGCGATGGTATCATCGCGACCGCTTGGCCAGCCCTTCGCACGGATTGAACGACCGCACCGCCAAACTGATCGGCAAGACCGTCGAGGTATGCGAGGCGATCGTCGCCGGCGAAGGTCGAGTCAAGGTGGGTGACGGCGCCTGGAGCGCCACGGGACCAGATGCGCCCGCCGGGGCACTCGTGCGGATCACGGGTGCCACCGGGAGCGTCTTATCGGTCGAGCTCGCCTGAGCTCTTTCCCTCAGGCCTTGTTGCCGCCGCCGAACAAACTCGAGGCAAAACCGCCGAGCTGGCCCAGGATACCCGAATTCTCGCCGCTGTTGATCAAGGTCGCGAACTGACCGAGCGAGCCTTCGCCGCCGATATGGCCGACGATCTGGCTCAACACGTCAGAGCCAAGGCCGGTGGATGCGGCCGCACCTTCGACCGTATCGCCGGGCGCGGTGTGCGATTGAGCCAGCGCCATGATTGCGCTCTCGGCCTGCTCGGGCGTGATCCCTACCTTGGCTGCGAGGTTCTGGACGTCGGCGTTCGAACTTACTTGCGAGAGAATGCCATCGAGCAACGACATGGAACTTCCTTTCACCAATACGGGAGTGGAACTACTCCCACCGCCCCTCTTTAGCTCGTCCCGGCCGCGCAACAATGCGGGAATGACAGCTCGATAGCCTTAACCCGTGTGTTGCGATCGCGCACGCTCGAGGGTCGGCCGATCGAAAGCTTCGTCGCAATAGCGGCCGTTCGCATCGATCCAGTGCATGAACAAATGGGCAGACCAGCTATTGGGGTTCGGCTCGATCCGGCCGTGACGATGGTGCACGCCCTGATAAAGGACGCCGTCGCCTGCGGCCATCGGTATCGAGATAAAGGGCGCTCCCTCGAAATCGTCGACTGCCACCGGTTTGGGCTCGTCGATCCTGTCCGTGCCCACTGACAGCGCCCAAGGCCGGTTTTCACCATAGGCAATAGTGAGCGACAGGCTGTGCTCGCATGCCTGGCGGTCGGTATGAACGCGGCACACGTCGCCCTGCTGATAAATGCGCAGATAGGCGTAGGTCGGCAGCAGGGTCTGCTCGACCGTCGCAGCGATCATCGGCGTAACACCCCAGAGGAAGGCGCGCATGGGCGCATATTGCATCGAATAGACCTCGATCGCGTCCTTGCTGATCAGCGACCCGCGCGCGGTGAACTTGCTCAGCGAGCCATGCGCTTCGACCAGGTCGTTGCGCATCTGTTGATAGAACATGGCCAGCATGTCTCGCGGAAAAAGGCCCGGAAGATGCAGACACCCTTCCGACCAATAGCGCTGCGACTCAATTGCCTTCATGGCTCCCATACTACGTCCGAGTTCAAGTCTGGCGGCACATATCCCAATCGCGCCTCTGCCGAAAACAACCTGTCGCGACTATATCGCCGGAGCGGCCAATCGCGTCGGCCCTCCGGTGCATTCAACAGCGCATTGACGCACCCAACTAGCGAGCAATCGCCTGGCGCGCGCGACAGAAAGCCACGTGTCGCCGCGATATAAGTCAGCGTAATCGTGTGGTGATAGCCCTGCGTGGCATCATTCACCCCGCCGACCGCCTCGTTATAGCGGGAGATGATGGCGGGCAGATCGCGCTCGACATCGATATCGGGCCGCTCGGTCAGCAACCACAGGCACGCGGCGAGATGAGCTTCATGCGTCCACTCCGCCTTGGGCAAGGTAAGCGCTAGCAACCCCTCCCCCACATGGCGGACGGCGGCGTCATCGGCGAAGAAACGGATCGAATGGTCGGTCATTGGTCGGGCTTCCAATTGGAGAGGCCCGACTGATGACGGGCCGGATCAGGCGGTGGCGGGGGTCCGGGGCGCGGATTGTCGCACCCCTTCGTCCACATGGTCCGCGAATTGCGCGAAATTCTCGACGAACAAATCGACGAGCTTCGCCGCCGTCGCGTCGTATTCGGCCTTGTTCGCCCAGGTTTCGCGAGGATCGAGGATCGCGCTGTCGACTCCCGGCACCGCGACCGGCACCTCGAACCCGAAATTGGGATCGGTACGGAACTCGGCGTCGTTCAGGCTGCCGTCGAGCGCAGCATTGAGCAACGCGCGCGTCGCCTTGATCGGCATGCGCTTGCCGACACCATATTTGCCCCCGGTCCAACCGGTATTGACCAGCCAGCAATCGACTCCGCCCTTGGCGATCCGCTCCTTGAGCAGATTGCCATAGACCGACGGGTGGCGTGGCATGAACGGCGCGCCGAAGCAGGTCGAGAAGGTCGCTTCGGGCTCGGTCACACCAATCTCGGTGCCGGCGACCTTGGCGGTATAACCCGACAGGAAGTGGTACATCGCCTGGTCGGGCGTCAGCTTGGCGATCGGCGGCAGCACGCCGAACGCGTCAGCAGTCAGCATCACGATGTTGCGCGGCACCGGCCCCATGTTCGCGGCGGACGCATTGGGAATGAAGTCGATCGGATAGGCGCCGCGCGAATTCTCGGCGAGACTGTTGTCGTCGAGGTCGAGGATCCGCGTTTCCGGATCCATCACGACATTCTCCAGCACAGTGCCGAAGCGCTTGGTCGTCGCGAAAATCTCCGGTTCGGCCTCAGCCGACAGGCGGATCATCTTGGCGTAGCAGCCGCCCTCGAAATTGAACACCGCGTCGTCCGACCAGCCATGCTCGTCGTCACCGATCAGCGTGCGGCTGGCGTCCGCGGATAAAGTCGTCTTGCCAGTGCCCGACAGGCCGAAGAACACCGCCGAGCCGCCTTCCGGTCCGATATTGGCCGAGCAATGCATCGGCATGATGCCCTTGACCGGCAGCAGATAGTTGAGGAGCCCGAACACCGACTTCTTCATCTCGCCGGCATATTCGGTGCCGCCGATCAGGATCAGCTTCTCGCTGAAATTGACCGCGATCACTGTTTCCGTGCGACAGCCATGGCGCTCGGGGTCGGCGCGGAAGCTCGGCAGGTCGATGATCGTATAGTCGGCAGCGAAGTGCGCTAGGTCGTGCGCCGCCGGGCGGACCAGCATCGTGCGGATGAACAGGCTGTGCCAGGCATATTGCGTGACGACGCGGACGTTGACGCGGTTCGACGGCTGCGACCCGCCGTACAGATCCTGGACGAACAAGGTGTCCCGGTTCGCCAGCTCGGTGAGGAAATCGGCCTTGAGCGCCGCGAACGCGTCGGGGCTCATCGGCTTGTTGGTCTTGCCCCACCAGACGGTCGACTCGGTTTCGGCATCGCGGACGATGAACTTGTCCTGCGCGGAACGTCCGGTATGCCGACCAGTCGCAACCACCAGCGGCCCGTCGGCGGCGAGATGCCCCTCGCCACGCGCAATGGCATGTTCGACCAAAGCGGCCGTTTCGAGATTCCAGTAAAGCTTGGCGGCAGTGACAATGCCCTGCACGTCCAGCCCCTGCGCGGGGACTCGATTGATCATTCTTCCTCCGAATATCGACGCTGCGGGTTTACCCCGCATACGTATGCATCCTCGTTATCCCGGGCGCATAGAACTGCTCCATGCGCCCGTCAAATGGGCGAATGGTTTACCCCCGCAAAGGTTTCGCCTAGGCGTGTCCGCAACAAGTTTTGGGAATGTCCGTACGATGACGGCCACCATCGCGCTCGTCGATGACGATCGCAACATCCTGACGTCGGTGTCGATCGCGCTGCAGGCCGAGGGTTTCCTGACCCGGGTCTATTCGGACGGCGAGACCGCGTTGAAGGCGCTGGTCGACAATCCGCCGGATCTGGCGATCTTCGACGTGAAGATGCCGCGGATGGACGGATTGGAACTGCTGCGGCGGCTTCGCGAGAAGAACCAAATCCCGGTCATCTTCCTGACCAGCAAGGACGACGAGCTCGACGAGGCGTTGGGCCTGGCAATGGGCGCGGACGATTATATCGCCAAGCCGTTCAGCCAGCGCCTGTTGATCGCCCGCATCCGCGCGATCCTGCGGCGTACCGAATTGAGCCATGCCAGTGCCGGCAGCGACGAGCCGCCCGCCGAAACCGCGATCGACCGCGGGCGGCTGCAGATGGACCCCGCGCGGCATCGCGTGACCTGGGCCGGCGACAACGTGACGTTGACCGTGACCGAATTCCTGATCCTCGAGGCGCTTGCGCAGCGACCCGGCGTGGTCAAGACGCGCAACCAGCTGATGGACGCGGCGTATCAGGACGACATCTATGTCGACGACCGCACGATCGACAGCCACATCAAGCGCGTCCGGCGCAAGTTCCGCGAGGTCGATGCCGAATTTGATGCGATCGAAACGCTCTATGGCGCCGGCTACCGCTTCTCGGAGGAGTGAGGCGGAGGGTGAAGGCCGCGACCTGACGCTGAAATGGTCGGGTCGGATTTCGCTCACCGCGCGCATTCTCGCGCTCAATATCTTCGCGCTGGCGCTGCTCGCGGGCGGGTTCTTCTATCTCGATTCGTACCGGACGCGGATCCTCGACAACCGCACCGCCCAGGCGAGTCGCGAAGCGCGGCTGATCGCGGCGGCGATAGTGTCGACGCCGGCCGATCACCGCGGCGACCTGGCGCTGCGCCTCGCCCGCGATACCGATACACGCATCCGGCTGTTCGCCGCTGACGGTACGCCGATCGCCGATACCCGTGCGATGGGGCTGCGCAATTTCGTGCTGATCGACCCGAATAAGGAGGGTTGGGGCCTGCAGGCGGCGCGCTTTTTGGATGCGATCATCGATACCGTGGTCAACGCCCCGCGCGCGCCGCTCTATCGCGAGCGCAAGGTCGGCACCGAATGGCCCGATGTCCGCACCGCGCGCACCACGCAAGTCGCGCCGGCGACGGTGTGGCGCGCGCCCGATCGTACGCCCGTCATCACCGCGGCGGCGGGCCTGGGCGACGGCGAGGTCGTGATGACGACGGTCAATGCCCGCGACGTGACCCAGACGGTGCGGCTCGAACGTTTCCGGCTGGGGGTCGTGCTGGCGATCGTTACCCTGGTGTCGATCTTCCTGTCGTTGTTTCTGGCGCGGACGATCGTGCGACCGTTGCGCCGCCTGTCGCGCGCTGCGGTCCGGGTCCGGCTGGGACGCGCGCGCGAAGTCGTCGTCCCGCGACTGCCATCGCGCCGCGATGAGATTGGCAGCCTCGCCCGCGCGCTCAGCGACATGAGCCAGGCGCTGCGGGCGCGAATCGACGCCACCGAGGCCTTCGCCGCCGACGTCACGCACGAAATGAAGAACCCCCTCGCCTCGCTGAGATCGGCGGTCGACGGGCTGGCGAATGTCAAGGATCCGGCGCTGCAGGAGCGGTTGCTGGCGATCGTGCGCGACGATGTCCACCGGCTCGACCGACTGATCACCGACATTTCGGAGGCGTCGCGGCTCGATGCTCAGCTCAGCCGCGCCAAGTTCGACGCGGTCGACGTGCTGGCGATGCTCGCCGCGCTGATCGAGCAGCGCGGCACGCGCGGGATCGAACGTGGCGTGCGCATCCGGTTCGACAATCGCGCGCGCGGCGATGCGCTGGTGATGGGCGAAGGCGCGCGGCTGGAACGGGTGTTCGAGAATCTGTTCGACAATGCTGTTTCCTTCTCTCCCGACAATGGCCTGATCACCGTCGCAGCCACACTTGCCGACGACGATCTGGTGATCCGCGTCGAGGACGAAGGCCCCGGGGTTCCCGAAGAAGCGCGCGAAGCGGTATTCCGACGTTTCCAGTCGATCCGCCCGGAAAATGAGGAATTCGGCAAGCATTCCGGGCTAGGCCTCGCCATTGCGCGCACGATCGTCGAGGGGCATCAGGGCACCATCGCGGTCGAATCGCGTGAAGACCGTCTGAGTGGGGCCAGATTCGTCGTTCGGCTACCGCTCGCTCCAGGCTAGGGAGGCAGCCATCGCGACCGGGCTCTCGTTCGAAACACTCCATGTCTCCAGCGTCGCCATCGACGGGCGCGCGGTGTTGATCGAAGGCGAATCGGGGGCGGGCAAGTCCGACCTCGCGCTGCGCCTGATCGATCGCGGGGCTATGTTGATCAGCGACGATTACACGTTGCTCCAGCGCGCCGGTGGCGAACTGATCGCGTCGCCGCCCGACACGATCGCCGGCAAGATCGAGGTACGCGGCCTGGGCCTCCTGCCGATGCCGCATGTCGACAAGATGCCGGTCGCCCTGCTCGTCCATCTGACCGATTCGCCCCAGCGAATGCCGCTTGCCGACGAAGTCCGCCGAATCGCCGGGATCGACATCCGCGAAGTGGCGATTGATCCGCAGAGCGCCTCCGCTGCAATCAAGGTCGAACTCGCGCTGCGGCACCTGGCCGGCGCGAAGGCGTGACACGCGCCAAGGAGATCCTGCTCGTCACCGGCCTGTCCGGCGCCGGCAAGTCGACCGTGCTCAAGACGCTCGAGGATCTCGGCTGGGAAACCGTCGACAATCTGCCGCTGCGACTGCTCGATCGATTGCTGAGCACGCCCCTGTCGGAAAGCACCGAAAGCGATTCGCCGCTCGCGGTCGGCATCGGCGCCCGGACCCGCGATTTCGACCCCGACAGCATCGTCAAGCGCATCAAGAAGCTGCGCGCCGAGCATGGCTACGACATCGGCACCCTGTTCCTCGATTGCAGCGGTGCCGAGCTCGAGCGGCGTTATGCCGAGACGCGGCGGCGCCATCCGCTTGCGCTCGATCGCCCGGCGAGCGACGGCATCGCACGCGAACGCGAGCTGCTCGCCCCGCTGCGGCGCTGGGCCAACCGGCTGATCGACACGACCGATCTGTCGTCGAACGAGCTGGCGCAACAGGTGCGAGCGACCTTCGGCGGCGATGGTCTGGGCGAGCCGACCCTGTCAGTCATGTCGTTCGGCTATGCCCGCGGTATCCCGCGCAACGCCGATTTGATGTTCGACATGCGATTCCTGCGCAATCCGCATTGGGACGAGAAACTGCGCCCCGGAACGGGACTCGACCCCGATGTCGCCGCCTATGTTGCCGCGGATCCAGCCTATGATGACGCCATGAAGCAGATCGAGGACCTGCTCCTACTCCTCCTGCCGCGCTACCGGGCCGAAGGAAAAGCCTATGTTACCATAGCCTTCGGCTGCACCGGCGGGCGCCACCGGTCGGTTCACGTCACGGAACGGGTCGCGAAGCGGTTGCGCGACGCCGGGTTTTCGCCCACGGTCACGCATCGAGATCTAGGGGCGGCACCGCAGGACTCCTTGGAGGGTGCGCCGCGGACGGGTTTGGGATAGTAAGCAAACGCATGATCGGTCTTGTTTTGGTGACGCACGGACGGCTCGCGTCCGAGTTCGTGACCGCAATGGAACATGTCGTAGGTCCGCAGGAGCGCGTCGAAGCGATCGCAATCGGCCCTGACGACGATATGGAAGCACGCCGCGCCGATATCGCCGCGGCGATCGGCAAGGTCGATGACGGCAAGGGCGTGATCGTCCTGACCGACTTGTTCGGCGGCACGCCGTCCAACCTCGCCATTTCGCTGCTCGAACGCGGACGGGTCGAAGTGATCGCGGGAATCAACCTGCCGATGCTGATTCGCCTGGCCTCAGCCCGCAAGTCGATGAAGGTCGTGGACGCGGTGATCGCCGCGCGCGAGGCGGGGCGGAAATATATCGCGGTGGCATCTGAGGCGCTCGGCGAGGCCGCTGCCTGATGCCGGCGATCAGCCGCTCGGTGCAGATCGTCAACAAGCGCGGCCTGCATGCGCGGGCATCGGCCAAGTTCGTCACTCTCGCCTCGACCCAGCCGGTCGAGATTCAGGTCGTCAAGGATGGTCCCGCAGTCACCGGCACCTCGATCATGGGGCTGATGATGCTGGGCGCGGCGATGGGCGATACGATCACGATCAGCGCGGACGGCGATGGCGCGGAGAGCGCGGTTGGTGCGCTGTGCGAGCTGGTCGAGGCCAAGTTCGGCGAGGATTGAGCGAGCGCAGGCGACATAGCGGCGCTATGTCGCCGAATGGCGCCGCTCCGGCCGGCGTCGTGCAACGACGACCGACGGCGTGGCGTTGCCACGCCGCAACGCGATAGGTCCCTTCATGCCCCGCGAGATCACCGCCTTCTCCAACACCCTGGTCAAGCGCGTCCGCAGCCTGCGCGACAAGAAGCACCGCAGGGCCGAGGGACTGTTCCTGGCCGAGGGTCTGCGCATTCTGACCGAGGCGCGCGAAGCCGGGCGCCTCCCCCACTTTCTATTCTTCGCCGCCGACAGCGCGAAGCACGCATTGGTCGTCGCGCTGATCGCCGCGGTTGAAGCCGCAGGCGGCGAAGCCATCGAGACCAGCCACGACATCCTCTCCAAATTGTCGGGCAAGGACAATCCGCAGGCAGTGGTCGGGGTGTTTCCCGAATTCACCACGCCGCTCGACGCGCTCGACCGTTCGACCGCACCGATCTGGCTGGTCGCCGAGCGGCTGCGTGACCCCGGCAATCTCGGCACCATCCTGCGTACCGGCGATGCGGTCGGCGCTGGCGGACTCATCCTGGTCGACGATTGCGTCGACCCTTTCTCGGTCGAGGCGGTCCGCGCGAGCATGGGCGCGCTGTTCACGGTTCCGATCGCGCAGGCGCGCTGGGACCAGTTCTTGCCCTGGTTGCGCTCGGGCCCGGGCCAACTCGTCGGGCTCAGTCTGCAAACCGACCATGATTATCGCGGCGCGAACTATAAGGCGCCGACCTTCCTGCTCACCGGCAACGAGGCGCAGGGCCTGCCCGAAGCCTATGAAGCCGAGTGCGACCTGCTGGTCAAATTGCCGATGCTGGGCAAGGCCGACAGCCTGAACGCCGCGGTCGCGACCGCGGTGATGGCGTATGAAGTACTCGCCCAACATCGCTGATGAATATGGCCGACATGGCCGGTTCAGCCGGATTGGGCTATAAGCCCGAGCGAAGGAGAGATGCCATGAAGCTCGCCGCGACCCTCGCCCTCCCCGCGCTATTCCTCGCTTTGCCCGCCTCGGCCAGGACTGAAACCTATCGCGCCGTCGGCACCGAACCCGGTTGGACGCTGACCATCGACCGCGGCTGGATCACTTATGCCGGCGATTATGGAAAGACCCGGATTCGGATCAAGGCGCCCGCAGCGCGGCCCAGTTTCAACGGACGGCGCTATGTCACGCGGCGGATCGTCGTCGATATCACCCGCGCGCCGTGCAGCGACGGGATGAGCGACCGCAAATTTCCCGACCGCGTCACCGTCACGATCGGCCGGCGCAGCGTCAAAGGCTGTGGCGGCGATCCCGTGCTGGATAAAGCCGCGCTCGACGGATCGCGCTGGACGATTGCCAGCATCGACGGACGCCCGGTGCGCACCGCCCGTGCGACCGAGATACGCTTCGAAGGCGACCGCATCACGGGAAACGCCGGCTGCAACAGCTTCGGCGGCGGCTACCGCATCGACCGTGGCAATCTGAGCGCAAGCCGGGTGATCTCGACCAAGATGGCGTGTCCGGGGCCGGGCATGGAGGTCGAGGGTAAGTTCCTGGCGATCATTGCCGGCCCTGCCCGCATCGCGATGCGCGATCGAGCGCTCACCTTGTCGAGCGCCAGCGGCAACGCCACGCTAACCCGCATTGACTGAGATCCTCGGATTGTAGCGATCGCCCGAGCCCCTTCTTCATGTCGCCATCGTCGCGGCGAGGCGAACGGCGTCAGGTCGTCTTCTTGCGCTGTTCCTTGATATATTCGATCTCGCCCAGCGATTTTGGCTCATCCGGAACGATCGCCAGGCATTTGCGATAGGCGGCTTCGGCATCGTCGAGCCGTCCGAGTTCGACGAAATCGAAACCAATCCCGCGAAACGCCACGCACCTTTCGTAGTCGCGCCGCTGGGGAGTGAAAGTCGCCGCAGCCTCGGCGCTCTTGTAAGTGTCGATCGAGTGCTGCCATTCTTTCTTCTTCAGAAGAACATAGGCCAACTCATTGAGATATCTAGCGTGCTTCGGCGCAAATGTGACCAATCTCTCGAACGCCGATTGGGCATCGTCGAGGCGATCGAGATCGACCAACGCGAATGCTTTGACATAAAGCGCGTCGCACCACGTCACCGTCACGAGACGAACATTGTCCGCACCGCCCTCGGCTGTGGTCAGATAATAGCCGTCCTGTTCGGCTGTCTGCGAACAGAAGATATGGCGCTTCTCGCCCGAAAATTCCTTGTCGAATGACGCGACGACAGGCTCGACCATCGCCAGCGCTCGCGCCGGATCGCCGGCCTGAATCGCAGAGAAAGCCTGGCTGATTGTCGCCTCCGCGACGGAGTCGCGATCTTTGCCCTGCCCCGTCGCGACAATCGGCGCCGCCGTCAGCATCGCGGCAATCAGCAAACCGGCCATTTTCGTCATCGACCCGCTCCCCAACAGGCACGAGGATCACCCCTCCGACGAACGATCCCCTATCTCGCCGACCGACGCAAGCTTCACTAGCGGGCGTGGCGACTGCTCGACCATCGGCGGCGACTCGATTGCCCGCCCGCCCGTGTCGATATTGAAATCCTCGAACCGTTTGGCCTGGGTCAGCACTTGCGTCTCCAGGCTGCCGACGAACGCGTTATAGGCATCGTTGGTGAGCCCGATATTGCGCCCCAACCGCGCGACATGGCCGCCCATCACCGACAGGCGGGTGTAAAGCTCCTTGCCCAGTTCGGCGATCTGCCGCGCTTCTCCGGCCAGTTTCTCCTGCCGCCAGACCGCGGCGACGGTTCGTGCGATCGCGATCAAATTGGTCGGCGTTGCCAGCAGGACGCGGCGTTCGAATGCGAAATCCCACAGGGTCGGGTCTTGCTCGAGCGCGGCGGACAGGAAATGCTCTCCGGGCACGAACATGATCACGTAATCGGGCGCATCGTCGAATTGCGTCCAATAGGCCTTGGCGCCGAGCGCCTGGACGTGTGCGCGCATCGACGCGGCGTGGCGCACCAGCCCGGCCGCCCGTTCCGTGTCGTCGATCGCGCCGAATGCGTCCTGATAATCGTTGAGCGACACCTTGGCGTCGATCACCAGCGCGTTTCCGCCCGGCACGCGGATGATGACGTCGGGCCTGAGCCGTCCGCCCTCGCCATCGTCGACGCTGACTTCGGCCTGGAAATCGGCATGCTCGCTCAGCCCGCATGTCTCGAGCACGTTGCGCAATTGCTGCTCGCCCCAGCGCCCGCGCGCCTTGGGCGCGTTGCGCAGGGCATTGACCAGCTTGGAGGCTTCGGAGCGAACCGATTCCTGCCCGACCCGCATTGCCTCGATCTGGCCGTGGAGCGTACCGAACGCGTCGCGGCGATCGGCCTCTACCTTGGCCACGCCCTCCTCGTAGCGCTGCAGACGCTCATGGACGGGCTGGAGCAAGGCGCGGAGATGCTGGCCACTGGTCGCTTCAGATTCCTTGAACCGCTCGTCGGCACGCTGGAGGAATTTGGTCTGAGCATCGTCTAGCAGCCGCTGGCCGACCTCGGCGAATTGTGCGGCCAGCGCGTCCTTCGCCGCGACGATCTCGGTCAGCCGCGCCTCGAACGCCGCCTCGCGCTCGCGCGACGCCGCCTGGTGCGCATCGAGGGCGCGCATCGTCGTGTCGCGCGCGGCCGTCACCTCGATCAACTGCCGGCGCGTCACTTCATGCTGCTCGGCATGGACTTTGGCCGCAGCCAATTCGGCCACACCGCGGCGCGACGCGAACAGCCAGCCGATCACCAGGCCGACGACGAGCGCACCCAACGCAACGATCAACGTTTCAACCACAATTCACCCGCAAGACCCGACCAATCGCCGGAACATAGATCGAACGACGATGCCAGGACAGCCCCAATTTCGTTACGACTGCGGGGTGACGACCACCGCTTGGGGCGGCTAAGAACGCGCATGCTCTCCGATATCGAGATTTCGCGCGCCGCGACGCTCCGGCCCATCCAACAGATCGCCGAGAAGGCGGGCATTTCGGTCGACGCGGTCGAACCCTATGGCAAATACAAGGCCAAGCTGATCCGCGAGCACCTCCCGGTCCCGCGTGACCTCGGCAAATTGATCCTGGTCACCGCGATCAGTCCGACTCCCGCCGGAGAAGGCAAGTCGACCACTTCGGTCGGGCTCGCCGATGCGCTCAACCGGATCGGCAGGAAGACGATGCTGGCGCTGCGCGAGCCGAGCCTGGGGCCGTGCTTCGGCACCAAGGGCGGCGCCACCGGCGGCGGCTATGCCCAGGTGGTGCCGATGGAGGACATCAACCTTCATTTCACCGGCGATTTCCACGCCATCACCAGCGCGCACAATCTGCTCGCGGCGATGATCGACAACCATATTCATTGGGGCAACGCACTCGATATCGACGTGCGCCGGATCGTCTGGCGGCGCGTGCTCGACATGAACGACCGTGCGTTGCGCGACATCGCGCAGTCGCTCGGCGGCGTCGCCAACGGTTTCCCGCGTGAGAGCGGGTTCGACATCACTGTCGCGAGCGAAGTGATGGCGATCCTGTGCCTGGCGGAGGATCTGGAGGATCTCGAAGTACGGCTCGGCAGGATCGTCGTTGCCTATACGCGCGATCGCCAGCCCGTCACCGCGCGCGACCTGAAAGCGGACGGCGCCATGGCGGTGCTGCTCGCCGAGGCGATCAAGCCCAATCTGGTCCAGACGCTGGAGGGCAATCCGGCGCTGATCCATGGCGGCCCGTTCGCCAATATCGCGCATGGCTGCAATTCGGTAATCGCGACCAACACCGCGCTTGGCCTGGCCGATTATGTCGTGACCGAAGCCGGGTTCGGGGCGGATCTGGGCGCGGAGAAGTTCTTCGACATCAAATGTCGCCAGGCCGACCTCAAGCCTTCCGCGGCGGTAGTCGTCGCAACGATCCGCGCGCTCAAGATGAATGGCGGCATCGCCAAGGCCGATCTCCGGCAACCCGACCCTGAGGCGGTGCGCCGCGGCGGGGTCAATCTCGCGCGGCACCTGGAGAATGTCCGCCAATTCGGTGTCCCCGTGGTCGTCGCGATCAACCGCTTCGACAGCGATACCGAGGACGAGATGCGCGTCGTGCGCGAGATCGCTGCCGCCAACGGCTGCGAGGCGATCATCTGCACGCATTGGGCCGATGGCAGCGCTGGCGCCGAAGCGCTGGCGCATCACGTCGCCGCGCTGGCCGACGGCGGCGGCGCGCAATTCGCGCCGCTCTATGACGATGCGATGCCGTTGTTCGACAAGATCAACACGGTGGCGACGCGGATCTACCGCGCCGAACACGCCACCGCCGAGCCAAGCGTGATGGCGCAGCTCAAACGCTGGGAGGACGCGGGATACGGGCACCTCCCCGTCTGCATGGCGAAGACCCAATACAGCTTCTCCACCGACCCGGCGAAACTGGGCGCCCCGGTCGGCCATATCGTCCCGGTGCGCGAAGTGCGGCTGGCCGCCGGCGCCGGCTTCGTCGTCGCGATCTGCGGCGAGATCATGACCATGCCGGGACTGCCGCGCGTGCCGGCGGCCGAGGGGATCAGGATCGGGCCGGCTGGAGAAATAGAGGGGTTGTTCTGATCTCTCCCCTCCCGCTCGCGGGAGGGGTCGGGGGAGGGCAGGTTGATCGATAGGGCGGGGCCTAGACGAACAGCCCCTCCCCTAGCCCCTCCCGCAAGCGGGAGGGGGTTTTGGCGCTAGCCGATGCGGCTTGAGATGCCAGCTTTCGCTGGCGTGACGACTTTAAGGATACACGCCGTCGAACGGCACGATCGTCGCGGTCAGGCCATGATCGACATCAAGGCACCGCCAGTTCACGCTGATCGCATCGGGATGCGAGCGTGGTCGATAGAAGCTCTTGATCCCGCAATGCTGGCAGAACAAGTGCCGCGCTCGCCCCGAGCCGAAGCGGTAGAGCGTGAGATCGCCGCGACCCTCGGTCTGGCGAAAACGCGGTTCGGGGATGATCAGGTGGAGATAGCCGGTCATCTTGCAGACCGAGCAATCGCAGTCGAGCAGCTCGACCTCGGGACTTTCGAGGCGCACCTCAAACCGGACGTGGCCGCAATGGCAGCCGCCTTCGACGGTGATCAAGCCGCCTTCCGAGCCTTGGCCAGCTTTTTCATGATCATGTCGCGCTTGAGCCGCGAGATGTGGTCGGTGAACAGCACGCCGTTCAAATGGTCGATCTCGTGCTGGATGCACGTCGCCATCAGGCCGTCCATTTCTTCCTCATGCGGCTTGCCGTCGCCGTCGAGCCACTTCACGCGACAGCGCGCGGGGCGCGCGACCTCGGCATATTGCTCGGGGATCGACAGGCAGCCTTCGTTATAGACCGCCATTTCGTCGCTGACCCAGAGCAGTTCCGGGTTCACGAACGCGACGGGCTTGCGCACGGGCTCGCCACCTTCTTCCTCGGGCTCCTGCAGGTCGATGACGACGAGGCGCTTCTCGATCCCGACCTGGATCGCGGCGAGGCCGATGCCGCGCGCGGCGTACATCGTCTCGAACATGTCGGCGAGCGTGGCGCGGATCGAATCGTCGACCTCGCTGACGGGCGCGGCAACCGCGCGCAGGCCGGGATCGGGTACTTCGAGTATGGTAAGAACAGTCATGTCGTGTCAGCTATGAAAGCGCCGCTGGCGCGTCAAGGATGGTTCCCGCCGAAACGCCGTCGATTTACGCGAAGCCAAGCGAATTTTCGCGCAGAGGCATGGCCGCAAGCCTGAACTCCTTTACCTGACCAACCCCGAACAATCACCGCCCAGGACCGAGCGCACGCCACCCACGTCGACGGCGAGCAGGCGGCGATCGGCTTTCGCGACCAGGTAGGTGATGATCATATCCGATCGTGTGCCGACCTCGATTTCCCAGGCCGCTATCGGGCCGGCACCGAATTCCCTTGCCGAAATGGAACGCCTGACATCGATCCGCGTCATGCCGGGCCCGCGACCAAAATGGAACATGGGCAATTCGAAATGGGCGCCCTCGGCAAGCGGCAGCGCGGCCAGGACGAATTCGATCGTCTCGTCGTCCCAAACCATCCCCGGCAGGGGAACGGTGGTCGCATGGCGGCGTCCGTCTCCCCCGGTGACCGTCCCCCGCGCTTTGCCGTCGCGATAACGTACCGACAGGTCGGTCTCGCCATCGGTCTCTTCGATCGTGCGGATCGGCCGCAGGCTGGGAAACGCCACTTCGATCCGGCTGGACAGCAGCGGACCGCCGTTGAAGCGCGAGGCGACCGTGATCATCAGCCGGCTGTGGTCGAGCCGCTCGACACGGCGCAGGACGTTGCCGGCGGATTTGCCCTGCTCTGGCGCAGCGACCGTGTAGCAAGCATCGCCGACCGGCAGCAGCGCACCGTCGATCGGCGGCAGATTTTCCGTAGGCGTGGTCGTGACCGCCGCCCAGATCAGCAAGGCCGGGATTATCGGCACATATTCTCCTGATGTCGTTCGGACCTCTAGCTGCGTCTTTCCGTTCGGCGCAAATTCGCTGCAGTCGCCGCCGGATTGCCCCGCGGACACGCCAGGCTGCGGATCATAATGCTACGGTTCGCTACGGCCGATGCTACTCTCAAGGCGATTGGTGGGGATCAACCCCGCAGTCGCGTCAAAAGGGTTGTAGTTTATGGGGATAATGCAGCGGGTCGTGGTGTCGGGTAAAGTGCACCAGGTCGGCTTCAGGGATTTTGCCATCCGCAAGGCACAGGCCTTGGGGGTCACCGGCTGGGTGCGCAACCGCAACGACGGCACGGTCGAGATATTGGCGTCCGGGGAGGAGGATGCGGTCGCCTCGCTGGTCGAGGCATGCCGCGCGGGCCCGCCATTGGCGCGGGTCGACCATGTCGAAGCCTATGTCGAAGCGGGCCAGCCGGTGAAAGGATTTACCAAGCGGTTTACGGCATAACCGCGCCCGAGCGCTGGTCGGAGGTCACTTCTTGAACGGATCTTTCGACGGCGTCTGGCCGGCAAAGGGATCGCCGACTTCCGATTTCATGCTGGCCGTACACCGGCGCAGATAGTCGAACGCCTGTCCGGTATCTTCGTCGGTCAGCGGTGTCTCGGCAAGTTCCTTGTCGCCCATCGTGATGCGGATGTTCACGCTGGCCCGAAGCATCCCGATATAAGCATCGTTGGACCCGTCGAGGAACAGCGCAACTCCGGGCGGTAAAGTGCCTGACACGCTCGATCCGTACGCGGTCTTGACCCGATCCAGCGAACCGAATTGCACGCGGAGATCATATTGGCCATCGTCGTTGACCGACTGCCAATTCCGATTCATGAGCTTGATGTAGAGTTCGGTGTTTTTCTGCGCCGTTGAAAAGGCGATGTTCGTGCCGTCGGGGAGATCGGCGCGCATCCAGCAATCGTTCGAATAGCGATAGACCGTCCACCGCCCGATCGCCTTCTTGACCGTATAGTCCTGACCGGCCGCCGGCACGGCCAGGACAAACGCGCCGATCAGCGCAATCAATCGAACCACCATAACGCCCTCCCCGTTATGGCCCGCTTCTACCGCGTCAGCTTCTTGTAGGCGAGCGCCGTCGGACGATCCGCGGCGTCGCCCAAGCGGCGACGCTTGTCTTCCTCGTACGATTCGAAGTTCCCCTCGAACCATTCGACATGGCTGTTGCCTTCGAACGCCAGGATGTGCGTCGCCAGGCGATCGAGGAAGAAGCGGTCGTGGCTGATGACCACCGCGCAGCCGGCGAAATTCTCGATCGCTTCTTCGAGCGCGCCGAGCGTTTCGACGTCAAGGTCGTTGGTCGGTTCGTCGAGCAGCAGGACGTTGCCGCCGCGCTTGAGCATCTTGGCGATGTTGACGCGATTGCGCTCGCCGCCCGACAGCTTGCCGACATTCTTCTGCTGGTCGGCGCCCTTGAAGTTGAACGCGCCGACATAGGCCCGGGTCGACTGGTCGAAGCCGTTGACCTTCATCGAATCGAGCCCGTCGGAGATTTCCTCCCAGACATTGTTCTTGTCGTTGAGATGATCGCGGCTCTGGTCGACATAGCCCAGCCGAACGGTGGTACCGATGTCGATCGTCCCGGCATCGGGCTGTTCCTGCCCGGTGATGAGCTTGAACAAAGTCGATTTACCCGCGCCATTCGGCCCGATCACCCCGACGATGCCGCCGGCCGGCAGCGTGAACGACAGATTCTCGAACAGCAATTTGTCGCCATAGGATTTCGAGAGGTTCTCGACCTCGATCACCTTGCCACCCAATCGCTCGGGCACCTGGATGACGATCTGCGCCTTGCCCGGCGAGCGGTTCTGCTGCGCCTCGACCAGCTGGTCGAACTTGGCGATACGCGCCTTGGACTTGGTCTGGCGCGCCTTGGCGCCTTGCCGGATCCATTCGAGCTCGTCCTTGATCGCCTTCTGGCGCCCGGATTCTTCGCGCTCCTCCTGCTCGAGGCGCTTCGACTTCTTCTCGAGATAGGTCGAGTAATTGCCTTCGTACGGGAAGTATTTGCCGCGATCGATCTCGAGGATCCAGCCGACCACATTGTCGAGGAAATAGCGGTCGTGGGTGATCATCAGCACCGCGCCGTGATATTCCTTGAGATGGTTTTCCAGCCACTCGACGCTTTCCGCATCGAGGTGGTTGGTCGGTTCGTCGAGCAGCAGGATCGACGGCTTCTGGATCAGCAGCCGGGTCAGCGCGACCCGGCGTTTCTCACCGCCCGACAGGCTGGTGACCGGCGAGTCCGACGGCGGGCAGCGCAATGCTTCCATCGCCAATTCGAGCTGGCTGTCGAGCGTCCAGCCGTCGACCGCGTCGATCTTGCCCTGGAGATCGCCCATCTCCTCCATCAGCGCGTCGAAATCGGTGTCGTCCTTGGGATCGCCCATTTCGGCCGAGATCGCGTTGAAGCGGTCGACCATGTCGGCCGTGGCGCGCGCGCCGTCCTTGACGTTCTCGAGTACCGACTTGTTCGGATCGAGCTCGGGCTCCTGCGCGAGATAGCCGACGGTGATGTTCTCGCCCGGCCACGCCTCACCCGAATAATCCTGGTCGATGCCGGCCATGATCTTCATCAGCGTCGACTTGCCGGCGCCGTTGGGGCCGACGATGCCGATCTTGGCGCCGTGATAGAATTGCAGATTGATGTTGCTCAGCACCGGCTTCGGGGCGCCGGGGAAGGACTTGGTCATGTCCTTCATGACATATGCGTATTGGGCGGCCATGGCGGCACGTTGCTCCGTGTTTTGAAATTGCCGGAAAAGTTGAGCGGGCAGATAGCGATTGGGTGGCCGATTGGAAAGCCCCGCTAGGCTTGCTCGGCGGAGCGTATCGGCTCTAAGCAACGGGTCCTCCCAGCGCCGTCCGGCGTCATGGGACTCCGTTCGTCGCAGGAGACCTGAACCTATGCGCATCCCGCTGATGCTGTCCGTCGCCACGCTTGCCCTTACCTTCCCCTCGATCGGCCTCGCGCAACGCAATGCGGTGCCCGAGCCCGCCAAGGTCGATCCCGCCGTCGCCAAGGCGCGCGACGCCGCGCTCAAGGATCAGGTCGCCTGGGACATCGTCGAGGACCTGACCACCGAGGTCGGTCCGCGGCTGGCGGCGACCGAAGCCGAAGCGCGCGCCCGGGCCTGGGCCGTGATCCGCCTGAAGAAGCTCGGTTTCCAGAACGTCCATATCGAAACCTACAAGATGCCGGTCTGGGTGCGCGGCGCGGAGACGGCCGAGATTGTCGGTCCCTATCCGCAGAAGCTCATCGTCGCGGCGCTCGGCCGATCGGGCGCGACTCCGCCGGAGGGCATTACCGCACCGGTCGTCTATTTCCCGACGCTCGGCGACCTGGTCGCAGCGCCCGACGGCAGCCTGAAGGGCAAGATCGCGTTCATCTCCAACCAGATGAAGGCGACGCAGGACGGCAGCGGCTATGGCGCTTATGGCGGCGCGCGCTTCATCGGTCCGAACATCGCCGCCAAGAAGGGCGCGGTCGCAACCGTCATCCGCTCGATCGGCAGCGATAAGGGCCGCTGGCCGCATACCGGCGGGACCAATTGGGCGCCCGGGGTGACGCCCATCCCGGCCGGGGCGCTGTCGGTCGCCGACGCCGAGCAGCTCGAACGCATCTTCGCACGCACCGACAAGGTGACGATGAAGCTGGTCCTCACCCCGCAGATGCTGCCCGACGCTGAATCGGGCAACGTCGTCGCCGAAGTACCGGGTAGCGACCCCAAGGCCGGTACGATCCTGATCGGCGGCCATCTCGACAGCTGGGATCTCGCCACCGGCGCGATCGACGACGGCGCGGGGATCGCGATCACCACGGCGGCGGCCAAGCGCCTGCTCGACGGTCCGCGCCCGCGCCGCACCATCCGCGTCGTATGGTTCG
>Ga0207669_10000207_pt1 | contig 26661 bp, 24 predicted proteins | sample KBSM33metaG_FD_184329 | JGI IMG/M metagenome (GOLD analysis project Ga0207669, IMG submission 184329) | Miscanthus rhizosphere microbial communities from Kellogg Biological Station, Michigan, USA - KBS M3-3 metaG (SPAdes) (version 2) | ecosystem: Host-associated > Plants > Roots > Rhizosphere >...
ATCCGCCCGAACCCGCAGATCACGTTGCCGGCATGCTTGGGCTGGATCTCGAAGAAATCGCCTTCGTCGACCGTCTTCCGGATCAGTTCGTGCATGTCATAGGGCTGGTTGGCCGAGGCCGGGATCAGGGTGTCGAGGCTGTCCTCGATCCGGTCCCACGGGTCCGACGACGGGCGCTCGGGCACCGGTTCGCGATTCGACGCGGGCAGGAAGTCGATGAAGTCGCGCGCCGCGAGCAGCGCCTCGATATCGTCCTCGAACGCATTGTCGGCGACCGAGGTCTTGGTGGTGTGGGTGACAGCACCGCCCAAGGCCTCCTGCGTCACCACTTCATTGGTCACCGTCTTCACCACATCGGGGCCGGTGACGAACATGTAGGAGGAATCCTTCACCATGAAGATGAAGTCGGTCATCGCCGGCGAATAGACCGCGCCGCCGGCGCACGGGCCCATGATCAGCGATAGCTGCGGCACCACGCCCGAGGCGAGCACGTTGCGCTGGAACACTTCGGCATAGCCGCCGAGCGAGGCGACGCCTTCCTGGATGCGCGCGCCGCCCGAATCGTTGAGGCCGATCACCGGCGCGCCGACCTTCATCGCCATGTCCATGATCTTGCAGATCTTTTGCGCGTGGCGTTCGGACAGCGAGCCGCCGAACACGGTGAAGTCCTGGCTGAACACGAACACCAGCCGCCCGTTGATCGTGCCCGATCCGGTGACCACGCCGTCGCCGGGAATGATCTGGTCCTGCATGCCGAAATCGACGCAATTATGCTCGACATACATGTCGAGCTCCTCGAACGAGCCTTCGTCGAGCAGCACGTTCAACCGCTCGCGCGCGGTCAGCTTGCCCTTGGCGTGCTGCGCGGCGATGCGCTTCTCTCCCCCGCCCAATCGGGCCGCGGCGCGCTTCTTCTCGAGTTCGGCGATGGTCGACGACATGGAGACTCCTTCAGAACCCGACCTCTTTCCCCTAGCAGCCTGCCTTCGCAACTGTAATGTTGCAAACTTGCCGATGAAGGGTTTGCAAACTATTCCCTGTGCATGACCGAAGGCATCCGCCGTATCTTCGCCGGACACCGGATCCGCGCGCTGCGCCAGCGGCTGGGGTTAAGCCAGCGCGCGCTGGCGACGCAGCTGTCGGTATCGGTCAGCTATCTGTCGCAGATCGAGAATGGCGACCGGCCGATCACGCCATTGGTGATGGTCGCGCTGGCCCGCGCTTTCCCTGCCGATTGGGAGACGATCGCCGCCGCCGACGAAGGGATGCTGCTGGTCGATGCGATCGAGGCGTCGAGCGATCCCAGCGTGCCCGATGCGCGGCTCGACGAAGCGACCTTGCGGCGCGGCGCGCGGCAACAACCGCAGCTCGCACGGCGCATGGTCGCGCTCCACGCCGCGTTCCGCCGGTCGCAAGAGCAGTTGCGTGCGTTCGACGACCGGTTCGAGGCCGGCGCGGCCGAAGCGGCGCGCTTTCCCTGGGAGGAAGTGCGCGACTGGTTTCACGCCGAGCGCAATTATGTCGACGCGCTCGACCGCGCGGCCGAGGCGATCGCCGAGGAAATGGGCGAGGATGCGATCGATCGCGCCGCGCTCGAGGATCGGCTCGGCCGGCGCTTCGGGATCATGGTCGCCGCCGATCGCGAACTCGGCGGACCGGTGCGTGCTTACGATCCTGACGCGCGCCTGTTGCGGCTCGACCCTGCCTTGCCCGAAGCGAGCCAGCGCTTCGCGCTCGCGCATCAATTGGCGCGGCTCGAATTCGCCGAATTGATCCGCGACATCGCCAGCGAGGGGATTGCCTCCGACGCCGGGCGCGCCTTGCTCGCAGCCGGGCTGACCAATTACGCCGCGGGCGCGCTGGTCATGCCCTATGCCCGCTTCCGCGCCACCGCGCGCGACTTGCGCCACGATATCGACCGGCTGAGCCTGCGGTTCGGCGTCAGTTTCGAACAGACCTGCCATCGCCTGTCGACGCTGCAGCGCCCGGGCGCGGCGGGCATCCCGTTCTTCTTCTGCCGGGTCGACATGGCGGGCAACATCACCAAGCGGCATTCGGCGACGCGCTTCCAGTTCGCGCGGTTCGGCGGCGCGTGTCCCTTGTGGGGCGTGCACGAGGCGGTCGCGATCCCCGACCGCATCGCGGTCCAACTCGCCGAGACGCCGGACGGCACGCGCTACGTCTCGATCGCCAAGGGGCTGGTCAAGCCGTCGGGCAGCTTCACCCGCAGTCCGCGCCGCTATGCGGTGACGCTGGGCTGCGAGGAAACGCATGCCGCCGATTTCGTCTATGCCGACGGCCTCCGCGCCGACGACGTGGCAACCCCGATCGGCGTATCGTGCCGCATTTGCCCCCGCGCCGATTGTGACCAGCGCGCTTTCCCCCCGGCGGCGAGCGAGATCCACATCGATCCCGACGCGCGAGGCCCCGTCCCGTATTCCTTCGGTTAATGTACCTGAACGAACCTTACGCCTCCGCGATCATCCGCGACACATTCGTACATCTCACGACACAGATCGGCGACAGATAGGGCCGAAACCGTCTCTCGACCGCTTATCCGGTCGCGTAAGGAGTGAGAGACATGAAGAAGTTGAGCGTGATGCTATTGGGGCTGGGCTTTGCCACCGCCGCTTTCCCCGCCATTTCGAACGCCGCGCCGTTCGCGCCGGCCAACCAGCGCGCGCAGATGATCCAGATGCGGATCGACCAGGGAATCCGCTCGGGCGGGCTCGATCGCCGCGAAGGGTTCAAGCTGCAGAACGAACTGCGCGGCATCCAGAAGCTCGAATATCGCTACCGCGTCTCGGGCGGACGGCTCGATATGCGCGAGCGCGCCGATCTCAATCGCCGCTACGATTTGCTGAGCGCCAAGGTGCGGTTCGACAAGCATGACGGCCACCGCCGCTGGTAGTCGGGGTTGCGCAGGAGGGCGTGACGAAAAGGGGGTCGGGAAACCGGCCCCTTTTTTTTGATGAGTAATATCGATCGCCAAAAGCCCTCTCCCGCTTGCGGGAGAGGGTTGGGTGAGGGTCTTCTTTCTTCTTCCAAGCGAGAGTCCCTGAAAAGAAGAAGGAAGACCCTCACCTTCCCACCGCTTCGCGGCGGGCCCCTCCCTCTCCCGCACGCGGGAGAGGGGATTCCATAGCCCTTGCCTATCGGTAACGACGGCGTATCGATCGCATCCTTTCTTCCCCATGGAGTCGCCGATGCGTCTTGCACTTGCCGCCGCCCTGCTCGCAGCCACCGCCGCTCCCGCGTTCGCGGCGCCGCTTCATTCCTATTCCGGGCTGGCGCTGTCCGCCGCGGGCGACCGCGTCGCCAGCGTCGAGGAAAATGAAGGCGACGCCGCCAAGCCCGCGCATGGCCGGATCGTCGTGCGGTCGGCCAAAGACGGCAAGATCCTGGCGACGATCGATCCCTGCGCGCAATGCAGCTATTCGGGCCTGACCTTCGGCCCCGGCGGTACGCTTGCCTATCTGCAGCGCGATCGGGCGACCGGCGTGGTCGCGCTGGCGCTGGCCGACGGCAAGACGACGCGCACCATCGCCAGCGTGAAGGGCATTGCCCAGACCCCGCGTTTCTCACCCGACGGCAAGAAGATAGCGTTGCTGGTGACGCTCAATGCCGCCAAGGAATCGGGCGCGACCCAGCCCGGCGTCCGCCAGGTCGGGGAGATTGGCGAGAAGAACGATGAACAGCGGCTGGCGGTATTCAACCTGGCGGGCCCGCCGGTCACCGACGTCAAGCCGGTCTCTCCCGCCGATCGCTATGTCTACGAATATAGCTGGACTCCCGACGGCACCGGCTTCGTCGCGACGACCGCGCTCGGCAATGGCGACGATAATTGGTGGGTGGCGACGCTTGATGCGATCGACGCGACGACCGGCGCGGTGCGCCCGATCGCGCGGCCCAAGACCCAGATCAACGCGCCGCGCATCTCGCCCGACGGCAAGACGGTCGCCTATATCGGCGGATTGATGAGCGATTTCGGCTCGGTCGGCGGCGATATCTGGACGGTGCCATTCGCCGGCGGCGAGCCGGTCGACATGACCAAAGGCGAGAAGGCGACCGTCACGTCGCTCAGCTGGACCAAAGGCGGCTTGCGCGCGACGCGGCTGATGGGACCCGACATGCAGATCGCGGCACCGGGCGCCAAAGGCACGACAATGTTGTGGGCGCAACCGTCGAGCTTCGCCGCGGGCGATGGCCGCGCGGCCTATAGCGCCGACGGTGCGACCATCGCGACGGTCGTTTCCGATTTTGAGCATGCCCCCGCCATCTATGCCGGCCCGGCGCGCAGCCCGCGCAAGATCACCACCGACAATGACGGCCAGGTCGCGCTGGTGAAGGCGCGCAGCATCAGCTGGAAGAATGACGGTTTCGACGTGCAGGGCTGGCTGCTCGCGCCGGTCAATGCCGATCCCGCCGCGAACGCGCCGATGATCACCGTCGTCCATGGCGGCCCGTCCTCCGCCAACGTCCCCAACTTCGTGTCGACGGGCGGCCTGCCGAGCCTGATCCGCGCCGGCTATTACGTGTTCCTGCCCAATCCGCGTGGCAGTTATGGCCAGGGCGAGGCGTTCACCATGGCCAATCGCCGCGATTTCGGCGGCGGCGATCTGCGCGACATCCTGGCCGGGATCGACGCGGTCGAGAAAGTCGCGCCGGTCGACGACAACCGGCTCGGCCTGACCGGGGGCAGCTATGGCGGGTTCATGGCGATGTGGGCAAACACCCAGACCAACCGCTTCAAGGCGATCGTCGCGGGCGCCGGCCTGTCGAACTGGATCAGCTATTACGGCACCAACGGCATCGACCAGTGGATGATCCCGTTCTTCGGCAAATCCGCCTATGACGATCCCGAGCCCTATGTGAAGGCCTCGGCGATCACCTATATCAAGAAGGCCAGGACCCCGACCTTCATCTATGTCGGCGAGCGCGACATCGAAGTGCCGCCGACCCAGTCGATCGAATATTGGCACGCGCTCAAGGAGCTCGGCGTGCCGACCAGCCTGGTGATCTATCCCGACGAAGGCCATGGCATCCGCGGCGCCGAACACGCCGCCGACGTCCAGCGCCGCTCGGTGGCGTGGTTCGATAAGTATCTGGGAAAGTAAAGGAGCAGCCATCCGTCATCCAGCGGCGGCTATCCGTCATCCCAGCGAAAGCTGGGATCTCATGCGGCTCTTGCGTCGCGCCGTCGCCAAAAGATCCCAGCTTTCGCTGGGATGACGGGAGTTTGGGATGACGGACGCTATTTCAGCGGCTTGCCCGAATCCTTCCAGCGGTCGAGGATCTGCGACGCGCCCGGCAGATTGTCCTCGGCCGGCGGCGGCGCCGCGCGGGCGACGCTGGTGTCCTGATATTTGGGCTGGATCAGCGCGATATTGGTGCTCGGCGCCGGTGGCACCGCCAGCCCCGGGACGCCCGGCGCCGCTATTCCCGGCGTATAGGCCGCAAACTGAGTCGATGGCAGTGGCGTGAGCGGCGGGGCGATCTTGGCATGCGGCCCCGGCGCCGGCTCGCCGCCGCGGTAGCGCGCATTGCTGAACGCTGCCGGCGTGCCCCAATAGCCTTTCCAGCGATGGAAGAAGTGCATGCCAATGGCGTCGGTCATCACCAGGCTGCGGTTCCACGACGGCGTCACCGCATAGGTATGATAATGGGTCGCGAGGCCGACTCCCCGCACGACATAGCCGTTGAGCGCCTCGAGCGCGTAGCGCCGCGCGCGGTCCATCGCCGAGCGCATCGGCATCCGCGCCATCGACCCGTCACAGGCATAGCTGAACTGGCAGCCGGTGCTCTTTTCCGACCCCTGATAGACGACGCCGCACACGGTCGAGGGAAAGGCCGGGTGACGAACGCGGTTGAGGATCACTTGCGCCACGGCGCGCTGGCCCTCTTCGCTCTCCGACGCCGCCTCGTAATAGATCGCGGTCGCCAGGCAATCGAGCGCGCGCGCTTTGTCGAGCGCGCTGGCGCCGGCCATCGAGAAGGGCTGCGCCGGGCGCACGGTGCCGTCGGTGTCGGGGGTCAGATCGGCATTGGCCGGAACCGGCAGATCGGGCAACGCGGTGGTGCCGGTGGTGCCCGCGGTCGGCGCCGCCTGCTCCTCGGCGACGAAGAAGAGTGCCGCGCCGGGGAAATGGTCCTCGCTCTCGTAACCGATCGGCGGCAGTGGCGGCGCCTCGGCCCTGGTTTGCGCGGCGTAATAAGCGATCACCGCTGCCTTGGCCGACACGGCGAGCATGGGCACGCCGACCAGCCCCGCGAGCAATGCCGCGCGAGTCTGCCGGACCGTCCAGTTGCGCCAATCGATCACGTGCGAGCAGTGTCCTTCGCCTTTGCCCGGCACGTCATCCGGGCGCGAAGCGCCTTACCGCGAAAAGCTTACCGAAGCGCCCCCGGAATCCGCCGTGTCCCGCGGCGAAACGATTGATGGTTAATGTAATTTTGCTGGGCGGAGGCGCGGCCACGCCCGCGCCGGTGCGCACGCGCACCGCCCCGCACGGCCGGCGGACGGGCCGAAGCCCGATCCGGCCGACGGCTTTGCCGGCGGCGTCCTATCGGCGAAAAGACGGTGAAATTTTTGTAGTCAACTCGAGCCGAACGACCAAGCGCCGCTCACGCCTTCTCCAGCGTGCATTGCAGCGGATGCTGGTTCTGCCGTGCGAAGTCCATCACCTGGCTGACCTTGGTCTCGGCGACTTCGTAGCTGAACACGCCGCACACGCCGACGCCCTTTTGATGGACGTGGAACATCACCCGAGTCGCTTCCTCGGTGGTCATGCGGAAGAAGCGCTGCAGGCAGAGCACGACGAATTCCATCGGCGTGTAATCGTCGTTGAGCATCAGCACGCGATAGGGCGTCGGCTGCTTGGTCTTCGTACGGGTGCGCGTGGCGAGCCCGACGCCGGTGTCGTTGTCACCGTCGTTGCCATTGCCGACCCCATCGGGATCGTTGGCCATCATGATGTCGGGGTTCTGCATATCAGACGGCAAAATATGGCATTGCGGCGCGTCGGGGCAAGAGGGCGCGCGCACGTTAAGTGCTTTTCGTCGTCGGTGGCGGGATGGGGCCCCTGAATCTGTCGGCGCACAACCCCCGCCCGAACGATCTTCGCTTGGGCGATTTCCCGCTGGCCCGACTAAACGCCAATTCTGGCGATGCGGACGGCGGAGGCTCAGCGGTCGATTCGGCGCGTTCAATGCACGTCGAAATATGGTGCCAAATTCGTGCGAATCCGCTCCAGCACCGTGCGTCCCCCAAGATCGGGCGCGAATGAATGGCCGGTGATCGTCTCGAAGGCTTCGGCATAGACGGCGGCGGTGCCGGTGATCAGCTCTTGCGGGATCTCGGGGATCGGGTCCTTGTAGGGATCACATTGCATGGTCACCCATGACCGCACGAAGTCCTTGTCGAAGCTGTCGGGCCGCTCGCCGGCCTCGAACCGCGCCTGATAGCTGGACGCTCGCCAATAGCGACTGCTGTCCGGCGTATGTATCTCGTCTGCCAGGACGATCGCACCGTCGGGTGCGACGCCAAATTCGTACTTCGTATCGGCAAGGATCAGGCCGCGTTGCTCGGCATTCTTCTGCCCACGCGCGAATAGCGCCAGCGCGGTGGCGCTGAGTTCATCCCATTGCGCGGGCGTCAGCAGCTTGCGCGCCAGGATTTCCGCCGGCGTCAGTGGCTCGTCATGCCCGCCATCGAACTCCTTGCTGGTCGGCGTGATGATGGGCTCGGCGAGCTGGGCATTGTCGCGCAGCCCATCGGGCAGCGTCATGCCATACATGGCGCGTTGACCCTTCTTGTAGAGGGTAAGGATCGAGGTGCCGGTGGTTCCCGCCAGATAGCCGCGCACCACGATCTCGACCGGCAGGATATCCAGTCGACGGCAGATCAGGACATTGGGATCGGGGTAATCGAGCACATGATTGGCGCAGATATCGGCCGTCTGCTCGAAACAGAAACGTGCCGTCTGGGTCAGCACCTCGCCCTTGAACGGAATGGCGCAGAGGATGCGGTCGAACGCGCTCAGGCGATCGCTGGCAATGATGATCCGCCGCCCGTCGGCCAGATCGTAATTGTCGCGCACCTTGCCGCGATAATGGTTCGGGAGTTCAGGGATGGCGGCATCGACCAGGACGCGCGACGAGAAGGCGGCGAAATCGATGGACGGCATGCGCTGATCCTGGAGACCGGGGGATAGTTTCCCTAGCCCGGCCCGCTGAGAATGTCAGCCGGCGACGACCGTTCACGCAAATGAAAAGGGCGGCCGCCAAATGGCGACCGCCCTTTCAATGTCTCACCGGAAGGTGAAGGTGGCGCTTACGCGGCGACCTTGATCTTCTCGGCGGCGAGCGCGACGCGGTTCGAAATCGGCTTGGCGACATCGCCGGCCAGCTTCAGCATCGCTTCGGTGTTCTTCGAGCTCTCGGCGACGAACGAGTCGAACTGGCCACGGACGAAGTCCGCCTGCAGCTTGAAGAACTCGGTCGGCGACTTGACGGCGGCGAAGCCCTTCAGCGCGGCGGTGGTGCCTTCGAACTGCTTGCGCGCGTAATCGGCATAATCCTGGCCGAGCGTCTCGAAGCCCTTGGCTGCGATCTTGCCCGACTCGACGAGTGCTTCGACGTTACCCTTGCCGAACTCGTTGATGTCTTCGAACGCCTTGGCGCCCTTTTCGGCCGCGGCCTTCGCCTTGGCGCTGAATTCCGCGAAATAGGCCTGGCCCTTGTCGGCGGCGTCCTTGATGGTGTCGTTCATCTTGATAACTTCCTTTTCGATGGTGGCCGGCGCCTCCTGGGCGACTTCGGCGACGGTTTCGGTCACTGTTTCGGCAATTTTTTCGGCTACTGCGGTCTCGACTGCGGGGGTCTCGACGGGTGCGGTCTCGAGGACGGGCGCCGCCGGCTGCTCTACGGCAGGGCTTTCGGCAACGATCGGTGCGGGGACCGGCACGGGCTTCGCCTCGACGGGAACCGAAGCCGGCTTGGTGGATTTAGCCGGCGTGCGCTTCACCGGCGCCTTGGCCGCGGGTTTCGCTGCCTTGGTCACGGGGGTCTTGCTCACCATCACATCCTCCGCCGCATCATTGCTGCATTGCACAAAATAGTGCATCGAGGGCAAAGGTCAAGCGATTTTTGTGCAGTGCAACATAACCGTAACGACCGACGCAAAACAGTCACTCAGAGTCGTTTTCAGCTTCGCTGAACGGTGCCAGCCCGCTCCCCCACCCGACCTCCCAATCAGGGTATTTTATGGGAGGTCGGGTGGGGGAGCGGGCTGGCACCGCAACCGTTGCAGCTTCGCTGAAACGAACTAACGCGCGCGAACATAGTCTCCCGGAGCATCGGCGATCGCCGCGCGCTTCTTGCCCTGGCCGGGCTCGCGCGCGCCCTTCACCTTGACCTCGGTTGCGTCCTGACCGCGCAGCCAGCCGATCCAGTCGGGCCACCAACTGCCCTTGGTCTCGGTCGCTCCGGCGACGAACTCGGCCAGGGTCGCGGCGGGCGTGTCGTTGGTCCAATATTGATATTTGCCCGCGGCCGGCGGGTTGACCACACCGGCGATATGGCCGGAGCCCGCCAGCACGAATTTGAGCGGACCGGCGAACAGATGCGTGATCTTCCACACGCTCTCGGCCGGGGCGATATGATCCTCGCGCCCCGCCTGGATATAGCTGGGGGTCGCCACCTTGCTCAGGTCGATCGGTGTGCCGGCGATCGCCAGCGCTCCCGGCCGCACCAGCAGATTGTCGCGATAGAGATCGGTCAAATACGACAAATGCCATTTCGCCGGCAGGTTGGTGGTGTCGCCATTCCAATGGAGCAGGTCGAACGGCGCATAATCCTGGCCCATCAGGTAATTGTTGGCGACATAGTTCCAGATCAGGTCGCGCCCGCGCAGCAGGTTGAACGTCAGCGCCATGTAGCGCCCGTCGAGATACCCTTCGGGCGACAATTGCTTGATCATGTCGAGCTGGGCGTCGTCGACGAAATTGAGCAAGTCGCCGGCATCGGCGAAGTCGACTTGCGCGGTGAAGAAGGTCGCGGTCCTGACCTTGTCCGCTTCCCCCTTGGCGGCCAGATAGGCGAGCGTCGCGGCGAGCGTCGTGCCCGCGACGCAATAGCCGATCGCGTGTACCGCCTCGACATCGAGCTGGTCGCGGATCACGTCGATCGCCTCGATCTGGGCGAGCACATAATCGTCCCAGCTAGTGTCGATCAGGCTGGCATCGGCCGATTTCCACGACACCATGAACACCGACAGCCCCTGGTCGACCGCCCAGCGGATGAAGCTCTTTTCGGGCGTGAGATCGAGGATGTAGAAGCGGTTGATCCACGGCGGAAAGATCACCAGCGGCGTCGCCAGCACGGTCTCGGTGGTCGGCGTATAATGGATCAGCTCGAACAGCGGACTGCGATAGATCACCTTGCCCGGCGTCGTGGCGAGATTGCGCCCGACCTCGAACGCCTCGGCATCGGTATGCGTGAGCTGCCCCTTGCTCAGATCGTTGAGCATGTTGGACAGGCCCTTGAGCAAATTCTCGCCGCGCGTCTCGATCGTCTTCTGGATCACGTCCGGATTGGTGAAGGCGAAGTTGGACGGGCTCATCGCGTCGATGAACCCTTGCGTGGCGAAACGGAATTGCTCGCGCTGTTTGGGGTCGAGCCCTTCCATCGCGTCGACCTGTTTCAGCATCTGGTCGGCGATCAGCAGATAGGATTGACGGATCCAGTCGAACACCGGGTTCTGCCAGGCTTCGGACTTGAAGCGCCTATCCTTGGCGGCGGCCGGGACGTCGTCGCCGGTCGCCGCGGGATCGAGGAAGCGCTGCCACAATTTGATGCTGTCCGACCAGAAATCGCCGACCCGCGCCAAGGTCGCCGGGTCGTTGAACCCTGGGACCACCGGCATGCCCGCGCCCAGCCCCGCTTCCAGCATCATCTGCTGCGCGCGGCCCATCACCCAGGTCCAGTGCTGCATGTCCGCCAGGCTGGGCGCGTCGGTCTGGTCGGCCATCATTATCCCCCGGCGAAGGTCTGCATGCGCTGAACGCGCCACCCCTTCTTAAGGCAGCGCCACGCCGCGCGAAAGCGCCCACCGCTCGCGAAGGCCTCGTTCTTTGGGTCGTTGCCACGCTGGCGGAAGTCGCCGGCGGCAGCAGCCCCGGCCGCTGCCGCCAGCATCTGAGCAATCATCGTGTTTCTCCACCGATATCCGATGGCGAACGCGGCAGCCCCGCTTTTGTCTCCGCTTTTCGACACGGATCGCCGCATCCGGAACAACGCGGTTTCGCCGGCCCCCGCTTATGCCCTAAGGAAGAGGCGAAAGGAGTTTTGAATGTCCGACGATTTCTACCGCATCAAACGTCTGCCGCCTTATGTCATTGCCGAGGTCAACGGCATGCGGGCAGCAGCGCGTGCGGCAGGCGAGGACATTATCGACCTGGGCATGGGCAATCCCGATCTGCCCCCGCCCCAGCATGTCATCGACAAGCTCTGCGAGGTCGCGCAGAAGCCCGACGCGCACGGCTATTCGCAGTCCAAGGGCATTCCCGGGCTGCGCCGCGCCCAGGCCAATTATTATGGCCGCCGCTTCGGCGTCGATCTCGATCCCGAGACCGAGGTGGTGGTGACGATGGGGTCGAAGGAGGGGCTGGCCAGCCTGGCGACCGCGATCACCGCGCCGGGCGACGTCGTGCTCGCGCCCAATCCGAGCTACCCGATCCACACGTTCGGCTTCATCATCGCCGGGGCGACGATTCGTGCCGTGCCGACCACCCCTGACGAACATTATTTCGAGAGCCTGGAGCGCGCGATCGCGTTCACCGTGCCGCGCCCGTCGATCCTGGTGGTCAATTATCCGTCCAACCCGACCGCCGAGACGGTCGACCTGGCATTCTACGAGCGGCTGGTCGCCTGGGCGAAGGAGAACCAGGTCTGGATACTGTCCGACCTTGCCTATTCGGAACTCTATTTCGACGGCAAGCCGACCGTGTCGATCCTCCAGGTCAAGGGCGCCAAGGACATCGCGATCGAGTTCACCAGCCTCAGCAAGACCTATTCGATGGCCGGCTGGCGGATGGGGTTCGCGGTCGGCAACCGCAAGCTGATCGCGGCGATGACGCGGGTGAAATCCTATCTCGATTACGGCGCCTTCACCCCGATCCAGGCCGCCGCCTGCGCCGCGCTCAACGGGCCGCAGGACATCGTCGAGAAGAACCGCTTGCTCTATCACAAGCGCCGCGACGTGCTGGTCGAGAGCTTCGGCCGCGCCGGCTGGGATATTCCCAGCCCGCCGGCGAGCATGTTCGCCTGGGCGCCGCTGCCGCCGGCGCTCACGCACTTAGGCAGCCTTGAGTTCTCCAAACAATTGCTGACTCACGCCAAGGTCGCTGTCGCGCCAGGGGTGGGATATGGCGAGAATGGGGAAGGGTACGTGCGCATTGCGATGGTCGAGAACGAGCAACGGCTCCGCCAGGCGGCACGCAACGTGCGGCGCTACCTCCAGTCGATGGGAGTCAACACGCCGGCGAGCAATAGTGGCTGAACGGGCGCAACCCGTTCTTCCCTCCTCGGTCCGCCCGCCAGAGCGTGCTGCGAATAGGTGGAATCCGGCTATTCGCACTCAAGCACGCGACCACAAGGAAACTGGAGCGGGTTGTGTTTCCACCGAAACACAGCCCGCTCCAGCCGCGGCGGCGCATGACGGCCAAATCTCGTGACGCCGCGTAGCGCGCGATGACGATCAACCTGCTCTATTCGCTCGCCGGCGTGCTGGTCGGGCTGGTCGTCGGGCTGACCGGGGTCGGCGGCGGGTCGCTGATGACGCCGTTGCTGGTGCTGGCGTTCGGATTCCACCCGACCACCGCGGTCGGCACCGACCTGTTATACGCCTCGGCGACCAAGACGGTCGGAACCACGGTCCATGGCTGGCGCGGCACGGTCGACTGGCGCGTCGTCGCGCGGCTGGCGATCGGCAGCGTGCCGGCGACGCTGGTCACCTTGCTGATCCTCAACCGCGCGGGACCGGAAACGGCCGGCACCGGCCATGCGATGTCGGTGATCCTGGGCGTGACCTTGATGCTGTCCGCCTGCGCGACGCTCCTGCGCGGACGGATCGTGGCGTATCTGACCCCGCGCTTCGGCACGGTGAACAAGCCGCGGCTTGCCGGGTACACCATCCTGCTCGGCGCGGTGCTCGGCGTGCTGGTGTCGCTCACCTCGGTGGGCGCGGGCGCCCTCGGCATGACCGCCTTGCTGATCCTCTACCCGACCTTGCCGGTCAACCGGCTGGTGGGATCGGACATCGCCCATGCGGTACCGCTCACCCTGCTCGGCGGTATCGGACACTGGATACTCGGCTCGGTCGATGGCGCGCTTCTCGTCTCGCTGCTGATCGGATCGATCCCCGGCATCATCGTCGGCAGCCTGCTGGCGAGCCGCATATCGGACCGAGTGCTGGGTCCGATCCTGGCGGTAGTTCTGGCGCTGGTTGGGGTGCGGCTGCTGTTCTGAGGATTAGGCTCGAGCGTGCGAGCGGCTGACCAGCACCAGCGTGGGATCTCCCGGGTAATCGCTCATCACGAACCCCATATCGCGCTCGATCTCTATCGCCTCATGGTTGTCGCGGCTTTCGATCGATTCCAGCGAGCGCAGTCCCTTCGTGTCTGCGTAACGGGCGATATGGGCGAGCAGCTCCCAGCCGATGCCATGATGCTTGTGATCTTCGCGGACCGCGATCGCCACCTCGCCGTGATCGAAGCTTTTGTCGCAGGCGAGCATGCCGGAGGCGACCATCATCGAACCATCGGCCGTGAAGACCAAAAAGTTCTCACTGAACAGATGGTCGGGATGGGTGAGCGTCGAGATCTGACTGGGTGAAACCTCGTTAATGCCGGTAAGGAAACGAAAGCGGAGATCCCGCCGACTCACATGACTGAAAAAGTCCTTGATCGTGTAGTCGTCATCGACACCGACGGGTCGAACGTGAAACCGCGCGCCGGTGCGAGTCGTGATGAACGTATCTAGGCCTGGATTATTCACGTCGGTTACCTTGATAGTCGCACGCCGGGCGTTCGGTTGGAGCGATTGTCGTTGGACAGCGTGCGCAGGGGAGATCCGCGCGAGATATTGATCGGCTCCGACGCAGATCGGTCGTCGATCGTTACCACACTTCCTGCCGCGCTCCGTAGTAATTCTGCTCTAAATTAACATTATCTGCCGCTTGAGACGATTTATAATCCGAAACACGTATCGAAAATTGTATATAAAACTGATCGAAGCCGAAATGAAAATGTCGAAATCCGACGCGGACGACTCGTAAAAACTCACTTCTTTTGCGGCTCAATCGGCGGACCAGCGTGTCGCGATTAGGTCTTTAGGTGCGCAGCGTCTATGAAGCTCCATCGCTGACGCATTTTTCGAGGCATCCAGCGACTGAGAGACCACGGTGCTCCCGCTTAACGGGAGTTCCCTGTGACCAATTCGATACTGATACCGGACAAGCGCGCCTTAGCTGAGGAGCGCGCGACTATGCCCTCGGTTCATCACGAGCCTGCAGGCTTTTCGGACCGGTTCGCGCTTGGCTTCACGAAGCTTCTCCGTTTCAGCGCCGATACATTCTTCGCAAAACGCTATGGCCACCGGGCGATTGTGCTCGAGACCGTAGCCGCCGTCCCGGGAATGGTCGGTGCGATGTTTACGCATCTTCGCTGCCTTCGTCGCATGCGCGATGACCAGGGCTGGATCAGAACCTTGATGGAAGAAGCCGAGAACGAACGCATGCATCTCATGACGTTCATCGAGATCGCCAAGCCGACCTGGTTCGAACGCATGGTGATCCTGGCAGTCCAGGGCGTGTTTCTGGTGGGATTCTCCATTCTCTATCTGGTCTCTTCGCGTACCGCCCACCGTGTGGTCGGCTATTTCGAGGAAGAAGCGGTGACCAGCTATTCGCTCTATCTTCAGGAGATCGACGAGGGCCGCTCGCCAAACGTGCCTGCCCCTGCGATCGCCAAACATTATTGGAAGATGGCCGAGGACGCGACGTTGCGCGACGTTGTCCTGCTGGTACGGGCCGACGAAGCGCATCACCGCGATATCAATCATGGCTTCGCCAGCGAGCTCGGCGGTAAGCTTGGCGATCCCGCGCCTACGGCTCCCTATCCCGACCATGCCACCGAGATTCGGCTCGATGCCTGACCGTTCGCAGGCCTGATGAAGCCGCCCGCCGAACGAGATGGTTGCCGCCGCACCCATGAAAAATTTGGAGCCGATCGATGAGCACCGCCCCCGCCTTAGCACCGGCACAACCGCCGCTTCGTCATCTGCTGGTGTACGTAAATCCCTCCTCGGACAGCTTCAATCGCGCCATGGTCGAGACCTACAGCAGGGAAGCCGAGATGCGCGGGCAGGAAGTCGTGGTGCGTGATCTTTATGCAATGAATTTCGACCCGGTGCTGCGCGTGGAAGAACGTCCACTTCACGATGCGTGGACCTCCTCGCCGGACGTCGCTGCCGAGCTTGCGTTGCTGATGACGTGCGACATTCTGGTGCTCATCTACCCGATCTGGTTCGGTTTGCCGCCGGCGATGCTGAAGGGATATGTCGATCGCGTACTCGGCGCGGGCTATTCGTTTCGCGATATGGTCGGCCAGGTCGGTCAGCATGCGTTGAAAGGAAAGCCCCTGCTCTCGTTCAGCACCTCCGGCACATCGCATCCCTGGCTCGACGCACAGGGGCAGGAAGTGTCCCTCCGCGAAATATTCGACGTCTACCTCTGGCGCGGATTTGCCATGAAGCAGAGCGAACACATCATGATCGATAATATCGTTCCGAACATCAGCGCGCATTATGCGGCAGAACAGCTGGAACGGGTTCGGCAGACAGCGGAGCGCACCTGCGCCACCTTGGCCGACCAGCGAGCGCCTTGCGCCGCCGAGTAGCTTTCCGCGGGTTTGTCAGACGAGTTCACCCGCGACTTACAATGCGCCCGGAGGCGGCGGCGCTCGTCCCTTTTCCTCCAGCGACACCGGTGCAGGGTCCTGGAAAAAATTTCGCGCTCGCTCCCAAGGATTTCCCTGGCCGGCGCGTCCCAGTGACACGCGGATCATCAAGCCGCTGTCACAGGGAGAATCCCATGCTCCGTTTTCGCCTTCGGCATCGCGTCGGATTTACCGGCCCCGCGAACGCAACTCACTGTCGCGAGGACTTTTCTTGTGTTGCACCGGGAGCTGTAGCGCGTCAGTCTTCAACAGGAAACGGGGGAGGATATATGGCGTGGAGCAGGGGCTTCTTGCTGGCGGCCGGCATGGCATTGGCGACCTTTTCGGGGGTTTGCCGAGCCCAGACCAATCCAACCCTGACCGAGGCCGAACGCGGTATCAAGGATGCCGATCCGGATGTGGGCAAGCACCTTCGAATTGAAGAACTGCACGTGGCGGCAAAAGTCGTCGGCCGCACCGCCGACGTCACGGTCGACCTGATGATCGCATCGGACAGCGAAGACAATTACGAAGCCAATCTTGCGCTCGCCCTGCCAGCCGACGCCGTTGTTACCGGGTACGCGCTCAACGTCGGTAGTGTGCTGATCCCCGGACAGCTTCTCGAAAGTCCAAAAGCCCGCAGCATTTACGAAGACGAGGTTCGCGCCGGGATCGATCCGGGGCTGGCCGAGGTCTCGCCGGGCAACCGCTTCATGACGCGCGTTTATCCGATCACGCGCGACAATCCCCGTCGCATTCGCATCAGCTTTGTCGCGCCATTCGACCCGCGCCGCGGCCTGATCCTGCCATTCCTTCGCGAGGTTGCGCCGAAAAGGGTGCTGCTCGAGCTGACTCTCGACGATTATGCCGAAGCGCCGACAGTGACATTTGCCGGTACTGCCGTGCGACTGGATCGACAGGGCAGTGGCTGGCGCGGACGCACCATCGCCTCGGGAACGCTGCGTGAAGGGCTTGTCGTAACCGGTGGCAAGCTTGCGCGGCCAATGGCGGTCGTGCGCCATTCCAGCGGCGAGCGATTCTTCGTGATCGACGATGATGCCCGTATCGCTTCGGCCAAGCCTCGCCCCGGTCGGCTGCGGATCTACTGGGATCGCTCCTTGTCGCACGGCCGGGGCAACCCCGAGCTTGAGACACGGATACTCGAACGCTTTGTGAATAGTGTGACACCGACCGGCATCGATCTTGTCACCTTCGCCAGTGACCGACCGGTCGTTACGCCGCTCAAGGATGCTGCCGGGCTACGCAGGGCGCTGGCGGGAATTGTCTATCGCGGTGCGACCTCGTTGGCCGGCCTCGACCGGCTGCCGCTTGCGCCAGCGAGCCAATGCGTCCTGGTATCCGATGGCCAGGTCACCATCGACCGCGGGACAGAATTCGCCCCGGAGTGTTCGATATCGGTGCTCACTGCGTCGGACGACGCCGATGGCGCCCGCCTGGGACGGATTGCGCAACAAAGTGCCGGCGTGTTCGTCCGCGCTGGCGGAGAAAAGGTAGCCGAAGCCGCGACGGCACTCAGACGCACGGTCGGCGTCACCGGCGTGCGCGACATCAATGGGCGGCGTCTTTCGTTCCGCTCGCTTCCGGCGGCGGACGGGCATTGGTTGCTCGTCGGTCACCTGCCGGATCGCGGGAATGTCCGTGTCCAGCTGAGTGACGGCTCAGAACGGAGCTATGCCGGCAATGGCGTGGCGATTCTGGCCGACGCACCCGGCGCCTTGTGGGCGGCGCAACACGTTCAGATGCTGGGTGACGATCCATCGCGTCATCAGGCGATGGTCGACTTCGCGCGTCGTTATCACGTTGCCGGGCCGGCCATGTCGCTGCTCGTTCTGGAGCGTCCCGATCAGTATCTTCGCGCCGAAATTGCGCCGCCCGCCGGTTTTCCAGCCGACTGGATGGCAGAGTATCGTGAGGCAAAGAAGGAAAAGGACGAGACTGCCGCGGACGATCGTCGCGAACGATTTGAATTCGTCGTCAAAGAATGGGCGGATCGCAAGACCTGGTGGACGAAACGCTACAAGGTCAGGCCTGGGGCAGCCGCTAAGTCATCCGCCGCAGAACGAGTTCCATCCGTGACGATGCCCGCCCCTCCGCCGCCTCCGCCGCCGCCTCCACCGTCGTCGCCGTCGTCACCTCCCGCCGTGTCTCCGGCGTCGGCCACGAATTCGGCTGCCGACGATATTATGGCGGCCGCTTCGGCAGACGTCGTCATCACGGGAGCTCGCATTGCGCCGCTCGTGCCCGAAGCGCCACGGGCCAAGGAAACAGAAATCACACTCGATCTCGCGGACTTGACTGCAAAGCGCCCTTATATCGCAGCGCTTGCGTCGGCGCGGCCCGGGCGACGGCTGGCGGTGTTGCGCGACCAGGAACGCTCATACGGTTCTCTGCCGAGCTTCTATCTCGACACGGCGGAATGGTTCAGGATCAAAGGCGACACAGCCACAGCCGAGCTATTGCTGATGTCGGCGCTCGAATTGCCGCTGACCGACGATGAAACCCGACAGATCGTCGCGTTCCGCCTCGAACGCGACAGAAACTGGGATCGGTCGGTCGAACTGAGCGAGCAGCTGGCCGCGGCCAATGCCGTGTTTCGTCCACAGCCGGCGCGCGATCTTGCCCTTGCCCTGGCTGCCCGGGGACGAAGCCGCGGCGCTGCCGGTCGCGCCGATCTGGAACGCGCCTTCACGCTACTGACGAGTGCCGCGCTCAACCCCGCGTCGAGCGATTTCGATGGTTTTGAAGTCGTCGCCTTGATGGAGGCCAACGCGCTCATCCCCGACATCGAGGCTGCCGGCGGCGTCTGGAAGCTTGATCCAAGGCTGGTTTCGCTCATCGATACGGACGTGCGGATCGTCATCGAATGGACGGCCGATGATGCCGATATCGATCTTTGGGTTGATGAGCCCAACGGCGAGCGCGTCTATTATGGGGCCAAACTCAGCAGTGCCGGCGGCCAAATCTCAAACGATATGACCGATGGTTACGGTCCCGAAGAATATGCCATCCACCGCGCGCCGCCTGGCATATATGGGGTCCGCATCAACGGATATGATGCCGACCGCCTCAATCCCAACGGTCCCGGCCACGTCTTGATCCGCTTGATCCGCAACTTCGCACGCCGTTCAGAGCGCAACGAGATGGTGGATCTCGACCTGTCTTTTCAGCAAGGACGTAACCGCGATGACGAGGACGAGACAAAGCCGGTCGCAACGCTGAAGGTACTGAAATAAGGAGAAATCGCGATCCGCTTTAGGTGACGGGCCGGTGACGCGTGCGTGAATCCCAAGCCCAAGGTGTTGTTGCGCCCGTCACCGCACCCCAGCCTTCACAGGTCGCGGCCACGGACGCCCGCCTCACGTCTGGCGATCGCATAGGCCCGGCGAGTCGAGGGCGTCATGCGGTACATGATTTCCGAGCGCATCATGTCAGGGCAATACCAGGGGTCTTCGCGCGATTCGATCGGCGTGATCTCCGTGCCATGAAGCCGGCAGAATTGATGCGCCGCCGCTGCGACTCGCTGCCGGAGCGCGGCCCTTCCGCTTACCGTGGTCAAAGAGAGATCGGCTATTTCGACCGTCACGTGCGGTTCCGGTGTCGGCGGCGGCAGGGTTGCACAGGCCCCGAGCGACATGGCCGCGAGCATTGCCATCCGTTGCATGTCGATCTCCCGCGATGGGCAAGCCGGCAGCGTGGCGTGAAACACGCTGCCGGCTGGCCAGTAGTAGGTATTGGTCAGGTGGCGGTCAGACGCCTTCTAACCGTCAGTCGGGATCGCCCGCTCCGCTGGCGCTACCGTACCCAGCGGAAGCGGCTGACCATGGGTTTGCCGTCGTCGCCGACGAAGGTCGCATTCTCGATCATTTCACTGCCATCCGCCGACACGGTATAGACCCGCACCGATGCCAGAGTGCCGCCTTTGGTCAGTCCCATCACCAATATGCCCGGCGAAGGGGTCGTCATCGCGACGCTGTCGGCGACCGTCTGATCGCCGGCGACCGGGACGGCCTTCCCGTCGAGCCGTTCACGCGAGGTCATGCGCCGCGCGCTCCCGTCTTTCGCGGTGATCACATAAGTGGTGTTCCAGATACCGGCCCCGCCATCGGCAAATTCCGCCGTCACGCTGGCGGGAACTGCATCACCCGACATCGGCATCGATCCGGTTTCGAGTTTCCATTGGCCGAAAAATGGCGACGCGGCGGGTTGCTGCGCGGGCTGCGGCGCGGGGGCCGACATGGCCGGTGCCGACGCCATCACGAGTGCAATCATCGCAAGGGACTTTTTCATCTCACGTCTCCTTCCATATTGGTTCGAAGAACAGGCGCACGTGTCCACCACCGGGCGACCAGCGCCCCGAGTTCGGTTCCCACGCGGCAAGGCAGATTTCGGAAAGCTAGGCGCCCAGCGCGCCAGGCGGAGCGCCCTCGAACAGGCGCGTTTGCCATTGGTACAGGAGCCAGATCGCCGAGAGTTCGATAGCCAGCCCGAGCACCGGCAGCACCATGAAGGCCGGGTCGAGAAACAGCACGCTGGTGAACAGCAAGAGCGTGACCGTGGCGGCGGCGTTGACGCGGGCCAGGGTGGCCACGCGAGTCCAGTCCCGCTCCAGAACGAACCAGGGCATCAGCAAATGCCCGGCGATGAGCGCCCAGATCAGCAGCGCCAAAGCCGGGGCGAAGTTGCGGTTCCACGGCGTCAGCAACGCCATTGGCTCGCTTTGTCCAGCGAGCCAGCCGGATAGTCCCGCATGCCCCGACGGCAGAAAGGGGAAACCCGAGGCCACTCCCAACATCAGCAGCGCGACGATCGGAAAGAGAGCCAGGGCGATAGCGTGGCTGGTCAGCGCGAACCGTCCCTCGACATGTTTCGGCATGTCGCGCACCGCGCCCGTCAGGCAACCGACCGCAAAGCCGAGCGGCCTTCCATCGTCGATCGCGACCTCGAATTCGGCCTGCATCGCCAGCGCCCAGTCGCGGCGGCGATCGCCAAGACAGGCCTCCGCCAAGGTCATCACGGCCCAGGCAAGTTTCGCGGTCATACCGGCACCTCCTTGAATCCCGACACGCGCCGCTCCCCGGCCGTTTCCCGCGCAAGCGCGAGGCCCTGCGCCGTCAACCGATAAGCGTGCCGCGGCGGCCTGCCGGGCTGGGCCGGCTCGCGCCATTCCGCCTCGACCAGCCCCTGATCCGTCATGCGCATCAGCAACGGGTAGAGCGTGCCGGACAACAGGCCGGTTTCCTTCATGATGTCATAGCCGTGGCGCCACTCACGCGGCGTCGCGGACAAGGCGTCGAGCAGCCTGAGCATCTGTTTCGAGGGGCGACGATTGGTAGCCATGTCCAAAATACAACATATGTAGATTTATGAGTCAAGAGGCGCCCCGCTCTGCCGCATTCATGGCGACGGGGTGCATGCCAATCGATTACCGCGCTTGTTACTTTTTGGCGTTGATATGCTAAACCGCCGGGCAAGCTGGATCGAGAGCTCGGTGTGACCATCGCTCATTTGAATGGCTTTTACCCGCCGGATTTCGTGCCGACGGACCGGGAGCGTTATCCGATCGGCGCATTGCCGCCTGGAATGGACACGACCAGCAGACGCGTGAGCATCGCAGATGCAAGAATGCTTCAGGCACAAGAAAGAGTGTCGGAAGCCGAATTTCTCCGCCGCCACGGCTTCGTCCTGTTGCAGCATGCCACCGCGGTGCGGGATTGGGATGAGGACATCGGAGCGGTCTATTTGTCGGAAGTCGAACAGATCATCCGCGACCGACTGTTGCCCGAATTCACGGTGGAAGTTCATCAACTCCCCAATATCCTGCGCCGCGGACGCGACACTGCCACGCCATTCTATGCCGATGGTGTGCATTCCGATGGCGGCGTCGATCACGGCGACTATGCCCACAATATTGCAGCCTTCGCGACGCCGCAGGCCGCGCAATGGTGGCGCCAGCAATATGAGCGCGACGCCGTCGCCGGATTCATCTGGTTGGATTTCTGGCGCCCGACCAACATGGCCGGCCCGCTCGAACACATGCCGTTGGCGCTGTGCGATACGGCGACGGTCGAGCGCGACGACATCGTTCGAACCGGAATCACCGGTATCGCCCCGGCCGGGCGCGAGACGCACCATCTATCGCTGAGGTTCAACGCCGGGCAGCGCTGGTATTATTATCCCCGCATGACCAATGACGAACTGCTCGTGTTCAAGCTCGCGGAGTTCTGGAAGGCGCCGCGCGGACTGGGCAATTGCTTCCATTCCGCTTTTGCCGACCCAGATACCCCGGCCGAGGCCGAGCACCGGCAAAGTTGCGAGCATCGCGTTGGCGCGCTGATCCTGCGGACGTAACGATCCCGCCCGCTCACGGCTTGTCGGTCGTACGGGCACGGTTGCCATGGTGAGGATTCCATAGGTCGTTCCCCGTCATCCCGCTTGCATTTAGAAAATAGTATTTCATATACAAAAACGAAGAGGGTGTGTTGGGGGGCATCGACGCGAACTGCATGCACGGAATCCGGTTGACCGATTTCCGTACGGGGCGCTCGCTCCACCCCAACGGCCATGTCTTTCGATAATCGCACAGCGAGAGGGTTGATCGTGACGACAAGATGGACGCGAGCCGCAAAAGGCGCCGTACTTGGCGCGCTTGCGATGCTGGGCAGCATGGCACCGGCAGCATCGCAGACCGTTCCCGACGAGATCAAGTCCGCGCAGAAGGCCGACAATAGCGAAGCCGCGCTGGCGCCGGAGCTGCGGCTTTCCGACACGGATATGGCCTGGTGGCGTGACGCCAAGCTCGGCGTCTTCGTCCATTGGGGGCTCTACGCCATCCCGGCCAAGGGCGAATGGCACATGTTCAACGATCATGTCCCCCCGGCAGAATATCGCAAGCTCCTGCAGCAGTTCAATCCAAGGCATTTCGACGCCGACGCATGGGCTCTCGCCGCCCGCAGCGCGGGCGCGCGCTATATGGTGATGACCGCACGGCACCATGACGGCTTCTCGCTGTTCGACAGCCCGGGCAGCTACGAACATTATGATTCGATGCATTCGCCCGCGCACAGGGATTTCATCCGCGCCTACACGGATGCGCTGCGTCGGCACGGCCTGCGCGTCGGCATCTATTATTCACCGCTCGACTGGCGCTTTCCCGCCTATTTCGACGTGAAGGGCCTGCCGGACAATGCCGCCCTCTTCCGCAAGCAGACCTATGACCAGGTCGCCGAACTGACCAGCCGCTACGGCAAGATCGACATCTTATGGTATGACGGCGGCTGGCTGGCGCACAAGGGCACCGATGCCGACGCCGCCTGGTTCTGGCACCCCGACATGCTCAACGCGATGGTCCGCAAGAACCAGCCAAAGGTAGTGATCAACCCGCGCTCGGGCTGGCAGGGCGATTTCAATGTCGAGGAAGGCGCCGCGCCAATCAGCGGTCCGATCCGCGACAAGCCGTGGGAGAAGACGTTCAGCCTCACCGCGCATGGAGCATGGGGCTATACGCCCGACCAGCGGCTAATCTCGCTCGATCAATTGAAGCGGCTGTTCGTCGATGCGGTCGTGCGCAACGGTAATATGCTCGTTAATGTCGGGCCGGATGCCGATGGGGTCATACCGGCAGGACAGGTGCGGTTGCTGGCGGATTTCGGGAAATGGACCGGCCGTTATGGCGAAAGCATCTTCACCACGCGGCCGGGTCCTTTCCAGCCGGTCGACGGCGTCTACGGCTCGACCCAGCACGGCCGTGCCATCTATCTGCACGTGCTGAAATGGCCGGAAGGCGGGCTTCACTTGCCGGCCCTCCCCCAGAAAATCCTGCGCGCGCGCGCACTGACGGGGGGCAGGGTGCGCTTCGATCAGACCACATCTGGCGTCGCGGTGCGGATCGATAAGGGCCATGCGGACCCGGTCGATACGATCATCCGCCTGGACGTCGGCGGACCAGTCGGAGGTTAGAGCGTCGCGCGGAACCGCGCCACGCTGGCCGTATCGCGGCGCGCGCGATATGGGCGTCGGCATGACACGCCCCGGCTTCGCTTTCTCCACCCCGATCAAGGTCCGCTATGCAGAGATTGACGGGCAAAAGGTCGTCTTCAACTCGCGCTATCTCGAATATGCCGATGTCGCGGGGACCGAATTCTGGGAATGGACCGGCATCGCCGACGCCTTGGGCACGACCTGGACCGAGACCGAATTCCACGTCCGCCATGCGGAGGTCGAATTCCTCAAGCCGTTTTTCTACGGCGACGTGATCCTTGCCTATGCCAAGGTCGAGCGACTGGGATCGACCAGCATGACGCAAGTATTCGAACTCTGTCATGCCGCGACCGGCGAGTTGCATTCGATCGTGCGGCTGGTGACGGTCAACGTCCATTTGCCGACCGGGCAGCCGGTGCCGATTCCGAACGCGATCCGGGAGTTCATCGAGAAATTGGGGTGAGTTCAGCCCTTCCCCTTCAGGGGAGGGGTCGGGGGTGGGGGATGCCTCGCAAAGGACATTGCCTGCGACTGCCCCACCCCAACCCCTCCCCTGAAGGGGAGAGGCTTTTTATTGCTTACTCCGCCGCCTGTTGCAGCGGCTCTTGTTCGCCGACGACATCCTCGGGCAGCGCCCAGTGCATGTCGCCTTTGGTGAGCACGCGGCCGTCATGCGACAGGACCTCGATCGGCCGAATGCGCCGCATGTCGCGCGCGTCGACCAGCACCGGCGTCGCCGGCACGCCGGTTTCCCAACGCTCGCCCCATTGCCGCAGCGCGACCATCGTCGGCAGCAGCGCCATCCCCTTGTCGGTCAGCCGGTACTGGATCTTGCGGCGGTCCTCGGGCAGCGCCTCGCGGGTCAGAATCTCATGCTCGACCAGCCGCGCGAGGCGATTGGCCAGGATGTTGCGGGCGATGCCCAGCTCCGACTGGAACTCTTCGAAATGGTGCAGGCCGTTGAACGCGGCGCGCAGGATCATGAAGCTCCAGCGCTCGCCCATCGCCTCGAGTGCCGCCGGCAGGCTGCATTCGACGAGTTCGCGCAGCGGCTCCCTCAGATGTCCGCCCATCAGAATTCCTCTCTTTGCATGTGAGCGTATCCCATTTCCTGCGTCATGAAAATGCCATGTAGATTTCTAGTTGCAACTAAAAACCTATAGTAGTAGGTGGTGATTCGCAACCTATTGTGCGTTGCAACGGACGTAGGAGGAAAACATGTCCCGCTTTGCCCCCAGGATTCTCGCCGTCATCGCCGTCGCCATGGCCAGCACCACCGTCGCCGTCGCGCAGCCCCAGGGTCCCGGTTACTACACCGCCACCCCGGTCGAGGCACCGACCAAGACCAGCCTGATCACCCGCGACACCGTGTGGAAGTTCCATGACGGCGCCTTCGCCGCCGCCAAAGCCCCCGAGCGCGATATCGTGCTGTGCCAGCTCGTCGCGCAGCGCGTCGGCAAGCTGACCTCGTTCACCGTCGGCGGCCAGGCACTCGACGCCGACACGCTGTCGAAGTGCAACGCCAAGGCGAACTGATGTGTGACGGTGCCGGCCCGCTCCCCACCCGGCCTCCCAATTAAGATATGCTATGGGAGGCCGGGTGGGGGAGCGGGCCGGCACCGCGATCCAATAAACGCCATCCCCTCGTTGGCCGCGCGCCTTTAATTGCTCGCGGCCAACATTTTGTTGCAAAGCAGCGCCAACCCGCCCCATCTTAGCGGTATGCTGCGTCAGTACGAACTGGTTGATCGGGTCCTCTCTTACGACCCCGAGGCTGATGAGGCCTTGCTCAACCGCGCGTACGTCTTTTCGCTCCAGGCGCATGGCTCGCAGAAGCGCGCATCGGGCGACCCCTATTTCAGCCATCCGATCGAAGTCGCGGGCATCCTGACCGACCTGCATCTCGACGACGAGACGATCGCCACCGCGATCCTCCACGATACGATCGAGGATACGGTCGCCACGCCCGAGCAGATCCAGAAATTGTTCGGCGACAATGTCGCGCGGATGGTCGACGGCGTCACCAAACTCAGCAAGATCGAGGCGCAGACCGAAAGCGAGCGCGCGGCGGAGAATCTGCGCAAGTTCCTGCTCGCGATGTCCGACGACATCCGTGTGCTGCTGGTCAAGCTCGCCGACCGGCTGCACAATATGCGCACGCTCCACCACATCCCCAATCCCGAGAAGCGCAAGCGCATCGCGCGCGAGACGATGGACATCTATGCCCCGCTTGCCGAGCGGATCGGCATGTACGAGTTCATGAAGGAGATGCAGACGCTCGCCTTCGCGCAGCTCGAGCCCGAGGCGTATCAATCGATCCAGAAGCGGCTCGACCAATTGCAGGAAGGCGGCGACCGCATCGCCAAGATCGGATCCGGGGTGAAATTGCTGCTGTCGCGCCACGGCGTCGACGCCGACATCTCTGGCCGCGAGAAGCATCCCTACAGCATCTGGAAGAAGATGCAGGAGCGGCACATCAGCTTCGAGCAATTGTCCGACGTGATGGCGTTCCGCGCGATCGTGCCGACCGAGGAGGATTGCTACCGCGCGATGGGCGTCATCCATCGCCGCTGGCCGTTCGTGCCGGGGCGGTTCAAGGATTATATCTCTACCCCCAAGCGCAACGGCTATCGCTCGCTCCACACCTCGATCATGCATGCCCGCGACA
>Ga0207669_10000212_pt1 | contig 26576 bp, 21 predicted proteins | sample KBSM33metaG_FD_184329 | JGI IMG/M metagenome (GOLD analysis project Ga0207669, IMG submission 184329) | Miscanthus rhizosphere microbial communities from Kellogg Biological Station, Michigan, USA - KBS M3-3 metaG (SPAdes) (version 2) | ecosystem: Host-associated > Plants > Roots > Rhizosphere >...
CTGTCGTGGAAATGGTCGAGGACGCAGTTCTTACACTCACCTTCAACCTCATTCGCAGCTCTGAAGACACGGTTGCGGCCCCACGCGCAGGATCGTCAGAAGCAGTCCCTTTCGTTCACTTGATCCGATGCGCATTCCCGCCCTGGGCGCGCATGACGAAAATTCGTCGCGCACTGTCGGATTTGTCATTGCGGCCTGTGCGTCACCGCTCCGATCCGAGTGCTGATTTGTGACGTGTTGTGCACGTAAGGAACACAGTGACGCCCTTCTTCTTGTGGAGTGTTTCTTGCGGAACCATGCAGGCGTTCTCCTTTCTGTCAACCTCGTGTTTTCTGGGGGTAGTAGTGCGCTTGCGATTCAACTCAATGCTTTATCGGTTCTTGTGCGCCTGTGGGATCACGGCGTTCGTCATGCTTGGCGGCTCGACAGCGTTTGCGCAGTCGACTGACTACGGCGGCTATCGTCCCCACTACCAGGGCAACGGCGTCGAGACGGCAGGCGGACGAGGAGGCTCGGTTTGCCGAGTGACGAGCCTGAGTGATACAGCGTGGCCGGCCGTTCCCGGCACATTGCGGTATTGCGTTGAAGACACCCAGGGGCCACGGTTCGTGGTCTTCGAGATCAGCGGCACGATCAGACTCGTACAGGGTCAGTTGTACGTGAGAAATCCGTACATAACTATCGCGGGTCAGACAGCGCCTTCACCAGGCATCGTGATCCGCGGCCCCGGCGTCGTCATCGACACGCATGACGTCGTCATGCAGCACGTGCGCATTCGCGTCGGGGCAATTCAAGGCGACCCAGCCGCACTGTGGCTTCGAGACGATGCGACGAGGGTGGTCGTTGATCACGTATCACTGAGTTGGTCCATTTGGACGTCCTTGCTCATTCTCGCTCAGACGCCAGGCCACCCGCCCGGGGAGATAACCATCATTGACTCGGTGATCGCCGAGGCCCTGGCCTGCAGCAGCGTGAACTCCTCTATCCCCTGCGATCCAAATACCTACCCTCGGCAGGGCTGGGCGAACTCGCGAGGCATCGGAGTTGGAGACCGGTGGGGCCATGCGCAGCCGAAGGTGACATTCCTGCGGAATATTTCTGCCAACAACAACGATCGTCACCCCGAAATCGGCGGTGGAACGCAGACGCTCCTCGTCAACAATCTAATTTATAACCCGTCCCAAACGCCTCTCTCAGTTTTCTACTATCAGGATGCGGGTGATGCAGGGCCGATGCGGTCTGTGGCTCAAAGCAACGTCCTGATCCCAGGCCCGACGACGCCAGGACATAACGGCTACGTCGCAAAGGAGTATCGCGAAGAGGGCAACGTCAAGATGGTGAGGGTTCACCCGACTGTCAAGTCGGGCTCACAAATCTATCTCAACGGGAACTACTACGCCGACGATTGCGGAGGCACGGCGTGCCTCGCCAGCACGGCTGCCCAGTGGTTGCTCGCAAAGGACTACAAGATGGATTGGGAGGGCGTCAACGTGAGAGCGGCAACGCCGCCGTTCTCGGTCGCAACGCTGCCATTGTCGTCAGCCCGCCCCTACACGGAGGTCGAGAGCTTCGTGATGGCAAATGCCGGTGCGCGTCCGGTCGATCGCGACGCGGTGGACGCTCGACTGATCCAGGAGATCGCGTCGCGGACAGGAAGCGTGCCGAACAATCCGGCAGAAAAAGCTGGCGCCGGGACGACAGGCGATGGATTTCCAATCCTCTCGGTGAACACGCGGGCGCTGAGCGTCCCCGCCAACCCTAACGAGGTTGTCGATCACGTAGGACGCACTCGAATCGAGGCGTGGCTCGAAACGCTTGCGCGTCAGCTCGAGCCCGGAAACGCCGTTCAAACGATGCCGCCGCCGGCGCCGCAGAACCTGCGTTTCAGCACGCAGTAGTTCGCATCGCTACGGAACTTGTGAGCCGCACCCTCGCATCGGCAGGGGGCGGCTCCATTCGATCAGCTCCGTGGCCTCCTGCCCTTCGCTTTGACCCAACTGCCCGCACAACTGAGTTGCACGTCCTCGAATCCGGCGGATTCGAACCAGCGGCGAACCATTCCTACGGTGGCGGGACGGTCGTACGCCGGCGACAGCGCGTCAAACGTATCGAGCAGGGCGAGCTCTTTGAGTTTCGAATCTTCGAGGTCAAAAACCCCCCGATAGTCGGCGACAGAGAGAACCGTGGAAGCGACCCGGCCAGGCCGACCCAATACTTTGTGGAGAACCCCCGTAGTCGGATACACCCAGCCCACGTGATAGCGCACCAGCGTGCGCAGGAGGGGAAGCGGCAACCGCCGTGTCAGCGGCCTCAAGTAGTACTTTCCCATCAAGAAGCTACGCCAGTTGAGACGGTAGATATCGATGAATATCTCGCCTCCAGGCTTTACGAATCGACAAAGACTGAGGAATGCGTTTCTCGGCGACGGACAGTGCTGGAGAACGCCGATACAGAGTACCTTGTCGAAGCTGGCGAGCTCGAAGGGCGGGTTGAGGATGTCCGCCTGTGCGAACAAGACGTTGGAGAAGCGTTGATTGTTTTCGTAGCCCGCTTCGATCGATCGACTCAAATCGAAGCTGCAGATTGATGCTCCGGTTTGCGCCAGCACCTCGGTGAAACGGCCCATCCCAGCGCCGGCTTCGAGTACCCGCTGTCCGTGCAGGTCTTCGGGCCATTGAGTCCCTTCGAACAACCGGCGCCTGCTCTCGTTCCAGTTCGCACGCGAATCCAGTTGCGTCGTGGAATACTCCAGCCACTGACGGCCGAAACTCTCTGCGTAGTTGGCCGCCGGCACGAAACGCGCGATGGAGTTGACAATGGGGAACTCGTCTTCGGAGGATCGTAGGACGCCGGTGATCACTTCGTCGCCGGTGCTCTCTCCAACCTCCAAACCCAGTGGCGCATGCGTGATCGGGTGACGAAAGACGTCGCTGAAGGATTTACGCATCGTGGTGACGGGGAAACAGGAAGAGATCAGGACACTCGTGGTGACGCGTGGGCTACAATCGCCGTCCGCGGCGCCGGCGACTCAGCTGGACGCATTTGAGGCGTGATCATGAGAGTGCTCGTGGCCACTGAATCACGTTTCGATCGCACGCCTGACGGCGTGCATTGGAATGTCGCCTGGGCGAAGTACGAATTCTGGCGTCGGTATCTCGATGTGTTTGACGAGGTGTGCGTTCTGGCGCGTGTGAGAGACGTGTCGACGATCCCGACCGGCGGCGTTCGCGCCGACGGCCCGAACGTGAGCTTTTCACCGCTGCCGTACTATCTGGGACCATGGGAGTACCTGCGAAAGTATCCGTCACTTCGTCTTGCTGCTCGACGTGCCATACGAGCCGACGATGCGCTGATCGTTCGTGCTCCCGGGCCAATGTCAGGATTGGTGACAGGCAGGATCGGCAACACGGGTCGTCCCTTTGGCATAGAGGTTGTCGGCGATCCGGGCGAAACGTTCGCGCCTGGAGCCGTCCGGTCGGTGTTGCGGCCCATTTTGCGGCACGTGCTGCCGTGGGTCCTGCGGCGTCAATGCGCGCGCGCATCCGCGGTCGCATATGTCACTTCCCATCTGTTGCCTGAACTCTATCCTGCACCCAGAGCTACGCACGTCACGGACTACTCCAGTATTGACCTTCCCGATGCCGCCTTCGTATCGACGTCGCGTCCGCGTCGCGCCTTGCTCGAGACATCGCGGCTAGTGTGTGTCGGTTCCCTCGAGGCAATGTACAAGGGTCCGGACGTGCTCCTCGACGCTCTCGCGCTCGCGATTCGCAGAGGCGCGAGCCTCCAGTTGACCTGGGTTGGCGACGGGAAATATCGACCAGAAATGGCGGCGCGTGCAGCTCAATCCGGCCTTGACCGCAACGTCCGCTTTGTGGGCCATCTTCCGCCCGGTGAGATGATCAGGAAGGAACTGGATAGCGCGGATCTCTTTGTACTCGTCTCTCGCACAGAGGGCTTACCTCGCGCGCTCATCGAGGCAATGGCGCGGGGACTTCCTTGTGTGGGCTCGAATGCAGGAGGGATTGCCGCGCTGTTGTCGCCGGCGGAACAAGTACCGATCGGAGCGGCTGTGCCTCTCGCCGACAAAATCCTCGAGGTTCTCAACGATCCCGATCGGCTCGCACGGCTCTCACAGGAGAACCTGCTGAAAGCTCGCGCTTACCATGCCGATATGCTGCGACCTCGCCGCCGGAACTTCTATGAGACCGTTCGCGACGCGACGCTGCGTTGGCAAACCGGACGCCTGTCGCGACACGGCAAGACCACATCGCACACGAGACACGGCTCCTCGATGGTCGAGTGATTGGAGACCGGGTCAAGAAGTCAGGCAGTGACCCGTGAGCGTCAGGTGTTGACCACTTCTACGGAATTTGCCTCGCGCAAGTGAGCAGCAATTCTACGGATCGTCTCGTCAAGACCGACCTTCGGCTGGTAGCCAATAAGCGAGGTCACGCGTGTCAGATCCGGAATGCGCCGCGCCATATCCTCGAACCCCGCCTCGTAGGCCACGTCGTACGGTACGAGCTGAATCTGCGACGTACTACCCGTGAGTTCGATGACGCGCCTGGCGAGTTGAAGAATGCTGACCTCCTCGGTGTTCCCGATATTGAAGATTTGACCCACAGCGCCGGGGTGCTCCATCAAAGCCACCAAGGCTCCCACGATGTCGCCGACGTAACCGAAACAGCGCTGTTGTGATCCTTCGCCATAGACCGTCAGCGGCTGTCCGCTCAACGCTTGCTGCACGAAGCGGGGGACCACCATCCCGTACTGCCCCGTCTGTCGCGGGCCCACCGTGTTGAACAGGCGCACGATGACGATCGGGAGCTTCTTTTCCTTCTGATACGCGAGCGCGAGGAATTCGTCGATCGCCTTCGCGCACGAATAGCTCCAGCGGCTCTTTGTCGTCGGCCCGAGCACGCGGTCATCGTCTTCCGAGAACGGAACTCGCGAGTTCTTGCCGTATATCTCAGACGTGCTCGTCAGCAGCACCTTCTTCTTGTAGCGATGCGCCGTTCGCAGAACGATCTCCGTCCCGAGAATACAGCGCTCGATGACCTCGACGGGCCGGCTCACGATCAATTCCACACCAACAGCCGACGCCAGGTGGTAGACGACGTCGCACTCACTGACCAGGCGATCCATGACGGTTTCGTGCATGATCGACTCGTGCACGAACTGGAACCCTGGCGCGCCCTCTAAGTGTGCGATGTTCGCCAGCCGTCCCGTCGATAGGTCGTCGACAGATGTGACATGGTGTCCCGTCTCGAGCAACCGGTCGCTCAGATGTGAGCCGATGAATCCTGCCCCGCCGGTGATGAGTACCCTCATGGAAAATAGATCCTCTCTGTGTGAGACGTTTGTAGCCGTCGCGCGGCTGGACGACACGATCGGCTCGACGGCTTAACCACCGACCTGGCCGGCACGTATTGGTTCCCGATAGGCCGGGAAGAAAGACGAACTGCTGTTGTTCATGGCGCCGGCACGTTCAGAGAGCTCGTTGTACAGCGTCGGGTCCAATACCATCCGGCAGGTGTAAAAGGGAAATGTCTGTGCCGAAAAGCCCAACTTGAAGTGCATGAGTGAGTCGCGCGCACCGCCGACACCACCGCCAAGATGAAGCCAGCGATTGCCACGAGACTTGAACCATGACGCGGCGCAGTGGAACAGCAGCTTGATGGGATTCATTGGCAAGAAACGATTGAACGTTCCACCCAAGTGATACTGCACGATCCCATTGGATTCCGTAAACAGGGCTGCCGCGGTCACGTCTGAACCAGAACGCGCTATCCAGAGGTGAAGATGGTCGCCCAGTGCGGAACGCAGGTCGTCGAAATAATCATCGGAAAAGTTGTAATACGAGTGGGCGTCCACTCTTTCCATCGATTCCCGGTAGGCTCGCAAGAATTCCCGGAACTCCGACCAGCTCGAATCATTGACCGCCGTTTCACCACGTGAACGGGCTTTCGTGACGTCACGGCGGTGGTTGGAGCGCATTTGCCTCCACAACTCGTCGTCTGAAAGGGCGAGATCGATAGCGACTGTCTCACCAGACTGGACCACAGAACCGATGCGGCTCAAGGGCGTCACGTCGAGCGGAAGGAGAGGATGTAGACGAAGGAACGCGGATACGATTCCTTCCCGTTGCAGCCGAATCACCATTGCTTGCACTGCGCTACACAAGAAATCGTTGGGCGGTGCGGCGGTTCGTCCACCAGCGAACAGCGTGAGCGGTCCCGGATATCCGTAGGGCACAGTCGCGTCACGAAGAGGCTGTGCATCAGACAGGTGTGATGGCAGTGTACGAATAATGAGAGGGACGAAGAATGTGTGACCGTCCTCGGTGGCCACAAACGCTTTCGCCTCACCTCCTTCTAACCTCGCACAGAGCCGCGCGTAAGAGGCCAGGTGGTACACGTCATGTGGCAGCTCTCGGATCGTGGCGGTCCACAGATCGTCGCTGGCTGGGATCAGATCAGCTCGCATGCGAAGCATTCGCGCCAACAGCCTGAGACAGGCGCTTTATCGCCACGAACTGAATGCGATTCGGCTCCAGGCCGTTCCATCCGCCCGACGTGAGCCATGGAGAAACCTCGTACGGAGCTGTCCGTTGATCGCGTGCAAAGAACAGCGCCCTGTAGGCGGCATGTTCGAGATCCATCCAACCACTCACTTCAGACTGGATCGCATCGAGGGCCGGGGGTGAATATCGCGCGGCGAACCGGTCCCGTGTCCGGGACACGATTGCACAATTCGGGTTAGGGGCTATAGCCACGAGACGCCCACCCGGCTCCAAATGAGCCCATGCTGCGCGCAGCGCGGCGGCAAACTCGATGTATTGAAGTACTTCGAGAAAGAAGACGATCTCATACGTATCTAATTGCTCTATCACTTCGGGGCTGTTCGGGCTGCCGCACAGCCATCGGATATGAGAGGATTCGCGTTCGAGCGTCGCGATGACTTCAGGCACGATATCGATACCGGTCACGCTGGATGCGCCGAGTGCCGCTAGCGCGCGGCTGAACTGTCCTCGGCCGCATCCGATGTCCAGACAACGCTTACCGTGAACTGGGCCGGCAGAATCGAGCGCGAGCCCGAAGGTCTGCGCCTGAACGCGGTCGTTCGAATAGTCCAGCCAGGAATTCCCCGCTTTCGCAACGTCCGCGTAGTAGTCAAGCCAGAATGCTTCCTGTCCGTTCATTACGTCCATCCGATTGTCGGTTTCACAACCGCGTCGCGTTCGAGACGACGCTAGTGCACAGTCGCTTTGTCAGCTTTCTCTATCGGCGCCAGGCTCGTGTTTTGGTGCGCCGGCTCCAACAGCCGGGCGAATTCTTCGAGCCATACCTCGATGCGTGTTCGACCGACGCTGTCGACCACGACGTTAGGGTCACGAGGAACCGTGAGCTTCCGTCTCATTTCCGCGAGAATGGGGAATCCATCGGCCGATGTGCCCAACCCGGCTTTTTCGGATGTGAGGTTAGGGACGCTCCCGGTCCGTGCCTCGATTTCTCGGATGATCCGCGCGTCGACCGCATCCCTATCAAGCGGCCGGGCGCCGGCGTTCGTTGTCAGATACCGCTCGACCTCCGTGTAAGGGAGAGCTGAGGACAGTGGCAGATTCGTCAGCTCGAGAGGTGGTGAGTTGGCACGGACGTTCACCTGTTCCCAGTCGAACTTGTAGTCTTTCGCGAGCATCCACTGAGCAGCAGGGCTGCTGAGACATGCCGTGCCACCGCAGTGCTTTGCGTAGTAGTTTCCATTGAGGAAGATTCGCGAGCCGGCGTTGACCGTCGGGTGCACTCTCACGAGTCGGACCTCCCCTTCTTCAGGAAACTCCCGCGCCACGAAGCCGTTGTAGCCAGGTGTCGTCGGGCCAGGAATCAGGAGATTGCCCTGGACGACGGACAAGAGCGGACCACGTTCGCCGGCGTCTTGGAAGTAGATGCCCGACAGCGGTGATTGCGACGGGTTGTAGATAAGGTTGTTGACGATGACGGTGCGGGTTCCCCCGCCGATTTCTGGATGGCGATCGTTGTTGTGGGCGGAGATGTTTCGCAGCAGGGTCACCTTGGGCTGCGCATGCCCCCATTTGTCGCCAACTCCAATCCCTCGTGAGTTTGCCCAGCCTTCTTTGGGATACGTACGTGGATCGCACGGAACGGCGGTATTGACGCCACTACAGCCTAGTGCTTCAGCGATGATCGAATCGATGATCGTCACTTCCCCCGGCGGGTGACCCGCTCTGTACGCTCCAACAAGCAGCGCAGTCCACACAGACCAACTTACGGAAACGTGGTCGACTACGACTTTATTGGCGTCGTCGCGTAACCAGAGACCGACGGGATCCTCGGGGACATTCCCGACGCGAACACGCACATGCTGCACGACCACATCGTGAGTATCAATGACTAGACCGGGGCCGCGAATGAGAATTCCAGGTGATGGCGCGGTCTGGCCTGCAATCGTGACGAAGGGATTACGGACAATCAAAGGGCCCTGTTTGAGTTGGATCGTGCCGCTGATTTCGAAAACGACGAATCGTGGTCCGTTAGATGTCTCTGCGCAATAGCGAAGAGTGTGCGGCTCTGCAGGCCAGGCAGTATCAGCGAGACTCGTTACCGTGCAGACGGTCCCGCCCCGCCCGCCACGGGTATCGATTCCATACCCCTGATAGTGAGGCCGATAGCCACCGTAGTCAGTCGTTTGCGCACCGGACGGAGCGACGGAGAATACTAGAACGCACGCCGTCGACAACGCGTTTCCAAACCAGCGCCGAAACTCCGGCGAATCAGAACGCACCGTTAGCGAACTCGACGGATGGTCATGAACGCCTCCGCCGCGGTGGCCCCGATAGTCGCGCCGCGATGGCGAGCGAGCGCCTCCACCGCGGCCAATGAGCGTTCATGTGGGAAATCGTGGAGCTGGGACGCATAGGTGGCCATCCCACTGAGCTTCTTAGCCAGATACTCATCGATTCGGACGTAGTAGTCCGGAACGAATGCAGCCGTCACGCCGCGCGCTGCATTCCAGTTGGTTTCGGAAAGCGTCTCATAGGCCACGATCTCCTCGACGACCAAGCCGTTCGTGGGCCGCAGCGCGACGAGACTCGAATCGAACACGAGCTGGTGATCGCGATGCAAATCACCGCGGAACGGAACGAAGACGATTCCCGGCCTGGTCTGTTCGACGACCTGCAGCAGGGCTGCATTGAGCGTGACGTGTGGGATCTGATCCAGTCGAGCGGCGGGCAAGTCGAGGAAGAGCGTCTCCGCAACGCCTAGCAAGCGATGTGCTTCGCGTGCCTCCCGTCGTCCGACCTCGATTAGCTCATTGTCGAAATGCTCGGGGCTGCCCTTGGTGACAATCGCCACCCTGACGCATCGACCCTCGTCGGCAAAACGGGCGATTGTTCCGCCCACGCCTAAGACCTCATCATCCGGGTGAGGCGCAATCACCAGCACTGATCCATCGCCATTGGATTTCATTCGACCCGTCGCCCTCGAAAGCTCTCCAGGGCGTTTTGCAGATTCTCCTGCGACAGCACGACGCCATTGTCAGTCAACTGTACCTCCGTCAAGAGCAACGCGTTGTCCATCGTTGACACCAGCACTCCTGCGGACGTGACGTCGAGTACCGTTCCAGGCACCGCACCGAGAGGTGCGCGGTACCCGCGTGGAATTTCGGCGCGCCAGACACGCAGCACGTTGCCGTTCAGATATGCAAACGCCCCCGGGAAGGGATGCGACACTGCGCGCACGAGGCTCCTGATCCGCGTGGCCGAGTCGCTCCAGTAGATGCGTCCGTCATCCGGGCGCCGGCGACGTGTATAAGTGGCAGCCCGATGATCTTGCGGTGTCCAACGCGCCGTCCCGCCCGCCAGATCTCGCACGGCGTCGGCGACCACCTCCTCGGTGATCGTGTAAACGCGATCGATTACGTCACCAATGTAGTCGTCTGTTCCGATCGGGAATGCTCGTTGTGCGAGGATTTCTCCATCATCCACACCCTTCCGGAGTCGAATCAGCGTGACCGCGCCGCTGGTCTCACCGTCCAGGATTGCCCAATTCAGTGGTGCTCCCCCGCGACGAGATGGAAGCTTCGTTGGGTGCAGGCCGATGCATGGCGCAATCGACAACGCGTCCTCGCGCACGAGATATGGCCATCCGATGACAAACACATAATCGGGGGACGCCGAAGAAATCGCATCTGGTTCGGCATTGAGGTCCGACACGATGCGCACGACGCTCCCGCTCTCGCACGCGAGCGCGCCAAGATCAGCGTAGTACGTCGCGGCCATGCCGGACCGAGCACGTACGTCGACGATATCCGTAGTAACGATGGCAACTGGAGGATGTCCGGCGCGAATCATACCCTTCAGCGCGAACTCCGCGACGCGCACCTCTCCCACCAACACCAGTCGCAGCGTGGGAGGTGTGGTACATCGATCGTCCTTAACGAACGGTTCCATCGGGCCCATATACTCCAACTCGTCGAAGTACGGTACCGACAGTCCTCCAGAGGATCATCAGGTCGGCTCGCGCACTTACTTGCGCGACATATTCCAGGTCCACCTCAATCCGCTTCGGCCATTCGAGAGCATTGTTGCCGCTGACCTGTGCCAGGCCGGTGATTCCCGGGCGCACGGACAGTCGTTGTCGCTGGCGTTCGGTATAGAGAGCGACCTGCTCCGGGATAGTTGGGCGCGGACCGACGAGACTCATGTCTCCTCTCAGCACGTTCCAGATCTGCGGCAACTCGTCCAGGTGGTATTCGCGCAGGAGGCGACCAAATGGAAACACACGCGGGTCTTCATCCCACGTTACCAGCGAGTCGGCTGGCCAGCAGTGCATGCTGCGGAACTTGATAAGCGTGAACGGTTTGCCTTCCCGTCCTGCCCGTGTCTGCCGGAACAGGATGGGGCCCGGACTCGAGAGCTTCACGCCGATGGCAATGGCTATCAGGAGTGGCCAAAGCGTCAGAAGCAACAGTGCAGAAACGATCGCGTCGAAGATTCGTTTCACGTTTCAACCCGCCGTGCCGTGATGGGAGCATTCAGCAGCGCGGCCACAAGGGTCCGATATTCTCGTATCTGGCGCTGCCATACGTCCGACTGATCAAAATTCGCGCACACCCAGGCACGACCAGCACGCCCCATCTGCTCTCGCAGTGCAGGATCACGGGCCAGCATCAGAAATGCGTCACGCAACGCTTCCGCGTCTCCGACCGGAACCTGCACTCCGGTAGTGCCCGGGAGGATTGCATCGCGAGCGCCGGTGGCGTCGGTCGCGACAGTCGGTAACCCGAGTGCAGCGGCTTCCAACAAGACGTTGCCCAGCCCCTCCCGGTACGTAGGGAGCGCGACGACGTCCATCGCAGCCATCCCTGGAACGACGTCCGACTGGAAGCCGACGAAACGAATGGAGGGATGTCCGGAAATAGTTCGAATGACGTCGTCCGCTGGTCGATCGCGATGCTCGTAGTCGCCAATCAACAGCAGCATGACTTTCCGGTTGCGCTCATGCACGGCAACAAACGCGCGGACAAGTTCCTCGATACCTTTGTCGCGAGTAAGCCTGCCGACAAAGCCGATCACAACCGCGTCAGCCGGGATCCGGTGATTGGCCCGGAACTCGCCCTTTAACGCGATTCTTTCTGGCGAGAAGCGCCCCAGGTCCACGCCGTTGGCGCTCCCGGTTCCCAGGACGCGGACGCGACTAGGGTGCCCCAGTCCATCGGCGCATACGCGCTCACGCATCGACGGTGACACCGCAAACGTCACATGGGCAAGCCGGCATGGGATCGACGTCGATGCCCGAAGGACACCTCCCAGCAATCCTCGCTTACCCTCGTAGGGCATCCCGTGCAGGATATGAATGTGACCTGGGCAGCGCGCCAACCTTGCGGCGATCGAGCCGATGAGGGCTGCTTTCGGCGTCGAAACCTCGATCAAATCGAAACGCTCCTGACGAAAGAATCGATACAGCTGCAGGAGCGCTCGCAAGTCCTGCCACGGCGTGATTGAACGGGTGAGCGGGAACGTCCGCAGCCGCACGCCGCGTGTGGCAATCGCAGCGTCGTCTTCCGACGGTGCACATGCAACCGTGATCTCGAATCCATTCGCGCTCAGGTGTTCGAGTCTGCCGGCGTACAGAACCTGAATCGACTTTCCGATAGTCGCGAGGACGCAGAGACGAATACGTCGCGGGCGATCCTGTGGGAGGACGCGTGTGGTATTCGCACTCACGACCGGGCGACTTCGTACTGTTTAGAAACCCCAGGCAACGAATAAGCGTGCCTCCGTTTGTGCTCGGCCTGCACGTATGCCAGAGGTCGCGGACCGACAATGCCAAATATCAGAATCACCCACGCTGTCAGCGAGGTTTGACTCCCGCGAATTGAACGCCTGATCGTCCGCAAGCCCCCGAGCCGATCACCGGCGAGAAACTGCTGCGTGGCAAAAGCCCGAGTGTACATTTCCAGCAGCCTCGGGGCCCATTTCTCGAGTGCCGCGCCATGTCGTTCCAACAGCACCCGAAAACTGCGCGCAAGGACGGGCGCCTGCTCGAGCGCCCTGGTGACATTAGGGCGCGTAACTTGGTCGGGCGCATCACTGTGATAGAAACGCGCGACCGCCGGACTGGTCGCTGTCAGGAACCGCGCCGCGAAGTCCATATGGTAAACAGCCTCATATCCGCCTTCATGGTATTTCACCGTTTCGTACGTCACTCGGCGGGTGCACGTGAGTGTCTCTTGCAGGCCGTGGACGGCGACTTTCTCGGCCCACCGTAAGTACCCGGCGTAATCCCACACTTCACGCGCGAGTGGTTCGAGAGGAGAAAGCGAACCGTCATCGAGTTGGCACATGAAGCGAATGGACTGTACCTCATCGGGTACTTGTCTAATCTCATCGTGCATGAATTTCAGCGCGTCTGGAGCGAGTTCATCGTCGCTGTCCAGTGGGATAATCCACTCCCCGCGAGCCTGTGCGATGCCAGTGTTTCGCGCAGCGGAGACGCCGCGATTCATCTGGTGGACGGCGAGCTTCAACCGAGGATCCGGAATCCCCGATACGATTGCCGACGTTCCATCAGTTGATGCGTCGTCCACGACAATAACTTCGAATCCGGCGTGGTGTTGCTCCAGGCAGCTCGTGACAGCGCGTCGGATAAACCTCTCCCTGTTGTACGCCGGTATGACGATCGAGAATGTGAGTTCCATGCTCGTCAGAGCGCCGCTGTCATGACGAGACCCGCCTCGTAGGTCAATGCCTCATTCCGTTCCCGGGGCGTTCAGGAGCGCATTGACGAGACTGCGCGTGTCATCTGCGGCGTATGCAATCTGGCTTCGAAAGCGAGTCTGCAGAGACGAGACGAAGGGGTAGGTGACGTAGTACTCACTGTTCGGGCTGAGGTCGTGGTTGATTCGCGCGTCTTGCGTGCGTGCCAGAATCACATCGCGGTCTGCGTCGATTCTCTTCGCAGCCTGATCGACCGAGAAAGGCAGTCGCGCTGGGTCGAGCCGAAACTTGTTCGGGCTGACGATGTATACGCTGCCATCAACGCGAATCACCTGTGGGAAAACCGTCGCGATGGTTTTTGCCGTCGAGAACATATCGGCTGTTCTCAACAGGACAATTCCCGAGGGGCGAAGATGGGCCGAAAGAATCTCAAGGAACTCGACGGAATACAAGGCGCCACTAAACGCATGCGCCGCATGCAACGGAAACATCATGATGACATCGAACGTTTCGTGCGGATTTGCCAGCAGCCACCGCCGTCCATCGTCGACGACATAATTGAGCTTGCTCGATTCGAGGACGGTCTGCCCCTGTGGGGTATGCCTCAGAATGCCAGCAAGGTTGCTGTTCAATTCCACCACGACAACCTGGTCGACAACTGGCGACAACACCGCAGTCGCAGCCATTTGCGCGTCACCGAGGCCGATTGACAGCACGCGCCGGGGCGCCGGATGCGCCGCAAGGGCTACTTCGACAGCTTCGTCCTTGGCTATTTCGCGAGAACCATCACCATGGTGCGACCCGTCAATATAGAGTCGTTGCTGGCCGAGTACCGCGGCCTCTTGACTGAACGCGATCACATCGCGCTGAAGGCGTAACGCCGATACGCCGGTCCTGTCTTCAGCGCCGATGAACTCGACCCCCGGCTGGTCGGCGAAATGAATCGCCTTGATCACCTGCGTCTTCGATGGAAACAGCAGCACAGCCAGTAACGCCAGTGCGAGCGCCAGATATCCGAAGTGGCGCCGGCTCCACGCCGGTTCGATGGAAGCCGTCTGTGCCGAACCCTGCTTGCCAATCGATAACGCGACAGGCACTGCGCAACCGGCGACGATCAGCATGCGAAGAGCGCCCTCGCTCCCAAAAAAGTGAATGACGATGAAACCGACAATGAGACAGCCGGCCGTTGAGCCGGCGATATTCGCGAAATAGACGCCACCAATCGAGTGGCCGAGCGTTGCAACGTGATCTGTCCCTTCCCGCATCAGGTTCGTGAAGCCATATCCCATCAGGATTGTCGGGACGCCCAGGATCACGATCGACCAGAGGCCGATGTCGAGCAGCGAATACAGGGAGATGAAGTCGATGTGTCCTGCGATGAGCTCCGGTGAGGGGTGGAAAGTGGTGAAGAACGACGCCGCCGTGAGCTGTCTCAGAGGCGGCAGCCAGCTGAAATACCCGAGCAGCGTGAACAGCACGAACGCGTACGCGGCAATGCCTAGTTGACTCGCTGCGAAGCGCTCGAGGCAACGACCCTGGTCGATGCGTTTACTGGCAAGGACTGAACCCGTCGCGATTCCCGAAAGAAAAAAAAACAGAATCGTCCCGAACACATAAACGGTGGCGTGAAGCAAGACGCCAAGGACGCGATACCAGACGATTTCGTAGCCAAGCGCGATGAATCCCGACAGAAACGAGAAGACAAGGACCCTGCGATAGCCGATCGCGGTTGCGTTCGTCGAGCGAGACGCTGGTAAGGGTGCGGAATAGTGCTCGTGAGCCTTGGCAAGACGGACTGCCCCTACGAGCACGATTGCGGCCAAACTGATGTTGAGCGCCGCAGCGAATGCAGCGGCGCCATCGAGACCGAACAGGCCAATCAACAGGTATGACGACAAAAGTGCGCCGATGGCGGCGCCAAGAGCGTTGACTCCGTACAACCAAGCGAGGTCGTGCCCGATGCGGCCGTCATGTCCAATTACGACACGGCACATCAGCGGCAGCGTCATTCCCATCAGAGTGGTGGGGACCAGCAAAAGCAGAAAATCGGCGACTATCACGACCATCAACGAACCGCCCGCGAGCCATTGTCCGATCCAACCAAATAGTGGGAGGCTGACGAGACCGAAGCCGCCCATGAGGACCTCGATACCCGAGTAGTAAACGGCCGGTTGTTTGACCCGGTCGGCAAGCCATCCACCACAGATCGAGCCCACGCCGATTCCGAGCATGAACGTGGCAACGATGATGGATGTGGAATAGATGTCGACACCGAAGTACAGAGTCAGCACGCGCTGCCAGGCCACTTGATAAATCAGTGCCGGCATTCCGCCGACAAAAAAAGCAGCGAAGAACGCCATCCGCTGGCCTCTGGCCATGGTGAGCGCGTTCTGGCCCGACAGAGTATCGACGGTCGTCATGTGTAGCGACGTGTGAGGCGGCGAAGCGTCCGTGCGCTTCTCAGTGAACCTTGCCGTCGGCGTGGGCCGCAGCATGTTCTCGATGCATGGCGGTGCGAAACTCGGTCTGACGGACACCGAGGCCAAGGCTTGTCGCAATCCGGTCGGTTGCGGCCGACCATGAATAATACAGGCGGGTCAGTTCGAGCGCCGATTTGCAGATCTGGGCGCGCATCGACGGGCTCTTCCAGAGATCGACGACGGCTTGCGCCATATGCTCGGGCTGGTCGCGAATCAGCAGGTGCGTGCCGTCCACTGCATCTATGCCTTCGACGCCCTTGGCGCTGCTGACGACGGGCCTTCCGACCGCAAACGCTTCGATAATCTTCAGACGCGTGCCACTCCCGACGGTGATGGGTAACGTGACGACGCACGGCTGCTCAAGATACGGCACCATGCTTTCCACCGCTCCGGTCACCTCGACTGCCGCATCCCGTGCCGCGGCTGCCAATATCGCGGGCGTCGGGTTGCGGCCGGCGACCACGACTCGAGCAGCATAACCACGCGCCCGGACAGCCGGCAGGACGTGTTGAATCAATCGCAGCGCGGCGTCCTCGTTCGGGGGGTAGGAAAAAAAGCCGGGATAGACCATGGTTACAGGCCGTGCGCTCCAATCGGCGTCCACCCGCGGCGCGGCGGCTCGGCGATATGCATCGACGTCGACGCCGTTGGGCACGACGGTCACACCCGTTCTCCTGCCGTAAAGGCGACTGACCTCCTTGGCATCCGTATCGCTGCAGACCCACACGAGATCCGCTCTCGTGATCGCTCGCCGCTCGGCTGCCCGCAGGCGTCCGCTCAGAACTCGGTGCTTGATTCCTCGTAGGATCTCTGCGCGCGTGAAAAGAGCCTCGTCCAGTGTTGGCTGTAACGTGCCTTCGATGTTATGAGCGTCGAAAACGACGCGGCGGGCCGCTCGCCTGAGCTCGTCGCCGTACGCAGCCAGCACGATCGTCTCGATGAGTGCGATGTCGTAGCCACCCTCCCCCGCCCGTTGACGCAGCCATGACCGGACAGCGGTGGACGAGTACATGTCCACGCCCGGATGAATCCCGGGACGGAGGGGTGCGCATTTCGTCTTGAGGCGATCCCAGGCCGACCGGCTGCGCAGGGAGAACGGCGCCCATTCGCGGATGCCTTTAACCGCTTGCGGCGTCTCGTCCACACCGACCGTGACGACGTCGACGGGGCCGAATGACGCAAGCGCTTTGATGTTCTGCCAGTTTCGCAGCGGTGCCCCGCTCGTCGGCCGTTCGGGCCGATAGTGGGTCAACACCAGAGAGGTCATCGCGACGACTCGTGGCCGAGCAGCGCAAGACGATGAGAATCTTGATTGATCGCCCGCGTCGCTGTTCGAGCTACTGAGAAGGCTGCGGCAAGCTCGGCCAGCACACTGCGATCCGTGAACGATTCGATCGCGGTCGCAGTGGGCAGGAACGCCTGAAACTCACCCCTCTGCCACGCATCGAAGACGCGACTGACCTGCTCTGCAACTTCTTCTGGCGAATCGTAGTGCGCTGTGAGTCCGACTCCGTCTTCACGGAACAGGTGACCCATCGCCGACGTGGGTGCAGTGATCACGAGGATCGGACGGCGGGAATTCACGTAATCGGGCAGCTTCGACAGCAAGGTTGCGCTATCAGGCCGCGAGTAGTCAAAGCCGACCAAGAGGCTCGCGTTATCCATCAGCTCAATCAACTCGGGTCCTGTTAACCGCCCCACGACTCGGACTACATCATCGAGACCACACCGTCGCGTCCATCCGGGCAGATCGCCATTGCTCCAACCAGCTTGAGTCAAGCGCACCTTATTTCGTGCTTGCGGTACTCGGTCGAGAAAGAGACGAAGCCCTCGAATCAAGGCTTCGGAACTGTGGCCAGGCGGATTGAGGTTCCCGGTGTGAACGATATGGAAAAGCTCGCTCTGCTGCGGTCGGCTCCGACGGTGTGAATCGGTGGGAAGATGGGTGACGACGAACGCCTTGGACAAGAACCGTTCGGTCATGGATCCCAAGACTGCTCTGGCCTGCCTGGGGTTGGTGAACGTCAACGCCCCAGCGTCGGTGAAAATCCGGCGCCGCCAGACGTGAAACAGCGGCGCTTTGTAGGGTGCCAGCAAAAGCCTCCCGTTCGAGACGAGTTGGACTGCAGGCCACTCGTCGCTGAAGTGCGCGACCCACGGGAGACCAGTCGACCGTGCGAGGTGCCACGCGACGATGTTCGACGAGCCGGGCATTGCTCGACTGTAGATGACCGTGTTGCCCGGAAGTGAAGACAACACTCGCCGGCCCCTCTGCACGGCATTTCGGACCCACATACCCTGCGGTTCTGGAACACCGCTCCGGATCATCTGCCAGGCTCGGCCTAGTCGGGTGCGGGCATACGGCTTGGCTCGAACGACAGCCACTCTGTCAGCACCGCCACTCTGCTCCGCACCAATTGCCGTCAGGGCATGAACGCGTGCACCAGATTCGCGCAGACGAGCAGCCAATCGAAGGCCGGCCAGTGCTTCCGGCCCGCCACGGATAACGTCCCATTCATACGAGATCATCAGAACGGTTGTCGTGTTCCAGTCCGGAAGGTGAGCCTTTCCGTTCAACGCACCAAACGCTTCCGATGTCAGGAACACGCGTAAACGCTCCGCTCCGTGATGCCGCTCCCGCTCCACAGCAGGCGATGCGCTTTTACCATCCGATCGATGTGGAATACGCTTGCCCGGAATGTCTCGGCAGCTGCCCCCCGCAATCCTAACTGGCTCGCCTGGTTGGGTAATCCGACGGCGGCGGCCGCCCATTCCGCATCGTCAGCGCTCAGTGGCAGATATCGAACGAGCGGCAGACGGGAGGCAATTTCCCGGACACCCGGAAGATCGGTGGCCAACACCGGAACTCCCGATGCGCAGGCTTCGAGAACAACGCCTGGTAGTCCTTCTCGTATGGAGGGCAGCAGCAACACGTCGCTCGCCTCGAGTAACTGCGGCACGTCGTGACGTACGCCGAGCATTCGTACCCGGTCTGCGACCGGCGAGTTCTGAACGGCCGCGGCGCTGATCCCTTCAGGACTGTCGGTGCCTCTCCCGACCAGCAGGAGTCGAGCCGACGGGTCAAGTCTGGCAATCTGCGCGAAGATCGCAACGAGCCGGGCGTGGTTCTTCTCCGTGACCTCGTTTCCGACATGAAGGTAAATTCGATCCGACGCCGACAGACCGAGCTCTGCCCGTGTTCGGCCAGCGTCGCCGGTAGCGGTGAATCTCGTCGGATCAAGACCGTAGTAGACGACGCGACAACGTGGATCCGTTCGCCAGTCGGTGCGCCAGAGGCCATCCATGGCCCCCTCGGCACACCCGACAATATGCGTCGCGCACCGGTCGATGCACTGCTGCATTACCTGTCGGCGTAAGCGGCGTGGCCATGTCGATGGGTGGCCATCTCCCATCGCGTGGAACTGCGCGATCCGGACGGGGACGCCAGCCGCCGCCGCCAGTGCCAGAATTCCCCCGGTGGCATAGATGACGTTCGAATGCACCACGGAATATCGTCCGCGGTAAAGCAACTGCATGAACCGAAACGGAAACGACGGGCTCTTCAACGCTACCGGAATGACAGTGCCTCCGCACGCGCGTACCTGCGCGTCGAGAGATCCCTCCAGGCCGGAAAGCGCACACACGTCGACGTGAGCTTCTGCGGGACAAAGAGCGCTGATGGTCTCGATCAGTCGCATCTCTACTCCACCAGGCTGCATCCGTCCAAGGACGTACAGCACTCGAGGAACAGTAGCGACACTGCTGGTGCCAGCAGATCTTTCAGTTGATGCTAACGTTTGCATCTGTGACAGGCAGGACGCCGTCGACACCGACCGACCGCTCGAGGCAATCGCGAAGGGAATCGGGACCATCGCCGAGATTCGCCTCGCACCAGGCCGCGAGCGCGAAAGCGTACCAGGCAACATACGGCTGATCGCCACGGAGCCACTGCCGAAAGCGGCCATTTGAGAGTTCATCGCTCGACAGGATGCCAAATCGGTCGAGCCGACTCCGTTCGAACAAGTGCTCGCAGGCTCCGGCCAACGGACCACGCAGCCATTGGAGTACGGGAACGCTGAAGCCTTGCTTCTCACGACGTGCCAGCTCGCTGCCGAATCGACGCTGATGAAGGGCTCTGAGGACGCGCTTCCCCCTGAACGGCTCGTTGCTCGGCCCCACCGTAAAACGTTCGGGCAGGCCGACACCGAATTCGACGAGACGATGGTCGAGAAACGGCACACGCGCCTCGAGGCTGCATGCCATGCTCGCCCGATCGAGCTTGACGAGCATGTCGTTGCACAACGTGCTGCCGAGATCGGCAGCAAGGGTCTTCTGGAGCTCGGTGCCGGAGGCGCGATTGAACCGCTCCTGTGCTTCCTCGACAAAGTGGCGGGCCGATCTCGGCTGACGCATGAGCGGCGCAGAATACGCAAGCGGCGCCCATTGGCTGAACCGGTAGTACACCTGCGCGTCGCTGCCCTCCAGTCCCATGCCCAGCTTGCCGAGCGTACGGCGAAGGCCGCTCCAGCCATCCCGGACATCCTCTCGAGCCCCTGCTGCCACTCGCCTGAGCAGTCGCCCAACGGCGTCGCGCACCGGTGGCATCCCAGCGAACGGACGTCGCAGCTGGACGACTCTGTATTTCTTGTAGCCGGCAAACACCTCGTCCCCTCCGTCGCCTCCAAGCGCCACCTTGAAGTCGCGTGCAATATGTCGTGACAACAGGTGTACGGCCAGGCTCGATGAGTCGCCGAACGGCTCGTCGTACGCCAGCAGCGCCTCCGCCAGTTGCGCGCGGGCCTGCGTCTCGGTAAACATCTCTATCGAGATAGGCACGCCGATGATGTCCGCCGTTTTCGTCGCGAACGGCGACTCGTCGAACTCAGGCTCGCGGAATCCGACTGAGTAGGCTTTGAGGGGCCCCGCAGAAACGTCGCGCGCGTATGCGGTTACCAGCGATGAGTCGATGCCCCCGGAGAGGAATGTCGCAATGGGCACGTCGCTCTCCAGGTGCTCCGTGACCGCCCGTCGCAGCAACGCCTCCACGTGCTCGCACGCTTCGTCGAGAGAAGCTACCTTGGCTGCATCCTGCGCGGGCTCGAGCGACCAGTACGTCTGCGTCCTTCTCGCGCCGGTGACGAGATCCACCGTGATTCGAGATGCTGGCGGGAGACGCTTCACGCCCTTGTAGATGGTGCTCTGCCCGGGGACATAGCTCCACGACATCATTCCATGCGCGGCATCGTGATCGATGGCAAAGAGGTGGGTAAAAGGTGAGAGGTTGCGATCGAAACAGCGCAACTCGGAGGCGAAAGCGAGAGCGTTCCCCGCGTCGGCGATGAAGAGCGGCTTGATCCCGAATCGGTCACGGCTGATCACGACCCTGCGCCGCCGCCGGTCGTGAATGGCGAACGCCCACATGCCGACGAGATGCTGTTCGACCTGCTCGGGGTCGTGTTCGTACAGGCGCAAGATCACTTCGGTGTCGCTGCGCGTGTGAAAGTGGACGCCCCGCTGCTCGAGTTCACGGCGGAGCGCCGGGGCGTTGTACACCTCACCGTTGTAGACGATGACGATCGATTGATCGTCGTTGAACATCGGCTGGTGGCCGTGAGCGACATCGACGATCGCCAACCGCGTCATGCCAAGGGTCGCGTCGGGGTGCGCCGCAATCCCACCACCATCGGGGCCGCGGTGCCTGATTCGTGTCGCCATCCCGGAAACAAGTGCGTGGCTCCGCTCGAGCGACGCATCCAACCCGAGAACGCCCACTATCCCGCACACGGTCCGCTACCTCCCGTCATGGACAGCCGATCGACCAGCGGCAGGAAGGTCCAATCGAACCGATTGCCGCGAGCCGGAGAGCGGCTGAGTGAATACGATCCTGCCTACGAAGTAGCAGATCGCAATCACCACGAGGCCCTGGCCGATCTGCGCGGGCATCGAAAGCCAATCGCTCCTGATGTTGAAATACAAAGGAAGGATCGATGCGCCAAGCATCGCGGAACCGTACGCGGATCCATCGAAACGCTGCAGCAGTCCGAACAGCACGCCGAGGCCGGCAAAGTATATGACCGGTCCGAACGGCCCGAAGTTATAGTACGCCTCGCCGGTAGCCGAACCGCCCAATGCCGCCTCGCGCTCGACCATGAGTCGTAGCGGCACGCGTTCATCCTGTTCGTAGGGGATCGGTTCACGCCACGGGATCAGGCGTCCCAATATCTGACGGTCGAAAGGCGCCCAGTAACTGGCGCCCCACAACAACGGATCTCCAGCTTCGATCCAGTCGATGTAGGCCCTGGTCGCCTGCAGCGAACCTCCCAACTCCATGAATGTATCGAGCGGTGTCACGTCAGTCCAATCGACGAGGTCGCGATTTGCGAAGCCGACGTCCCTGTAAATTCTGACGGCGGGAATAGCAAAGAGAACGCCCAAAACGACCGCCGTAATCACGCCCAGGCGAAGGCGAACGCCACGATGGGCCAGAACGGCTGCATAAGTGGCGAGTGGAACCAACGCAGAAGAGCGCTGGCCGACGAGCATCATAGGGGTGGCAATCCCGATACCCCACACCACCAAAGCCCAGGGCCACTGTCGGAGGCTCGCCCCGCACACCACCAACAAACAGCCGAATGTCGCGACGTCGATCGCGGTGGGAAGTAGGGTTTCCGTCATCACCGTGGCGCGGAACTCCAGAACGTCCATCGAAAAGACCGCCAGGCCGCCGTTCTGCGCCAACACCACGACGACCAGCGCGGTTCCGGCGAGCTGTAAGAGCCACCCCATGATGTAGAGCGCGGGTTCGTTGTCACTCGAGATTGGCGTCAGCGGCTGGAGCGCACGGCCTCGGCGGGTGAAAAACCCGATCGCCAGCACAAACGACGCGGCACCGACAAGACTGACAAGCATCGCCAGACGCGTGCTCGGGTAGAAGAACCAACTGAGATCCTGATCCGAAATCTTCGCGAGGACCGAAGGAAACAGCACCGCGGTAAACGTCATGCCGAAATGAAACGTCCAGAACAGGACTAGATAGACGACGGGCGCACTGAGCCACGGCAGCCGGAGAAAGTACCGGGCATACGCAATGAGCCCCGCCGCTGTCGCTCCCGTCGCGATGGCAATGAGCCGATGGCTTTCTGGCGGCTCATAGATCGACACGCCAATGGCACCGAGGCTCAGCAGGACGACCAAGGCGACCAATACGACGTGTAACGGCAGGAAGGTGATGTCTCTTCGTCGGTGCTCCGCAGTGTCAGCCCGCAACGAGGAAACCGGCGCAGAAACGGATGCGGTCACTGTCCGGGGTACCTCAGGCGCCTTGAACGGATGCCAGTCTCAACAGCGCGTCGCAGACGCGGAGGACCTCGGTTTCGGTCAACCTGGCCGAAAAAGGCAATGCGAGCGACACGTCGCCGAGTCTCTCCGTCACGGGAAAGTCGCCGCGGCTGTAGCCAAACCGCTCTACATAAAATCGTTGAAGGTGTATAGGAGAGAAATACGGCCTGCTCGGGATCCCCTGCCCCGCGAGATCGCGCATCACGTGATCACGCTCCACTTCACTCGCAAGCCGCACGACATAGGCGAACCACGACATCCGAGTGGTATGCGCTGACACGACGGGCACGCGCAACCAATCCGCTCGGGACAATCGATCGGAATACAACCGTGCGACGCGGTCGCGAGCCTCCAGTAACTCGTGCAGACGCGACAGCTGCGCAACACCGAGCGCTGCACTGAGCTCGCTCATCCGGTAGTTGTATCCAAGGCGATCGTGTTGCAGCCACGCGCCCATCGCGTCGCGGCCCTGGTTTCGCAGCGACCGGAACTGGGCCGCCCAATCGTCGTTGTCAGTGACGATGATGCCGCCTTCGCCGGTTGTCATCTGCTTGTTCGGATAAAACGCAAACACACCGACATCGCCAATCCCGCCGGCGTTTCGCTGCTTGTATTCAGCGCCGATTGCCTCGCAGGCGTCCTCGATGACGGTCAACCCGTGGGCGCGGGCTGTTTCCACGATCGGGTCCATGTCAGCCGGCTGACCGAATGCGTGTACCGGCAGAATCGCCTTGAGCCGTCCGACGCCAGAGTCACGGTGCCGAAGTGCAGGTGGAAGCCAGCGCCGGCGCGCGGCGCCACCGGCAAGCAGGTCGCGGACGGCCTCACTGACAAGACCAGCGTCGAGATTCCCGGTTACCGGGTCGACGTCGACGAAGATCGGTATTCCACGTTCGTACAGGATGCAGTTCGCCGAGGCCACGAACGAGAACGGGCTGGTAATGACAAGGTCGCCTGTCTCCACACCGGCGGCGATTGTCGCGAGATGAAGACCGGCGGTTCCACTGGAGACACCGACCGCGTGCCGAACGCCGATCAGACGTGCAATTCGTTGCTCGAATTCCTCGAGCTGTGGGCCGATGCTCAGGCACCCACTCGCGAGTGCTGCCACAACCGATGACACTTCCAGTTCGGTGATGTCGGGTCCCGACATCGGCACTGGAGGGGAGGTAATCGGCGCTGGAGTTGAGGATGACATCAGTTACTTGACCCCACGACGGTGGGCGCCTTTGGCTGTGATGGACCGACTTCTGGCCCACCGGGGTCGAGCGACGAGTAATAGTCGGCCGACGCATAAGGGGCGAAATCGAACGGCTGGTACTTGACGTTGGCCCGGTTCATGACGACGCCGATCAGCCGTCCGCCAACACGCTCGAGCTCGTTGATTGTGAGTCGTGCGGCCCGCGAGCTGGTCTGCGCCGAGGCAACGACCAAGAGGATGCCTGCCGCGCGTTGCGCGATGATGCTGGCATCGGTAACGGTCAGAGCTGGCGGTGAGTCGATGATGACCCAATCGAAGTGTTCTTCGAGGACCTTCAGCAGCTTGTCGAAGACGCCAGAACCCAGCAGTTCCGGCGCCTCGCGCAAATGAGGGCCGGCTGTGAGCAGGCTGACCCCCCGTACGGGAGTCGCGCGCAGCGCTTCGGCCAGAGAGGACGAGCCGGACAACACGCTCGAGAGCCCGGGCTCGAGGGAATTGTTCCACAGCTCGTGCATGGTCGGACGCCGCATGTCGGCGTCGACCAGCACGACCCGATACTGCGCGTGAGCAAGCACCATGGCGAGTTTGCTCGCGGTTGAGCTCTTGCCTTCGCGCTGGCTCGCGCTCGTGACCAGGATGGACTTGCGGCCTTCCGAGTGAAGGGCAGCCATCGTGCTGGTCCGGATCACTCGAAACGCCTCCACGAGCTCGCGCGGGCCGCCGTGCTCCGCGAGCATCGCGTTGCTGTGCACCTTCCGCATGGCCGGAACGACGCCAAGCAATGTCTGGCCAAGTCCATCGGTCACGTCGTCGGGAATCTTGAGACGATCGTCGAGCACCTCCGATACAAACACACTGCCCACAGACAGCAGAGTGGCGCTGAGAACGGCGATCAGCATGATGAACGTTGTGCGCGGCGCGATCGGACGCCGCGGCACCTCGGCAGCGTCGACGATGCTGATGTTGGTGGAGCGCAGCTCCCTGGCCACGCCGGTTTCTTTCGCGCGCTGCAAGAGCGTGTTGTAGAGGAGCCGCGCGCTCTCTGCCTCCCGCTGCAGGGCCGCGTACTCGATACCTCGTCGATCGAGGCCGAGCGCTTCCTGTTTTTGAGCCTCGAGCGCCTCGGATAGCGTGTTTTCTTCGGCGCGTGCCTTCTCATAAGTCGTGCGAATCGAGTCGACGACTCGTCCAATCTCTCCATTCAGCGTCGTTTCGGTCTTCTCCATGGCCGTGCGCATCTCGACCATCTTTGGGTGCCGTTCGCCAAGTGTCTCGGACTGTTGCGCGTAATCGCGCTGCAGTTTCGCGAGGTCACCCTTGAGCTGCTGGATGAAGCCGTTCGCGAGGATTGCGGGAAACGCATCGACCGCGCCTGGCTCCTTCTGGGCCGCCACAATCCCGCGGTATTGCGCTTCGCTCTCGATTCGAGCCGTTTTAGCTTTCGTGACCGCCGCATTCAGGTCGCCGAGTTTCTGGACCACGATGTTTTGCCCCGGCCCGAGCGAGACGGCGTCCTCATGCCGCTCCCGAAAAGCCTGTAACGCCGCGTCAGTATCGTGAACGCGCTGTCGCTCTTCTTTGAGTTGGCCATCGAGCCATGCGGTGGCTTCCTCCGACGCCCGAAAGCGACGTCCGAGGCTCTCTTCGACATACTGTTTCGCGTGCGCATTTGCGACCTCGGCGGCGAGTTTCGCGTCGGACGACCTGAACACGATATAGATCATCCGCGTACCGCGAATCGGTACCGTTTGGAGATTTGCGCGCACGATGTTGACCCACTGACTCTCGTTCGACACGCCGAGCTCTGGCCGCTGCGCGAGCTGCATCGTGGCGACCGTCTTCTGCACCAGCGAGCGGCTGACAAGGAGCTCCTGCTGCGTCTGCACGTACGCACCCAATGTCGTTCCGTCAGACAACACCTTCTTGAAATCGACGACGTTCGGCTCGTCGTAATCGAGCAGGACCGAGACTCGGGCTTCATACACCCGGTCCGCTTGGTACACGTAGAGCGCCGCACCGAGCACGACAATCACAAAGACCGCGATCGCCAGCAGCCGGCGTCTATACACGATCCTCAAATAGTCGGCGAGCAACGATCGGGGGTTCACAGACAGCGCCATTAGAAGAACCTTTCAGGCACGACGACGGTGTCGCCGGGCTTAACAAGATCGTTGAGCTGCACTTCGATCTCTTTCTCTTTTCCGTTTTCGGCGCGGAGTATCTTCACGCGGTTGACTGCCCCGAATTCCGAAGGCCCCCCTGCGAGCGCCAGCACCTGACGAACCGTCGTCTGTTGTGCGATTGGATACGCTCC
>Ga0207669_10000215_pt1 | contig 26345 bp, 25 predicted proteins | sample KBSM33metaG_FD_184329 | JGI IMG/M metagenome (GOLD analysis project Ga0207669, IMG submission 184329) | Miscanthus rhizosphere microbial communities from Kellogg Biological Station, Michigan, USA - KBS M3-3 metaG (SPAdes) (version 2) | ecosystem: Host-associated > Plants > Roots > Rhizosphere >...
CAGCGTGGCAACGTCAAGGGGGCAATCACCCTGCTCCGCCGCGCGTCGGCCCGACTTGCCCAGGACGACCGACCGGCGCCCTACGCCATCGACGCCGCCCATTTGGTCGCCTACGCCGATGCGCTGATCGCCGACCTCGCGGCGGGCGCCGAGATCACACCGAAGCGTCTGCGACCCCGTCTGGTTGCCGTCCTACCCCGATAGCGTGGGGTTGCTGCGGACACGTGGAGCTGCGCAACTGCTCGTCGAGGACGGTGCCGAACGCTTCGACGTGGTGCGGCGGCGGCGTCGGATGCCGCGCGGGATCCCGCGGGATCCGACGGAGATAGCCTCACCCGGGCGTAGGCGGATCGACCTCACCGGTGACGGGGCTGACGGTAGCGATGGCCATGGCTAAACCGTACGACCACCTGCAGCCCTGCGCTCGCTGTTGACCCAGACAAGTTGTTCTGCGGCATAACAGGATTGGAATCCGAGATCGCATCGAAATGGAATCCGAATGGGCGCAGATCAGCGTGGCGGAAGGAGCGTTGTAAGTCGCAACTCGTCTACTGCGACCACCGGATGGCCGGTGCGGGCCGAGTCCGGACGATCTGCGGCCACCAGAACCAGCGCCCGAGAAGTGCTGCGATCGACGGCGTCATGAATGCCCGAATGACCAACGTGTCGAACAACAGGCCCAACCCGATCGTCGTGCCGATCTGGGCGACCACGACCATGGCGCTGACCGCCATCGACATCATGGTGAACGCGAACACCAGGCCGGCCGCGGTCACGACGGATCCGCTGCCGCCCATGGCACGGATGATTCCGGTGTTGATCCCGGCCGGTATCTCCTCCTTCATCCGCGCCACCAACAACAGGTTGTAGTCCGCACCGACTGCCAACAGGATGATGACCGCCATCGCCATCACCATGAATTGCAATTCCATGCCCAGCAGGTGCTGCCAGAGCAGAACTGACAGCCCGAAGGACGCACCCAGCGACAGCACCACGGTGCCGACAATGACGCCCGCCGCGACCAGGCTGCGCGTGATGAGCAGCATGATGATGAAGATCATCGTCAATGCGGCGACTCCGGCGATCATCAGGTCGTACTTGTTGCCTTCCTGCATGTCTTTGAAGGTCGACGCGGTGCCCCCGATATAGACCCTGGATCCCTCCAGTGGCGTGCCCTTGATGGCTTCGAATGCCGCGTTCTTGATCGCGTCGATGCGGCCGATGCCATCCGCGCTGAGCGGATCGCTTTCGTGGGAGATGATGAATCGCACTGCGTGGCCGTCCGGCGAGATGAAGTTGTCCATGCCACGTTTGAAGTCCTTGTTGTCGAAGATCTCCGGCGGCAGATAGAACGTGTCGTCGTTGTGTGAGTTGTTGAACGCATCACCCATGGCGCTCTGGTTCTCGTTCATCGCCGTCGTCTGGTCCTGCTGGCTCGACTGGCTCGCGTACATGGTGAGCATCATCGTGCGCGACGATTTCAGCGTTTCGATCGTCGGCCCCATCGCCGCAATCATCTGGGGCATGAGGGCATCGAGTCGATTCAGATCCGGCAGGAGGTTCTGGAAGTCATCGGTCATGGTGTCGACGCCGTCCAGTGCGTCGAAGGTCGACCGCAACGACCAACAGATCGGGATGTTGTAGCAGTGCGGCTCCCAGTACAGGTAATTCCGCACCGGTCGGAAAAAGTCATCGAAATCGCTGATGTGGTCGCGCAATTCGGCGACGTCGACAGACATGTCGTTCATCTTGCCCACCATGTCGTGCGTCATCGCGCTCATCTGTTCCATCAGGGCGATCATCCGGTTCATGGTGTCGAGGGTGGTCTGCATGTCGTCGGCCTGCACCAGCATGTTGTTCATGGTCTTTTCCATGTACGAACGATTCATCTCTTGAAAGGTGCCGCTCATGCTGAGCTGAGCCGGAATCGTGCTGAACTTCAGGGGCTTGCCCTCAGGACGCGTGATCGACTGAACCCGTCCGATGCCTGGCACCCTGGTCACGGCCTTGGTGATCCGGTCGATCACCAGGAAGTCCGTCGCATTGCGGAGGTCTTTGTCCGTTTCGACGAGCAACATTTCGGGATTCATCCGGGAGATGGGGAAATGTCGTTCGGCCGCAGCGAAGCCTTCATTCGCTGGCAGGTCCGCCGGTAGGTACTTTCGGTCGTTGTAGCTGGGCTGGTAGCCCGGCAGCGTCAGTAGGCCGACCAAGGCCAGAATGATCGTCCCCATCAGGATCCAGCCCGGCCATCGGACGACGGCGGCACCCAGGCGCCGCCAAAAGCGAATCCGCATGGCGCGTTTGGGCTCGAGCAGTCCGAACCGGCTCGCGACAGTGATCATCGCGGGTCCCAACGTCAGTGCCACGAGCACTGCAACGACCATTCCGACCGCAAGCGGGATGCCGAGTGTCTGAAAGTAGGGCAACCGGGTGAACGACAGGCAGAACGTCGCGCCGGCGATCGTCATGCCCGAGCCCAGCACCACATGGGCTGTGCCGCGGAACATCGTGTGGTAGGCCGTCTCTCGGTCTTCCCCGATGGTGCGAGCCTCTTGGTAGCGCCCGATCAGGAAGATTGCGTAGTCGGTCGTCGCGGCGATCGCGAGAGTTACCAAGAGCTGCGTCGCGAACGTCGACAACCCGATCAGCTCGTGGTAGCCGAGGAACGCCACCACACCGCGGGTCACCGACAACCCCAGCACCAGCATCACCAACACCAGCAGGACGGTGACGATTGAGCGGTAGAAGAACAGCAGCATGAAGATGATGACGCCCACCGTCGCCAGTTCGATGACTCTGACGCTCTTGTCGCCTGCCGCCTGTTGGTCAGCCTGTAGTGCCGCCCCGCCGGTCACGAAGATCTTGACCCCTGGTGGGGGAGATAACCCACCAACGACTTTCTGAACCGCGATGACCGACTGGTTGCCGAGTTCCTCACCCATGTTGCCTGCGAGATATGCCTGCACGTATGCGGCTTTGCCGTCTTCGCTCTGCGCTCCCGCCCTCGTCAGCGGGTCGCCCCAGAAGTCCTGGATGTGTTCGACGTGCCTGGTGTCGGCCTTGAGCTTGGCGACCATGTCGTCGTAGAACCGGTGTGCGTCGTCGCCGAGCGGCTTGTCGCCCTCCAGCACGATCATTGCCGAGTTATCGGAATCGAATTCCTGGAAGACCTTGCCGACGCGCATCATCGCGGCCACCGACGGTGCTTCTTTTGGGGACATCGACACCGAGCGCATCTGGCCAACGACTTCGAGCTGCGGCACGGTCATGTTGAGTAGCGCGATGAGCGCTATCCAGCCGAGGATGATCGGGACTGCCAACCGGCGGATCCACCTGGCCACGACAAGTCTGCGGGGCTGCTCGGCCGTGATGACGCGGTCGGTTGTCGGCGCGCTCACCAGGTCGTCATCCGCTGAACGCACCAGCTGGGCACCTCGGCGGAACTCCTCACTGCGATGTCGTATTTTTAGTCAGTCTTACCAGAATCGGACGCCGGGTTTCCCAAGTCCTCGACACCAGGGTCTTTGTGCCCTGCTCAGACCGATGCCCGGACCGCCATCGTGGAGCCATGAGCGCACACTTTCCCGACGCCGAAACCCTTCGATCGGCGCTGGCACTGGCCACCCGCGCTCCGTCGGTGCACAACTCGCAGCCGTGGCGCTGGCGGGTGGGCGAGCACAGCCTGCATCTGTACTCCGACCCCGACCTGCACCTGCCGCACACTGACCCGGACACGCGAGACCTCCTGCTCAGCTGTGGCACGTCGCTGAACCACTGCGTGGTCGCATTCGCGGCGCTCGGATGGCAATCCAAGATCCATCGGATGCCGAATCCCGACGAACCGCACCATCTGGCCGCCATCGAACTTCATCGGTACGCGGCCAATGACGTCGACATCACGCTGGCGGCCGCGATCCCGCGGCGCCGTACCGACCGGCGGCACTACAGCCCATGGCCGGTACCAAAGGGCGACCTCGCGTTGATGGCCGCCAGGGCGGCACGCGCGGGTGTGACGCTGCGGCGGGTCGACGAGCTCGACAGTCTCAAAACCCTTGTGTCCCAAGCTGCTATGCGCCACGCGCTTGATCACGGCTATCTGGCTGAGCTGGCGACATGGAGCGGCAGGTACGGCGCGGCGGCCGGTGTGCCGGCGCGCAGTACGCCGGAATCCGATCCCACGGCCGCGATCCCGGCCCGCGCCTTCGCCGGCGCAGTGCTCGCCCAGACGCCCGACGTCGATCCGGCGGAGGACAACGCCGTTGTCATCGCCTTGGGCACCGCCGCCGACGACGACGTTTCGAGGCTGCGGGCCGGCGAAGCCACAAGCCTGGTGCTGCTGACGGCGACCGCGTTGGGGCTCGCCAGCTGCCCGATTACCGAACCGTTGGAGATTCCCGAGACGCGCGCGGCCGTGCGTGCCGATGTGTTCGGTGCCGACGAATACCCGCAGATGTTGCTGCGACTGGGATGGGCGCCCGTCAACGCCGACCCGTTGTCGTCAACGCCGCGCCGTGCCCTGGCCGAAGTGGTTGCGCGGCTGGACGGTTCGCCCGCGTAACGCTCAGTCCTTGGAGCGCCGACGTGATTGTTCCAGCTTGGAGATGAACACCGCAGCCTGGGTTCGGCGTTCCATGCCGAGCTTGGCCAACAACCGGGACACGTAGTTCTTGACGGTCTTCTCGGCGAGGAACATCCTGGCCGCGATCTGCTTGTTGGTCAGGCCTTCGCCGAGCAGATCCAGTAGCACCCGTTCTTGATCGCTGAGTCCCGATAACGGATCGGACTGCTCGGCGGCTCCGCGCAGCTTCGACATCAACGCCGCCGCAGCCCGGTTGTCGAGCAACGAACGGCCCGCGCCGACCTGCTTGATCGCCTCGGCGAGCTCCATGCCCTTGATGTCCTTGACGACGTAACCGCTGGCGCCGGCCAATATCGCGTCCAGCATCGCTTCGTCGGATGTATACGACGTCAGCATCAGGCACCGAAGTTCCGGCTGCCGAGACAAGAGTTCCCTGCAGAGTTCGATGCCATTGCCGTCCGGCAACCTGACATCAAGGACTGCGACGTCGGGTTGAAGCGCGGGGATCCGCGCCAGTGCCTGCGCCACGGATCCCGCCTCGCCCACGACTTCGAGCTCGGAATCGGCGCTGAGGAGGTCGATGAGTCCCCGCCGGACGACCTCATGGTCGTCGACGAGAAAGACTTTCACCACTCGAAGGCCCTCCATAGACATCGCGGAGACGGTGGATGTATTGCTCACAGTATGTTCTGCGTTTCGCAGATCAGCACCGAACAAGCCGCGTTGTGCAGCGCCGCGTACCCGGGAGGGCCGACCAGCTCGGTGATGCCGTGGGGCCGCTCGCGTCCGACGACCAGCAGCTGGATCGAGCGCGCATTCTCGGTGAGGAAGTTCAAGGTGCTACCGTGCACGGCCACCGCGTGCACATCGACCTCGGCGTAGCGCTTCTTCCACTTGGCGAGGCGACGGTCGAGCTGGGCCTCCGCCAGCCGGGTGCCGTCGGCGAGGGCACCGCCGTCGTGAATGTCGGTGAAGCGCAACTGCCACGCGGTCAACACCCGCAGAGGGACGCCTCGGAGCTGCGCCTCCTCAAAACCGCGGCGTAACACCCCCTCACCGGCAGGAGAGCGGTCGAGCTCGGCCACCACCCATTGTTGTTCTGCCTGAAACGGATCGTGTCCACGGACGACGGCCACGGGGCAGTGAGAGGACGACGCCAAGTCCGCCGCAGTCGAGCCCATCCGCCCTTGAGCACTGTGCTTGAGTCCCACCGATCCGACGCACACCATTGCGGCCCATCGGGAGGCCTCGATCAGCGCCCGGGTGGGTCGGTCCTGCAGGATCTCGACTTCGATCTTGACCGGTTTGTCGGTCGACTCAACCGCCGTGAACGCATACCTGACGGCGACTTCGGCCTTGGCGAGGTCGCGGGCTGCTGCCTCGTGATCGCTGCCCGCGGTGTTGCCGGGGTCGATCGCGTATACGAGGCGTAATGGGACATCGCGACTGACTGCTTCGTCGGCGGCCCACAATGCGGCATCGATGGCCGAGTGTGAACCATCGATGCCCACTACGACGGACCGGGATGGCGAGAAGTGTTCTCCCATGGTGGCTCCTGTACTTTCGCGTTGTGCGGGTTGGTCTCTCACCGAACGTCGAAGACGTCGCCGATCGGCCGGCGTGGCGTTGGAGGAGGCACGTCATCGATCGACGGCGTCAGGCCGACGCGGACGAGGACCTGGGGGGTGATGCCCTGATCGCCCTGAGCGATCAATCCAGCGACAATCTTTCGGCTCGCAGCGACCTCGGTGATGTGGGTCAGCGTGCAGGTGGCGAGCCCCACCATCGTCGCGTCGAGCAGTACGGCGGACAGCACCTCACCGCAACGCAGCACGCTTTCGTGCGTGTCGTCGTACGTCGACAAGACCAAGACCTTGGAACGGTCGTCGCCGACCTCGAGCCTGCGCTCGCGGTGGTTGGTCACGGGGAATGTCCGCCCCACGTCGACGCGGTCACTCTCGGCCGCCGACACCAGTGAGCTGTGGGGGATACCGTCGGCAACCTCGAAAGCTGCTGTCCACCAGGCTAGTTCGGAATGGTACGGCGAGTCGTAGAGACGCAGCGATTCGGTGAGTTGAGACGCTTCGGCCAGCTGGGGACGGAGATGGTCGGGGATCACGTCGATGCGCACGGCGGCGGAGTCGGCGGCGTCGTGTAGCTGCGGCTCGAAGGCATCCCAGTCCGGGGGAGTGGCGAACGGGAGGCGGTCGGTGCGCCGCAGCAGGATCGCATTCGCGCGTTGCCGGTGCCCGTCGGTGACGAACTCCATTGGTGCGAAGTCGACCGATGCGACGTGTAACAGGTTGTCCGGATTGGGAAATCGGACCACATTGGCTTTGAATCCGGCGGCGGCCATCGCGACCCGAAAGTGATCGATCAGGGCGCCGCAGGCGATCAGCGCCTCGCGACCTGACCTGTCCGTAGCCCGGACGACCCGGTCCGGGTCTGCGAAGACGGAAACGGTGTCACGTTCGACCTCCAGACGCCACGGCTGGCTGTTGTGCAGTGATGGCGCACGGCACGCCAATCGCACGGCATCCCTGATGAACGCTGCGTCAACCGTGGTGGCAGGCATTGCAACCTCCGCTCTATATGCCTCCACCATGTACTGCCGGACACACTGCGGCCAGGGTCAATGGTCCCCAACCTGGGGTCTTATGGCCCCGGTGTGACGGACTCGGCCGGGCGCAACCTGAGGACATGAGGACATGAACGGCGACTCGGCGACCGTCTCTGTTCTGCAACAGCATTGGCCAACGACGCGGCGTGTTCACGCAGAAGCGCTGAAGGCATGCTGCCGCGTGATCTAGGCGACGGTGACCGGACGCCTGAGCACACGTATCCCGTCATCGTCGGCGTCGACGGCAGTTTCGCCGCAATCCACGCTGCACGCTGGGCGGCGGCGATCGCCGAGAGGTTCGAGGCTCCGCTGGAGATCGTGCACGCCGTCGCGGACCGCCCGGCCGCGGACTCGGCTGTCCGGCGTCAGTCCGCAGAAGCGATTCTTCAATCCGCCAAACAGGCGGTACGCGTGCACTTCAAGGGTCTGCCCATAGCCGTCATTCGAGTGGATGGTTCGCCAGGCCAAGCGCTGATCGAGTCGAGCCATGCCGCCCGACTGATCGTCCTCGGCACCGACGAGGCGTCCTCGGGCACAGTCGCTTTGGGCGGTTCGACGACGGAGGCAGTAGCAGCGTATTCGGTCTGTCCGGTCGTGGCTTGGCGGGGTGATGTGATTTCTCCGACTCGACAACCAATCGCCGTCGGAGTCGACCACGACCAAGGCAGCCGGGTCGCGATCACGGCGGCATTCGAGTTCGCCGATCACCTGGGCGTGGGAATCCTCGCTGTTCACGCTTGGACCACCAGCCGACCACTGGGCGATGTCACGCTTCGGTCCAGGATACTCTGGGCACAAGTAGAAAGCGATGCACAACAACATCTTTCGGAGTCATTGTTGCCGTGGATCGATCTATATCCGAACGTCGATGTCGCGGAGATTGTCGAACCGGACAAGCCCGACAGGGCGCTTCTGCGATCCGCACAGGGCGCGCAAATACAGGTAGTCGGCAGCCGCGCCAGCGGGCTTGTCGCCCGGTTGGGGTCGATTGGACTCGAGCTGCTTCACCACGCAACCATCCCGGTCATGTTCTGCCACTCGTCAGACGAACAGGGTTGACCGGGCCCACTAGTGATCGACCCGTGGCCGTTCGATCCCAATTGATGGGACTTTCGACCGTATCGTCGGGCACAGACCGCCGTTAACGTCGCGGTCATGTATGGAGAGTCTGAACCGATCTCAATCCTGACCGAGACGGAATGCTGGAGTCTGCTGTCCAGCGTCGCGTTGGGACGGCTCGTCACGAGCGTGGATGGCCACCCGGAGATCTTCCCGGTTAATTTCGTCGTGCAGCACAAGACGGTGCTGTTCCGTACCGCCGAGGGCACCAAGCTGGTCAGCACTGCGATCAACGACCGCGTGTTGTTTGAGGCCGACGACCACGGCGTTACCGGTGGTTGGAGCGTGATCGTCAGGGGCCACGCTCGCGTGCTGCGTACCCACGACGACATCGCCGATGCCGAACACGCACAGCTGCTGCCCTGGACCGCGACGACCAAACAGCACTTTGTCCGTGTTCGGCCACTGAGCGTCACCGGTCGTCGATTCGTCTTTGGCCCCGAGCCGGACCGCGAATCCGCGCTCGCCTGAGGCGGATGCGCTGAGGTTTCAGGACTGAAACGATGAGGGCGGTCCCGGGATGGGGGGTGCCGGGACCGCCCCGCCAACTCGCGGCTGCTCGGGGTTTCGATGGAACTTTCGTCATCGATCTCGACAAGATGGGACGATTGTGGCGTGACCGATCCGGTCGAGTCGGGCGCTGAAACCGGCGTGCGCCCGCTGCGTGACACACTGTCCCAGCTGCGGCTCAGAGAACTGCTTGTAGAGGTCCAGGACCGCGTCGAGCAGATCGTGCAGGGTCGCGACCGACTCGACGGTTTGGTTGAAGCCATGCTCGTCGTGACCAGTGGGCTCGAATTGGACGAAACCCTGCGAACGATCGTGCACACCGCGATCGAGCTCGTCGACGCGCGGTACGGGGCACTGGGTGTGCGCGGGCACGACCACGAATTAGTGGAGTTCATCTACGAAGGCATCGACCAACAGATGCGCGAGCAGATCGGGCATCTGCCCGAAGGGCGCGGCGTTCTCGGCGTGCTGATCGACGATCCGAAACCCATTCGGCTGGACAACATCTCGCACCACGCCTCGTCCGTCGGTTTCCCACCGAATCACCCACCGATGCGGACCTTCCTCGGGGTGCCCGTCCGGATCCGTGACGAGGTCTTCGGCAATCTCTACCTGACGGACAAGACCGGCGGGCAGCCGTTCAGTGAGGACGACGAGGTCTTGGTGCAGGCTCTTGCCGCCGCTGCCGGCATCGCGATCGACAACGCACGCCTTTACGAGGCGTCGAAGACCCGCCAGTCGTGGATCGAGGCCACCCGTGACATCGGCACCGAGCTGTTGTCAGGCACCGATCCCGCCCGGGTGTTTCGTCTGGTCGCCGACGAGTGTCGAACCCTCAGTGGAGCCGAACTGACGTTGGTGGCCGTACCCGTCGATCCGGACGCGCCGGCAAGCGAGGTGGATGAGCTGGTCATCACCGCAACGTCCGGTGATGGTCAGGCGATGGAGCTGCAACCGATTCCAGTTGACGGAACATTGATCGGCAAAGCGTTCGTTCAGCGCGTGCCCGGTCGATTCGACAACTTCGAGTTGGTGCCCGGTGAGACGACGTTGACTGGTCCCGCGCTCGTACTGCCACTCAGGGCCACCGATGCCGTCGCCGGCGTCCTCGTCGCAGTGCGGGCGGTTGGCTCCCAGCCGTTCAACAACGAACAGCTGGACATGATGGCTGCATTCGCCGATCAGGCCGCTCTGGCTTGGCAATTGGCCAGCACCCAACGTCAAATGCGTGAGCTCAGCATCTTGACCGACCGTGACCGCATCGCGCGTGATCTCCACGATCACGTCATCCAACGCCTGTTCGCAGTCGGACTTGCGCTTCAGGGAACGATTCCGCGCGCACGTGTGCCCGAAGTGCAGCAGCGGCTTACCGATTGCGTCGACGACCTTCAGGAAGTCATTCAGGAGATTCGCACGGCGATCTTCGATCTGCACGGGGCATCGTATGGCGTCACCCGGCTCCGCCAGCGCCTCGACGAAGCCATCGCGCAGTTCTCGACGTCGGATCTGCGCACCACAGTGCAATACACAGGACCTCTGTCGGTGGTCGATGCGGCGCTGGCCGACCACGCGGAAGCTGTGGTGCGAGAAGCGGTTAGCAACGCAGTGCGGCACGCCGACGCGACAACGCTCACCGTGAACGTCGCCGTAGACGACGATCTGTGCATCGACGTCGTCGACGATGGCCGGGGAATTCCCGCCGACATCACCGGCAGCGGCGGCCTGACCAATCTGCGTCGACGGGCCGAGGACGCCGGCGGCCAGTTCTCCGTCGAACGGTTGCCGGCCGGCGGCACTCACTTGAACTGGCTGGCGCCCTTGCCCTGACGGCACGGACCGTCAGCGGCGTCGCCGCCACACGATGACTCCGACGGCAAGCGCACCGAAATCCAGTCACGGGTGCGCTTCGCCGTTGCAACGGTTGGGTAACTCCGGATCTTCTGCGCCGGCAAATGTTGCGGGCCCGTTCGCTGTTCAAGATCGATGCACCTCAAGCGGTTTGCGGGTACCTCGATCCTGATCGGCGTCTGCGGCTGCCGAACGTCACCATTTGGAAACGATGCGGTGCGGCGCGGCGTGCCGCCGGCGTTGGCTGCTGATAATTGTCGCGGTCGTTTAACCGCGACTTCTGTACCGCATGCGGCTTTGCTGCATGACATGAATGCAAATGTCTGAGGGAAAATGAAGGGTTCGACGTCGATGACGAGCTTTGATCGATTCAACATCACAGTAGTTGCTGTCGGCGCTGGATTGTGCGGCGTCGCTTTGGCGTTGAGCCCGCAGGTTGCGGCCGCCCCGCTAATAACCGGCGGCGGCTACGCATGCGTCCAGACGTCGTCGGGCGACGCGGTTGGTGCAGCTCCGGCAGCGACCGAGGCCGTTGGTGCAGCTCCGGCAGCGGGCGCGTGCGGTCCGGCTAGCGCTCCACTCTCTGACATGGCCGGTGTTCCGATGGCTTTGCCTGGGCCGGTTCCTGTCGCGGCGCCGGTGCCCGCGGGTGCGCCCGTGCCGGTGGGTGCACCGGTGCCGGTGGGTGCTCCGGTGGGTGCACCGGTGCCGGTGGGTGCTCCGGTGGGTGCACCGGTGCCGGTGGGTGCTCCGGTGGGTGCACCGGTGCCGGTGGGTGCTCCACTGACGGTGATGTCTGGCGTCGGCGGCAAGGAGCAGCCGTCCGGCCCACCGCCAGCTGGCGCGCCTGTCTCCGGTCAGCCAATTCCGCCGGGCCCTGCGGGCTGACGGCGCTTAGCTAGTCATCTCCGGGTTTGGCCCGGCGGCGAGTAACGACGCGTCGCCGGGCCAAACCCGTTGATGGGCATTGGAACTCAGCCAGCAGCGGCAGCGACGAACGTTCCTTACCGCTCGAAAATTCGCGAAAATATCGCGCGGTAAGGAACGTTCGGCGCCTAGCGTGGACCCGCACATCATCTAGGTGCGGAGCCTCGCTAACCAGACACTGCCCGAGGAACTTCGATGCTGTTTTCCTGCACAATCACCGGGTCGCCAACGTTGACCGTGTTGAAGTACCACTCAGCGTCCTCGGTGCTGAGTCCGACACAGCCGTGGCTGACATTCTCATACCCGAGTGAATTGACAGCCCACGGAGCTGAATGCACGAAGAGGCCGCGGCCCGTGATTCGGACGGCGTAATCCACGGTGACCAGGTAACCATCGGGAGCGTCGACGGGAATGCCGACGCTGCTCGAATCCATGACCACGGAGCGTTCCTTGGACAAAACGGTGTAAGTGCCGACAGGCGTCGGATAGTCCGGGCTACCCATCGAAGCCGGGAACACCCCCGGCTCTCCCCAGTGCGGTCGGTGGTGCGGCGCCGGCAGTTCGGACGGCGGTCCCGCGTCGATGCCGTCGATGCTCACGGTGAACGTGTGATCCGAGATACTGGCAACACCCAAGACGGCAGGACCGGTTACGAAGTTCGTTGACAGGCCGCCGACCGACAATGCCACCGTGCTGTGCGCCGGCCAGTATCGGTCGGGAACCCAGTGCACGACGTTGTGGTCGAGCCATTCGAACTTCCCCACCATCGCGGGCACCGACTTGATGTCGAGAGCGCGCTCGGCCGCGCGCTTGTCGGCGACGGGCGCGCTGAACGTCAACACCACGGGGTGCGCGACACCCACGACCTGACCCCGCGTTGGTAGCACCGAAACAATGGCGGGCCTAGACGGCTGGTCCGCCGCCGCGGCGGGCTTATACGACTGATTCGCCGCCGCCATGCTGGCGCTGGCCGGCTCTGCAGCCGCAATCGCATTGATCCCGAGCGCTGTGACAACACACAGAACGACCCCACGCATGGCTCACGATTCCTTTGAAATTACAACAGTGTCAATTGATCGTAGGGTGCCGTGCCGATTTCGATGTGTCGGTGCGCCTTAGCAATTCGATCAAGGATTCGTCTCGCTTTGGCCACACCGAGTGAATCCGACAACGCGACGAGGAAGCCCCCGTTGGCCTGCCCCGCCGGTTCCGGCCGTGCATGTGGCGAGTGCGGTGGCGGCTGCGACATCTCCAGCGACGCAAACTCCGCCGACTCCCGCAGTGCCACTTGCTGATTCGATCGAAGCCGCTCTACCCGCGCCTTCTGCGGTGAGTCTGCCGCCGCTGCTCGGCGTTGGCATACCGCGCTGATTGGTCACTATCGCAAGGGGATTCGGCTCTCATCCAGCGGCGCCCAGCAATTGGCGCCACCGCTGAGGCGGCTAGCTGTTCACCGCCTTCGAGATGAGTTCGGTAGCCACCTGGACGAGCGGCACATTCGAGTCCTGCGACAGCTTGCGCAATACCTCGAACGCCTGCACCGCGTCGACGCCGTAACGCGCCATGATCATGCCCTTGGCCTGGCCGATGACGTCGCGGCTGGCGAGCGCACGTTTGAACTGCTCGTCGCGCCGCGCCGAATTCCACGCCACCGACGAATGCGCGGCGAACACCCGGCCGATGTCCTTCGACGACTGGTCGAACGCGTGCGGGTGCTCGGCGTACACGTTCAATGCGCCCATGGTCTGGTCCGCGATGAACAACTGGAATGCCATGACGGCCCGAATAGGCGTTTGCTCCAACGCCTCCCGGCGATACAGCGGGAACCTTTCATCGGTTTCCAAGTCCGGGACGTGGATGGTCATCTCCTCCCACGCCGCTGTCAGGCACGGGCCTTCGCGGTGACGTTGCTGAATCTCGTCGAGCAAGATCGGCCACTTGTGCGTCGCGGCGGGGGTGTCGATTTGCTTGGCGTTGCGGGTGACCGTGACGCCCGCATACTGAGCGCCCGGAACCTCGATCGCGGCGTGCTCCACCAGCTCGGCCAGCACCGTGTCGGAATCCGCATCCGCCCGGCTGTGCAGCTCCTGCACAAGCTCCGCGATGCGAAGGTGGGTGGCCTCCACCCCGCCTGGGTTGTTCACCGTCACCATCCGATCATCGTCCATGGCTGGCCCCAACGTTACGCGCTGCTCAAGCGGGCAACCATGGATAACTGAGCCGACTACAGCGCGCGCAGATAGCGGTCGGTGACGACCTGCTGAATGACCGATGTGACGGGCGAACCCAGCTTGCTCCACCATGTCGCGTGCCTCGAGAACGCCTCCACCTCCGCACAGACCTCGTCGGTCGCCGGGTCGTAGCGCACGACGAACCGTTCCTCGCCCGATTCGGCGTGGCCGGGCAGCGTCCCGTACGCGAAACCGCGCCGGTCCGGTTCGTCGACGACGTACACCACCCGGCAGGGCGCCCGCACCGGGCCCAGGTGCACGATCACCTCGGAGCCCACCGCGGCCACCTCGCTCGTCGCCTCGACCCGCAGACCGGCGCCGCGCAGCATGCCCCACCGCATGCCCTTTTCGGCGGCCTCCTCGAACCGGCGCCGTCCGCGTCCGATCGCAGCCGACTTCTGCACATGGTGGTATCCGGCGGGCAACGGCCCCGCCGTCGCACCCACTTCGGTATACGTCAGCGGCCGCGCCGCCAGGTCGCTCAACTTCACAGGGACACCATGTCATTACGGGCGTACGGTCAGAAAAATGACCACGCAAAGTGTCGCGCAAGCATCGGGAACGTTCAGCATCGGCGGCGATCTCACGGTCAACCGCCTGGGATTCGGCGCCATGCGCCTGACCGGAAAGGGTGTCTGGGGTCCGCCGGACGACCCCGAAGAATGCATTCGCGTCCTGCGCCGCGCAGTCGAACTCGGCGTCAACTTCATCGACACGGCCAACTCCTACGGTCCGTACGTCTCCGAGAGACTGATCCGGAAAGCGCTGCATCCGTACGACGGGGTCGTCGTCGCGACGAAGGCCGGACTCCTGCGCACCGGGCCCGACGTGTGGCCGGTTCTCGGCTTCCCGGCCTATCTGCGTCAGGAATGCGAGATGAGCCTGCGCCGTCTCCGCGTGGACACCATCGACCTGTTCCAGCTGCACCGCATCGACCCGAAGTTCCCCGCCGAGGACCAGGTCGGCGAACTTGTCGCGCTGCAGCAGGAAGGCAAGATCCGCCACATCGGCCTGTCCGAGGTGAACGTCGAGCAGCTCGAAGCCGCACAGAAGATCACGACCATCGTGTCGGTGCAGAACATGTACAACATCACCGTCCGCTCCGCCGAACCCGTGCTCGAGGCGTGCGAAGCGGGTGGCCTCGGGTTCATCCCGTGGTTCCCACTGGCGGCCGGTCCGCTCGCAGCGCCCGGCGGGCCGCTGCAGCGTATCGCCGACGATCACCACGCCACCCCGTCGCAGCTGGCACTGGCGTGGTTGCTGAAGCGCTCGCCTGTGATGCTGCCGATTCCCGGGACGTCGAAGGTCGCGCACCTGGAGGAGAACGTCGCCGCGGCGCAGATCGAACTGTCGGACGAGGAGTTCGACACATTGAGCAAGGCAGGGGCCGCCGACTGATCAACTACTCGCCGATGACGCGCAGGTTGTAGGTCGCCTTGATTTCGGCGATCCAGTCGTCGAAGAATCGGATGCCGTGTGGCTCGCCAAGACGATTCAGTTCGTCGAGCCCGACGGGGCCCTCACGTACCCGGTCTCCGAAGTCGTTGAAGAAGCGCTCGAATCCACCCGGCGTGTACACCTCGATGAGGCGTGCCGGTTCCGGCCCGGCATTCCACATGGTGTGTGGAATCAGGCGGGGCTTCAGCACCCAACAACCCGATGTCGCCTCGACGGTCTCGTCTCCGACCCGCGCGTGCATCGTCCCCTCGACGATGTACAGCCAGACGTCGTTCTGATGAACGTGAGGCGGCAGCAGTAATCCCGGCTCGAACGGCTGCTCGATGATCGAGATGGCTCCGTTCGTCTCCTCGCTGTAGAGCTTGATCGTGACGCCGTGTGCGTCGTCGCCCTCGTCGCGGGCAACCAGTGTCTTACCCTTGATTCGCTCACCCACGGCTCGCCTCCGGCGTCGAGGCCAAAATGACTGCAGGCAAATTCATTTCAGTACTCCTTACCAAGCCGGCGAGCGGTTTCAAGAGCGAGCGCGTATGAGCGCACGTGGTCTTCGCGCAGATGCGCAAGGACCGGATCGTGCCTGGCGTTGATCAGTTCTGCGGCGATGAAGGCCGTGTCGGTCACGGCGAAATGACCGGCGAAGAAGTCGCGGAGATACCGCTGCTGGTAGTCGAACGCGGCCTTCGGGTTTCCGGCGGAGTACTTGCCGCCCCGAGCGGCTGCGACCACAAAGCGTCGCGGCGCCAACGACATTCGCGGGAAGGTCACCTGATCGAGCCAGGCCTTCAGCGCGGCCGGGATCGAGTAGTTGTACATGGGCGTCCCGATCAACACGATGTCAGCGGCACGCAGCTCGGCGAGAAGTGGCGCGACAATGTCCCAGGCCGACGCCTGCGCGGGTGTTCGCACCAATCCGGCGATCAGGTCCAGATCGGTGCTGCCGTGGGCGAGCACCGCATCGCACAGCTCGGTCCACGCCTCATCGATGAACGGAACCGGATTCATCGCAACGTCTCGGTACAGGTAGTCGCCGTCAGGGTGCTCCGCCCGCCACGCGCGGGCGAATTCGTCGCTTACTTCTCGGCTGATCGATCGACGGCGGGCGCTTGCGTCCATGTGCAGCAACGTGGTCAGGGTTCGGCCTCCTGATAAGTGGGCACTGTGTCCGGTTATCGCGACGATAACACTAACTGGACACTGTGCCCACTTATCTCCGCGGGGCGGCTATATTGCGGTCATGGAGGCCCGCCCCAACCTGCTCACCGGGCCGTCGTCACGTGGCGACGGAGCGCCCGAGCGGGCGGACGCGGCACGCAACAGGATCCGGGTGCTGGCCGCGGCGGCCGACCTGTTCGCCACCCGAGACCCGCGCACGGTGACGATGGACGAGATCGCGAAGGCGGCCGGGGTCGGACGCGCGACGGTGTACCGGCGATATCCCGACACGTCGTCGATCGCCGTCGCGCTGCTGGACGAACACGAACGAGCATTGCAAGAGCGCCTGCTGAGCGGCGATCCGCCGCTGGGTCCCGGCGCTCCACCGGCCACCCGGCTTGCCGCCTTCTACGCCGCGATGATTGAACTGCTCGACGCGCATGCGGATCTGGTGCTGGGCACCGAGACGGGCAGAGCGCGATTCGCGACGGGGGCATACGGATTCTGGATGGCGCACGTGCGCTCCCTTCTCGTCGATGCCGGGGTTGCCGATCCAGACGCCCTGGTCGATGCCGTCCTCGCACCGGTTGCCGCCGAGGTTTACGCACATCAGCGCGCCCGCGGCTTGACGTCGGCGCAGATCACCGACGGGCTCTCACGCATCGCCAACGGGTTGCTCGGCGACGCCGGGTGCGCCGTCCCGCGAAGCGAGCAATAACTTGATGGGGTGGCCACCGAATTCGCGAAGGAGCATCGCGGCGGCGATTTCAGCCCCGTTGAGCCCACCGCCCACGGCGGACCTGACTACGGCCGGTTCGTCGAGGCGGTCCGGACTCTGCAGGACCATGCCCGGGCGGCCGATGCGCCGGACGCCGTGATCACCCAAGCCGCTGACCTGATCGAGGCTGCATCGAACCTGCTGGCGCCATACGACGCTGACGAGTGGTCGTCGCCCTCAGGCCGCCGCATGGACCTGCCGCACCGGGGCAGCGTGTTGAGTATCCCGGGGGAGTACCAGAAGACAGATGACGGTCGCATCGCCGGCACCGCGGAGTTCCGTCGCTTCCACCTCGGCCGCAACGGCGCCGTGCACGGCGGATGCATCGCGCAACTATTCGATTCGCTGCTCGGCTACACCGCGTTCAGGCTCACGCGCAGCCTCTACCAGCGCACCGCGTTCTTGCACGTCGACTACCGAAAGATCGTGCCCATCGAGACGAAACTGCAGGTCGACGCCGGTGTGGACCACGTCGACGGCCGAAAGATGTTCATCTCGGGACGGCTGCTCGACGATGATGTCGTGCTCGCCGAAGCCAGCGCGCTGTTCGTCAAACTCAACCCGGGACAGCCATGAAAGCTTCGGACGCCAGACGACGCTGGGCGCGCTGGCGCGACCGGCTCCGGGACCGCCCGAAGGCCGAATTCGGCTACCGCATCGTGGTCGCGGTCATCGGCTTGATGGTGCTCGCTGTCGGGCTCCTCGCGATTCCGTACCCCGGCCCCGGGTGGGCCATCGTCTTCGTCGGGCTGGCGATCCTGGCCACCGAATTCAACTGGGCGCGACGGCTGCTGGCCTACACCCGCGAGCGTTACGACATGGTGATGGCTTGGTTCAAGGCGCAAGGGCTATGGGTGCAGGTGCTCGGTGTGGCCTTCACTGCCGTCATCGTGCTCGGGACCCTGTGGTTACTCGGTGCGTTCGGCTGGGCGGCCGGGCTGGTCGGCATCGAGACCAAGTGGCTGAAGAGCCCTATTGGCCTGGGGACATGACCACCCGCACCGATAGCATGGTCGCGTTCAGTGCAGACAAGCACACCGCCCGTATCACCGAAAGTTTGGAGAGTCACCGATGAGCGCGCCCGCCAGCCCCGCCGTAGCAGCCCCGATCCGGGTCGCTGCGGGGACCACCGCCGGGGCAGCGGTCCGTGAAGCCGGCCTGCCGAGCCGGGGTGCCGACGACGCGATCGTCGTCGTGCGCGACGCCGACGGCCGGTTGCGTGATCTGGCCTGGACGCCGGAGGCCGACGTGGAGGTGACGCCCGTCGCCGCCAACACCGACGACGGCCGCAGCGTGATCAGGCATTCGACCGCGCACGTGCTCGCGCAGGCGGTGCAGGACATGTTCCCTGAGGCCAAACTCGGCATCGGGCCGCCCATCACCGACGGCTTCTACTACGACTTCGATGCGCCGCGCGCGTTCACGCCGGAAGATCTGGAGGCGCTGGAGAAGCGGATGCGCCAGATCGTCAAGGAAGGCCAGCTGTTCTCGAGGCGGGTATACGCGTCCAAGGACGAGGCCCGCGAAGAGCTCGCGAACGAGCCGTACAAGCTCGAACTCGTCGACGACAAGTCCGGTGACCCCGAGGTGATGGAGGTCGGCGGCGACGAGCTCACCGCGTACGACAACCTCAATCCCCGTACCCGCGAACGGGAGTGGGGTGACCTGTGCCGCGGTCCACACATTCCGACGACGCGCTATATTCCGGCGTTCAAACTGACCCGCAGCTCGGCCGCGTACTGGCGGGGCGATCAGAACAACGCCAGCCTTCAGCGCATCTACGGCACCGCGTGGGAGTCGCAGGAGGCGCTCGACAAGCACCTGGAGTTCATCGAGGAGGCGCAGCGCCGCGATCACCGCAAGCTCGGCGCCGAGCTGGACCTGTTCAGCTTCCCCGACGAAATCGGTTCGGGCCTGGCGGTTTTCCACCCGAAGGGTGGCATCATCCGGCGCGAGCTCGAGGATTACTCGCGGCGCAAGCACAGCGAAGCCGGCTACCAGTTCGTCAACAGCCCGCACATCACCAAGGCGGAGCTGTTCAAGATCTCGGGTCACCTTGACTGGTACGCCGACGGCATGTTCCCGCCGATGCACCTGGACGCCGAGTACAACGAAGACGGCACGGTGCGCAAGCCGGGTCAGGATTACTACCTCAAGCCGATGAACTGCCCGATGCACTGCCTGATCTTCCGGTCGCGCGGGCGGTCCTATCGCGAACTTCCGTTGCGGCTCTTCGAGTTCGGCACCGTTTACCGCTACGAGCTCTCCGGGGTGGTGCACGGCCTGACCCGGGTGCGCGGGCTGACGATGGACGATGCGCACATCTACTGCACGCGCGACCAGATGCGCGACGAGCTCACGTCACTGCTGCGCTTCGTGCTCGATCTGCTCGGTGATTACGGCCTGACGGACTTCTACCTGGAGCTGTCGACGAAGGATCCCAACAAGTTCGTCGGCTCCGACGAGATGTGGGAGGAAGCCACCAGCGTGCTCGCAGAGGTCGGCGCGGCATCCGGGCTGGAGCTGGTGCCCGACCCCGGCGGCGCGGCGTTCTACGGCCCGAAGATCTCCGTTCAGGTCAAGGACGCGCTGGGCCGTAGCTGGCAGATGTCGACGATCCAGCTGGACTTCAACTTTCCCGAGCGCTTCGAGTTGGAATACACCGCCGCCGACGGCAGCAGGCAGCGGCCGGTGATGATCCACCGCGCGCTGTTCGGCTCGATCGAACGGTTCTTCGGCATCCTCACCGAGCACTATGCCGGTGCGTTCCCGGCGTGGCTGGCGCCCGTGCAGGTGGTCGGCATCCCGGTCGCCGACGATCACGTGCCATACCTCAACGGCCTTGCCGCCCAACTGAAGATGCACGGCATCCGGGCCGACGTGGACGCCAGCGACGACCGGATGGCCAAGAAGATCGTGAACCACACGAATCAGAAGGTGCCGTTCATGCTGGTGGCAGGCGACCGTGACGTCGACGCCAACGCGGTCAGCTTTCGCTTCGGTGACCGCACCCAGCTCAACGGTGTGCCACGCGATGAAGCCGTCGCGGCGATCGCCCAGTGGATCGCCAGTCGCGAAAACGCCGCTCCGACAGCCGAACTGCTCAAGGTGGGCGCCTCGAAGTGAGCCGCGATGAGCGCTTGCGCGAAGAGCAGACGTCGGAGTACGACGACCGCACGATCGTCGACCACGGCGTCGGTGAGCCCGACCACCTCCAACGCCTGTGGACGCCGCATCGGATGACATATATCGCCGAAGCGCCGATGAAGGGCGGTTCCGCGGCATCCGATCAGCCCTTCACCGATATCCCCACTCTCTCCGACGAGGACGGACTCGTCGTCGCACGCGGCGAGCTGGTGTACGTCGTGCTCAACCTCTACCCGTACAACCCTGGGCACTCGATGGTGGTGCCGTACCGGCGGATCTCGGAGCTCGAAGACCTCACCACCGAGGAGAGCGCCGAGCTGATGGCGTTCACCCAGAAGGTGATTCGCGTGATCAAGGCCGTGTCGCATCCGCACGGTTTCAACGTGGGGCTGAACCTAGGCGGTTCGGCAGGAGGGTCCCTGGCCGATCATCTGCACATGCATGTGGTCCCGCGGTGGAGCGGCGATGCGAACTTCATCACGATCATCGGCGGCTCGAAGGTCATCCCGCAACTGTTGCGCGAGACCCGCGAGCTCTTGGCCACCGAGTGGGCGAAGCAGCCGTGAGCAACTTCTACCTGATGACCCGCGCGGCGTACGAAAAGCTGTCGAAGCCGCTCGCGAAGGGCGCGCTGCGGGCAGGTTTCACCCCCGACAGCATCACGATCCTCGGCACGGCCGGGACCGTCCTCAGCGCGCTCACGCTCTTCCCGATCGGGCAACTGTGGTGGGGTGCATTTGCCGTGTTCATATTCGTGCTCGCCGACATGCTCGACGGCGCGATGGCACGTGAGCGCGGCGGCGGCACCCGCTTCGGTGCGGTCCTGGACGCGACCTGCGACCGCATCGGTGACGGCGCGGTGTTCTGCGGCCTGCTGTGGTGGGCGACCTTCGGGCTGAAGAGCACGTCGCTGGTCGTGGCCACGCTGATCTGCCTGGTCACCTCGCAGGTCATCTCCTACATCAAGGCCCGCGCCGAGGCCAGCGGGCTGTCGGGTGAGGGCGGCATCATCGAGCGACCGGAACGGCTGATCATCGTGTTGGTGGGCGCCGGGCTGTCCGGTGTGCCGTTCTTGCACATGCCCTGGCTGCTCCACGTCGCGATGTGGGTGCTCGCGGTGGCGAGCCTGGTCACGGTGGGGCAGCGGTTGCACACCGTGCGGACGTCGCCCGGCGCGATGGAACCCCTGACGCGCACCGACGCCGTCAACGGCGACAAACCCGAGACGTGGGGGCACCACCCGCCCGGAGGGCAGGGGGAGGAGCCATGAACAGCCCCCCGGCGGGACAGAAAACGGATAGCAGAGGCCGTTTCCCGTTCGGGGGCCATCTCACCGATCTGGGCTACGCCGCCGGCTGGCGGCTGGTGCGGGCGATGCCGGAGTTCATGGCGCGCAACGCTTTTGACGCAGGTGCGCACTACGCGGCTCGCGGCGGCGGACCCAAGCAGCTGCGCAAGAATCTGGCCCGGGTCGTCGGCGTGACGCCTGACCAGGTGCCGGACGGGCTGATTCGTGCTTCGCTGGGCTCATACGCGCGGTACTGGCGGGAGGCGTTTCGGTTGCCCTCGATGGATCTGACAAAGCTCGGCGAGCAGCTTGACCCGCACTTTGCGGGCAAGGAGCACATTGCTGCCGCACTTGACACCGGCCGCGGCGCGGTCCTGGTACTGCCGCACAGCGGGAACTGGGACATGGCCGGGGTATGGCTCGTGTGGAAACACGGCACCTTTACCACCGTGAACGAGCGGCTCAAGCCCGAGTCTTTGTATAACCGGTTCATCGCTTACCGCGAAAGCCTCGGTTTCGAGATGCTGCCGCTCACCGGAGGCGAGCGGCCGCCTTTCGAGGTGCTGGTGGAACGGCTACGCGGCAACCGCCCGATTTGCTTGATGGCCGACCGCGACCTCAGCCGCAACGGCGTGCAGGTCGACTTTTTCTCCGAACCCACTCGCATGCCGGCGGGTCCGGCGAAGCTGGCAATCGAAACCGGTGCTCGATTGATCACGGTGCACTGCTGGTACACACCGCGCGGCTGGGGTTTCCAGGTGCAGCCACCTGTTGACACGTCATCGGGTGACGTCGCGCTCGTCACGCAGGTAATGGCCGACCAGTTCGCCCGCGGCATCGCCGCCCACCCGGCCGACTGGCACATGGTTCAGCCGCAATGGCTATCCGATCTCTCCGATGAGCGTCGCGCGAAACTGGAGTCCTGCTGATGAGCGCTTGCGCGAAGAAGAGACCGTGATGCGCATCGGCATGGTCTGCCCGTATTCGTTCGACGTGCCAGGCGGAGTGCAGTCGCACGTGCTTCAGCTGGCCGAGGTGATGGATAGGCGCGGCCACGAAGTCAGCGTGCTGGCGCCGTCGTCACCGCACGTGGAGCTCCCGGATTACGTGGTGTCCGGCGGCAAGGCGGTGCCGATCCCGTACAACGGGTCGGTGGCCCGGCTGCGGTTCGGGCCCGCCACCCATCGCATGGTCAAAAGATGGCTGGCCGAAGGCGATTTCGATGTGCTGCATCTGCACGAGCCGAACGCGCCGAGCCTGTCGATGCTGGCGCTGAACATCGCCGAGGGCCCGATCGTCGCGACGTTCCACACGTCGACCACAAAGTCGTTGACGCTCACCGTGTTCGAGCCCTTCCTGCGGCCGATGCACGAGAAGATCGTCGGCCGCATCGCGGTGTCGGACCTGGCGCGGCGGTGGCAGATGGAGGCGTTGGGCAGCGACGCCGTCGAGATCCCCAACGGCGTGGACGTCGCGTCGTTCGCGCGTGCGCCGCTGTTCGACGGCTACCCGCGGCCGGGTAAGTCGGTGCTGTTCCTTGGCCGTTTCAACGAGCCCCGCAAAGGCATGGCCGTGCTGTTGGGCGCATTGCCGACGCTGGTGAAGGCGTTTCCCGACATCGAGATCCTGATCGTCGGCCGCGGCGACGAGGAGGAACTGCGCGAGCACGCCGGGAAACTGGCCGGCCATCTGCGCTTCCTCGGTCAGATCGACGACGCCGAGAAGGCGTCGGCGATGCGCAGCGCCGACGTGTACTGCGCCCCGAACATCGGCGGGGAGAGCTTCGGCATCGTGCTTGTCGAGGCCATGGCGGCCGGCACCGCGGTGGTGGCCAGCGACCTCGATGCGTTCCGCCGCGTTCTCGTCGACGGAAAGGCCGGGCGGCTGGTGCCGGTCGACGACGCCGCGGGATTGGCAGCGGGGCTGGTTGCGGTGCTCGAGAACGACGCCGTGCGGGGGCGCTACGTGGATGCCGCGGCCGAGGCGGTGCGCCGCTACGACTGGTCCGTTGTCGCCCGCCAGATCATGCGGGTCTACGAGACCGTCGCGGGGTCAGGGGCGAAGGTGCAGGTGGCTAGTTGATCACGTGGGTGGTGATCATTGCGCTGGCGGTGCTGGCCGTCGTCATCCTGCTCGTTGCGGCGTGGGCCTATCAGACCGCCCACCGGCTGGACCGGCTGCACGTCCGGTATGACCTCTCGTGGCAGGCGCTCGACGGGGCGCTGGCCCGGCGGGCGGTGGTGGCGCGTGCGGTCGCCGTCGAGGCGTACGGCGGAGGCCCCGCCGGCAAGCGACTGGCCGCATTGGCCGGCGCCGCCGAGCGCGCACAGAGAACCGCCCGTGAGGCCGCGGAAAACGAGTTGTCTGGCGCGCTGACCCTCGTCGACCCCGGGTCGCTACCGGTGGCGCTGGTCGCCGAGCTCGCCGATGCCGAGGCGCGGGTGCTGTTGGCCCGTCGCTTCCACAACGACGCCGTCCGCGACACACTGGCGCTGCGCGAACGGCCTGCCGTGCGGATGCTGCGGCTTGGCGGAACCGCGGCGCTGCCAACCTATTTCGAGATCGCCGAGCGTGCGGAGGCGACACCGACGGTCGACCGGCGGGTGTCGGCGCGCGTCGTGCTCCTCGACGACGACGGTGACGTCCTGCTGCTCTGCGGGTCCGACCCGGCGAACGAGGACGGGGACCCGCCGCGGTGGTGGTTCACCGTCGGCGGGGCTGCCCAGCAAGGCGAGACGCTGCCCGAGGCGGCGGTGCGCGAACTGGAGGAGGAGACGGGGCTGCGGGTCGATCCGGCCGACATGGTCGGACCGGTCTGGCGGCGCGATGCGGTCATCGACTTCAACGGATCGGTCATCCGCAGCGAGGAGATGTTCTTCGTGCACCGCACCAGGCGGTTCGAGCCGTCAACAGCCGGCCGCACGGGTTTGGAGCGGGCCTACATTCACGGCCACCGCTGGTGCGATGCGACAATGATCGCCGAGCTGGTCGCCACGGGTGAAACCGTCTATCCGTTGCAACTCGGTGAGCTTCTCGAGGAGGCGAACGCGCTGGCCGACGCACGGGGCGCGGTGCCGCGGCGGCAGCTGCAGTCGATCCGCTGAGAAGGCTGAGGTGTTGCGGATGCTGCGGATTTAACACATTTGCCGCCACCTTTACACTGGATCAGTAGCGATTTGGAGGAGATAGCAGTGGAAACCGCAGCTGGATCGAACGGTTCGGCCAACAGCCAGACCGGAACGGCGCGGGTAAAGCGCGGCATGGCCGAGATGCTCAAGGGCGGCGTGATCATGGACGTCGTCACGCCCGAGCAGGCCCGCATCGCCGAGGGCGCCGGCGCCGTGGCCGTCATGGCGTTGGAGCGAGTGCCCGCGGACATCCGCGCCCAGGGCGGGGTATCGCGGATGAGCGATCCCGACATGATCGAGGGCATCATCTCCGCGGTCACCATCCCGGTGATGGCCAAGGCCCGCATCGGGCACTTCGTCGAGGCGCAGATTCTGCAGAGCCTCGGTGTTGACTACATCGACGAGTCGGAGGTGCTCACCCCGGCCGATTACACCCACCACATCGACAAGTGGAAGTTCACCGTGCCGTTCGTGTGCGGCGCGACCAACCTCGGCGAGGCACTGCGCCGCCTCACCGAGGGCGCGGCGATGATCCGGTCCAAGGGTGAGGCGGGCACGGGTGATGTGTCCAATGCGACCACGCACATGCGCCAGATCGGTGGCGAGATACGTCGGCTGACGTCGCTGTCCGAAGACGAGTTGTACGTCGCGGCAAAGGAATTGCAGGCACCTTATGAACTCGTTGTGGAGGTGGCGCGAGCAGGCAAGCTGCCGGTGACGCTGTTCACCGCGGGTGGTATCGCGACGCCGGCGGATGCGGCGATGATGATGCAGTTGGGCGCCGAGGGAGTGTTCGTCGGTTCGGGCATCTTCAAGTCCGGTGACCCGGCGCAGCGGGCGGCCGCCATCGTCAAGGCGACGACCTTCTATGACGACCCCGACGTGCTGGCCAAGGTGTCACGCGGGTTGGGGGAGGCCATGGTCGGCATCAACGTGGAGGAGATCGCAGCCCCGCACCGGCTCGCCGAACGCGGCTGGTAAACAAGCCAGATGGCGATCGAAGAGATCCTTGACCTCGAACAACTCGAGGTCAACATCTACCGCGGCGGGGTGTTCAGCCCCGAATCCGGCTTCCTGCAGCGGACATTCGGCGGACACGTCGCGGGCCAGTCCCTGGTCTCGGCGGTCCGGACGGTGGAGCCGCGCTTTGCGGTGCACTCACTGCACGGATACTTCCTGCGGCCCGGTGACGCCAAGGAGCCGACGGTCTTCATCGTCGAACGGCTCCGCGACGGTGGTTCGTTCGTCACCAGACGTGTCAACGCGATCCAGCACGGCGAGAGCATCTTCTCGATGTCGGCGTCGTTCCAGATCGACCAGAGCGGGATCGAGCACCAGGACGCCATGCCATACGCGCCTCCGCCAGACGACCTGCCGAGTTTCATCTCGAAGGGCGGTGCGTTCGACGACGCGGGATTCGCACAGTTCGCGGAGTGGGATGTCCGGATGGTTCCGCGTGACCAGCTCAAGCTCCTGCCTGGCAAGGCGTCACAACAGCAGGTGTGGTTCCGGCACAAGGACCCACTGCCCGACGACCACGTGTTGCACATCTGCGCG
>Ga0207669_10000217_pt1 | contig 26217 bp, 15 predicted proteins | sample KBSM33metaG_FD_184329 | JGI IMG/M metagenome (GOLD analysis project Ga0207669, IMG submission 184329) | Miscanthus rhizosphere microbial communities from Kellogg Biological Station, Michigan, USA - KBS M3-3 metaG (SPAdes) (version 2) | ecosystem: Host-associated > Plants > Roots > Rhizosphere >...
GCTACGCTCCCGTCTGTTCTGGACGCTGGTTGTCGTGGTCTTTGGCGGAACGATCGCGACAAACGGCGCGCTCGTGCACCTCGTGGCCTTGCTCTCCGATCGCGGCGTGCCCGCGGATCAGGCCGCGCTCTCGGCGTCGGCGTTGGCAGGTGCGAGCCTCGTCGGCAGAGTCGTCACGGGTTGGCTGCTGGATCGCTTCGCCGCCGCGCGCGTGTCCGTTATCCTGCTGTTGATTGCGGCCGCAGGAACATTTGCGCTCGCGGCAGCGGAGTCGTTTGCCGTGGGACTCACTGCGTCGATCTGCCTGGGGTTCGGATCAGGCGGCGAAACCGACATCGTCCCGTATCTCATCGCGCGTCACTTCGGACTGCGCTCGCTCTCGACGCTGTACGGATTCAATTGGACTGCGTGGGGCCTTGCCGGCGTTGCCGGCCCGATTCTTCTCGGGCGCGCCTTTGATGCAACGGGATCGTACGCCGGCGCGATGATCCAGTTGGGCGTGATCACGCTCGCCGCAGCGGCGTTGATGCTGACGTTTCCCCCACTCTCGCCAACCAAAGCACCTGCGTGATCGACGTCCGTGCGACCCCGTCCCTATCGGGCGAGCTGCCTGAGGTGCTCGGGCGTCGTGCTCGGAAAACCGAAGAACTCGAGGTAAGCCGGGATCTGCTCGAACAGCATGTCGGTGCCGGCCTGCACGCGGCAGCCGCGGGCCTGTGCCGCGATGAGAAACGGCGTCATCTCGTTCGCCATCACGACCTCGCCGACCCACGTTCCGGGTGCGATTCGCTCGACATCCATCGGCAGCGGGTCCTCGTCGCGCATGCCCATTGGCGTCGCGTTGATGACGATGTCACTGCCAGCCGGATCATCGATATCGGTTGCCAACTCGAGGCTCGGATAATGCAATGCGAGGCGGTTGGCCAACGCTCGCGCACGCGCGGGATGAATGTCGAACAGGGTGACCGCACGGGCACCCGCTGTTGCCAACGATGCAGCGATCGCCGAGCCGACGCCGCCGGCTCCGGCGATGAACGCGCGTGCTCCGGCAAGCCGGCAGCCTTTCCGCGCCAAGGCCCGGACGAAGCCCTCCCCGTCGAACAGATCTCCCTGCAGGCGACCGTCCTCGAGCCGCCGCACGGCATTGCACGCGCCCGCAATGCGAACCGCCAGCGAGGTCTCGTCAAGCAGCGCCGCCGTCGCAACTTTGTGCGGCATCGTGATCAGCGCTCCCCGGATGTTCGTCAGCATGAACGCGGCCGCGAGAACGCTCGGGAAGTGCTCGGAGCGGCAACCCATCGGCACGACCACGGCGTCGATGCCGGCGTGCTCGAAGTACGGGTTGTAGATGAGCGGCGATTTGAACGCATCCGTGGGAAACCCGATGTGCGCGATGAGTGCGGTCGTTCCACGAATGGTCATCGTCGTTTCCTGGTGCGCCCGGGATTCAGGCCTCGCTTCGCTCTGGTGCGTTCGCCGACTGAGCGCGCAAACGTTGGTATTCGTTCCCGCTGACGGGTACGGCGGCCGGGTCACCGAGGTCGCGAAGATGGACGCGAGACGTTTCGCGCGCGCTCCAGGCGGCGATCGCCGCGACGATGGTCACGGCCAGAGTCATGGCGCCGATCGTCGCCGGAATGTGGGAGGAGCCTGGCGGCGCAACCGCCGCGAAGAGCGCGGGCAGCAATGCCGTCAGCATGGTGCCGAGGTTCTGCGCGATCGCCATCGCGGTGACGCGCACGCGCGCCGGGAACAGTTCCGGGTAGAAGCTCGGGAACACGGCGTTGTAGCCCTGGTAGACCACGCCCCACATCACCAGCGAGATGACGATCGCCAGCGGCACGTGCCTGATGCTGATCGCGTAGAGATAGACGAATGAGAGCATGCCCGACGCGAGCGCGCCAGCCACGATCGGCGGGCGGCGGCCGATACGATCCGACAGGCGCCCGGCAAACGGGATGACCAGCACCGCGACGCAATTCCCGAGCACGGGAATCCACAGGTACACGTCTTCCCGCATTTCGATGCGATACCCGGGCTGCACCGCGTAGGCGGCGCCGAAGATCGTGGTGACGACTGGGATGACGTTCATCAGCGCCATGCATGTCACGCGCAGCATGTCCGCCCCGTTGTTGGTGAAGGCCTGGACGGCCGGTGCTCCAGGCATCGTTCCGAGGGCGTGCTGCGAAACGAACACGGGCGTCTCCGCGACACGACGGCGGATGACGTAGCCCGCTGCAACCGCGAACACGCTGAGCAGGAAGGGCAGGCGCCACCCCCACGCCATGAACTCCTCCCGCGGCAGGTATCGCGCGAGCGGCAGGAAGACGGCGGCGGCGAGGATCTGACCGGCTTGCACGCCCTGAAGCGTGAAACTCGAATAGAGACCGCGATGACCGAATGGCGCATGTTCCAGAATCATCGAGCTCGAGCCTGAGATCTCACCCGCCACCGCGAAACCCTGAATCAGCCGCAGCACGACGAGCAGAGTTGGCGCCAGCGCGCCCACCTGCTCGTACGTTGGCAGCAGTCCAACGGCCATCGTTGAAAAGCCCATCAGGATCATGCAGCCGACGAGCACCCGCTTGCGTCCATGCGTGTCGCCCCAATGTCCGAGGACGAAAGCGCCAAGGGGCCTGGCGACATAGCCGACGCCGTAGGTCGCCAGCGACGCGACGATGGCGATCGACGGATTGCCAGATGGAAAGAAGATCCCGGGAAAGACGAGCGACGCGGCAGTGGCGTAAATGAAGAAATCGTAGTACTCGAGCGCCGAGCCGACCCAGCCGCCGGCCACGGCCCTGTGAGCCTGCGTGATCGCTCCCTTCATGGCGCGTCGTTCACGTCAGCACGCGGTAGCGCTGAGCAGGTGTCAGCCGCCGGCCAGGCCGCCGCCTGATCGGGATCAGTACGGCCACGTCCAGTTTGCAATCTCCGGCCGATCGGTGCCGTGCTCGTGCGCGTAGTGCATGTTGTCGATGATCGCGTTCTTCATCTCTTCCTTGAGATGCGCGGCCTTCGCGCGCAACCGCGGCACTCGATCGATGACATCGATGACCAGGTGAAAACGGGAAGTGTCGTTCAACATCGCGAGCTCGAGCGGCGTGTTGATATTTCCCTTCTCCTTGTACCCGCGCACGTGCAGGTGCTCGTGACCCTTGAAGCGATACGCCAGCCGGTGAATGAGCCAGGGATAACCGTGAAAGTTGAAGATGATCGGCTTGTCGCTGGTGAAGAGCCCGTCGAATTCGAGCTCGGTCGAACCATGTGGATGTTGTGATGCCGGCTGTAGCCTGAACAGATCCACCACGTTGACGAATCTCAGCTTCAGGTCGGGTACCCGTTCGCGCAGGATGGCCGCGGCGGCCAGCGCTTCCATCGTCGCCACATCTCCGCACGACGCCAGCACGACGTCCGGCTCCTCGCCGGCGTCGGTGCTCGCGCGTGGCCAGATGCCGATGCCTTTCTCGCAGTGGACGATGGCCTCGTCGATGGTGGCAAACTGCAGATGCTTCTGTTTGTCGGCCACGATGACGTTGATGCAGTCCTTGCTGCGGAAGCAGTGATCCATGACGGCGAGCAGGGTGTTCGCGTCCGGCGGCAGATAGATACGCGTGACCGACGGTCCCTTGTTGGTGACGAGGTCGATGAAGCCAGGGTCCTGGTGAGAGAAGCCGTTGTGATCCTGGCGCCAGACGGTTGAGGACAGCAGAATGTTTTCTGACGCGACCGGTGCCCGCCAGGAGACGTGATTCTTCGAAATGTCGAGCCACTTGGCGTGCTGGTTGAACATCGAGTCGATGACGTGCGCGAACGCCTCGTACGTGTGGAACAGGCCGTGCCGGCCCGTGAGGAGGTAGCCCTCGAGCCATCCGAGCAGCGTGTGCTCCGACAACATCTCCATCACGCGGCCATCGCGTGACAGCTCGCCGCCGTCGACGTCCTCCGGCAGCATGTCGGCCATCCAGGCCTTCTTGCTGGCGCCGTATACGGCCTGCAAGCGGTTCGATGCCGTCTCGTCGGGCCCAAAGACTCGAAACGACGTCGGGTTGTTGGCGAGCACATCACGCAGATACTCGCCGAGCGGTTTGGTGTTCTCGTACTCGGATGTTCCGCGCGCGGTCACGGCGACGGCGTACTTGCGAAAGTCCGGAAGGCGCAGCTCGTGCCGCAGCAGCCCGCCGTTGGCGTGCGGGTTGGCGCTCATCCTGCGCGGTCCGTGCGGCGCAAGCGCTCGAAGTGCCGGCTGAAGTGCTCCGCTCTCCGTGAAGAGCTCGTCCGGCTTGTAGCTCTTCATCCAGCTCTCGAGCAGCTTCATGTTCGTCGGGTTGTTCCGCACATCCCCGAATGGCACCTGGTGCGAGCGCCACGATCCCTCGACCTTGTGGCCGTTGATCTCCTTCGGACCTGTCCACCCTTTTGGCGAACGCAACACGATCATCGGCCAGCGTGGGCGGCTGGCGGTGCCGGAGTCGCGCGCCGCCTTCTGTGCCGCACGGATGTCGCCGATCGCCCGATCGAGCGTGGCTGCCATGCGCTGGTGCATCTCCTGCGGCTCGCTGCCCTCTACGAAGTACGGTGTGTAACCGTAGCCGACGAACAACGCCTCCAGTTCCTCGTGACTGACGCGCGCGAGGATGGTCGGGTTCGCGATCTTGTAGCCATTGAGGTTCAGGATCGGCAGCACCGCGCCGTCGCGTATGGGATTGAGGAACTTGTTGGAGTGCCATGCCGTGGCCAGCGGTCCGGTCTCTGCCTCGCCGTCGCCGACGACGCACGCCACGATCAGGTCGGGGTTGTCGAACGCCATGCCGTAGGCGTGCGACAGGCTGTAGCCGAGCTCGCCGCCCTCGTGGATGGAGCCGGGTGTTTCAGGAGTGACGTGACTCCCGATATGGCCGGGGAAGGAGAACTGCTTGAAGAACTTCTGCATCCCCTCGGTGTCGGGGCTCTTGTCCGGATAGATCTCGGAGTACGTGCCTTCGAGGTAGGCAGGTCCCAGCACACCGGGCGCTCCATGGCCAGGTCCGGCGACGAAGATCATGTTCAGGTCGTCTCGAACGATCAGCCGGTTCAGGTGGACCCACACAAACGACAGCGCCGGGCTGGCGCCCCAGTGTCCGAGCAGACGATGCTTGACGTCGTCCGTCTTCAACGGCTCGCGCAGCAGCGGGTTGTCTTTCAGGTAGATCATCCCCACCGACAGGTAGTTGCACGCACGCCAGTAGGCGTCCATGAGCGCGAGTTGCGTGTCGGCGAGCGGTCGTGACTCGACTTCCGGTTGCGCGACCTGAGTGTCCATGATGTCCTCTCAACTGTGCACGGCGCGCGGCAGGGCGAGCAGCACGAGAGAGCGCGGCTGCGCGAGGTACGTGCTGCCCGGAATGGGTGCCGCGGTGTTCCAGGGTTGGATGTCGTCAGGGGAGGTGAGCGCGGTATCGATGCAGCGCCGCCAGATGTGCGGGTTCCCGGCGGGCACCGGCGGGATCTCGAATGTCAGCGCCTGAGTGTATGCGTTCAACATGCCGTGCAGCAGGAACCGGCCGCCCATGGTTTCCAGTGTGAACGCCAGCGAGTGCGAGTGGTCACTCCAGTCAGGGCGATTGAGCGACACGCCATGCCACTCGATCGATGCGCACTCCAGGATCTGGTTGAGTGTCAGCGTTATTCCATCTGCAACCACATCACGCCGCTGGCGTAACGCGTTCAGTTCCCTCACGAAGCGATGGATGTCGCGATGGCGTTCGAGCAGGCTCCAGTCGAACCAGCTGATCTCGTTGTCCTGGCAGTACGCGTTGTTGTTGCCGCGCTGGGTTCGCCGCACTTCGTCGCCCATGAGAAGCATCGGCGTGCCGGCCGCGAGCAGTGTCAGCGCGAAGCAGTTCTTGACCTGTCGATTCCTGAGTTCCTCTATCGTGGGTTCGTCGGTGGGACCCTCGATTCCGCAGTTCCAACTCAGGTTGTCGTTCGACCCGTCTCGATTGTGCTCGCCGTTGGCCTCGTTGTGTTTCTCGTTGTAGGAGACGAGGTCGTTGAGCGTGAAGCCATCGTGGCAGGTGACGAAATTGACGCTCTGCTCGGCCTCGCGTTGGTCGTGCGCGTACAGGTCCGGACTGCCCAGCAGTCGCGTCGCGATGCCGGACACGGAATGACCGTCGCCCCTGACGAACCGGCGGACGTCGTCTCGGAACCGGCCGTTCCACTCCTGCCAGGTATCGCCGATGAAGCTCCCGACCTGATAGAGACCGGCGGCGTCCCACGCTTCGGCGATCAGCTTCGTCCCGGCGAGCACCGGGTCGGACTCGATGTCCCACAGGATCGGCGGATTAGGGACGGGGCGGCCCGCCTCGTCGCGCGAGAGGATCGACGCCAGGTCGAAGCGGAACCCGTCGACGTGCATCTCGGTGACCCAGTAGCGCAGGCTGTCCTGAATGAGCCGGCGCACGATCGGATGGTTGGCGTTCAGCGTGTTGCCGCAGCCGGTGTAGTCCGCATAGCGCGACTTGTCGTCCTCGAGCAGGTAGTAGATGTTGTTGGCAAGGGCGCGGTAGCAGAAGGTTGGTCCATCGCGTCCGCCCTCGGATGTGTGATTGAAGACGACGTCGAGGATGACTTCGATGCCGGCGCGATGCAGCGCCTTGATCATGTCGCGGCATTCGTCGATCACGCCGATCGGACTGGTTCGCGAACTGTAAGCGTGATGCGGCGCGAAGAACGATACCGGCTGATAGCCCCAGTAATTGACTCCGCCCTCTGGTGCATCGTAGGGATCGAACTGAAAGATGGGCATGAGCTCGACAGCCGTGATGCCGAGATCCTTGAGGTAAGGAATCTTCTGAGTCAGCCCGGTGTAGGTCCCACGCGTCGTTGCTGACACGCCGGAACTGGGATGTTGCGTGAAGCCGCGGACGTGCATTTCATAAATCACGGTTTCGGCGAACGGCCTGCGCAGCGGCGCATCCCCTTCCCAGTCGTATCGTGCGGGATCGATGACCACGCTTTTCATTGCCACTGCCGTATTGGAGCCAGGAAACCGCGCCGCCGGACGGCTGTAGCTGTCGGGCACGGCGACTCCGCGTCCGTACGGGTCGAGAAGCACCTTGTCGGAGTCGAAGAGGAGGCCGCGTTCGGGAGCGAAGGGACCGTACGCTCTGTAGGCGTACAGTTGCCCTGGCCGAAGCGCCGGCACGAAGGCGTGCCAGTAGTGGTACGAACGGTGCGCCTGCGGATCGAGCGGAATCGTGTGAGACGGCTCCGCAGCATCGCTGGCGTCGAAGAGCAGCAATTCGACCAGCGTCGCGTCTTTCGAAAACACGCTGAAGTTCACGCCCTCCGCGCACGGCGAGGCGCCAAGCGGCGCGCTCGTTCCCTGCGTCGCAGCAGCCGCAGGAGCGACCGGCGCGACGCCAGGGCTCATGGGAGTGCTCCGGGGACCGTCATCGGCTCGACGTGCCAGATGTCTCGACAGTAGTCGCGAATGGAGCGGTCCGATGAGAAGCGCCCGACGCGCGCGCTGTTGAGGATCGACATGCGTGTCCAGCTCGCGCGATCTGCGTACGCGGTGCTGACACGGTCCTGGCAGTCCACGTACGCCTGGTAGTCAGCCAGCAGCATGTAGTCGTCGCGTCTCAGGAGCGATTCGACGAGCGGCCGGAATACCGTGCGATCTCCGCTGCTGAAGAAACCATCGGCGATGAGATCGAGCACCTCGCGCAATTCGGCGTTGGACTCGTAGTAACGGTGCGGGTCGTACCCCTCGTGCTTGCGGCGTGTCACTTCGTCGGCGGACAGACCGAACAGGAAGAAGTTCTCCGGGCCTACAGCATCGCGAATCTCGACGTTGGCCCCGTCCAGCGTGCCGATCGTCAATGCGCCGTTCAACGCGAACTTCATGTTGCCGGTTCCCGATGCCTCCTTGCCGGCAGTGGAGATCTGTTCTGACAGATCGGCAGCCGGGTAGATACGGTGGCTGCTCTTGACGTTGAAGTCCGGCACGAACACCACCTTGAGGCGATCGGTAACCTGGCCGTCCTGATTGACGACCATCGCGACCGAGTTGATCAACTTGATGATCAGCTTGGCCATTCGATAGCTGGGTGCAGCCTTGCCGCCGAAGATCACCGTTCGTGGCACGCCGGAGACGATGCCCCGTTTGAGCCGGTTGAAGAGGGTGATGACGTAGAGCACATTCAGATGCTGGCGCTTGTACTCATGGAGCCGCTTGACCTGGATGTCGAAGAGCGATCGCGGATCGACGGTGATGCCGGTGCGTTCACCAATGAATGCGGCCAGCGCGTGCTTGTTGTCCGCTTTCACCGCCTGCCATTCGGCCTGGAAGCTGCTGTCGTTGGCAAGAGGCTCGAGGCGCCGCAGTTCGTCTTCGAGGTTCGACACCCAGCGGTCGCCGATGCGGCTGGTGATGAGCGCGCTCAACTTCGGGTTGCTCAGGACCATCCACCGGCGCGGCGTGACGCCGTTGGTGACGTTGAAGAACTTGTCCGGAAACACGGTGTAGAAGTCGCGCAGCACGGTCTGCTTGAGTAGCTCACTGTGTAGTGCGGCGACGCCGTTGATCGCATGACTGCCGACACAGGCGAGATGCGCCATCCGTACGAACTTGTCACCAGACTCGTCGATCAGCGAAAGGCGGCCGAGGAGCTGATCGTCTCCAGGATGACGCTGCCGAACATCGTCCAGGAAGCGGCGGTTGATTTCGTGGATGATCTCGAGGTGCCGTGGCAGCAGCTTCGCAAACAGCGGCACCGACCACTTCTCCAGCGCTTCGGCCAGCAGTGTGTGATTGGTGTAGCCGCACGCCCGCTGTGTAATCGCCCAGGCATCGTCCCACTCCAGTGAACCCTCGTCGATGAGCAGCCGCATCAACTCGGCGACGGCGATCGAGGGATGCGTGTCGTTCAACTGGACGGTCCAGCATGTGTCGAACTCCGCCAGCGTCTTGTTCTGCGCGAGCGTGAGGCGGATCATGTCCTGCAGTGAACACGAGACGAAAAAGTACTGCTGCGCCAGGCGGAGTTGTTTTCCTGCTTCCGGTTCGTCGTTGGGATAGAGAACCTTGGAGATCGTCTCCGACTTCATCTTCTCGATGACGGCGCCGTAGTAATCGCCGACGTTGAACGCCTCGAAGTCGAACGACTCGGCCGCCTCCGCCTTCCACAGTCGCAATAGGTTCGTGGTTGGGACGCGGTAGCCCGGGACCGGTGTGTCGTAGGCAATCCCTTTCACGACCCGGTCTGGCACCCAGCGGACACGGTGCCGGCCGCCCTCGTCGTGGAAGTGCTCGGTACGCCCGCCGAGGTTCACGTGAAAGGTGTTTTCCGTCCGAACGATCTCCCATGGATTACCGAAGCGGAGCCACTTGTCTGTGAGCTCGACCTGCCAGCCGTCACGAATGGCCTGGTCGAAAATCCCGAACTCATACCGGAGTCCGTACCCGATGGCGGGCACATTGAGCGTGGCGAGTGAGTCCATGTAACAGGCGGCAAGCCGGCCAAGCCCTCCGTTTCCCAAACCCGGCTCTTCCTCCTGTTCGAGCAGGCTCGGGAGATCCTGGCCGACCCGGGCCAACGCCTCCTCGGTCGGATTCCAGATTCCCAGGTTGATCAGGCTGTTGCCGAGATGCGGTCCGGTCAGAAACTCAGCGGAGAGATAGGCCACGACCTTGACCGGGATGTTTGCGTCCGCGATCGTTTCGAGCGTGCTGATATAACGGTGCAGCATGCGATCGCGCACCGTATAGGCCAGCGCCATGTACCAGTCGTTACGGGTGGCATGGCGGGGAAGCTTGGCTTGCAGGCAGTGGAGGTTGTCGATCAGCGCTTTGGCAATCGCATCCGCTCCGAGCCCCGTGCGGATGTTGCCTGCACCATCAGCGGGGGTGGACGAAGCGGGCTGCGGCTTGTTGCGTGAGGAAGTCCTCATACGCGGAGACCGGCTCCGGCCGGAGCAGGAGTTGTTCCATGGTGGAGTTTTCCGCTGTGCGTGAATTATCTCCAGTTGAATTCGACTGGCCGTGAGTCTCAGTATTTGAGGCTCCGATATTTGGGAGCGCCTCCAGCGACGTGGAGCAAGGCGCCGTGAGGCATTTCAGTTGCCGTTGGATTCTGAGCATTCGGCCTCCGTTCACAGTCGGGCATGGCGTGTGCTTAGCCCGCTCGCCATCGTCTCGTTCCGGAGCTTGTCGTGCTGAAACGCTCATGCTTCTTCATCGCGATTTGTTTGTTCGCCTTCGCGATCAGCGTACGAACAGGTGGAATATCGCCTGAAGCCCTTCAGCCAGCACCGGCGCCCAAGCCGGCACAGGCAGCACCGCAGCCAGGATACGTCGGCAGCGATACCTGCGAGGCCTGTCACACCCAGGGTGAGACCCTCAAGGGCACGCCACATGCGATGGCGACCAACCCGCGGACTCCCGCGGCGACCCACGGCTGTGAGAGCTGCCATGGGCCCGGTCAGGCGCACGTGGACGACGACAACAAGGGAAACATCCGAAAGTTCGGGCAGATCAAGGCCGGCGAGATCAATGAGAGCTGCCTGAGTTGTCACAACCGCGGTGAGCACGCGGGTTGGGAAGGAAGCGGGCACGAGCGGCGCAACCTCTCGTGCACGACGTGCCACAGCGTTCACAGCCCGAAGTCCACTGCGCATCAACTCGTCAAGACGACTCAGACGGAGCTCTGCGCAACGTGTCACCGGGTCCAGGTGACCAAGACCGAGCGAGCCGTGGCGCACATGCCGGTGCGTGAAGGCAAGATGACGTGCACGTCGTGCCATAACCCGCACGGATCGATCAGCAACGTCAAAGCGCTGAAGGTCGGAAGCTCGGTCGCCGAGTTGTGCACCAGTTGCCACGCTGAGATGCGGGGCCCGATGTTGTGGGAGCACGCGCCGGTCAAGGAGAACTGCGCCACCTGTCATGACCCGCACGGTTCGTCCAACGACCGCATGCTGGTCGTCCGCATGCCGATGCTCTGTCAGCGATGCCACGTCGCAACGCGACATCCATCGACGCTCTACGACAAGGATGAGATCACGACCAACAAGAGCAACCGGATGTTCGGACGGTCGTGTGTGAACTGCCACTCGAACGTCCACGGGTCGAATCACCCGTCGGGGCAGTTCTACATGCGTTAGCAGCGGAGGTATACATTGCGCCAACATCTGCTGCTTTCCCTCTTCGGCTTCGGCCTCGCGGTGCTCGTGGCGGCCTCGCAGGCGTTCGCGCAATCCACCGCGGCAGCCCCAGCGCCGCAGGCTGCGGCACCAGCACCAGCCACCGATCTCGATACGCGCAGCTTGTTCGATACGCGGCCAAATCAGTTGCAGATTGGCGGGCGCTTCAGCAGCATCGATGGTGACCCGGCACGATTCCAGCGCTATCAGGACATCAGGGACGGTGTGCTGTTCACCGACGCCCGCTTTGAACGCAACGACCCTGGCGGCCGGTGGCTGTTCAATGCCGCCGCCGACAATGTCGGGTGGCGTGACCAGCACTACAGCGCCGAATACCAGCGCCCCGGCAAGTTCGTCGTGACCGGTCTGTGGGATCAGATTCCGCAGTTCTACAGCGTCGATACCAGGACGCCATTCTCGCCCGCTCCGAGTCCGCTGCAACTCGACGACACTGCGCAACTACAAGCTCAGAACGGCGGCGGCCTCAACGTCTATGTCCCGATTGCCAGCCAGTTCGATCTCATCGAGCGTCGCGACGTCGGGCATGTGAGCCTGGTGGCAACGCCGCGGCCGACGTTGGATCTCACGGCGAGTTTCACGACACAGAAACACAAAGGTGAGTTGCCGTGGGGCGCCAGCTTCGGATTCAGCAACGATGTCGAGGTGGCACTGCCGTACGACTCGCGGACCAACGACTTCAATCTCGGCGCCGAGTGGACGAACCACAAGCAGATGCTGCGCGTGGCGTACACCGGCTCATGGTTCGACAACCTGGACGACACGCTGACCTGGGACAGCCCGCTGCGGCTGACGGATTCGACGAGCGCACCGGGCCGCGGGCGGATGGCGCTGTGGCCGTCGAACACGGCGCAGACCGTGAGCGCGTCCGGTTATGCGAAGTTCGCGCATCGGACGCAGTTCACCGGATTCGTGTCGTTTGGATCGTGGACCAACGACGAGCCGCTGCAGCCGTTCACGATTAACGCGACGCTGCCACAGCTCGCGCTGCCGAGGACGAACGCCGATGCGCAGGCAGACGTGTTCTCGACCAACCTGAATCTCGTGTCGCGTCCACTGGACGAGTGGCGGTTCAGCGCGCGCGTGCGGCGCTACGACTACAGCAACCAGATGCCGCACACAGCCATCCCGCAGTTCATCAACTACGACACGTCGGTGACGACCTCGTCCACGGGTGGTCCCGAGTTGTATGCCCACAGCCGGACGAACTTCGATGCCGACGCCACGTGGAGCAAGCTGCAGCCGGTCTCGTTGACCGTGGGATACACGCGCAACAACACCGGCCACGACTTCCGCATCTTCGAAGGCACGGGCGAGAACGTGTTTCGCGTGACGGCTGATGCGGTTGGCTCGCAGTGGGTGACGTTCCGCGCTGACTACGAACACTCGGATCGAACAGGATCGGGGCTGGACGAGAGCCTCCTCGTGCAGATCGGCGAGCAGCCCGCGCTGCGGCACTACGACATCGCGGATCGAAACCGGAACAAGTTCACTGGCCAGATCGATATCGTCCCGAACGATCTCTGGACGTTCAGCGTCACGGGCGGCGGCGGCAAGGACAACTACGACGACAGCTATTTCGGGCTCCAGGAGTCGACGTTCTCTGTCTTCTCCGTCGCTGCCGATCTTCAGCGGCCCGATGGCTGGGGCGCGGGCGCTTCGTACAACTACGAGCACTATTCAGGATTTCAGCAATCCCGGAATGCGAATCCCGGGCAGGAAACGGACCCGCTGCGAAACTGGACGGCGGACTCGAAGGAGCGCGTGAACTACTTCTCGATCTACGCGAGGCCTCCACGGTTTGGACGGAACACCGAGGCGCGCGTGTCCTACGACTACAGCTACGCGGAGGGAAGCTACCTCTATGCGATTCCTCCGGGCAGCCCGATCACGCCGCCCAACCAGCTTCCGAACGTGTACAACAAGCTCCAGCAGTTGCACCTGGACGTCAGGCATCGCCTGACGAATCAGTGGGCGGCCACGCTCTCGTATCTCTACGAACCCTTTCGTGTCTACGACTTCGCCCTCGACCCGACTGTCGTGAACGGCATTGCTCAGCCAAGTTCGCTGGTGCTCGGATACGTGTACCGTCCGTACACCGCGCATGCTTTCGTTCTGGGCGCGCGATACTACTGGTAATCGAAGCACGACCTGTTCATCCATGGAGGCTGCATGCCGATCGCGTTCATGACGAAACGGACTCTCACGGTAGTGATCGCCGTAACACTCGGCGCTGCGCTGCTGCCATCGCTCGCAGCAGCGGGGCAGGACGCCAAGCGTGGGCAAGAGGTCTACGCGGCACAGAAGTGCCAGGGGTGTCACGCCATCGGCGGCAAAGGGATGAAGGCCAACCCGCTCGACGGCGTGGGGAAGAAGCTCTCGGCCGCCGACACCAAAGCGTGGATTGTCACTCCGAAAGAGATGGCCACGAAGAGCCAGTCGAAGGGTAAGCCGCCGATGCCAGATCGCTATGCCAAGCTGCCCGCCGCGGACATCGACGCGCTCGTGGCGTACATGCAGAGCCTGAAATAAGGGCGCCCGGTGGCTGGACGTGAGGCGCTCGCGCGCCATCCGCTCGCAATCGCAGGCGCGCTCATCACGACCTTCGCCGCAGTGGCCTTCATCGCGATGGCCATTGCGGTGGTGGCCGGCCTTTTCGACAACCCGTACGCCGGCCTCGTCGTCTTCGTCGCTCTTCCCGTCCTGTTCGTGGTGGGCCTGCTGCTCATCCCGGCAGGGATGTCGCTGCAGCGGCGCAAGCTGGAACGCGACCCGGGCGCCGCACGCGACTGGCCGGTCTTCGACTTTCGCAATGCCGGCGTCCGCCGGACGGCGCTCGCCATCACGGCCCTGACCGCCGTCAATATCATCATCGTCCTGCTGGCCGGCTACGGCAGCCTGCATTGGATGGAATCGCCCACCTTCTGCGGTCAGGTGTGCCACACGCCGATGCACCCGCAGTTTGCTGCCTGGCAGGCGGCGTCGCACTCACGCGTCGCGTGCGTCAACTGCCACGTCGGGGAAGGTGCCTCGGGATTCGTCCACGCGAAGCTTGCAGGTGTCCGGCAACTCGTGCACGTGGTGACGAACTCGGTCCCCATGCCGATTCCTCCCGGAGGCGACCTGCCTCCCGTCGAGCAAACCTGCCTCAACTGCCATCGTCCGGGAAATCCGGTCCCGGATCGGGTGCGCACGTTCCGCGAGTTCGCCGACGATGAAACGAACTCCGAGACGGCGACCGTGATGCAGATGCACATGGGCACGTCGCCGGCGTCCAAGCGGTCGATCCACTGGCACGCCGATCCGGCCAATCGCGTCGAGTACGTCGCGACAGATGCCGCCCGCGAAACGATCCCGTACGTGAAGGTGACGAACGCGAGCGGACAGGTCAAGGAGTACCGCGCAGCGGACACGACCGACGCAACGATCAACGATGGCACTCGGCGGACCATGGACTGCCGCGACTGCCACAACACGATAGGCCACCCGATTGCTCCGACGCCTGAACAGGCCGTCGATCGAGCCATTGCCGCATCGTCGATTGCGCGGGAACTTCCGTACGTGCGGCGTGAAGGCGTCAGACTGGTGAAGGCCTCCTATGCAAGTGAGGACGAGGCGGTGAAGGCAATTGAAAGCGGGCTCCGCGCGTTTTATTCGTCGCAGAGTACTGGTTCCGCGGATCCCAAAGCGCTCGACCGAAGCGTGGCCGGCCTTCAGGACGTGTATCGCCGGAACGTGTTCCCCTCGATGATGGTCTCGTTTGGTTCGTATCCGACGAACCGGGGCCACTTCACCTCCATGGGCTGCTTCCGCTGCCACGACGACTCGCATACGGCAAGTGATGGCTCCACCATCAGCGCTGAATGCGAACTGTGCCACACGCAAATCGAGACACCGTAAGACGTCCGCAGGACAAGCCATGACGAGCAGGCGCCGGATCACGGTCGACGGAAACGAAGCGGCCGCGTCGGTCGCGTATCGGGCGAGCGAGACGATCGCCATCTACCCGATCACGCCAAGCAGTCCGATGGCCGAGCTCTGCGACGAGTGGTCCAGCCGCAAGATCCCGAACCTGTGGGGCGCCGTGCCCGAGGTGGCGGAGATGCAGTCGGAGGCTGGCGCCGCGGGCGCGGTTCATGGCGCGCTGCAGGCAGGCTCGCTGGCGACGACCTTCACCGCGTCGCAGGGCCTGCTGCTGATGATTCCCAACATGTACAAGATCGCGGGCGAGCTCACGCCCTTCACGATGCACGTGGCCGCACGGACGTTGGCGACGCATGCGTTGTCGATCTTCGGGGATCACTCCGATGTGATGGCCTGCCGTCAGACCGGCTTCGCGCTCCTGTGCTCGAACTCCGTCCAGGAAGCGCACGACATGGCGGCCGTGGCGCATGCCTCAACGCTCGAGGCACGCATTCCCTTCCTGCACTTCTTCGATGGCTTCAGGACCTCGCACGAGGTCGCGAAGATCGAGGAGATCGCCGACGACGACCTGCGCGCGCTGATCGCGGAGCCATCGATCTACGCGCATCGCCAGCGCGGGCTGACCCCTGATCGGCCAGTGATCCGCGGAACCGCGCAGAATCCCGACGTGTTCTTCCAGGCGCGCGAAGCCGCCAATCGCTTCTACGACGAATGCCCCGAAGTCGTCGAACGCGCGATGAAGCGGTTAGCGGAGCTGACTGGCCGCCGGTACGGCCTGTTCGAGTACTTCGGCCACCCTGAGGCGGAGCGCGTGATCGTGATCATGGGATCGGGCGCCGACACCGTGCACGAGACTGTCGGGTACATGACGCCGCGCGGCGAGAGGGTCGGCGTTCTCAAGGTGCGGCTATACCGGCCGTTCGTGAGTACCGCGTTCCTGGCCGCACTGCCGCGCTCGGTCCGCAACCTGGCGGTGCTTGATCGCACCAAGGAGCCAGGTGCGATTGGTGATCCGCTCTATCTCGACGTGATCGCTGCGCTCGCTGAAGCGCACGCCGAAGGCCGCCTGCCATTCGCCACTCCGCCACGCGTCATCGCCGGCCGCTACGGCCTGTCGTCGAAAGAGTTCACGCCGGCGATGGTCAAGAGCGCGTTCGACGAGATGGCGAAGGACACGCCACGCCGCCACTTCACAGTCGGCATCGTCGACGACGTGACGCACACTTCGCTCGCCTGGGATCCGTCGTTTCGAACCGAGGCGGAGGATGTCTCGGCGTCGCTGTTCTACGGACTCGGGGCTGATGGCACAGTCGGCGCGAACAAGAACTCGATCAAGATCGTCGGCCAGGAGACGGATCTCTTCGCGCAGGGATACTTCGTCTACGACTCGAAGAAATCAGGGGCGATCACCGTCTCGCATCTGCGCACCAGCCGCAAGCCGATCAGGTCCGCGTACCTCGTCGATCGCGCCGGCTTCGTGGCCTGTCATCAGTTCGAGTTCGTGGACAAGATCGACCTGCTCGAGCACGCAGCACCCGGCGCGGCGTTTCTGCTGAACGCGCCGTTCGACACCGGAGCCGTGTGGGATCACCTGCCGAGAGAACTGCAGGAACAGATCATCGAGAAACGAATCCGCTTCTTTGCCATCGACGCCTACGACCTGGCGAAGCGCGCGGGCATGGGCACTCGCATCAACACGATCATGCAGACGTGTTTCTTTGCGATTTCCGGACTCCTGCCGCGCGACCAGGCGATCGCGCACATCAAGAAGGCCATCGAGAAGACCTACGGCAAACGCGGCCCGGAAGTCGTGCGGCGAAACTGCGAGGTCGTGGATCAGTCGCTCGCGAACCTGCACGAGATCCCGGTGCCTGCAGCCGTGAACGCGCGGTATGGCCGGCCACCACTGGTGTCGCAGAAAGCGCCGGACTTCGTGCAGAAGGTCACGGCCGTGATGCTGGCAGGCAAGGGCGACCTGTTGCCGGTGAGCGCGTTTCCAGTGGACGGTACGTGGCCCACGGCAACCGCGAAGTGGGAAAAGCGCAACATCGCGCGCGAGATCCCGGTGTGGGACTCGAAGATCTGCATCCAGTGTAACCAGTGTGCGCTGGTGTGCCCGCATGCGGCGATCCGCGCGAAGGTCTACGACGAGGGTTCGCTCGCCGCCGCGCCGCAGACGTTCAAGTCCACGCCTTATAAGGGCAACGAGCACAAGGGCAAGCACTACACGATCCAGGTGGCGCCCGAGGATTGCACCGGGTGCAATCTGTGCGTCAACGTCTGCCCGGCCAAGGACCGCACCAACCCGAAGCACAAGGCGATCGACATGCACCCCCAGGCGCCGTTGCGCGAGAGCGAGCGCGCCAACTACGACTTCTTCCTCGATCTCCCTGAAGTGAACCGAACCTCGATCATCCGGCTCGATCACAAGAGCTCCCAGTTCCTCGAACCGCTGTTCGAGTACTCGGGCGCGTGCGCCGGTTGCGGTGAGACGCCGTACCTGAAGATGCTCACGCAGTTGTTCGGGGACCGGTTGCTCATCGCGAATGCCACCGGCTGTACGTCGATTTATGGCGGCAACCTGCCGACGACGCCCTACACCACGAACCGGGACGGAAGGGGACCAGCGTGGGCGAACTCGCTGTTCGAAGACAACGCCGAGTTCGGATTCGGCTTCAGGATGGCGCTCGACGCGCACGTCGCCGCGGCCCGCGCCCTCGTCCAGCGCCTCGCGCCGCAGATCGGCGACGGCCTGGCCACGGCGCTGCTCGACGCGGATCAGTCGAACGAAGCCGGCATCGCCGCGCAGCGCGATCGCGTGCGTGCGCTGCGTGGTCCGCTCGCCGCGCAGACATCCGCCGAGGCGCGCCGGCTCGAGACACTTGCCGACTACCTCGTGAAGAAGAGCGTGTGGCTCGTCGGTGGTGACGGGTGGGCGTACGACATCGGATACGGCGGCCTCGATCACGTGCTGGCCAACCGGCGCGACGTCAACATTCTCGTCCTCGACACCGAGGTGTACTCGAACACCGGCGGCCAGCAGTCGAAGGCCACGCCGCTCGGTGCGGCCGCGAAGTTCGCTGCGGCCGGAAAGCCAGTGGGGAAGAAGGACCTCGGCCTGCTGGCCAACATGTACGGCCACGTCTACGTGGCCCGTGTCGCCTTCGGCGCGAAGATGGCGCAGACCGCCCAGGCATTTCTCGAAGCCGAGTCGTATGCCGGTCCCTCGCTGATCGTGGCTTACAGCCACTGCATCGCCCACGGATACGACATGGCCAACGGCGCCGCGCAGCAGAAGCTCGCAGTCGATTCCGGTGTGTGGCCACTCTATCGCTTCGACCCGCGCCGGCTCGTCAAGGGTGAGCCGCCACTCCACCTCGACTACGGCCCACCGAAGACGAGGGTAGCCGACTACCTGCGCAACGAATCACGTTTCCGGATGGTGGAGCGCGCCGATCCCGCGCAGTACAAGAAATTCGTCGCGGAGTCTCAGGCGGCTGCGCAGCGGCGCTATTCCGTGTACTCGCAACTCGCCGGCATCACCGTGCCTGTCGTCGAGGCGACGCCGGAAGGAGACGGACAGCCTGGTGAGGTCCGGCCAAAGCCGGACACTGTGTGACGCCAAGGAGCAGTCATGGATCTGAGCACCACATATGTCGGGATGCGGCTGCCGCATCCACTGATCGTCGGCGCGGGTCCTCTTGGAGATGACCCGGACACCGTGCGGGCGCTCGAGGATGCCGGCGCCGCGATGATCGTGCTCCGCTCGCTGTACGAAGAGGAAGTCACGCAGGAGCAGATGAGCGAGTTCGTCAACGTCGAAAGCTTCAGTGAGTCGTTCCCCGAAGCCACCAGCTTCGCGCCCGATCCACTGCTGTCACTCGGCCCGGACGAGTACCTCGAGCAACTTCGCGTGATCAAAGACGCGGTGGACATCCCGGTGATGGCGTCGCTCAACGGGATGACGCGCGGCGGCTGGCTCGAATACGCGCGCCTGCTCGAAGAGGCCGGTGCCGATGGCCTCGAGCTGCACATCTACCACGCAGCCAGCGACATGACGATGAGCGCGGCTGACGTCGAACGACAGGCGATCGACATCGTCAGGGAAGTCAAAAGCACTCTGCACATTCCGGTCGCCGTGAAGCTCGCGCCGCTGCTCACTGCGTTTGCCCATTTCGCGAAATCTCTCGACGAGGCCGGCGCCGACGCCCTGGTGCTCTTCACCCGCTTTCATCGCATCGACATCGATGTAGACGAGCTCGAGGTCGTACGCACGTTGCCGCTGTCTGATTCATCGGAGCTCCCGCTTCGTCTCCGCGGGACCGCAGCGCTGGCCGGGCGCATCAAGGCGTCGATCGCGATCACCGGTGGTGTGCACACGGGCCTCGACGTCATCAAGGCGACAATGGCCGGTGCGCACGGCACGCAACTGGTGTCGGCGCTGCTTCGTCACGGGCCGGATCACCTGCGCACGGTTCGCCGTGAGGTCGAGTCGTGGATGCGGGAGCACGAGTGGGAGTCGCTCAACGAGATGCGCGGCAACATGAGCCTCGAGCGCATCCCCGATCCTGCGACATACGAACGCGCGAATTTCAGGATGGCTCTGCGGTAACGGGCCTTCCCGCCGGTCACGCTTCGAGCCTCCGTTGATGGGGCGCCTGTGGGAGAGCGCAGCAGTGTCGCACACGATTCGCAGCGTCGTCACCGAGGTCCTCCAGGATCTCGGCAGGTCGTGGAGGGACCTCGCCCTCACCGACCTCGCCTGCAAGGTCGTGTCGTTCGCAGTGCTGACGCCGGCTAGTGTGTTGCTGTTGCGGTCGGTGATATCAGGCGCCGAGGGCCGCGTTATTGCCGACGTCGACATCGCGACGTTCTTTCTGACGAGGCCCATCGGGGTACTGACGCTCGTTCTCGGTGGCACTCTCCTCGTCGCGATCACGGCGATCGAGATAGCCTGCCTGATGGCCATTGGAGTTGCCGTCGCCAGGGGCAGCGCGCTGACGGTGAAAGGAGCGCTCGCGTTCGGAGTCGCGCGCGCGTTTCCCGTACTCCGCCTGACGGCGAACATGATCGTGCGTCTACTGGCTGGTCTACTGCCGTTCCTCTTGGCGGCGGGAGTTGCCTACTGGGCACTGCTCCGGGACTACGACATCAACTTCTACCTGGCCGTTCGGCCGTTGGCTTTCTGGGTGGCTGCCGGGTTGGCTGTCGTGCTGCTCGCTGGGATCGCAGCGCTGCTCGTGCGCACGATCGCCCACTGGGCGCTTGCGCTGCCGCTCGTTCTCTTCGAGGACGTCGCGCCACGGCGTGCGCTGGGCGAGAGCAGCCGACGGTCGGCCGGGTCTCGTGCCATCGTCGTCGCCGTGCTGGCATCGTGGGCAGCCTTAGCGGTGCTGCTGCTCGCCGCGGCTGGCGCGGTGCCCGAGATCATTGGCCGGAGCGTCGCGCCGCAGCTGGCAGGTTCGCTTGCGCCCTTGCTGCTGTTCATCACTGCGCTCGTTCTCCTCTGGGCTGTTCTTGGTCTCGCGGTCGGCATCCTGAACACGTCGTTGTTTGCGCTCGCCATCGTCCGGCTATACCTGCGCATCGGCGATGCGAGACCTCACGTGCCGGAGTCGGCCGCCTTGGAAACCCCCGGTCGACTTCCACGCTCTTTGGTAGGTGGTGCAGCAGCTGTCGTCATCCTCGTCCTCCTCGGGATCGCCCTTCTTGCGGCCGCAACGACGCGACGCAATCAGCCGGTGCGGGTGATTGCCCACCGCGGCTCGTCAGCGGCCGCGCCGGAGAACACGCTGGCCGCCTTCCGGTTGGCCGTCGAGCAGGACGCCGACTACATCGAGTTCGACGTCCAGGAGTCGGCGGACGGGGAAGTCGTGGTGATGCACGACAGCGACCTCATGCGGATGGGCGGGTCAGCGCTCAAAGTCTGGGAGGCAGATGCGTCGGCGCTCCAGTCGGTCGACATCGGTTCCCGCACGGCGCCAGCCTTCTCGTCGGAGCGCGTGCCCACGCTGGCCGAGACGTTCGCAGCGATCAAGGGCGGATCGCGCGCCGTCGTTGAGCTGAAGTCATACGGTCACGCACAACGTCTCGAGGAGAGAGTCGTTGCCATTGTCGAGGCCGCTGGCATGACGAACGACAGCATCTTCATGTCGCTCGATCACGCCATGGTGCGGAAGATCAAGCAGCTGCGACCCTCCTGGCGATCCGGCGTACTGGTTGCCAAGGCGATCGGCGATCTCACCTCACTCAATGCAGACTTCCTGGCGGTCGAGGCCCGGCTCGCCACGCGCGCGTTCGTACGGCAGGCGCATCGCGCGGGCCAGGATGTCTACGTCTGGACCGTGAACGACCCGGCATGGATGCTGGCGGCCATGAGCGCTGGCGTCGATGGCCTGATTACGGACCGGCCCGATCTGGGTCGCCGCGTCGTCGAACAACGCGCCGGGATGACCGACGCGCAACGCATAGCGGTGGCGCTGTTGATCCGGCTGGGCGCGCGGACTGACGCACTCGCTGCCGAGGATGCGCTGCGTCCGTAACTCTCGCAGGTCGAATTCGCCGGCGGAGTGGTGGTGGTCGCGTAAAGAGGCCAGCCGTATGAGCGACCCCGTTCGTCTCATCTTGAAAGCGCCGTTGTCGGGCGTTGTCGTGCCGCTCGCCAACGTACCGGATCCGGTCTTTGCTGGACGAATGGTCGGCGATGGCGTTTCGATCGATCCGGTGACGACCTCGCTCACCGCACCCTGTGACGGCCGCATCGTCCAGGTGCATTCCGCTGCGCATGCGGTCACGCTGGCCGCGGCTGACGGCGTCGAGATCCTGATGCATATCGGTCTCGATACCGTGCAGCTCAAGGGGCGCGGCTTCACCCCGCGAGTGAAGGCCGGCGATTCAGTGCGCGCCGGTGACGTCCTGATCGAGTTCGATGCCGACTACGTCGCCACGCACGCGAAAAGCCTGATGACCGAGGTCATCGTCACGTCGAGCGATCGCGTGGCCGCCATGCGGCACGCATCGGGATCGGTGACGGTCGGGACCGACACGCTCCTGGATATCACGCTGACGAACCGTGCCCCGGCCGCCGGCGTCGTCGCGTCGACGGCCGTCCGGTCCGAACCGCTCGTCATCTCGAATCCATCCGGGCTGCACGCGCGTCCGGCGGCCGTTCTCACCAGCCGCGCGAAGCAGTTCAGCGCCGATGTCCGTCTGCGACGCGGCGACACCGAGGTTAACGCCCGTAGCGTGGTCGCCATCATGGGACTCGAGATCGCCCGTGGCGACCGCGTCGAGATCATCGCGTCGGGGCCCGATGCCGACGAGGCGATACGAGTGTTGTCGCAGTTAGTCCGCGATGGTCTCGGCGAGGATGGATCAGCACCAGATGTCGGCCCAGCGCCCACTACTGTCGCCGCGGTCAAGACGTCGCGTTCGGATGATCCGAATGTCCTCACTGGTGTTCCCGCGTCACCGGGCATCGCGGTGGGCAACGTCGTGCAAGTCAGGCGTGAGCAGATGCGCGTGGTGGAGAATGCGAGCGACGCCCGGCTACAGCGGCGGGCGCTCGACGGCGCGCTCGAGCGTGCCAAGGCGGAACTGGACGCGCTGCAGGCACGACTCCAACAAGAGGGAGCGCGTGGCAAGGCCGCGATCTTTGCCGCGCATCGCGAACTGCTCGACGATCCCGATCTGCTGGAGGTTGCGAGCGATGCGATCTCGGCTGGCAAGACCGCCGCGTTCGGATGGCAGCTGGCCTTCACGCGTCATGCCGAACGGCTGGCGAAATCGAAGAACGAGCTGCTGGCTGCGCGAGCGAACGACTTGCGCGACGTCGGGCGGCGCGTGCTGCAGAAGCTCACTGGCGTCGAAGACGATCGCGTGAGTTACAGCGCCAATTCGATCCTGGTTGCTGAAGAGCTCACTCCGTCCGACACCGCATCGCTCGACCGGGCGCAAGTGCTTGGCCTGTGCACGACGACGGGCGGCGCCTCCTCGCACGTGGCGATTCTCGCGCGCGCGCTCGACATTCCGCTCGTGTCGGGAATGGATCCGCAGGTGCTCGATCTGGCCAACGGTTCACCTGTCATCCTCGACGGCACAAGGGGAACGCTTCGTATCAACCCGACGCCCGCTGACGTCGCCCGTATTCATCAGCAACAGGAAAAGCAGTCGCGCGTGCGCCGCACCGAGCAGGCGCAGGCGCTTGAACCGGCGACGATGCTCGACGGACACCGCGTCGCAGTCGAAGCCAACATCGGAGGCACGGCCGACGCAGAGCAGGCAATCGCGCTCGGGGCCGACGGCGTCGGCCTCTTTCGATCGGAATTCCTCTTCCTGCAGCGTGCGACGGCACCCACGGAGGAAGAGCAGCGCACGGCATATGCCGACGTCGCGCGCACGCTCGGAGCCAACCGGCGGCTCGTCGTGCGAACACTGGACGTTGGCGGCGACAAGCCGCTCCCATACCTGCCCCTTCCGCACGAGGACAACCCATTTCTCGGCGAGCGCGGCGTCCGCGTGATGCTAAACCGGCCGGAGCTCCTGCGAGCGCAGCTGCGCGCCATCCTGCAGTCGGCGCAGGAAGGGCGCGTTGCCGTAATGTTTCCGATGATCGCCACGATCGACGAATGGCGCGCGGTGCGCGACGCGCTCGAGAGCGAGCGGCAGAAGCTCGGTGTTCCCCGCATCGAGGCCGGCATCATGATCGAGGTCCCTTCCGCTGCGATCCTCGCGGATCGATTCGCTGCCGAAGTGGATTTCTTTTCGATCGGGACCAACGATTTGACGCAGTACACGCTGGCAATGGATCGCGGACACCCGCGGCTCGCGTCTCAGGTGGACGGACTCTCTCCCGCGGTGCTTCGCCTGGTGGACCAGACGGCTCGCGCAGCCCGGAAATACGGGCGCAGAGCGGCCGTGTGCGGCGGCATCGCCGGCGATCCTCAGGCGGTGCCGCTGCTCGTCGGTCTCGGCATCGACGAATTGAGCGTGGCGGTTCCAGCGATTCCCGCCGTCAAGGCGCAGATTCGCCGGCTGCGGATGGAGGAGTGTCAGAAGCTCGCGCAGGCGGCGCTGGAGTGCGGCACGGCGGCAGAGGTGCGGGCGCTGGTCCCGCTGGAGGCACGGTCATGAGCGGACGGAGCGCGACGTTCGCACTACTCCAGAAGACGGGCAAGTCGCTGATGCTGCCGGTGTCGGTGCTGCCGGTCGCCGGTCTGCTGCTCGGCATTGGCAGCGCACACTTCACCTGGCTGCCGCCGGCGTTGTCGGATGTGATGGCTCAGTCTGGCGGCGCGATCTTCGGCAATCTCGCGTTGATCTTCGCCATCGGCGTCGCGCTCGGCGTCACGCAGAACGATGGCGTCGCGGCTTTGGCCGCGGTCGTCGGCTATGCCGTGTTGCTGGCGACGATGGGCGTGATGGCCAGGGTCCTGGGCTACGAGCCCACATCGATCATGGGCATCCAGTCGATCGAGACCGGCGTCTTCGGCGGAATCCTTGTCGGCAGCATCGCCGGGTGGCTCTTCAACAAGTACTACCGGATCCAGCTGCCGCCGTATCTCGGCTTCTTCGCCGGCAAGCGCTTCGTACCGATCGTCACGGCAGTCGCGTGCATCGTCGCGGGCAGCGTCCTCAGCATTGTGTGGCCTCCGATCGGTACAGGGATCAACGCGTTCTCGCGTTGGGCCGCCTCTGGTCATCCTGCCGCCGCGTTCGCGCTCTACGGCGTTGTCGAGCGATCGCTCATTCCCTTCGGCCTGCACCACATCTGGAACGTGCCGTTCTTCTTTGAAGTGGGTCAGTACCTCGATCCGACGACTGGCGAAGTGATCCGTGGCGAGATTCACCGATACACGGCCGGCGATCCCACGGCCGGAAACATGGCTGGAGGGTATCTCTTCAAGATGTGGGGGCTGCCTGCCGCGGCGCTCGCGATGTGGCAGAGCGCCCGGCCCGAAAACCGGACCAAGGTCGGCGCGTTCATGATGTCCGCTGCGCTGACGTCGTTTCTGACCGGGATCACCGAGCCGATCGAGTTCTCGTTTCTGTTCGTGGCGCCGGTGCTGTACGCGATTCACGCCGCGCTCGCGGGCGTTGCGTATTTCGTGTGCATCGAACTCGGCATCAAGCACGGCATGACGTTCTCGCACGGCATGATCGACTTCGTCGTGCTGTTCAATCGATCGACGAACGCGCTGTGGTTGCTGGTACTCGGGCCGGCGTGGGCGCTGGTGTACTACACGTTGTTCCGAGTAGTAATTCAGCGCTTCGACTTGAAAACGCCCGGTCGTGAAGTCGAGGACGAGGGAGAGACCGCCGCGGGATCCGTGGTGGCTGCGGGTGGAGTGGCTAGCGAACTCGTGGCGGCGTTCGGAGGACGCGCCAATATCAGCAGCCTCGACGCCTGCATCACCCGCCTGCGTGTGGAAGTCGCCGATCCCGCGCTGGCGAAGCCAGACAGGCTGAAGGCGCTTGGCGCCGCCGGCGTGGTAAAGGTCGGCAACAACATGCAGGCGATCTTCGGTACGCGATCCGAGAACCTGAAGAGCGACATGGAGGAGTTCCTGCGAGCAAGCGGTGGTGAGCCCGCGCCCGGCACGCCGGCGCCTGCGGTGAAGACGATGCCCGTTCGGACGAGCGCACTGGACCCAGACGACTTGCGTGCCGCCGCGCCGATCGCGATGGCGCTTGGCGGCGCGAGTAACATCGTCTCCGCCGAGGCCTGCGCGCTCACGCGCGTACGCGTGCAGGTGGTCGATCCGGCGAAGGTCAACGAGGCCGCGTTGCGCCAGACCGCCGTTGTCGGGGTGATGCACCTCGGGGGCAACGTGCTGCATCTCATCGTCGGCTCGAAAGCCGACGGGATCACGACAGCGCTGAAGTCCGACCGGACGCTAAATCTGTAATGGGGTCGGGAGTCATTTAACGAGGACACTTTCGCGAGTGTCCTCGTTAATCCCGGCCAGGAGCTCGAGCACCGCGCCGTTCGTCCAGCCGAAGCCGATCTGATTCGCGCTGTATCCGAACTTGATGTCGGCCGCGACGTCCGACTCGCGCCGGCGGACGTCGTACTTTTCGACGATG
>Ga0207669_10000222_pt1 | contig 25932 bp, 16 predicted proteins | sample KBSM33metaG_FD_184329 | JGI IMG/M metagenome (GOLD analysis project Ga0207669, IMG submission 184329) | Miscanthus rhizosphere microbial communities from Kellogg Biological Station, Michigan, USA - KBS M3-3 metaG (SPAdes) (version 2) | ecosystem: Host-associated > Plants > Roots > Rhizosphere >...
TTAGAAGCTCGAGTCCGGCGCTCGCGGCACCTTGGATCCCGGCACAAGGCCGGGATGACGATGGTTTGGACGTTAGGCAAAAGCTTGGCCTCCTCTCCGTCGACAGGCGCCGGAAAGGCCACTCCCCGCACCCCTCCTTGCATGCTACACCGCCCTTATGGACGCGGTGGGCATTATCGGGCTCGCAGCCAGCATCAGCCTGTTGAGCGGATGGCGGCTGTACCTCTGCATCTTCGCCACGGGGCTCGCGATGCACACCGGCTGGATCGCGTTGCCGCACCAGCTCCACAGCCTCGACGTGCTGGCCAATTGGTGGGTGATCGGTGCCGCGGGCGTCGGCGCGCTGGCCGAATTCTTCGCCGACAAGGTGATGTGGATCGATAGCCTGTGGGACACCGTCCACACGCTCGTCCGCCCGGTCGGCGGCGCCTTGCTCGCGCTGGCCATCGTCGATCCGCACGACACCAAATGGCAGGTTGTCGCCTTGCTGCTGGGTGGCGGCGCGGCGCTGTTGACGCACGGCGCCAAGGCCGGGACCCGCGCCGCGGTCAATGCCAGCCCGGAGCCGTTCAGCAATATCGCGGTGTCGACCGGCGAGGATGTCGCGACCACCGGCCTGCTGGTCGCGGCGATCGCCAGCCCCTGGGCGGCGGTGGTCATCGCCATACTGGTTCTGGTCGCGGCGGTCGCAATGCTGCTGCTGCTCCGCCACGCCTTCAGGCGGCTGTTCCCGAAGAAACAACCGCCCGCGTCGACGTAGCCCCGTGTTCCTGCGAAAGCAGGAACCCAGAGTTACTATGTCCTTCGCATGGGGCCCTGGGCTCCTGCTTTCGCAGGAGCACACGGATTTAGACTGCCCGCGTTACCTCAACGACAGCGGACATTGTCCTTGTCGATCGCTTGGCCGGCAACAGCGCCCGCCACCGCGCCAAGCAGGATGCCCAACGGCTCCGACCGGCCCGACGTCACCGCCGCGCCCAGCGCGCCGCCGGCGATGCCGCCGACGATCAGCCCGGTCGTGCCGTCCGAGCGGCGGCAATAATAGCGGCCGTCGCGGCCGACATAGACGCGATCGTTGCGGCTCAGGCGCCGTTCGCGATACCGCGGATTGTCGACATAATATTGGTCGGCATAATAGCCGTTATAACGCGGATCGGGCCGGTTATAATCGTACTGGCGATAGCTGCTATACTGGCTCGCATAACCTGGTTGGTCATACGTCTCGGCACAGCCGCCGGTCGTCGCCGCCGTAGCGGCGATCAACGCAAGGGTTAGGGCACGCATTCTACTCTCCTCCTGTAACCCCGCACTCAAGTATCAATGCGTCGCGAGGCGAATAGTTGCGGAGGCGAAAGAATACTTGCGGGTGTCCAATGTACTTCCCCTCCCTTTCAGGGAGGGGAGTCCGTGATGCTCAGTGAACCGAGGGCGGCTTCAACGCCTCGCGTTCGGCCTCGCTCGGGATCGCTTCCGGATCGGGCCGGAAATCTACCGGCGCGCGATCGGTGCCCGGTTTGGCGGCATCGAGCGCGAGGTCGGGCGCGTCATGCCCCTCGGCATCGTCCATCCACGGCGCGCGCGGCATCTTCACCCATCCGCGCCACAAGGCAGTGGCCAGGCCCGCGCCGATCGCCAGCACCGCCCCCGCCGCGATCGAGCGGTTGCGCGTGCTATTGCCGGTCTTGAAACGGCCGTGGCTGTCACGGGCTTGCTTGCTGTTCGGCATGGTTCGTCTCCCGTCGTGAAACTATGCGAGGTCAACGGGCAACGAGCCGCCGCGTTCCCGTTCCCGGCCTCTCGCCGGCCCAGGATTCATTCCTCAGCTTTTCCTCACGTCCCGCTCATGCCGCTCATCGCCGCGTGTGCGACGAGAAGGCCGCAATGAGTGTGAACAGACCCTCACCCTTCCCACCGCCTGCGTCGACGGGCCCCTTCCCTCTCCCGCATGCGGGAGAGGGAGGGAGGCGCGCAGCGCCGGAAGGGTGAGGGTCTGTCCAACAAGCGGAGACGAGCCCATGGCTAATTCGACCGGACGCGCCGCGAGCGGCGGCTGGACTCCTTGGCGGATCGCGCGCTGGACCGCGGCTTTGGTGCTGCTGCTCATCCCGGCGGTGATGATGCGGGTCAGCACCGAATGGCATTGGACCATCGGCAGCTTCGTCGCCGCCGGCGTCATCATCGGCGGGGTCGGTCTGCTCTACGAACTCGCCGAGCGGGCGAGCGGCAGCCGCGCCTATCGCGCGGGCGCCGGCATCGCGCTGGTGACGGCATTCCTGACGGTATGGACGACGATCGTCCGCGACGACGGCAACGGCATCGGCTTCCTGCTGCTGGTCGTGACCGCGGCAGTGGGGGCGTTCGCCGCCTGGTTCCGGCCGGCGGGCATGGCGCGGGCGATGCTCGGCGTGGCGGCGATGCAGGCGCTGGTCGGCGTTGCCATCGCCACCGCACCGGTGACGGCGAGCGTGCCGGATGGCGCGTTCAGAGCCTTGGCGTTCAGCGGGGTCTTCATGGTGTTGTGGTTGATCGCGGCGCTTTGCTTTCGCGCCGCTGCGAAAGGGGATCGCCGAGACTGATCGACGCAGCGCTGTCGACCCCCGTGGCCGCGTTGCCGGCCCGCCTATTTCGGCGCGAATGGCTTGAACGCGCCGCGTCCGGAGCGCAGAAGAGCGCCGGGCAAGGGGCAGGGCGACGATGAATTATGTCGAGCCGCGCGGCGCGCGGCACCGGGTCGAGATCGCGAACGGTAGCGAGCAACTCGCCATCCCGCTCAAGCGCAACTGGTTCGTCATGCTGTTCCTGCCGGTCTGGCTATGCGGTTGGGTTTTCGGCGAAGTCGCCGCGATCGTACAACTGAGCCAGGGCTTCCAAACGTTTCTGGCGCTGTGGTTGTGTGGCTGGACGATCGGCGGTGCCTTCGCCATCGGCATGTTGGTCGGCCAGTGCGGCAGCGAGCGACTGCGCGTCGTGAACCGCGACCTGGAGGTCAGCGTCGGCGTGGGTCCCCTGCGGCGGACCTGGCTCTATCGCGGCAAGGCGATCGAAAATCTGATGGCGCGGACCCCGGAAACCGACTTGTTCAACATGGGCCGCAACCAGCGCCCGTTCTGGATGCGGCCGCGCACCGGCGCCGTGAAGTTCGATTATGGCGCGGACAGCATCTATCTCGCCACCGGCGTCGACGAGCCCGAAGGCCGGATGATCGTCGACTGGCTGGCGCGGCGGTTGGGGATCGAGGCGATCCGCTGAGGGGCGGGGAGCGCCCTCGCCCGCGCCGCCTATCCGGCGATCAGCGGAGCTGCTCGCGGCGGAATGCGTCGATCTTCTGGTCGGTCTTGTACTGGCTGAGCGAATAGACTGCCCAGATCGCGGCCGGCAGCCAGCCAACCAATGTGATCTGCAGCGCGAGACAGACGAGCCCGGCGATGGGACGCCCGATCGTGAAGAACAGCAGCCACGGCAACAATAATGCGATGATCAGGCGCAAAAGATGTCTCCCTTTGCGCGCCTGATATCACGATCGCGGCGCCTAGGTCACGGGAATCTTTAGCCGAATTCGGTTCCGACGTGAAGTTTGAGCGGGTCGCTATATTCGGTAGACTGTTACCGAAGCCACCCGAAGGAAATCAGATCACGCAGGAGACCGGTCATGGCGAAGAAATACACCGCCCAATGCGCGTGCGGCAGCGTCAAGTTCGAGTTCGATACCGATCCCAGCTTCGTCGCTGTGTGCCATTGCCTGGACTGCAAGAAGGCATCGGGCGGAGAGGCGGCAACCTTTTTCGGCGTGCCCGAGGACGATTTCACGCTGACCAGCGGATCGCCCATGCCGTTCCACTATATCGCCGACTCCGGCAAGGGCCTGGACCGCAACTACTGCCCCGAGTGCGGCGCGCGCGTTTTCTCGAGCAATCTGGACAGCTTCCCCGGCGCGATCTTCGTGACGCTTGGGAGCCTCGATAATCCTGGGCAGATCGAGCCGAAGCTGGAGATGTTCGTCAAGCGCCGGCTGAAGTGGGTGGCGCGGCTGGACTTGCCGCAGTTTGAGGGGATGCCGAGTTGAGGGCCATGCGGGATGTGATGCCGCTGGAATGAGGGCGCTGGATGTGTTTAGTAAAGCTGTCACCGGAACTCTCCACACTCCACCGAGATGCGCAAAGTCAATCTTTGTGAATTAGGAAGTTCGCCAAACCAAGATACCCTTGATCGGCATCACCCCTAATCTTGTACGGTATAAAGAAACGTCGTAGCTCTTCGTCATTCATTCTGGCGAGAGACTCGGAAATACGGTTCACTATTTCATGCCTGTTTCTGCTGTCAAAAGATACTCCTAGCTTCCGGGCGGCGGCGGCTAGTTTTTTTTGACCAGATGTACCTGTACCCGACCTGAGTTCCGATACGAATTGATCTATTCGACCCCGCAATTCCTCCGAAGTGGGCAGAGGTTTGGCCTGCCTTTTTGCAGGAGACGCCCCGAATCTCCTAAGCGTACTAAGTAGTTCCCGAGTTTCAGCATCCCCTGAGCCGTCCTTTAATACCGCTAACACAGTAGCAAAATCTCGATCAGAAAATCGCTCCTTGAGTAACAATACCTCAAGAAGAAGCTCTTTCGCTTTGGTACTCATAGCCCTACGCTCTTCATAAACTCGGCCCCGAGTAGAGCAAACTCATCCTTTACCCACCAACGCGCGTAGTCTGTCATGAAGATCGGGTCTCCATCCCTTGCTCCACGCGGATAGGAATCTGAATGGCGTAGCTCATTAGAGAAGACAGGCCAACCTTCCGTTGTGGCGACGGTCGTCACATCGTTGCGTCCAGCCAGATGCTCGGGTTTCACGTGCTGAGGATCGGAATCGGTGAATACGATGCCGGCGATGTCGAGGTGATGCTGACCATACGAGGTATGAAAGTCTTTGATCGATCGGACGAGAAGCGGGAGGCCGATCGCGGCCAAAAATTCCGGTTTAACCGGCACCAAAATATACCTACTTGCGCGATACGCGGCTACGGTCAAAATCGATTCTGTTGGAGCGCAGTCGATAATGATAAGATCGTAATCTCGTGCATGATCCGCTAGGAATTTTGCCAGAAGATGATCTTTCGAAGTGGGATTCTTTAATGTCCAAGCCAATTCTAGCCGAGAAGGAACGAGATGGATTAGGCTTCCATCTCCCCATTGCCTTACAGATCTTATAATGTCCTTGGCGACTAAGGCGGACGGCGCTGGAGAGCTCGTCAGGGCGGGTGTAAATTGCTCTAGGATATTTACGACAGTTGGCAGGTTATTCTGGATATGGGCAAGATAATTCTTGGCGCCCATCAGATATTGGCTGGCATTCGCTTGAGGGTCGAGATCGACCACGAGTACTTTTTTATTTTTCTGATGGGCGGCGAACCAGGCGAGGTTAAAAGCTAAAGTAGTTTTTCCCACTCCGCCTTTCATGTTGATAAGCGAGACAGCTGTGGGCATCTGATTCTCTTTCCCTTGTGTCGTGTTTGCGCCTGACGGGCGAAGCGTGGAGGTTAGCCGGTTACCTTCTATGCTGCGCGCAGTTTCAAATCCGTTTTGGGGGTATTGTCGCTAGTGGCCGCATGAATAGCCCTTGGGACACTCTAGCTCGATATCTCAACTGGGCCGCTGGCTGGTTCTCTACGACAGATAAAAAGACCACGTCTCTACAGGATGATGGCAAATTTTCGAGCGGGCTATACCCTATACTGCGTCACAAGACGGCGATTATATCTGCCAAGCCATTAGATGCGAATGACGAACATACGGAGGCCGCAAAAATAACTTTCCCGCTCCAAGCACAGATCAGGCAGCTATCTAGGGGGGTTATTGCACGTGGTACCATAACTCCACGCGAAACCGTGACCCGACCCCGGCGGCGGAGCGGATGAGTTCGTAACGAGAAAGTTGGTCGTCAGGATTACCTAGATTTTACGGCAATTATCTGGGTCATCACCCATGTAAACTTCACAACCAAAATAGTATCAAGAAATATGACAAATCCATTAACGATGATGATGCCATCAGTTTCAATTAGATCTAGTCTAATCAAGGAAAGGACGGCACACCAAAGTGATGATATACATAACGATATCATCGTAAAAGAGAAAATGTCCCAAAGTTGCTTTCGGGATTGACTGGCGCGGAGGATCTTGAACTCAGGACCCTCGATTGCAGAAAATACGAACGCGATCGTTGCGGCCACCAGTCCGAAAAGCGTCAGGGTAGCGCTAAACCAACTAGTTGCGAGAGCGCCGATCTCCTTGGGGCGATACTCAAACACCGCGAGCCCCATCTTTCCACCCGCCCATACGATAACTGATAACGTTAGGGCGAGCCCGGCATCGATAAGTCGCTGGTATTTCCAGTAAAAGTTCATGACCATGGTTCATTGGCTGAAACTGCGGACGGAAATTTGTGCTTATTTTCTCGGTAAGATTTTTCTAGCACTCGAAAAGCGTCTTCCGTCGAAATTGCCTTGAAGCGTGAGTCTAATCGGACGAAGGCCTCGACGCTAATTAGATATTCCTCAAGCATATCAAGCGGCTTACGCTGATCTCCCGAGCGGCCAATAATCTTTAACTTGGCCAGACTTTCGCGGCTTGCTGGGTTATTAAACAACTTCCGCGCTAAGGATTTAAGTCCGTCGTCGTGGGATCTGACGGATTTGAGAACGATCTGGCTTTTCTTAACGTTGCCGGCTTTCTGACACGCCTTGAACGCCGCCCCAATGTTTTGGTCGCCCTCCGCTATCAGGTCGGCGTCACTTGTGAGTGCTTCTAATTCCAAGATCGTGACATTCTCAAAATTCTCTAGCTCTTCCATTACGTTCCGTTGAAATAGCGGCATGAAACGCGGTGCGGAAGGCAGTTCGACGCCTCCTTTGAACATCAAGTATTGCCCCAATCGGCGCAAGCGGGGAGCGTCTTGGTTGAACTCTGCCGCTACAATTCCATCCGGGAAGATTGCAATGTGACTCCAGTCCATTAAGCCAGCATTTGCTTCTAAAGTAAGCGGAGTTATTGAACCTTCGCGCTCGACTAAAGGCAGGTTGTCGCGGCGTATACGGGCGAATTGTATTTTAATCGGATATTCAGCGCTCGAAACGAACACGGCGAGCACGGTATCTTCGCCAGACGTCGCCTGATAACGCCCTTGATCATTGAACGGGAGCGTCGCGATATGAGCTACAGCGCTCTCCAACTTCCCAATGAATTCTGCATGGTCGGCCAAGCGAAAGAAATAAACCTTTCGAGACACCTTTGCGAGTAACGCCATCAGAATTCTCCCCACAGTAATGGACAGGGGGTTTTAGATTGTGTCAACGTCTACATCGCCGCCTGGCCTTCTTTTTAAATCCAAATTGGGGAGAACGCTTCGCGGAAGGGGCAAAAAAATGCTCCAACCTCAGCTACGCAATCACCTCTGCGTTAACTTCGCTCAATGCAACTTCGTCCCGGAGTTACGGTGCCACGTGCAATAACCCTTAAACGCTCAGGATCGCCCGTCGCGCAGCTGCTCACCACCCCACCCACAATGCTCCCTTGCGCAGGAGAGGGTAGGTGGACGTCAAGGAAAGGTGGCGCCGGGTGGGGCGACGCGCTGCGCGACTCTCTTGCACGCTGGGCGACGGCGCCGAGGCGGCGGAGCGCTGAGGTCCCCCAGCGATCGCACCAGGGCGTCGCGCGCAAAAGTGGCACCTTTTGCGCACCACGCTACGCTACCAAGTGAAGATTATCACACTGAAAAGTCAGTGCTTTTCCCGCAAATAGATCGCCTTGATGGGTTTCGCGCGAAACGAGCGGATACCGCCTTTCGACAAAAAACCCGTAGGAATATCAGTTGCTTACAGTGGCGTAAGAATGGAAATCACCCCCCGCATAGCAAACCCATCACGCACGCGCATGCCCATGCGGGTCGGCAATCAAGTCTTCGACTGAAATGCACCAGCCTCGCTGACCCGCGCGAGCAGCCGGAGCGCGGCTTCGCAGTCGCGTCGAGCGGGGCTCACTCCGCCGCCACAGCCTCCCGCTTCCCGGCAACCTTCCCGTCCCTCCCCCGCAGCAACGGCGCGAGGTACTTGCCCGTAAAGCTCCGCTCGACCTTCACCACATCCTCCGGCGTGCCCTCGGCGACGATCTCCCCGCCCTTCACGCCACCTTCGGGGCCCAGGTCGATGATCCAGTCCGCAGTCTTGATGACGTCGAGGTTATGCTCGATCACCACCACCGTATTGCCCTGCTCGACCAGCGCATGGAGCACTTCGAGCAGTTTGCGCACGTCCTCGAAATGCAGGCCGGTGGTCGGCTCGTCCAATATGTAGAGCGTGTTGCCGGTCGCGCGGCGGGACAGTTCCTTCGACAGCTTCACGCGCTGCGCCTCGCCGCCCGACAGGGTCGTCGCCTGCTGCCCGACCTTGATATAGCCGAGGCCAACCTCGACCAGCATTTCCATCTTGTCGCGGATCGGCGGCACCGCCTTGAAGAACTCCGCCGCGTCCTCGACCGTCATGTCGAGCACGTCGGCGATCGAATGCCCCTTGAACTTCACTTCCAGCGTCTCGCGATTGTAGCGCGCGCCGTGGCACACGTCGCACGTCACATAGACGTCGGGCAGGAAGTGCATCTCGATCTTGAGCACGCCGTCGCCCTGGCACGCCTCGCACCGGCCGCCCTTGACGTTGAAGCTGAACCGCCCGGGCTTGTAGCCGCGCGCCTGGCTCTCGGGCAGGCCGGCGAACCAGTCGCGGATCTGGGTGAAGGCGCCGGTATAGGTCGCCGGGTTGGACCGCGGCGTGCGGCCGATCGGCGACTGGTCGATGTCGATGACCTTGTCGAGATATTGCAGCCCGGTGATCTTGTCGTGCTTGCCCGACAGGATGCGCGCGCCGTTGAGCTGGCGCGCGGCGGCGGCATAGAGCGTGTCGATCGTGAAGCTCGACTTGCCCGATCCCGACACGCCGGTGATGCAGGTAAAGGTGCCGATCGGGATCGACGCGGTCACCCCGCGCAGATTGTTGGCGGTGGCATTGTGCACGGTCAGCTGCTTGCCGGTGCCCGAGCGGCGGATCAGCGGCACCGGCACTTCGCGCGTGCCGTTGAGATAATCGGCGGTGATCGAGTCCTTGTGCGCGAGCACTTCGGGCAGCGTGCCCTTGGCGACGATCTCGCCGCCATGCATGCCCGCGCCCGGCCCCATGTCGACGATATAATCGGCCGACCGGATCGCATCCTCGTCATGCTCGACCACCAGCACGGTGTTGCCGAGGTCACGCAGGCGGCGGAGCGTCGCGAGCAGCATGTCGTTGTCGCGCTGGTGCAGCCCGATCGACGGCTCGTCGAGCACGTAGAGCACGCCCGACAGCCCGCTGCCGATCTGGCTGGCGAGGCGGATGCGCTGGCTCTCGCCGCCCGACAAGGTGCCGCTGGTGCGGTCGAGGTTGAGGTAATCGAGCCCGACATTGTTGAGGAAGCCGAGCCGCTCGACGATCTCCTTCAGGATGCGCTCGGCGATTTCCTTCTGCTGGCCGTTGAGATGGTTGGGCAGGTCCTGGAACCAGGCGAGCGCGTCGACCACCGACAGATGCGTCGCGTGGCTGATGTCCTGCATCGCGACCTTGACCGCCAGTGCCTCGGGCTTGAGCCGCGCGCCGTGGCAGGTCTCGCACGGCTGCGACGACTGATACTTGCTCAGCTCCTCGCGCATCCACGCGCTCTCGGTCTGGAGCATGCGGCGGTTGAGGTTGCCGATCACGCCCTCGAACGGCTTCTTCACGTCGTACGATTTCTTGCCATCGACGAAGGTCAGGGTGACCGGCTTGCCGCCGGTGCCGTATAGGATGATCAGCTGAACCTCGCCGGGCAGGTCCTTCCACGGCGTCTCCAGGCTGAACCCGAATTCGCGCGCGAGGGAGCCCAGCACCTGCATGTAATAAGGGCTGGGCGGGTTGGACTTGGCCCATGGCACGACCGCGCCCTTCTTGAGGCTGAGATCGTGATTGGGGACGACGAGGTCCTCGTCGAAGATCAGTTTCTCGCCCAGGCCATCGCAGGCGGGGCAGGCGCCTTGCGGGGCGTTGAACGAGAACAGGCGGGGTTCGATCTCGGCAATGGTGAAGCCGGAGACCGGGCAGGCGAATTTTTCGCTGAACACGATGCGGTTGTCGGGGACACCCGCGCCCTTCATGTTCCCCTCCCGCTCGCGGGAGGGGTTAGGGGAGGGCATGTCGCCTTCCGCTAAAAACGTCTGCCGGGCTTCCTGGACACGCCCTCCCCCAGCCCCTCCCGCAAGCGGGAGGGGAGAAAGAGGACCAGCCCCTCCTGCAAGCGGGAGGGGAGTGGTGGCCGCCTCGACCGTCACATCCACCAGATCCACATAAGCCAGCCCCTCGGCCAGCTTGAGCGCGGTCTCGAAACTGTCCGCCAGGCGCGTCGCCATGTCGGGCCCGACCACCAGCCGGTCGACCACCACCTCGATGTCGTGCTTGTATTTCTTGTCGAGCGCCGGCGCCTCGTCGATCTCGTACAATTCGCCGTCAATGCGGACGCGGGTGAAGCCCGCTTTCTGCCACTCGGCGAGTTCCTTGCGATACTCGCCCTTGCGCCCGCGCACGACCGGCGCGAGCAGGTACAGCCGCGTGCCCTCGGGCAGCGCCATCACGCGGTCGACCATCTGGCTGACCGTCTGCGCGGCGATCGGCAGGCCGGTGGCGGGCGAATAAGGTACGCCGACGCGCGCCCAGAGCAGGCGCATATAATCGTAGATCTCGGTCACCGTGGCGACGGTCGAGCGCGGATTGCGGCTGGTGGTCTTCTGCTCGATCGAGATCGCCGGGGAGAGGCCCTCGATATGATCGACATCGGGCTTCTGCATCAGCTCGAGGAACTGGCGCGCATAAGCCGACAGGCTCTCGACATAGCGCCGCTGCCCCTCGGCATAGATGGTGTCGAAGGCGAGGCTCGACTTGCCCGATCCCGACAGCCCGGTGATCACCGTCAGCGTGTCGCGCGGGATATCGATATCGACGCCCTTGAGATTGTGCTCGCGCGCGCCGCGCACCTGAATGTGAGTCAGCATGTAGGTATTTGTTCCAGATTTGTTCGCTTGGGACAAGGGGGCGCGCCGCGTTCCTCGTCCGAGCGAGCAAGATAGGATCGCGCAACGCTGCTTGCCACCCCAAGGGCCCGTAATGGCGAGGGTAAAGCGCTACGACATTGACGCAAATCAGTGCAAATCGAGCAAGAGAGCGGATTTACTTCCGCCCGACGCCAACTAGGATTGGCGCCGCCAGATAGAGCTTGGGGGAGTGCGCGTATGGTCAGCGAAACATTCGTCGGAACCGTGGTAACCGAAAATCGCGGCGACGCCGACTGGATGAAGGTCCACCTGACCGCCGGCACGGTGTATAATTACTACATTCCGGTGAACAATTTTTATTTCACTGCGCAACTTTACGATGCCAATTCGAATCTAGTCGAAGTTCCCAAGCCCTATGCGAACGGCGGGTATTTCACCGTCCCGGTGACTGGCGACTATTTCTTCTCGGTAGAGGCCGAGGGTAATTCGGTGCTCAGTACGACCGTCACGATCAATTCGGTCGACGATCCGCTGCCGGGGGCGATCTTCACTCCGGGGACGATCGCGGTTGGGCAGACGGTGGCGATCGACAACAACAACGCCCCGCAGTTCAACCAGGACTGGTTCGGGGTCGACCTGGTCGCCGGCCAGAGCTATTCGCTCACGGTAGCCGACCTGGGCGGCAACACGTTCTTCCTCGACGCCAACGGCAAATATGTCGGCGACGGGCAGCATTTCACCGCGCCGACCACCGGGCATTATTTCGCCGGGATCGAGCCGCGATCGAATATCGGCACCTACAATCTGACGCTCGCCGCGGTGGCGGACGACCATCCCGATTTGATCGCCTATGCCGGCAATGTCGCGGTCGGGACGAATGCCACGGGCACGTCCGAGACGACGCTCGACGTGGATTATTACGCGATCACTCTGGCCGCCAATACCAGCTACCGTTTCACCGTGACGCCCGGCGCAGCGATCCGCATGCTTGATGCCGCTGGCCACGTCATCACCGATTCGAGCTCGGGAGTGGCCGAAAACACGTCGCCTACGGTGTTCACGTCGACCACCGCCGGGACCTATTATGTCGGGGTCTACGCCAACGGCACGGTGACCTCGCCGGTCAATTACACGTTGACCGCCGCGACCCAGCCCGGCGACCTGCCCAACAACATGACGACCAATGCGTCCGTCACGGTCGGCGCCGCCGCGACCGGCAGCGTGTGGCAGGCGCGCGGCGATAGCGACTGGTTCAAGATCGACCTGGTCCAGGGGCAGTCCTACAACATCGTGCTGACCACCGCGCAGAACACCTACAATCCCGACCTGCGGTTCGGGCTGTATGACCCGAGCGGGCACCAGATCACGCTCAATTCCCAGACCATCCAGGGAAGTGACCTGACGCACACCGCCGAGGTGACGGGAACCTATTATATCAGCGCGTCGACCGGCATCGCCCAGAGCTACACGATCAGCGCGACAAGCTATGCCGACGATTATGCCGACAACGCCTCGACCACCGGGCATCTCGCGGTCAACGGCAGCGTCACCGGCCAGTCCGAATCGCTCAACGATCAGGACTGGTTCGCGGTCGACCTGGTTGCCAACCACACCTACACGCTCGGCGACTCGGCAGCTGGACTGGTCGACGCGACCGGCAAGTCGGTGCTGTCGCCCGGTGTGGGCGACCTGACCTTCACGCCGACGGTCACGGGCACCTATTATGTCATCGCGGCCGGGTTCGGTTCGAACTATACCGCGTCGATCCGCGAGGTCGCCGACGACTATCTCGACAACGCGCTGACCAAGGGCGTGATGTACCAGCAGTTCAATGGTACGTCCGGCCCTGACGCCCTGAATGGCACGGATTTTCCGAGCCAGCTCAATGGGCTCGACGGCGACGATGTGCTGACCGGCGGCGCGTCGGGCGATCAGCTCAACGGCGGGATCGGCAATGATACGCTGAACGGCAATGGAGGGGACGACGCGCTATTTGGCAATGCCGGCGACGACCGTCTGGATGGCGGTTCGGGCGCCGACAGGCTGATCGGCGGCGCTGGCGACGACACGTATGTCGTCGACAATGGTGGCGACCAGGTGATCGAGAGTTCGAACGCGGGCACCGACACGGTCGAGTCCTCGATCGCCTATGTGCTCGGCGCCAATATCGAGAACCTGACCCTCACCGGTGCGCAGGCGATCAACGGCACCGGCAATGCGCTCGACAACGTCATCCGCGGCAATGCGGCGGCGAACACGCTGGACGGCGGAGTGGGCGCGGACATGATGTACGGCGGCGCGGGCGACGACAGCTACATCGTCGACAATGCCGGGGACAAGGTGTTCGAGAACGCCAACGAGGGCACCGACATGGTGCGGTCGTCGGTGAGCTTCACGCTGGGCGCCAATGTCGAGAACCTGGTGCTCACCGGCACCGGCAATATCAACGGCTACGGCAATGCCGGCCAGAACATGATCACCGGCAACGCCGGCAGCAACACGCTCGATGGCGGCGGCGGCGGCGACACGCTCCAGGGCGGGGCGGGCAACGACGTCTATTACGTGCGCAACGCCGCCGACGTGATCGTCGAAGGCGCTGGCGAAGGCACGGCCGATACCGTGCTGGCAACGCTGAGCTACACGCTGGGCGCGGCAGCCCAGGTCGAGCGGCTGGCGGCATCGGATTCCAATGCGACCATTGCGCTCAACCTGACCGGCAATGCGTATTCGCACCTGATCCAGGGCAATAACGGCGTGAACGTCCTGACCGCTGGCGCGGGCAATGACAGCCTGTTCGGCTATGCCGGCGACGACCGGCTCGATGGCGGCCAGGGTGCGGACCAGATGACCGGCGGCATCGGCAACGACACCTATGTCGTCGACAATGGCGGCGATGTCGTCGTCGAGAACGCCGGCGAGGGCACCGATACGGTCGAGTCCTCGATCAGCTACACGCTGGGGACCAATGTCGAGAACCTGACCTTGACCGGCAATGCGGCGATCGACGGCACCGGCAATGCGGGCGCCAACGTCCTTCGCGGCAATGCGGCGGCCAACACGCTCAACGGCGCTGGCGGGACGGACTCGCTCTACGGCGGTGCTGGCGACGATATTTATGTGGTCGACAATGCCGGCGTGCAGATCGTCGAGAATGCAGGCGAGGGCACCGACACGGTGCGATCGTCGCTCAGCTATACGCTCGGCGCCAATCTCGAGAACCTCGTCCTGACCGGCAGCGGTAATATCAGTGGCTATGGCAATGCCGGCCAGAACGTGATCACCGGCACTGCCGGGAGCAACACGCTCGACGGCGGCGGCGGTGGCGACACCTTGCAGGGCGGTGCGGGCAACGACGTCTATTACGTCCGCAACGCCGGTGACGTGATCGTCGAGAATGCCAATGAAGGCACCGCCGACACCGTGCTGGCGACCGTCAGCTACACGCTGACCGCGGCAGCCCAGGTCGAGCGGCTGGCGGCATCGGATTCCAATGCGACCGTTGCGATCAACCTCACCGGCAATGCCTGGTCGCACCTGATCCAGGGCAATGCGGGCGTGAACGTGCTGACTGGTGGCAGCGGGGACGACAAGCTCTACGGCTATGCCGGGGACGACCGGCTCGATGGCGGCCAGGGGACGGACACGCTGTACGGCGGCATCGGCAACGATACGTACGTGGTCGACAGCCTGAGCGACGTCGTCGTCGAGAATGCCAATGAAGGCACCGATACGGTCGAGACCGCGATCACCTACTCGCTGGCGGCCCTGGCCAATGTCGAGAACCTCACCTTGAGCGGCGTCAACGCGATCGACGGCACCGGTAATGCGCTAGACAATGTCATCCGTGGCAACAGCGCGGCCAACACGCTGAACGGCGGCGGCGGTACCGACATGATGTACGGCGGGGCCGGCGACGACACGTACGTGATCGGCGATGCGCATGCCAAGGTGATCGAACTGGTGGGCGAAGGCAACGATACCGTCCAGGCCTCGGTCAATTACTCGCTGGCCGGCATGAGCAATATCGAGACGCTGATGCTGACCGGCAGCGCGGTCAGCGCGACCGGCAATGCCGAGCACAACATTCTGATCGGAACAGCGGGCAGCAACACGCTCGATGGCGGTGGCGGCGGCGACACGCTCCAGGGCGGGGCCGGCAATGACGTCTATTACGTCCGCAACGCCGCCGACGTGATCATCGAGAATGCCGGCGAAGGCACCGCCGACACCGTGCTGGCGACGTTGAGCTACACGCTCAATGCCAATGCGCAGGTCGAACGGCTGGCAGCATCGGACGCCAATGCGACGACGGCGATCAACCTGACCGGCAATGCCTGGGCGCATCTGATCCAGGGCAATAACGGCGCCAACGTCCTGACCGGCGGCAGCGGTGCCGACACGCTGATGGGCTATGGCGGCAACGACACGCTGTTCGGTGGCGCCGGCGCCGACAAGTTCGTGTTCGCGCACGGCACCGGCCAGGACAGTATCGGCGACTTCGTTGCGGGGACCGACAAGATCGACCTGACCGCGATCGGCTTTGCCAGCTATCAGGACGTGATCAACGCCACCCATGATGTCGGCGGCAATGCCGTGATCGACCTCGGCAATGGCGACCAGGTGACGCTGACCGGGGTCACCAGCGCACAACTCCACTCAGGCGACTTTATCGGGGTCGGCAACAGCGCCGCCGCTCCCCAGATGCAGCTCTTTGCCGCAGCCGATACCTGGCATGGCGGAGCCGATATGATCTCCGCACTCCATGGGTGAGCGATAGACCTGTAGTAGCGATCGCCCCCCACCTCCCATCAACCTGATGGCTGATGCGCCCGCAAGGCGAGAGGGGTTAATCTAAAAAAGCCGGATCGCACGCGATATGATCGCATTGGATTCACCCTGGTCTGGGTCTATTGCTGATCGCCGATCAGTAGAAGGCGTAAGATGGCGCGGCCGGGGGGCAGTAAGGAATCCGAAATCCGCGCCGCGCTGGCCAAGCTGCGCGGCGGGTTCGGCGCGATCGTCGCGCTCAGCGCGTTCATCAACCTGCTGACGATCACCGGGTCGCTGTATCTGATGCTGGTCTATGACCGCGTGCTGCCGGCGCAAAGCCTGCCGACCCTGTTCAGCGTCTTCGCGCTAATCCTGATCGCTTACGCCTTTTACGGTGTGTTCGACGTGATGCGGTCGAAGATGCTGGCGGACGTCGCCGCGTCGCTCGACCGCTCGCTGTCGGGGCGGGTCCAGGCGATCGAGGCGCGGATCGCGCTCGAACGGCCCGAGGCCAAGGAACAGGTCAGCCCGGTGCGCGACCTCGATCAATTGCGCGCGTTCATCGCCAGCGCGGGGCCGCCGGCATTGATCGACCTGCCCTGGATCCTGCTGTTCCTGATCATCCTGACCGCGGTGCATTATTGGCTCGGCGTCGTGACCCTGGTCGGCATGCTGGGCCTGGCCGCGCTGACGCTGGTCGCCGAACGCGTCAGCGGTCGCCATGTCGCGGCGGTCGCGCAAGCGGCGGCAAAGCGGCGATTGCTCGCCGACCGCCAGTGGCGCCATGCCGAGATCATCACCGCTTTGGGCATGCGCGACCGGCTGATGCTGCAATGGCGGCGGATCCATCACGACTATCTCGATCAGCAGGCAACCCTGACCGACACCACCGCGACGCTGGCGGGGATCAGCAAGGTGGCGCGGATGGTGCTGCAATCGGTCGTGCTGACGGTCGGCGCGATGCTGGTGATCGACGGCAAGGCCACCGCGGGGATCATCTTCGCCAGCTCGATCCTGTCGGGCCGCGCCTTGGCGCCGGTCGATTCGGCTATCGCCAATTGGAAGCATTTCGTCGGCGCGCGCCAGGCCTGGGCACGGCTCGACAATTTGTTCGGACAAGTCCCGCCGCCGGTCGGCGAACGCACCGAATTGCCGGCACCGTCCAAGTTGCTGACCGTCGACACGCTGTCGTTGACGCCACCGGGCAGTCAGTTGACCACCGTCGCCGGCGTCAGTTTCCAGGCGCAGGCCGGGCAGGTCGTCGGGATCATCGGCCCCAGCGCGTCGGGCAAGTCGTCGCTGGTGCGCGGCGTGCTCGGCGTGTGGAAAGCGGCCAAGGGCGCGGTTCGGCTCGACGCCGCGGCGATCCAGCAATGGGATAGCGAGACCCTGGGCCGCTCGATCGGCTATGTGCCGCAATCGGTCGAATTGTTCGCCGGGACGATCGCCGAGAATATCGCGCGGTTCGAAGTCGGGGCGCCGTCCGACGTGGTGATCGCCGCGGCCAAGGCGGCGGGCGTGCACGAGTTGATCGTGCAATTGCCGGGCGGTTACGATCTCCAGGTCGGCGAGGACGGCCAACACTTGTCGGCCGGGCAGCGCCAGCGCATCGCGCTTGCCCGCGCGCTCTATCGCGACCCGTTCCTGGTCGTGCTCGACGAGCCCAATTCCAATCTCGACCCCGATGGCGAGATCGCCCTGGCGCGCGCGGTCGCCGGGGTGAAGGCGCGCGGCGGCATCGTCCTGCTGGTGGCGCATCGCCGCGAGATATTGAGCGTGGTCGACCTGTTGCTGGTGATGCGCGGCGGCACGACGCAGGCCTTCGGGCCGCGCGACGAGGTGCTGGCCAAGCTCGCGCCGCCACCGCAGCAACCGCCCCGGTCCGATCCGGTGGCGCGCGGCGGGAGTGACGGCAAGGGACCCGGCGGGCTGGTCGTCAGCAAGAAGGCCGGGCAATGACCGCGCAGGTGCCCCTCCATGCTTTCTGGCCCGATGCCGAGCCCGATCCCGGCGCCGAGCGGCTGCATCTCCGCACGCGCCGCGCCTATCTGCTGATCGCCGCGTTGGTGCTCGGCTTTTTCGGCCTCTCGGCGATCCTTCAGGTCGGCGGCGCGGTGGTCGGGTCGGGCGATGTCGCGGTCGAATCGAACGTGAAGACGCTGATCCATCCGACCGGCGGCATCCTCAAGGCGCTGATGGTCCGCGACGGCGATCATGTCGCCAAGGGACAGCTACTGATGCGGCTCGACCAGGGCGTGTCGTCGGTCGGCGCCGAGTCCGCCGCTTTGGGCCTCGAGCAATTGCTGGCGCGGCGCGCGCGGCTGGAAGCGGAGCGCGACGGCGCCTCCTCGATCCTGTTCCCGCCCGAGCTGACCACCAAGGCCGACGCCCGCGCCCGCGAAGCGATGGCGCGCGAGCGGCAATTGTTCGCGCTGCGCCGGCGCGAGCGCGACGGATCGATCGCGCTGCTCAAGCAACGCGTGCAGCAATATCAGGAACAGATTGCCAGCTATCAGGCGCAGATCGCGGCGATCGAAAGCCAGATGACGCTGATCGAGCCCGAGCTTGCCGGGCTGCGCAAGCTCCATGATCGTCAGTTGGTGACGATCAACCGCCTCAACGAAATGGAGCGCACCGCGGTCCAGATGAAGGGCAGCAAGGCCGCGCTCGAATCGAACATTGCCGAGGCGCGCGCGCATATCTCGGAGGCGAACGAGCAGATCCTCAACGTCGACAAGCAGATCCGCAGCGACGCCGGTACCCAGCTCGCCGAAGTGGTCGGCCAGCTCAACGACCAGCAAGTGCGCGTCGCCACCACCAGCGACACGGTCGACCGCAGCGAGATCCGCGCGCCGCAATCGGGCGTGGTCGACAAGATCGCCTTCACCACGATCGGTAGCGCCGTACCTCCCGCCCAGCCGCTGCTCCAGATCGTGCCCGACCGCGACAGCATGATCGTCGAGGCGCGGATTCGTCCGCAGGATGTCGACCAGGTCCGCGTCGGCCAGGCGGCGCGGATCACCTTCTCGGGCTTCAATCGCCAGACCACGCCCGACATTCCCGGCAAGCTGATCTTCGTCTCGCCCGATCTGACCACCGACCAGCGCACCGGACAGAGCTATTATCGGATCAAGGTGCGGCTCGACGCCGACGCGCTGGCCAGGGCGCCGCAGATCGCCCTCAAGGCGGGCATGCCGGCCGAGACGTTCGTCCAGACCGGCGACCGCTCGATCCTGTCGTTCCTGCTCAAGCCGCTGCTCGACCAGCTGCGCTATTCGATGCGCAGCGAAGGTTAGGGTGCGGACCGGCTGGTTGTAACCGTTTACCGGGACGGGGCGGCTGGTCTAAGGTTCGGACAAGGCGCCGCGCCCTCCATCGATCGAGCGCCGTCCGAGGGGATCATTGCATGACCGCGCCCAACGCGCCGCTCAAGACCATCACCATCGTCGGCGGCGGCACCGCCGGGTGGATGGCCGCCGGGCTGCTATCGCATCTGTTCAAGAGCTACAAAATCCGCCTGATCGAATCCGACGAGATCGGCATTATCGGGGTGGGCGAGGCGACGATCCCGGCGATCCGCGACTATATGACCATCGCCGAGATCGATCAGGTCGAGATGATCCGCGCGACCCAGGCGACGTTCAAGCTGGGGATCGATTTCGTCGGCTGGAAGAATGGCGAGGACCGCTATTTTCACGGCTTCGGGCGGATCGGGCAGGACTTCATGTGGCTGCACACGCACCAATTGTGGCTGCTCGAGCGCGCGGCGGGAAAGGCGCGGCATTTCGACGATTATGCGCTCAATTGCGCCGCCGGGATGGCGAACAAATTCTCCTTTCCCGATGGGCGCAATCCAGCGTCGCCGATGGCCGGGCTGGACTTCGCCTATCAGTTCGATGCGTCGCTGCTGGCGCGCTTCCTGCGCGTGCGGTCGGAAGCGGCGGGAGTCGAGCGGATCGAGGGCAAGATCGTCGACGTCAGGCTCGACGGCGAGACCGGCTATGTCGATCACCTCGTGATGGAGGACGGGCGAACGGTCGATGGCGACCTGTTCGTCGATTGTTCGGGGATGCGCGCGCTGCTGATCGGCCAAGCGCTCGGCATCGACTATGAGGACTGGAACCACTGGCTGCTCAACGACCGCGCGCTGGCGGTGCCGTGCGAGCGGGTCGAGCCGCTGACGCCCTATACGCGGGTGACGGCGCGCGATCATGGTTGGCAGTGGCGGATTCCGCTGCAGCACCGCACCGGCAACGGGCATGTCTATTCGAGCAATCACATCTCGGACGACGAAGCGGCGTCGGTGCTGCTCGCCAATCTCGATGGTAAGCCGCTGGCCGATCCGCGTCCGGTGCGGTTTCGCCCGGGCAAAAGGCGCAAGGCGTGGGAGAAGAACGTCGTCGCGATTGGGCTATCGTCGGGATTCCTCGAGCCGCTCGAATCGACCAGCATCCATCTCATCCAGACGGGCATCATCAAGCTGCTGGGCCTGTTCCCGCACCAGGGGTTCGCCGCCGCCGATATCGCCGAATATAACCGCCAGCACGATTTCGAATTCACCGACGTGCGCGACTTCATCGTCGCTCATTACAAGGTGACCGATCGCGAGGGCACGCCGTACTGGCAGTATCTCAAGAATATGGCGGTACCCGACAGCCTCACCGAACGGCTCGAGTTGTTCGCCTCGTCGGGCCGCTTCTACAAGCGCGCGGCGGCCGAGCTGTTCCGCGTCGAAAGCTGGGTGCAGGTGCTGCTGGGCCAGGGTCTCGCGATGGGGCACGACCCCAATGCGGCGATCATGCCGGCCGAGGTCCGCAGGTCGTTCCTGGCGGATATCGAGGAAGTGATCGCCGATGCCGCGGGGCGGATGCCCGATCACGCCGCCTTTATCGACCGTTATTGCAAGGCGCCGCCACTCGCTGCCTGAAAGACAAAGGGCGGGCCGATGGATCGACCCGCCCCCCTTTCGTCTTCGAAACCAACGGCCTCAGAACTTGTAGCGAGCGCCGACCTTGAAGTTGCGGCCCTGGCTCGCGACTCCACCCAGATCGTACCGGCCGCTTGCCCCGGCGTCGCCGACGTTACGGAAGCCGCCACCCCACATCGAGTAATTGCGGTTGACCATGTCGAACGCGTTGAGCGCCTGGAAATAGACAGTCAGCTCATGCGACTTCGCCCACGGCATCTTGAACGACTTCGAGAAATTGAAGTCGATGTTCGCGTAGCCGATGCCGCCCGGCTTGTAGATGCCGAAATTGGTCGTGTAGCAACCGTCGACGGCGGGAGCGGGAATGCCGCACAGGACGCCGCCATAATAGGGTCCCGACGACAGGGTCAGGAAGGTCGTCGCGCGGATATCCAGCGGCAACCGGACGGTGCCCGTCCCGACGAACCGCCACCGTTCGAGCCCGCTGGTCCTGCCCCAGCCCTGGGCGCCGATCGTCGGCGCATCGAAGTTGAACGGATCGCCGATATTGGCGCCGTTGCGTGAGTCGTTGGACCGGGCGCTGGAAATGGTCAGCGTCGTGCTGAAGCCCCAGCCAGATTCCTCGGTGTAGGGCTTGTCCGCCTGCAGGTACAACGCGGCATAGGTGGCCTTGCCGTCGCTGTTGCCGATGAAGATGCTGCCGTACCCAGGCAACGGTGCGGTGCTGAGGGCGCCTGACGGGAAGAAGATGCCGCCAGCATAGACGTTGCCGTCGTATGTGAAGACCGGGTTGCCGCCCGGGTTGTAGCTTCCGTCCGGATTCCGGTTGCCGACGACTTCCTGATAGATGTTGTGCGACTTGATGTACGAGAACGAAATCGAGGTGTTGATCTTGCCGAGCCGCTTCCGGACCCCGAAGTTGAACTGGTCGGAATAGGGCACCTTGGTGTTGTTGTTCATCAAATGCACTTCGCCGCCCTGCATTGCGGCCAGCGCGCGCAACTGATCGACGCTCGTCGGGATCGTCGCGATGCAACCCTGGCTACCTAGAGTACAGCCTGTGGCAGGGGTTTTGAACGTGACGACCGATTCATAGACGTCCTTGATCGTCTCCAGCGCGGAATCGATGAACAGCGACCGGTTGTAATAACGGCCGCCGCCGATCGTGAAGACCAGGTCGCGATCACCCTTCACGTCGTAGGAGATGCCCAGACGCGGCTGGAACGCGCCCGTGAACGGCTTGCGGTTGCTGCCGGTCGAGATGTAGTCGTCGGGGTTGATCCCCGCTGCCTTCCAGCCCGGATAGGCGCGGATCGCCGCCGCGATGCCGGCGGGCGTCACGAACTTTTCGTTGCGCGAATTGGACTCATAGTCCCAGCGCAGGCCTGCGGTGACCTGCCAGTGCTCGTCAGGCTTCCAGTCGTCCTGGATGAACAGACCGATCTCGGTGTTCTTGGCCGTGACCGGGCTGACCGCTGCGCTGTTGATCGTCGCCGCGAACGGCACCGCTGTGCCGCCGAGTCCGGCAAAGTTATTGCCGTTGTAGTAATAGGTGCCCTGGCTATCGTTATCCTCAAGCCGCTGCAGCTTGGTGAAATTGACCTTCACCCCGGCTTTGACCGTATGTGCGCCGCCGAAGAACGTCACATTGTCCTTGAACAGCGTCTGATATTGGTGGTCATCTTGCGTGAAATTGGCGCCGCCAAGGGCGAGGACGACCGCTTTGCCCACGTCCGGCTTGTTCGGCGTGCAGTTATTCGCCAGATCACATGATAAACCGGGATCGACTATAAGATAAGACGAACCGGAAACATTCGGTATTGCGCCGTTAGCTGCGGCATCGCGCGCGAAGATGAATTCATTGAGCCAATTCTCGCCGCGATGGCTCCAGGTGAGCTGATACCGGTGCTCGTCGTTTCGGTTCCTCGTGGATGCGTCGGTGGTCGTCGGGCCGCCGTTGATCTGCAGGTTGGACTCGTTGCGAATGAACGCACTGACATTGACGGTGTCTTGCGACGTCGCGAAAAACGTCAATTTGCCGAAATACAACTTCTCGTTGAAGTCAGCCGCGAAACTACCGTTATATTGCGATCGCGCGCTCTGAGCATAGGCAAGCGCTGCCGCATTAGGAGCGCTGAGGCCGTTCGGATAGACGCTGATATCGTTCGAGCCGAAGGTCTTCTTAGTGCCTTCGAAATCCACGAAGAACGTCAGCTTGTCCTTGATGATCGGGCCGCCGAGATTGCCGCCATAATATTTGGTGTCGAAATCGGGCTTGGGTGCGTACGGTGCGGCAGCATTATTGCGACCACCCGGCCGGTCGTCAAAGTTGCGACTGATGAACGCCTTGGGCTGCCATTCGCCAAAAACCTCGCCGTGGAATTCGTTGCCGCCCGTCTTCGTGATCGACGAGATCACTGCCGACCCTGCCTGTTCGAACTCGGCCTTGAAATTCTGTGTCTGGACATCGAATTGATCGACCGCCGATGCCGGGAACGGGTTGCCAGAAGAGAGGTTCTGCCCGAGCGTGCCGCCGTGGTTGACCAGGTTCTTGATGCTGATGCCGTCAATGAACGTATTGGTGTTGTCCGAATTGACGCCGCCCGCCTGAACCCTGCGCGCCTTGCCGCCGAGCGTGGGCGCTTCGACGGTGACGCCGGGCGCCAGCGCGGCGAAATTCAGGAAGTTGCGGTCGCCGTTCGGCAGGTTCTCGAGCTGGAAGCGCGAAATGTTGGTGCTGATGACCGGCGTCTTGACGTCGCGCGCGCGCGATCCCGTCACGACGATGTCCTTGGTGTTCTCCGGCGCCGCGATCAGATCGGCGGTGACGGCCTGGTTCAGCGGCACCACGACGATGACGGACTTGTCGCCCGACTCGACGCGGTAGGTGCTCGGCGGCACGCCGACCAGGACGTAATTGCCATTGGCATCGACCTTCACGGTATCCTGATGGCCGGTGTTCGTGTCCGTGAGAACCACGGTCGCGCCGGCGGCGGCACCATCGACATGCCCTTGAATGGTCGAGGTCGTCTGCGCCGCGGCAGGCGTCGCCAGCGCGAGCGCGCCGCCGGCCAGGATGGTGGTCGCGAGTGCGGCCCGCAGGCTTGCCCTCATCAGGTTGGTCATCTCAATTCCCCTAGCTCGGGCGCCAGCGCCCTTTGTCCGGTTGTTCGTCGGTTATGATGTCACAATGCTTCGCGCGCGCCGCGCGTGGCGGTCGCCAGCGCCGTCCTGGCGCCTCGCAGCTATCGATCGATGTGATTGGCTTGCAGCCATTGCCTTAAATCTGAATCCTCTCCTCCGCCGGCATGCATCGCCGGGTGGACGGGACGACTCTAACGGCCGCGTAACCGGTTCCACAGTTGCACCGTAACCGGTTTCATGCGCATTCGCCAAGAAGAAATCGACTGCCGCGAATCGCGCGGTCCGGATTTGCCGGACGTGTGGCGGGACGGCATCACCACGGAGTAAAAGCCATGTCCGACCTGTCCCGCCGCGATCTTCTCAAGGGCGCATCAGCGGTCGCGATGGTATCGGCGGCGCTGCCCGCGCTGGCCAAGGCCAAGCCCGCGAGCGACCCGTTCCTCGAGCGGCTGATCGCCAGGATGAGCATCCAGGACAAAGCGGGCCAGCTGTCGATCTATTCGGACCCGCTGGCGGCGCGGACCGAGGGGCCGGTGCTCAACCCTGGCCTCGCCAAGCAAGGGATCGACGAACTCAAGGCACGCATCCGGCGGGGCGAGATCGTCGGGCTGTTCAACGGCATCGGCACCACGATCGGCCGCGAGCTGCAGCGTGTGGCGATCGAGGAATCGCCGCACAAGATTCCGCTGATCTTCGCCGGCGACGTGATCCATGGGATGAAGACCAGCTTCCCTGTGCCGCTGGGCGAATCCGCCAGTTTCGACCCCGGTCTGGCCGAGCGCACCGCGCGCGCCGCGGCGGTCGAGGCGTCAGCCAAGGGCATTCAATGGACCTTCGCGCCGATGGTCGACGTCGCGCGCGACCAGCGCTGGGGGCGTGTGGTCGAGGGATCGGGCGAGGACACCTGGCTCGGCGTCCAATTGGCCCGCGCGCGCGTCCGCGGTTTCCAGGGTTCCGACATCCGCCGCGACGATTCGATGCTCGCCTGCCCCAAGCATTTCGCGGCTTATGGCGCGGTGCAAGGCGGGATGGAGTATAACACCGCCGATATCCCCGAGACGACCTTGCGCGAGATCCACCTGCCCGGCTTCAAGGCGGCGTTCGACGCGGGGGCGATCACCACCATGTCGAGCTTCAACGACATCGCCGGCGTGCCCTCGACCGCCAACCACTATCTGCTCACCGACATCCTGCGCGGCGAATGGGGGTTCAAGGGGCTGGTGGTCAGCGATTACACCTCGGAGGAGGAATTGATCCTGCACGGTTATGCCGCCGACGGACCCGACGCGGTGGTCAAGTCGCTGACTGCGGGGTGCGATATCTCGATGCAGTCCGGGCTCTATTGGAAGCACCTTCCCGATCTCGTGAAGGCTGGCCGTATCCCGATGTCGGTGGTCGATACCGCGGTGCGCCGCGTGCTTTACGTCAAGAAGGCGATGGGATTGTTCACCAACCCCTATCGCTCGCTCGACCCCGTGCGCGAGGCGCGCGACGTCCGCCGCCCGGACGCGATCGCGCTGGCGCGCGAGGCGGGGCGCAAGTCGATGGTGCTGCTGAAGAACGAGGGCAATCTGCTGCCGCTGAAGAAGCAGGGCAAGATCGCGCTGATCGGGCCGGCGGTGAGCCAGAAGGGCGATTATCCGGGGCCCTGGGCCAATTTCCCCGATTACGAAAGCTGCGTGACGGTCGAGGAAGGGTTCCGCGCCGCGTTGGAGGGCAAGGCCAAGCTGAGCGTGACGCGCGGATCGGATTATGAGGCAGTGATCGATGGCGAACTCGACAAGGCGGTGCGCCTGGCGAAGGACGCCGACGTCGTTGTGCTGCTGCTCGGCGAAAGCGCCAGCATGTCGGGCGAGGCGCAAGCGCGTGTCGATATCGGCATCCCCGCGCCGCAGCTGGCCTTGGCCGAGGCGGTCGCCGCAACCGGCAAGCCGTTCGTCGTGCTGCTCCGCCATGGTCGCGCGCTGGCGCTGACGGGTGCGGTCAAGACCGCGCCGGCGATCCT